>Ga0209579_10000201_pt1 | contig 82229 bp, 74 predicted proteins | sample Coa_R1_2_FD_187152 | JGI IMG/M metagenome (GOLD analysis project Ga0209579, IMG submission 187152) | Surface soil microbial communities from Centralia Pennsylvania, which are recovering from an underground coalmine fire - Coalmine... | ecosystem: Environmental > Terrestrial > Soil >... | reverse complement strand
TGGGGAGTCTTCACACCCGCCCAAGGGTATATCCGATTTCAAATCGATTTTGCTCATCTTGGCGCTCAACTTACGGCCTGACATGCACTTAAAAGAATTTTCGAACTCAACATTGGGACAGTACTGATTTGAAATCTGAAATCAAGCTTCTACCCACTGTGAACGCGCAAATAATGATGGTAGAATCCCCTCACAAATTCCATTTACCTCAAGGAGAGTCAGATGGCCAAAGTTTTGCGGTGCAGGGATTTTGGGCTGGATTGTCCCAAGGAATTGCGAGCCGAGACCGAAGCAGAACTCCTCAAGCTCGCTGCCGAGCACGCGGAAAAGGATCACGGAATGCCGGCCACCAACATCCCTCCCTATATTCTCGAAATGGTTAAAGCGGCCATCAAAGACGAATAGTTCCGGCCATCGCCAGGCCCGCCGGCGGGCGTCAATACGGCCTCCACGCCCAGTTGATGCCGCCGCGGCTGAATCATGCGGCGTAGGCCCGACCGCAGCGGGAAATAATTTGGCTACCGGCCCGGTTCAGGTTAGTATCTCAATCCACAAGCCAGCGGGGGCTGGCGTGTGATAATTTATCTATATTTCATGGTTCCCGGCTGAACACAGAAATGCTCACAAAACTCATCGAGAGTTTGCATCTCATCGTGGAACAGGATGTCCTGGGCACGGTCAGCCTGATATTTCTGATTGCGGTGGTGATCCTGGGACTTCTGGCGCCGCATCAACGGGAAAAAGTTCGGGCCGGCCTGTTGATGTACGCCAATGCCCTGATCCTTCTTTTCCTTGCTGCACTCGCGTCAGCGGGGGGATTGGCCACCGCTTCCAAAATGATTCATGCCATGGCGCTGCTTTTGGGCGGCTTCGCCATGGTCAAACTGGCCAGCATATTCATTTTTGACGTTTTCCTGAGGGTGGTTCGCTATTCTCCCCCTCAAATTCTGCGAGACCTCTCGGTCGCCCTCGGTTATGTGGGTGTGGGTTTGTGGCTGGTGGCGCGCGCAGGCGTCACCCTTTCCGGAATTGTTACGACCTCCGCCGTGGTCACGGCGGTGATCGCTTTTTCATTGCAGGACAGCCTGGGGAATGTTTTGGGCGGTCTGGTGCTTCAGACCGAAGCGGCCTTCCGCGTGGGGGACTGGGTCCAGATCGGCGATACCAAGGGCAGGGTCAAGGAGATAACCTGGCGTCACATCTCCATTGAAACGCGAAACTGGGATACTGTCATCATTCCCAACAGCGTCCTAATCCGCGGACAAATGACGGTATCCGGGCAGCGCTCCGGGCAGCCCACCCAGCAGCGGCGGTGGATTTATTTCAACGTGGACTTTCGCGTCCCGCCCACCGAAGTTATTCGAGTGGTCACTGACGCCCTGGTGGCGGAACCAGTGGAAGGGGCAGCCGCCGAGCCCAAACCCAACGTCGTGCTGATGGATATGACGGAAAGCTTTTGCCACTATGCGGCGCGATACTGGCTGGTGAACATCGAAAAGGATGACCCCACCGATACACTGGTGCGCATCCGCATTTTCTTTGCCTTGCAACGCGCCGGAATCTCGCTTTCCGTCCCGGCGATGACGGCTTTTGTGGAGGAGCAGGATCAGGAGAGAAAGAAACTCCATCATGAGCGCGAAATAGAACAGCGTCTCGGCACGCTTGACCTGGCTAGTGTGGAACTGTTCAAGCAAATGACCGAAGAGGAGAGGCGCAAGCTGGCGGAGCAGGTCCGGCCCGCTCCCTTCTTGAAGGGCGAAATCATGACCCGCCAGGGCGCCGAAGCCCACTGGCTATATATCCTCACCCGTGGGTCCGCCGAGGTGGTGCTCACCGTGGATAGCGGTGAGCAAAGGCGGGTGGCCATCCTCCACGCGGGGGATTTTTTCGGAGAAATGTCCCTGCTTACCGGCGCGCCGCGCGAAGCGACGGTTAAAGCTCTGGAGGATTCGGAGTGCTACCGGTTGGACCGCCATGCGTTTAACAGCATCCTGCAAGACCGCCCCGAAATCGCTCAACACCTTTCCGAAGTGCTGGCGCGCCGCAAGGTGGAGTTGGAGGCCGTGCGCCACGACCTCGATGCCGCCGCCCGTGCCCGGATGATGGAGCATCACCAACGCAGCATTTTTGAGAGCATTTATAAAATGTTCAGCCTGTCGAAGGGCACGTAAGCCGGAGCGAGGTCGGACGGAATCTTTGCGACCTCAGGCCTAACAGGTGGGGATAAGAGTGCGACGATGAATACAAAAAAGGCGCGACCCAAAACCATCCCCGAATACATCGATGCCGCCCCCAAAGAGGCTCAGAAGAAACTGCGTGAAATGCTGGCCTGCGTTCGCAAAGCGGCGCCCGGAGCCAAGGAAGGCCTGAAGTGGGGGATGCCTGCCTTTTCTTACGAAAGGATTCTGGTCACCTTTGCCGCTTTCAAACATCACATCGGCTTCTATCCCACCCCCTCGGCGGTGAAAGCATTTGCCAAAGAGCTCTCGAAATTCGCCACGGCAGATGCTTCCATCCAGTTTCCCCTGGAACAGCCCTTGCCTCTCCCGCTGATCCGCAAGATCACTGCTTTTCGCGTTCGCGAAAGTCTCCAGAAGGATAAGAAATGGAGAACGTGATGGGATCCACACCTCAAGCTATTCCGCAAAGCCGGCGAAATTGGCGGCCAAGGTTAATTCGTCAGTTGAGAGATGCGGGCAATTCGCCTTACTTTTGTCCCCATAACCTGTGTGGAACCAAGTAAGTGAAACCGACAAACGCCTGCCAACGCGTGGAGGTGGTGGTAAGGCCGCGGTCAAACCCCGCATCAAGCACAAGATTGCTGCGCGCCGTGTAGCCGACGGCCCAAAGACTTCCGGCGGCGTGTCCGCGCAGAAAGGGTTGGGTGAAATGCCACAACTCGCCGGAGATGCTGAATCGTTTGCCAGCGGGATGCGAGATGGAGAGAGTCTGCCCGAACTCGGCTCGGCGAACTCCGTTCTGTGCCATCTCATTCGCCAGGAAATTCGTATCGTAGTGGAATCCTTTCACATCCGCGCTGGCCAGGATAAGGAACGATTGGCGCGGACTGCCGATGTCGAGTTCCGCCGCGCCGCCATCATAGACTTTGCGAAAGTAGCTGACGGCAAGTGTGGGTTTTGCGCCGTTCCCCTTCAATAAAACACCCTGTGCGCCTACGAAGTAATCCCCCGTGCGATCACTCGTTCTATCTCCGGTGCGATAATGCGCAACCGGGACGGACGAGAAGATTAGTTCGATCCGCGGTGCCAGCGTGAGTTTCAGGACTTCATTCAAATTCAATAGCGATGAGAATTCGGGGGAGTGCGTCGCGCCCAGACCGCCTGTCTCAAACTGCAAGTAACCGGGTGGTGTGAGGGTTGCAGGAGTGGATACCGTGGGCCGGCCCGGATTCGCGTCCACGCCGGTGTTGGCCGCCTGCTGCCCATACAGAGGAAGTACGATGACCAAAAGACCGAAAAGTGAAATGGTGATCTTTGCGTTGTCCAGAGGGTGAGAGTCCCTTCATCACCTATGATACCCGCGTTTTCGCCCGCGGGACATCAAAGAAATCGACTGCGCAACAGCGTTCGAAGTCCGATCCGGTGGTGGGGCAGTTTGACGTAGAGGCGGCTTTACGCCGCCACATGGCGAGGTAAACTCGCCGCTACGACTCAAACTGAGCTTTTACCGTCCGATCCAATCATCTTGCGAGGCGGGTTTAAGTTTGGTAAGCTTTGGGCTCCATTATGCATTTTGATGTTGCCCTCAATCTGATTTGGTCCCTGGTGGGCGGGACAGCGCTGGTCACCCTCGGCGTCTCCGAATTTCGCAGAGGCGTTACCTCGCTGCGGTCACGGTGTCGACGCGGAATGGCTGTATTCATCGCCACCGTTGCCCTGTTTCCCTGCATTTCCGCGAGCGACGATTTGGTGTGCCTTTCGGTCCTGCCCGCGGATTCTTCCGCTGCCACTCAACTGTTCAACCTCCCGAGCCAAGAAAAGTCTTACGCCCCGGCGCTCGGTCTGGCGCTGCAACTCGAGTCGCTCGAAAACTTTCAAATCTCTGCTTCAAGATTCAGCCTCACAACCTTTTCCCAGACTGACCAAGTTGCGCATCGGGCCGTTCAGTGCTGCGATCGTCCCCTGCCCTCTCGCGCCGACCGCGCCCCTCCCGCCCCGGCTCTCGCCACTTAGCATCCCCATAAGAAAACCCAGGATTTAGCAAGTGATGTTGCGGAGCCGCTGAAAGCCCGCGCGTCCTTGTTTCGACGCGTGCTGTTGGCACGGAATCCTCCAGGAAAGTTGCCAATTCGCGGGCGTAGCTCTCATGCGGGAGGGTAATAATCCCCGCCTCAGAACAGTGAAATGGTCGCAGCCGCTACCCGTGCCGGGAGCGGCCCGACATCCAAGGAGGCAAATTATGAAGCGTCGTCAAAGTGTAAAAATCTTACCACTTGCCGCCATATGGTTTGTCGCTTGTTTCTTGCCTGATTGCAGCCGGGGGAAAGGTGATGTAGCGGCGGAGGCTCCTCCCCCGGCACAGGTGGAGCGCGAACAAGACGGCGGCGAATTCAAGGTTGACCACCCCGAGCAGTTTGTGCTGGCGACAGCGGGTGAGCGCGACGCGGCGCCCGAATTGAGGGTCACTGGGACTGTCAGTCCCGACATTTCCAGAAATGTCCCCGTGGTATCGCTGGCCTCGGGCCGGGTCGTGGATATCCGCGCCCGCTTAGGCGACGTAGTAACCCGAGGACAGATCCTGATGCAGATTCAAAGCGCTGATATATCCCAGGCTTTCTCCGAATACCGGCAAGCGGTGGCGGACGAAACTCTGGCCCGAACCCAATTAGACCGCGGCACAGAACTCTACGGCCATGGCGCGACATCACTAAACGACCTTCAAATGGCACAGAATGCAGAAGAAAAAGCCAGGGTCGCAGTTGAGACAACTACGGATCACCTTCGAGTCCTGGGCGCGGACGTCGCCCATCCCTCGCCGATAATCGATGTTCGGGCCCCTGCGTCAGGCGTCATCACTGACCAGCAAGTGACCAACGCCGCAGGCGTGCAAGGCCTGGCCTCTCCCAACCTCTTTACGATCTCCGATCTTTCAAACGTCTGGGTGATTTGTGATGTGTATGAAAACGATTTGGCTTTTGTCCGAATCGGCGAATATGCCGACATTCATGTTGCGGCTTACCCGAATTATGTTCTAAAGGGCCGCATTGGCAACATTGCATCAATCCTCGACCCCGGTCTGCGCACTGCCAAGGTCCGACTGGAAGTTCACAACCAGGGACTGTTGCGGCTGGGCATGTTCGTCACTGCAACTTTTTTTGGGCCAAGGAAGGAGCCTCACGCCACGGTACCCTCAAGCGCAGTCCTGCACTCGCACGACAGGGATTGGGTCTTCGCGCCGGTTGGGGGCGGAAATTTCCGACGCATCCAGGTGACCGGAGGACAAATGTTGCCGGACAGAATGCAGGAAATCACTTCGGGGATCCAGCCGGGGCGGCAGGTGGTCGCCAACGCATTGGTGGTGCAATCCACCGTGGAGCAGTAAAGAATTGGTAGTCGGGTGTAAGGAGTAGCGGACTAAGAATAGTGACTTCATCCTTCACGACACCCGACTCCCGACGCACCGTTTTTCGCCGCCTGCTGATGTGGAAAGAGGTGAATAAGTGATTCGTGCTGTCGTTGATTTTGCCTTGAACAGACGCCTTCTGGTGTTGGCGGGAGCCGTGCTCCTGCTCGCATGGGGCATGGTTTCGTTCCACAACCTCCCTGTCGAAGCGTATCCCGACGTGGCAGACAACTACGTTGAGATTATCACCCAGTGGCCAGGAATCTCAGCGGAGCAAATCGAGCAGCAGGTCACCATCCCGCTCGAAATCGTGATGAACGGCATTCCGCACGTCACGCATTTGCGCTCGTTCTCTCTCTTCGGCCTTTCCGACCTAAAGCTGATTTTCGACGACGAGGAAGAGAACGCGTGGAATCGAGAGAGAGTTCTGGAGCGGCTTTCGCAAGTGAGCCTGCCTGCGGGGGTGGTGCCCGCCATGGGGACTGACTGGAGTCCGGTGGGCCAGATTTATTTTTACACTCTGCACAACACCAACCCTCAATACGACGTGATGGATTTGAAGTCGCTTGAAGACTGGGTGGTTGAAAAAAACTTGAAGGCTGTCCCTGATATTGTCGACGTGGCCAGTTTCGGAGGGCCGACTCGTGAATATCAGGTTCGAGTCGATCCGGACAAGCTGGTGGCGTACGGCATCAGCCTCTCGCAAGTGGAGCAACAGCTCACCAATAACAATGCGAATGCGGGCGGGAGCTTCGTCGAAGCGGGCCTTCAGCAAATCAATGTCCGTGAAGTCGGCCAGGTAAGAGACGTACACGATATCGAAAACACGGTGATCGTCACCAAAGGTGGCACGCCGCTAAGGGTCAAGGATATCGCCGTGGTGGCGCAAGGTCCGAAGATTCGCCTCGGCCAGTTCGCCCGCGCGATTCACCGCGAAGATGGGAGGATCATTGACAATGATGACGTCGTTTCCGGCATAGCCCTCATGCGAAAGGGGGCAGATACGCAGTCGGCCCTCCTGGCGCTGGAGGCAAAAGTGAAGGAATTGAACGATTACATCCTGCCGCGCGGCGTGAAAATCGTTCCTTTTATCGACCGAACGGATCTCATTCATTTCACCACACACACCGTGCTGCACAATCTTATTGAAGGCTTCATCCTGGTGACGATTGTCCTGTTGCTTTTTCTTGGTAATGTCCGTGGCGCGCTGATCGTCGCCTTGACGATTCCCTTCGCGCTACTTTTCGCCTCCATCTGTCTTGACCTTCGCCACATTCCCGCCAATCTTCTCTCGCTTGGCGCCCTGGACTTCGGCATGGTGGTGGACGGGGCTGTGGTAATGGTCGAAAACATTATCCGGCACATCGGCCAGGTGGAAGCGGTGCATAAGTCTGTGCCGGATAGAATCCGGGCAGCGGCGCACGAAGTGCAGCGGCCAGTCTTTTACGCCATCATCATTATCATCACAGCCTATTTGCCCATTTTCACTCTTCAACGCGTGGAGGGCAGGCTCTTTCGGCCCATGGCCTGGACGGTGGCCTTTGCTCTGCTGGGCGCGGTCCTCTTTTCGATTACCATCGCGCCGGTTCTGGCCAGTACGCTGTTCCGCGGCGAGGTCCACGATTGGCAGAATCCAGTGTTGACATGGCTGACCGATCACTATAAGCGAGCTTTGGCCTGGTCCGTCCATCATCGTTGGGCCATGGTGGGTATTTCGGCTCTGGCACTTTCGGGCAGCATTTACCTGGCGACCAGCGGTGTGATCGGATCGGAGTTTCTTCCTCACCTGGATGAGGGTGCCCTGTGGGTGCGCGGCACACTGGCGCCCAGCACGGGGCCGAGCGAGGGCATCCGGGTGGCGAATCAGGCTCGCGTATCGCTGGCCTCCTTTCCCGAGGTTACGGAGGCCACCAGCCAGGTGGGGCGGCCGGATGATGGGACGGATACGACCGGATTCTTTAACACTGAATACTTCGTCGGCCTGAAACCCAAAGAGCAATGGCGCCCTATATTTCACCAAAATAAAGATGAGTTGATCGCGGCCATGAATCGCGAACTGGAAAAAATCCCCGGTGTCGTGTGGGGTTTTTCCCAGCCCATTGAAGACAACATGGAGGAGGCGGTGAGCGGCGTCAAAGGCGAGCTCGCCACCAAGGTCTATGGGGATGACTTGAAAACGCTCGAGGAAAAAGCCGATCAGGTCGTCACCGTCATGCGCGGAGTAAAGGGAATCGAAGACCTTGGAGTTTTTCGCGTCCTGGGCCAACCGAACTTGAATTTCACCGTGGACCGCCAACAAGCAGCGCGCTACCAGATCAATGTGGCGGACGTGCAGGACGCGATTCAGACGGCCGTCGGCGGCAACGCACTCACTCAAGTCCTCCAGGGCGAACAGCGATACGACCTCGTCATGCGGTATCTCCCTCAGTACCGCGACACTAAAGAAGCGATCGAAAACATTCGGTTGTTATCGCTTTCGGGGGAGCGAGTGTCCCTGGCGCAGCTCTGCAAAACGGAAGAAAAAGACGAAGGTTCCGAAATTTATCGCGAGGGCAATGAGCGGTATATCGCCATCAAGTACAGCGTTCGCGGCCGTGACCTTGGCGGTGCGGTGGAAGAGGCGATGGAGAAGGTCAATTCGGGGATTCAACTGCCCCGCGGATATCACTTCGTCTGGGAAGGTGAGTACGAAAGTCAGAAGCGAGCTGAGGCGCGGCTACTGTTTATTGTGCCACTCACGGTGTTTTTCATTTTCATGATTATCTATATGGCTTTCGGCTCGGCGAAATGGGCCTGCCTGAACCTGGTGAATATGGTCGTGGCGCCTCTTGGAGGTCTTCTGGCATTGCTGGTGACGGGCACTCATCTCAGCGTATCGTCGGGCGTAGGGTTTATGGCATTGTTCGGTGTTTCAGTTCAGATTGGCGTCATCATGGTGGTTTACATCAATGAACTGCGCGCCCGAGGCAATTCGATTGAAGAGGCTGCCATCGAGGGCGCCGTCCGCCGGCTGAGGCCCATCATGATGACCATGCTGGTGGCCACTCTGGGCCTTCTGCCGGCCGCGCTTTCCCATGATATTGGTTCAGACTCGCAGCGGCCCTTTGCCATAGTGATCGTGGGCGGACTGATCGCGGATCTGTTGATGAGCATATTCCTTCTGCCCACATTTTATGTCTGGTGGGCGCGGCCTACCGACCCGCTACCACGGCCGGAAGAGGCAAAAAGCGTGTACGAATAAGGACCTGTTCACCCCTCTCCATTCATCCCTCTCCATTCTTGCCTAACCCCTTGGAGATGTGTTAAAAACCCATGGGAGTAAGCACCCTTCTACCTTGTCCCTTTTAAGCGGCAGTCGACTTCTTGACCGGTTCGGCGCGCTTGTTGTCGCCAGCGAGCAACAGCGGATCGAGCGCATTATCGCCACAGCCCGGTCGTTCCTGGCCATCACCTCTTTGGTGGCGATTTGGCTGGATCCCTCTCAACCCCTTCAGTATGCAACCTTTGGATACGGATTGATGGGGCTCTACGTGGTTCACAGTGTGACCATTCTGGTGCTGGTGCTGGTCCGCGACCGCTCCACGCCCGCTTTCCGATTCACTATTCACACGGTGGATATCATTTGGCCGACTTTGATTTCCATGGTCACCTCCGGCCCCAACAGTCCATTTTTCCTCTACAATGTTTTCGTTCTGTCCGCCGCCGCCTATCGCTGGGGGCTTAGGGAAACCCTGGCGACAGCAGGGGCGGCCATTTCACTTTACTTCTGGGGAGCTTCACTCGCGCCTTCCGCCCCAGGGACGATCCCTCTTTATTTTGCCGAGGAATTTGAAGTCAACCGCGTCCTGATGCGGGGGTTCAACCTGCTGATCCTGGGGTTCCTGCTCGGCTATTTGGGGGAAGAGGAAAAGCTCCTGCGCGCAGAGGCATCGGCCACGGCGCAAATTACGGCCAGGATTCAGGCGGGCGTGGGTTTGCGCACCGCGCTCAAATATGTCTTGAATGACCTTCACCGTTTGTTCCACTCCACCCACGCGCTGGTGATCTTGAATGAAGTCCACACCGGGCGGCTTTACCTTTGGGAGGCGCGGCCGTCGGGCGAAGACGAGGAGGTTACCGTCGCCTCCAGAGAGCTGGTGGGCGAGGAGCGCGCAAAATATGTTTTTGACTCTCCCGGGCAAGCCTGGCACGCGGACCTCTACAAGCAATCTGGGGATGGAAAGGTTCTCGATCTCCTCGCCCTCGATGAAACCGGAACCCGCCGCCGGCGCGCCAAGTGGTCGCTGCCCGAAGCTTTCCTGGAGGCTTACCCTTTCCGCCGAGCGCTGGGGGTCTCACTGGTCTACGGCCAGGAGTGGTCGGGTTATATTCTCCTCATCGACCCCGAACCCGATTCGTCGCGCCACGCGACGGTCGCTTTTTTGTTGGGTCTTTCCCGTTATGTAGGCCCGGCGCTATATAATGTCTACCTCACGGGGCGCTTGCGCTCGCGGGCGACCGCGGCGGAAAAAGCGCGCGTGGCCCGCGAACTTCACGACGGAGTCATCCAGTCTTTGATCAGTCTCGAAATGCAAGTGGCCGTGCTGCGGGGACACCAGGAGGTCGCTTCCGCTTACGTGGCGGGCGAACTCGAGCGCATCCAGCTTCTGCTGCGCCAGGAAGTTTTGAATGTGCGCGAGCTGATGCAGCAAATGACCCCGCTGAACATCGGCCCCAAGCAGCTCTTGGATTTCCTCGCTTACACGGTGGATCGATTCCGCCGCGACACCGGCATCGCCGCCACTTTTACTTCCCCGCTTACCGAAGCCGCCCTGCCGCCGCGCGTGTCGATTGAAGTGTCGCGCATCCTTCAGGAAGCCCTGGTGAATATTCGCAAGCACAGCGGCGCGCGAAATGTTCTGGTGCGCTTTGAGTCCGGAGATGGAAAATGGATACTGGTGGTTGATGATGACGGACGCGGATTTGATTTTTCCGGCCATCTCAAGCAAGATGACCTGGACACTGCGCGCCGCGGCCCCATGGTGCTCAAGGAACGCGTGCGCTCCATCAATGGGGAGTTGACCATCGACTCAGTCCCCGACGGCGGCGCGCGCCTGGAAATTACCATACCCAAAAAATCCTATGGCTAAACCCTCCACCCCCATCCGAATCCTGATTGCCGACGATCACGCCATCTTTCGCGACGGTCTGCGCCGGTTGCTCACGGCGGAGCCGGGCCTTTGCGTGGTGGGCGAGGCCGCGGACGGCGATGAGGCCGTGGCCCTCACTCAAAAGCTCAAGCCCGACGTCCTTCTGCTGGATCTCGCCATGCCCCGAACCCCGGGGATGGAAGCGCTCCAGGAACTTTCCAAAATGGCCGCGCCCGTCCGGACCATCCTGCTTACCGCCGCCGTGGAGCGCGCTCATATTGTGGAAGCCCTGCAACTGGGCGCGCGCGGCGTGGTGATGAAGGAATCCGCCACCCAGGTTCTGCTGAAAGCCATTCACGGCGTGATGCAGGGAGATTACTGGGTGGGGCGTGAAAGCGTTTCCGACCTGGTGAAAACCCTTCGCGATCTCTCTCCCTCCGCGCCCGAAGACCCGCGCAAGAAACAATTCAAGCTCACGCCCCGCGAGTTCGAAGTTATCGCCGCTATCGTCACCGGTTATAACAACAAGGATATCGCGCAAAGATTTGCCATCAGCGAACAAACCGTAAAACACCATCTCACCAATATTTTTGACAAACTCGGAGTCTCTTCCCGCCTCGAGCTGGCCCTTTTCGCCGTCAATCACTCGCTGATCGATCCCGAGTAGGGCCCTTTATCCGCCAATTTCACCACCGTTATTCACTATAAATCTTTGAGAATTAATCGGTTCCCCGTTCATCAGTCATCGTTCAGAGTTCATCCCTTCCCCTCTAGCACCATCGTGCCATTAGCCCCCTACCATCGGGGAATTGGCAAAAATCGCGCCTTCCCCTATCCTTGGGCCAATCATAGGCATTCTTAAGCGATTGCATATTTCATTTGTTGGTTCAGAACATGGGCCGCGGAGGCTTTGAGTGAAAGAAAAAATGAAGTCTTCCAAGCGGCAGCAGAGCGGGAATGGGCGATCATCACAGCGTGCGCAACGATTCCCTATAAAGGTACCGATGCGATACCGAAAAGATCAGGAAAAAGATTGGGCGGAAGGACGCACGGAAAACATCAGCCAATCCGGCCTCCTTTTTCAGGCGCCGGAACCCTTAAATCCCGACACCATGGTTCAGATATGTTTCTCCCTGCCCGACACTGCGGAGGGCGAGAGCGGGGCAACGGTTCTTTGTGAAGGCCGAACGATCCGTACGATTCTTCCCCCAAGTTCGGATGAATCGCCGTGTGTGGCCGTGAAACTTCTCGATTATAAATTAAAACGCGCCGAGTAGCGCTGGCCCGCTTTGCGGGGCTGCCGGCACTAAAAAACAGTTTAGCTAATTAGACCCGCGTATACATTGAGGACACTATCCTATGTTGCGGAATAAAATCGGTCTGGTTGCATTTACTTTTGCTTTGGTAGTGAGTGCGGGCGTCATCATCCATGGCGTTACGCCGCTGACAGCCCCTCCCTCCGGCACTTGGGCGCCGACCGCCGGCCCCATGGCCGCAGCGCGCGCCGGGGCGGCGTCAGTACTACTCCCGGACGGCCGCGTCCTGATCACGGGCGGCTGTAGTGCCGGTGTCCCTGGCGCCGGCTGCGCTCCGCTGGCCTCCGCCGAGATCCTCAATGCCGACGGCAATTTCTATCCCGCGCCCAGCATGAATTACGCGCGCTCCGGCCACTCCGCCACGCTACTTCCCGACGGCCGCGTCCTGGTGGCTGGCGGCGCGGACGCAAGTGGCTCCTTGCAGACCGCGGAAGTCTACGATCCTTCGGCCAACACTTGGACCGCCGCCGGGCTGCTGATGGCGCCGCGTTCCGGTCACACTGCTACTCTGCTTCAGGATGGCACTGTACTCCTCGCGGGCGGTTCGGCCAACGGTGCGGCGCTAAAAAGTCTCGAGTTGTTTGACCCAACGCAGAATACATTTTCGACCGTCTCGGCCAATCTCTCATCCGCACGCGAATCGCACGCCGCCGCGCTGCTGTCTGACGGCCGCGTGCTGATTTTGGGCGGCTCGGACGGCACCACTTCGGCGCCGGTACCTCCCGCCACGACGGGCAGTCCCAACGTCCTCGCGTCCACCGACATCTACGATCCTGCCGCGGGCACAATCGCGCCCGGCCCGGCCATGTCCACGGCACGCATGAATCTTACCGCCACCGTTCAGCTCGACGGCAAAGTGGCCGCCATTGGCGGATCAAACGGCCAATCCGACCTTGCTTCGATTGAAGTCTTCGACCCCGCCGCTGGAAGCTTCGCGTCGGGCGGTTCCTTAACAACAGCCCGCAGCAATCATCTGGCATTCTTGCTTCCTCATAATGCAAATATCTTGGTAGTAGGCGGAACGTCTTCAGGTGCGGCCATCTCAGGCGCCGAGTTGTATTGCCCCTGGACTGGAACGAGTGCGGCCACTGGTTCGATGAGTTCCGCGCGCTCGGCCGCGGTGGGCAGTCCGCTGTATCAGACCGTCCAGGGCAGCGGCGTCGGCATCGACGGCGCGTTGATGGTGGCGGGCGGATCTGACGCCTCCACCCCACCCAATGCCCTTTCCGGTGCCGAAGTTTATGGCTTTGCTACGGTCAAGACCGACGCAGCCGATTATCCTCCCGGCACCACTGTGAATATCAGCGGCTCTGGCTGGCAGCCCAACGAATCGGTTACGATTACTCTCGTCGAATCGCCATTCATCGATACCCATGGTCCTTATACCGTAACCGCCGACCCCAACGGAAATATTTCCGATAGTTCGTTCACCACTGACGTGCATGACTTCGACGTCACGTTCAGCCTCACCGCGACGGGCTCGAACTCTCATGCCCAGACGATGTTCATGGATGCCGGATCGGATGGCACGGGCGCTATGACGGTCAGCCCTACCTCCGTTGGCGCAGGCAGCACGCCAGATAGCTTCACCTTTACATTTACCGCCGACCCTGGCAAGTCCTTTGGCCCTGGTGGTTTATTAACCATGGCTGCTCCTGCGGGGTGGACAGCACCTACCATAGCAGCTGGCGCGGGTCACGTCGCCGCGGCAAATGCTAGCGGGACCAGTTGTAACCCATCTATTGGGACGATTACCGGCACAGGCCCATGGACAATTCCCATCAGCATCACTTGCAATGCGAAGGATTCGTTCACTCTTACGTACAGCGCCGTTACGGCACCTACCGCTACCGGCCCCAGCACATTCACAACACAGACGAGAGGGGTTACAGGCGGTACGCTGACAAACATAGGATCAAGCCCAGTCGTGACCGTCAACGCAGGTCCAGCAAGCAAACTAGCCTTTGGGGTGCAGCCTTCGAACACCGCAGCAGGATCAACGATCTCGCCCGCAGTCTCGGTTCAAATTGAAGATCAGTTCGGAAACCTGGTAAGCAGTACTCAGAGCGTTGCCCTTGCCATCGGGACCAACCCAAGTGCCGGCACGTTGACGGGTGGCGGGGCCGTTGCCGCGGTCGCAGGCACCGCCGTCTTCTCGGGTCTTAGCATTAACAACGTGGGCAACGGATACACGCTTCATGCCACGAGCGGCTCATTGACTGCGGCGGATAGCGGCATTTTTAACATCACGAAGGTGACGGTGACGCCTAGCGTCACAGCTAGCAACAAAGTTTACGACGGCACAACGACGGCGACAACATCTTGCACTCTGGCGGGCGTTCTTCCTGGCGATGCAGGTAATGTGACATGCGCAGCGTCCAGCTCAACGTTTGCCGACAAGAACGTCGCGAATGGCAAGACGGTAACGGCAACAGGCATCACGTTGAGCGGGAGTGCAGCGGGCAACTACACGCTCAGTTCGACAACCGCGACTACAACCGCGAACATCACGGCTCGCGCGCTGACCGTGACAGCAGCAACCAACACGAAGACCTACGACGGCACCCCATCAGCAGGCGCGATTCCTACAGTCACCTCCGGAACCGTGCAGCCCGGCGATACGGCAAATTTCACGGAGACTTACAACAATAAGAACGTAGGGACAGGCAAGACGCTTACGCCTGCCGGGTCGGTGACCGACGGCAATGGCGGGAACAACTATACCTACACTTTCGCTACCAACACCACGGGCGTGATCAACGCCCTGGCGATCTCAGTAACAGCGGCAACGAACACCAAGACCTATGACGGAACGCCATCAGCGGCGGCGACACCGACCATCACTTCGGGAGCGCTTCAAGGTACGGATACGGCGAACTTCACTGAAGCGTATAGCAGCAAGAATGTGGGCACAGGCCTGACTCTGACGCCGGGCGGAACAGTCAACGACGGCAATAGCGGGAACAATTACGCCTACACCTTCATCACCAACACCACGGGCGTAATCACGGCGCGCGCCATCACCGTGACGGCGGCGGCGAACAGCAAGACTTATGACGCCACAACCGCAGCGGCGGCGATCCCGACGATAACCAGCGGCAGCCTCGCCTCAGGCGACTCCGCAACTTGGACCGAGACATACGATACCAAGAATGTGGGCGCTGGCAAGACATTGACACCGGCCGGGTCCGTGAGCGACGGCAACAGCGGCAACAACTACGCGGTAACCTTCGCCAACAACACAACAGGTGTGATCAATGCCCGCGCCATCACGGTGACAGCAGCGACGAACACCAAGACCTATGACGGGACCACCTCGGCGGCAGCGACGCCGACCATCACGTCAGGCGCGCTGCAAGGGACGGACACAGCGACCTGGACGGAGACCTACAGCAATAAGAACGCAGGGAACGCAAAAACCCTGACACCAGCAGGAACGGTGAGCGACGGCAACGGCGGCGCGAATTACATCGTGACTTTTGCGAACACCACCACGGGCGTGATCAACAAGCTGGCGATCACCGTGACTGCGGCAACGAATACCAAGACCTATGACGGCACTACATCGGCGACGGCAGCGCCAACCATCACTTCGGGCACTGTGCAAACCGGCGACACGGCGAACTTCACGGAAGTGTACAGCAGCAAGAACGCAGGCACGGGCCTTACACTGACCCCGAGCGGCACCGTGACTGACGGGAACAGCGGAAATAATTATAGCTATACCTTCGTAACGAACACCACGGGCGTTATCTCAGCGCGGGCCATCACGGTGACAGCAGCGACCAACTCCAAGGTCTATGACGCGACGACCTCAGCGGCGGCCGCGCCCACGATCACTTCGGGAACGCTTGCCTCAGGCGACACGGCTGGCTTCACCGAGGTATACGCCAGCAAGAACGTGGGCACGGGCCTGACGCTGACTCCGTCCGGATCGGTAAATGACGGCAACAGCGGCAACAACTACGCGGTGACTCTCGTCACAAACACCACGGGCGTCATCACGGCACGCGCCATTACGGTGACGGCGGCGACCAACACCAAGACCTATGATGGAACGACGAGCGCGGCCGCGACGCCCACGATAACGTCCGGGACGCTCCAGGGAACGGACACGCCAAGCTTTACCGAGAGCTACAGCACCAAGACCGCCGGTGTAGGCAACAAGACCCTGATTCCGAGCGGAACCGTGACCGACGGTAACAGCGGTACCAATTACAGCTATACGTTCGTCAACTTCACCACAGGGACGATCAACACCAAGGCTCTGACGGTTACGGGCGTCACAGCCAGCGACAAAGCCTACGACGGCACTACCACCGCCACTCTCAACACGGGCAGCGCAGTCTTGGTGGGGGTTGTGCCCCTGGACGTGGTCACCCTGAATGCAGGCAGTGCAACCGGGACCTTTGCCAGCGCAACCGTGGGCACGGGCATCAACGTTACGATTTCAGGGCTGACCGTTGGCGGAGCGGATGGAGGCAACTACTCCCTGACGCAGCCGACTACGACAGCGAATATCAATGCGAAGATTCTGACCGTTTCGGGTGAAGTTGGAGCCAATAAGGTATACGACGGCGGCATCACGGCTGCCGTGGCCTTTACCTCTGCCGTGCTGAACGGGGTGATTGGATCCGATCACGTTAACCTGGCCGCCGGGAATTATACGGCGACGTTTAGCGACGCCAACGTCGGCAATGGGAAGGCTGTTACCATCGCAGGGCTGAAGCTCACTGGAATGGACTCAGCCAATTACGCGCTCGGCACTCCTCAGGCAACCACCACGGCCAACATCACGCCCGCAACCCTCACCTACACGGCGACTCCGGCGAGCCGGGCCTATGGCGCAAGCAACCCGGCCTTTACGGGCACCGTAACTGGCTTCGTCGGGACGGACAACCAGGGGAACGCGACCACAGGTATTCTTACGTTTACGAGTCCGGCCACCACATCGAGTCCGGCAGGCAGTTACGCAATCAATGGGTCCGGGCTGACGGCCAACAACAATAACTACACCTTCGTGCAGGCCGCCGGGAATGCCACCGCATTGACCGTGACCAAGGTTGACCAAACCATCACCTTTGGCGCATTAGGGACCAAGAATTTGGGTGACCCGGACTTCAGCGTGAGCGCCACGGCGTCTTCTAGCCTGACGGTTTCCTTCAGTTCTCAGACTACGGGCGTCTGCTCAGTGAGCGGCTCGACCGTTCACCTGATTGCAGCCGGACTCTGCACCATTCGCGCGTCCCAACCGGGCGACTCCAACTATAACGCCGCGCCCAACGTTGACCAGAGTTTCACAGTCAACAACCCGACCACAGCGACGACGGTCACGACATCCGGCAGTCCGTCCACCTACGGCCAATCCGTTACCTTCACGGCGACAGTCACGAGCGCCGCCGGAACGCCCACCGGCAGCGTCAGTTTCTATGATGGCGCGTGCGGCGGGACGTCCCTTGCAGGCCCAACCGCTCTTGATGGGACCGGTCACGCGTCGTTCGCTACAACTGCACTCACTGTGCCGACGCACACTATCACCGCGTGCTACACACCCACGGGCATCTACTTGGCCAGCAGCGGCAGCGTTGGGCAGACGGTGAGCCAGGCCGGCCAGACGATTACAGTCACGATGCACGCGCCCGCCAACGCGTACTTTGCCTCAAGTTTCGGCGTTGCCGCCACTTCGGATTCCGGGCTTGCGGTCGCAATTACTTCTTCCGGAGTTTGCTCTGGCAGCGGGACGAGCTCTGCCACCATCACCATAACCAGCGGCAGCGGACCCTGCGTTGTCCACTACAACCAGTCCGGAAACACCAATTACAGTGCAGCGACTGAGGTAACCGACCCTGTGACAGCTTTGCCGGCGCCGGTGGCCGTCTCGGTACCTGATACAACCGTCACTTACGATGGCACCCCGCAGACAGTGACGCCGACGCTGACGCCCTCGGCCAGTAATTCGGTGACCTATACCGGAAATTCGCCCACCGTTTACGCAACGAGTACACTCGCTCCCACCGACCCTGGAAGTTACATGGTGGTTGCGACAGTCACAGACCCGAACTACTCCGGTAGCGGCAGCGGCACGCTGACCATCAACAAGAAGGACCCGGGCCTGAACCTGGTGCTGGAGTCAGGTTCTCCGGAACCCTCACCCTACGGGACGCGGGTGTACTTCGATTTGACGACCACGGGCTCGCCGCATTGTCCCACCGGAACAGTGAACTTCTACGTGGACTACGTGGACAGCAGCTCCCAGCCGGCCTCAACGGTTACGCTGGATGGGTCGAACTGCGCGCAGGCGGTGGTGTTCTCAACCGCGACTCTGACGCCGACCTCCCCGAATCCCCCGCACCAGATCACGGCGGTCTACAGCGGCGACGCGGACTTCCTGGGCGTGACCTCGAATGCGGTGCCGCACAATGTGACTCCGGACGGCACGGCGGTAACGCTGGCCACCTCGGGCACCAGTGCGTACGTGGGCGCCCCGATTAACTTCACCGCCACGCTGTCACCCCAGAACGCCCTCGACGGCAGCGCACAGGCGCCCGCCGGCACGGTGCAGTTCAACGAAGTGACCGTGGACAGCCAAAACAAGGTGACCGGATTTATAAGTACGCTGGGCACGGGCCCGGTGTCCGGGAGCGGCCCTTACACGGCGGCTTTTAGCGATTCGGCGCTGCCGGCCGGACCCCATTACGTGCAGGCGGTCTACATCAACGCGGGCGGCCTCTTTGCGGGAAGCAGTTCGGCGGTGGCGGTCGAGACAGTCAACAAGATCACGCCCACCATCACGTGGCCCAACCCTGCTCCTATCGTTTACGGCACGGCGCTGAGCAGTGCCCAGTTGAATGCTACCGTGTCAGATCCTATTAATAACCTTGACCTTACCCAGGCGGGTACAATTGCCTACGACTCGCCGGTTGGAACCGTCCTGCTCGTGGGCGACAAAAACGTGATGGTAACATTTACGCCGTCGGATACGGATATGTACAACCCGGTGTCCGCAACAGCGACCGTTACCGTGACTCCTGCCACCTTGACGGTGACGGCAGACAATCAGACGCGCAACTACGGAGCCGACAACCCGACGTTCACATTCCAATACAGCGGATTCGTGAGCCCCGATAGCGATGTTCCGACGGTCGTCACGACGGAACCCACTTGTACCACTACGGCCACCAGCACCAGCCCCGTGGGGACCTATGACATTACCTGTTCGGGAGGCGTTGCGCCCAACTACACTTTCAGCTATGTGAAGGGGACGCTGAAGGTAAACAAAGCCGACGCGACGGTTGTGGTCACACCTTACTCGGTCACCTATGATGGGCACGCGCACACGGCGACCATCACCTCGATCAGCGGCGTGAACGGCGAGACCGGGGCAACGGTCGGCACGGTGGACGTGAGTAACACGTCGCACACCAACGCGGGCACCTACAGCGCCGATTCCTGGAGCTTCACCGGCACCGCGAACTACAACGACATCGCGGCAACGACCATCTCCGATTCGATCAACAAAGCGACCGCGATTGTTGTGGTGACACCCTACACGGTAACCTATGACGGCCATGCCCACATGGCGAGCGTCACCTCGATCACCGGGGTGAACGGCGAGACCGGGGCCACCGTCGGCACCGTGGACGTGAGCAACACTACGCACACCAACGCGGGCACTTACGCCAGCGACTTTTGGACCTTCACGGGCACCGCCAACTACTGCAACATCGCGGCCACGACCATCACTGATACCATCAACAAGGCGACCGCGATAGTGGTGGTCGCGCCCTACACCCTGACCTATGACGGCAGTCCGCACACGGCGACGGTCACCTCAATCACCGGTGTGAACGGCGAGTCCGGGGCTACCGTCGGCACCGTGGACGTTAGCAACACGTCGCATATCAATGCCGGAACCTACAGCACTGACTCATGGAGCTTCACCGGCGCCGCCAACTACTGCAACATCGCGGCCACGACCATCACCGATACCATCAACAAGGCGACCGCGACGGTAGTGGTTGCGCCTTACAACGTGACCTATGACGGTCATGCGCACACGGCGAGCGTCACCTCGATCACCGGCGTGAACGGCGAGACTGGAGCCACGGTGGGGACCGTGGACGTGAGCAACACGACGCACACCAACGCGGGCACCTACAGCACCGATTCCTGGAGCTTCGCGGGAACCGCCAATTACTACAACATCGCCGCCACCACGATCACGGATTGCATCAAGAAAGCGAACGCGGTGGTCGTGGTCACGCCCTACACCGTAAATTATGACGGCAGCGCGCACACAGCGACGGTCACATCCATCACCGGCGTGAACGGCGAGACCGGGGCCACGGTGGGGACCGTGGACGTGAGCAATACGACGCACACTCCTGCCGGCACCTACGCCACCGATACCTGGAGCTTTACCGGCACTACCAATTACAACAACATCGGCGCCACGACGATCACCGATACGATCAACAAGGCGAACGCGACAGTGCTAGTGACACCCTACAGCGTCACCTATGACGGCAATCCGCACATGGCGACGGTAACGTCGATCGCCGGCGTGAACGGCGAGACCGGGGCAACGGTGGGCGCCGTCACACTGAACACCACGCACACTAACGCCGGCACTTACAACACCGACTCCTGGAGCTTCACGGGCGCCGCCAACTACAACAACATCGCCGCTACCACCATCACCGACGTAATCAACCAAGCCACGGTGAGTGTAACAGCGACGGGCTCCAGCGGCACTTTCAGCGGGCAGCCATACGGTGGTGTCTGTTCGGCGATTACTGGCGCGTATCCAGGGAACACGCTCGCGGTTACGCTAAGCTACTCTTCGCTTACGGCTCCGGTGAACGCCGGCACTTATACGGTGACGTGCACCACGGGCGGTGACCCTAACTACAACGTAGCCACCAGCACGGCAGCCATTTCTATCAGCCAGGCATCGTTGACCGTCACGGCGAATGCCGTGTCAATGGACTTTGGATCAACGCCGCCCAACTTCGACCCATCCCCAACCTATGCGAGCTACGCTACTCTTGCAGGGGGAGACTCGGCCACTGCGCTGTCGTTCTCAATCTATTCGGGCAGTTGCGCTCCATGCACGGGGAGCCCCATCACACTGAGCGATTCCACTCCGGCGGGTACGTACACGATTCAGCCCAGCGGCCTAGCGACAACCTTCGGGGCGGGAAACTACGCCATCACTTACACGAATGGCACGCTGACGGTTAACCGTTCAAAGGCCGTGAAGGGTACGATAACGATTACGCCTGGCGATCCGTCCTCGGTGCCTTACGGCGGGCAGGCGACGGCCACAGTTGCGCTCACACCCTACAGCATTGGTGGTGTGCCTGTGTTGCAACAGACAACGGACAACACCACGAATCCTCCGACAACGACCTACCCCGGGTTCCGGGTCTACCTGGTGCCGGTAGGAGGGATGCCTTCACAAGCGGTTCTGTTCGGAACTGGGACGGCGACCGTAATGACTGACAATCAAAACAACAAGACCGGATTTACAGTCAGCATCCCGGCGGCCGTGACGGTGCCGCCCGGGCAATACAACGCGCTGGTCTATGGCGACGACACCGACCCGTCGACGCTGGGTAGCCTGGTCGACAAGGGCTACGTCGGGGGGTTGGACACGAACGACATCGCCTACCCGACGCTGAATTCCACCGGCGCGCCGACTGGCCAACAGCAACTGGATGTGATCCAGGCAACGGTAACAGTAACGTTTACGGCGGCGGACAAGACATACGACGGAACAAACACAGCTTCGGTGTCGAACTGCGTCATCGCGACCGGCAAGGTGGGATCGGACGATGTCGGCTGTACCGTGGCAAGCGGGACGTTCGCGTCATCCAACGCCAGCGCCTCACCGCAGACGGTTTCGGCCACGGCCACGCTGACTGGGACCACGGCTGGGAACTACACATTAACCAACCCCGTTACGACCACCGCCAAGATCAACAAGGCGAACGCAACGATTTCCGTTACGCCCTACCACGTCACTTACGACGCTAACCCGCACACCGCCACCGCGACAGCCACGGGCGTGGGCGGCGTTGACTTGACAAGTGACTTCGATCTGAGCCACACCACGCACACCAGTGCCGGAACCTATAGCAGCGACTATTGGACGTTTACGGACCCGACGGGCAACTATAACATCGTGAGCAATACCACCATCACTGACCAGATTGACCAAGCCACGGCCAGTATTACGGTCACGCCCTATCACGTAACCTACGATACGACGGCCCACACGGCAGCGGGCACGGCTACGGGCGTAGGTGGAGTGGTCCTCACCAGCGATCTCGACTTGACCCATACCAACCACACCAACGCCGGAACCTATAGCACCGACTATTGGACCTTCACCGATCCGACCGGCAACTACAAGAACGTGGGCAATACCACCATCACGGATCAGATTGATCAGGCCACGGCGAGCATCACGGTCACGCCCTATCACGTAACCTACGATACGACGGCCCACACGGCAGCCGGTACGGCTACGGGCGTAGGTGGAGTGGTCCTCACCAGCGATCTCGACTTGACCCATACCAACCACACCAACGCCGGAACCTATAGCACCGACTATTGGACCTTCACCGATCCGACCGGCAACTACAAAAACGTGGGCAATACCACCATCACAGACTTGATTGATCAGGCGACCGCCGCAGTAGTAGTCGCCCCCTACACCGTAACCTATGACGGCAACCCGCACACCGCGACCGTCACCTCGATCACCGGCGTGAACGGCGAGTCCGGGGCCACCGTAGGCAACGTCACGCTGAACAGCACGCACACCGCGGCTGGCATCTACAACACTGACTCCTGGACCTTCACGGGCGCCGCCAACTACAACAATGTCGCGGCCACGACGATCACCGATCTCATCAAGCAGGCTCCGTTGACCATCACGGCAACCAGCGGCGGGATGGTTTACGGCGGCCCAGTATTCCCAGTCACAGCATCCTACAGCGGGTTTGTGAATGGGGAATCAGCAAGCAACCTGATGCCGCAGCCTGGTTGCGGCACGCTTGCCACCAGCGCGAGTCCGGTGATCGGAAGCCCATACTATCCCAGCATGTGCTCGGGAGCCGCAGACCCCAATTACAGCATTGGCTACGTCAACGGGAGCGTCCAAGTTACGCCGGCCACAACCTCAACAGCGGTAACCTCATCGGTGAACCCTGCGGCCTTCATGCAATTGGTAACCTTTACTGCCACGGTAACACCGCAATATGGTGGAACTATCCCAACTGGGATCGTAACCTTCTACAACAACGGGTCGTCAATAGGAACCGGGACACTGAGCCTGACCGCTTGCGGCACCCCACCGTGCCCGGTCCAGGCGACATACAGCACAACCAGCCTGCCTGACAACACATACCCGACTGCACTGAGCATTACAGCGGTGTACGGTGGGGACGGCAATTTCGTCACCAGCACTTCACCAGCGTTGTTGCAAGCGGTGTACCCGGCTCCAAACGTCAATTTGACGCCGCAGTCCGTTTCATTCGGTAATACAAACCTGGGCAGCGCAAGTACTCCGATGACCATCACTCTTTCGAATATTGGTGATGCAACATTGACGCCGATCACGATGGCGTTGTCCGGAGATGATCCCGGCGACTTCGTCCTGACCAATGGTTGCCCGGCCTCGCTGGGCTTCACGGCCACGTCCCCCTATCCATCCTGCACTATCACCGTGAAATTCCAGCCGGTCGGCACCGGCGTGCGTGACGCCACCCTGACGATCACGGACAACGACGACGAGCCATCTGGCTCAGCACAGACAGTCTCACAGACTATCTTGCTGACCGGCTCCGGATTGAGTTCGATTACGGGCACCTCGCTCTATACGGACGCCCTCTTCGCCACCGCGAACGGCTGCGGCAGCATCGTTGCGAGTGGCGGCAGCACGGTGGATAGCTTCAATTCCGCCTCGGGGTATAGCGCCTCGCATCAGAACAGTGGTGGCAACGTGGGCAGCAACGGCAACGTGACCCTGAGTGGCAGCAAGAGCGCCATCTATGGCACAGTAGCTGTGGACTCGATGACCACAGGCAATTGCACTAAGACGTCGACTACGGGCGTATCCACCAGCGGCGGAGCGACGACCGGCGGGCTGGTGGCGCTGCACGGGCCTATCAATTATCCCAATCCCCCGGCGCCTAACCCGGTTCCGCCCACCACCACGCAAAACATCTCCGGCTCCTGCACCGGAATTACCGGCTGCACGAATACCGGAACCAAGACAGTTACTCTGCTTCCGGGACAGTACGGCAACCTGACCCTGAGCGGCGGCACCACGGCGCACCTCAGCCAGGGAACTTACAACCTCAACACGCTCAAGCTGAGCGGCAACAGCATTCTCCACGTGGATTCAGGACCGGTGGTGATCAACCTCGCAGGCGCTTCTCTTAGCGGCGGCAATCCGGCCATGGACGCGAGCGGCGGAAGCTTGGAAAACGCCACCCACGTTCCTGCCAACCTCCAGATTACATATGGCGGCTCGCACGGGGTGACCCTCAGCGGAGGGGCGTCCAGCTACGCCACCGTGTACGCGCCCAATGCGTTCGTCAACATGAGCGGCGGCTCCGATTTCTTCGGGTCGATCATCGGGAGCACCATCACCAACAGCGGCGGCACGGCCATCCACTATGACTCCAACCTTCCCATCATTGCGGCGAACAGCTACATCTGGTTCACCGCCGTCGCCAGTAATGTAAAGGGCCTCCCGCCATCTGGCCAGGTTAAACTGTACTTGACCAGTTCGACTGTCAGTTTCGACGCAAACGGCTCGCACTACACCGTGCAAGTTCCCAATGGCGTCGTTACGTTCAACTCTGCGACCCAAAGTTCGGGCGCAAAGACGACGTATGACCTGACGAATACTCGATGGAACACAGCCGTGGCCGCATCCGGCCTGACCGGCAATACATTCGTCACCGGATTAGCCTTCCCGGTGCCGAGCAACTTCCCCACCGGCATCCAGAACGTCACGTGGTCGGCAGCCTTTTCTACCGACACGCCCGGGATCACGTTGCAGTGGCAGTGGGGAGCGGCGGTCTACACGCAACTCGGCACCACCTACGCAACCAGCAGCCCCAACAACACAAACGTGCTCGGCGTTAACGCTGAAGATGGGTCCGCCGATGCGTATGGAACTGATCCGGCCGGCACACCCGAAACCGACAAACAATTCGAAACTTTCGGGGGAACGCTCGGATACTTGAGCGCCGGGTCCGGCGTTGTCCCCACCATCGCTCCAATGAGCGTTTCACCGAGCAGCTTGGTCTTTGCTGTTCAGAACCAGGGAACGACAAGCGCTGCTATGACGGCGACGCTCACCAACAATGACATGGGTCCGCACAACATCGCCAGCATCCAGTTCATGGGCACGAATGCCGGCGAATTCGCTCTTACAACCGGGACGAAGAGCTGCGTCGGGATGACGAGTTTGGCGGGCGGAGACAGTTGCACGCTTTATGTTACGTTTACACCAGGCAATGTCGGGGCGAGAACGGCCAAAATCGTGTTAAACGATGACGCCAACAACAGTCCGCAGACGGTGTATCTAACTGGTACAGGGCAGTGAGTGGCTTGACCGAAAGTTTTCCTTGGGCTGCATGCGGGTTCTTAATCAGTTGGTTGGGGAGCCCGCCCGCGCTTCCCGTCGACCAGGTGCCGGGCTGCGGCCTCCTCCATGGCCATAAGTTATTTCCGGATTGGGCGAAGGCTTGGTAAAGGGGGGAACGGGGACGGCGCGAGGTTTAAACCCTTCCACTTATTTCTTTTGATGTTGACGACAGACTTGGATCCGAGAAGACAGGGATAAGATCGCCTTGGCCCACGTCGGGAAGATGCCGAAACCATCTTAGCCGAGCGTCCCAAACGCGACAGGAGTGCTGTCCGTTAGCTCGCTATCCTTCCCCTCGATAGTCAAGCTCGGCCACGATCTGTTGATTGTCACGCCAGTTGGGCTGCACCTTCACAAACAGTTCCAGAAACACTTGGGGCGGAAATAGCTTCTCGAGTTCACGCCGCGCTGCGGTTCCAATTTCTTTGATTCGATGCCCACCTGCTCCAATCACGATGGGCTTCTGCGATTCCCTCTCGACAACGATCGTCGAATGAATTCGCGTAAGCGTATCGGATTCGTGAAACTCTTCAATCAGCACTGCGGTCACATACGGCATTTCTTTTTGAGTTTGTTGAATCACTTTTTCCCGGATGATTTCCGCCGCCAGAAAACGCTCGGGCTGGTCAGTATACATTTCGGAGGGATATAGTGCGGGTCCTTCCGGAAGCCGCTTGATCACAGCCTCTAGAAGCTCTTCCAATCCATCGCCGCTGCGGGCCGAAATAGGAATGATTTCCTCGAAATCATGAAGCTTGGAATACCGGTCAATTAGCGGAAGCAGTCGCGGCTTCGCGATTCGATCGATTTTGTTAAGCAGGAGGATGGTTTTGGGCGCGTATTCCTTCAGAAGGGTCAACGTAAACTCGTCACCTTTCCCAAATTTCGAGGCAGCGTCCACAATCAGCAACGCCAGGTCGCGCTCTTCCAGGGCGGAACGAACGTAGCGCATCATCTGGTTGTTGAGACGGGATAGGGGCTTGTGGATTCCCGGCGTGTCCATGAAAACCATTTGTGCGCCGGGCCGATTTACAATTCCGAGGATTCGGTTCCTGGTAGTCTGCGGGACCGCTGTGACAATGGAGACCTTCTCTCCCACCAGGGCATTGATAAGCGTGCTCTTCCCGGCGTTGGGTCGCCCCACAATAGCGACTTGTCCGAATTTATGTGTTTCCGGGTTCGACATGGGTTGGAGTTTCCGCGGGCGAGGCAGCCGAAATCTTGAGGCGAACTTTTAAAACCGTTCGTTGATCCGCATCCAGAACTTCGAAAATCGCGCCACCCTTTTCCACTCTTTCGCCCGGCGATGGAACGTGCCCCAGTTGAGCCAGCATCAATCCTGCCACTGTGGAGTAATCCTGGGCTTCAAATTCAATGTGGAATTGATCCGCCACCTGGGTCAAATCGGTCTGCCCGGCTATCAAATAGGTGCCCGTCGGTTCCTTTACTATATCGTGGGCGTGGGGGTCCACTTCATCGCGGATGTCACCCACAATTTCTTCCAGCAAATCTTCAATGCTCACAATCCCGGAGACGCTGCCATATTCATCGATGACCATGGCCAGTTGAGTGGTGGACTGCTGCAATTCTTTCAGCAGTTCCTGCACGGGCTTGGTTTCCGGAACAAAAGGTACGGGCCGGACGAGAGAGCGAAGCGTGGCCTTGGACTGTTCTTCGGGCGGCATCTCCATCAGGCTCTGCATGCTGACGATGCCTTCGATATTGTCGAGTTGCCCGGAATAAACCGGATAACGAGTCTGTCTTTTTTGACGGAAGAGCGCCCGCAAATCGTCCACTGAAGAAGTGATTTCAAGAGCGGCGATTTCGGGCCGCGGCGTCATCACTTCGCGCACCACTTTGTCAGTAAACTCGACCACCGACTGAAGCATCGCGCCTTCCCTCTTACCGATCAGACCCTCTTGTTCGCCCGCTTCAATCAACTCCTGGAGCTCATCCTGCGTATTCGGTTGCTCGATTTTCTGATCGGGCGGCTCCAGCAAGCGGCTGATGGAGGTGGATATCAAAACGGGAAAAGTCAGCGGCAGGGCGACAAAAATGGCAAGGCGCAGCCATGGCAACCAGCGCTTCAGGATGACTTCCGGCTCGTCGTGGCGCGCCACAAAAGTGAAGGGAATCAACTGATCAAAAATGCCGATCACACCCAGCACAATCAATAAGGAAATGCCCAGATCCCCCAACAAATGGTCGGGCTCCCGCATCACCAGGAATCCCGTCAAGCCCACGGCAAAGAGAGCCATGGTGGCGCCGTGCAAAGTGGAGATGGAGATGCCCACGCGTTCCCGGTCCGCTTGAAGCTTGCGTCCTTCTTTGGCCTGGAAAAGCATTCGCCCGGCAACGGGACTTAGGCGGCGCATCAGCAGGCGCAAGTATGACGCCACCGAGCCCGCAGCAACAAGCACGGCCAGCAAACAAACCCAGGTGGTGGTTAGGACGATGGACATAAGTCAATAAATTCGCTACCACCTTCTCAATACAATTATGGCCTAAGTTCTCAATTGCGCTCGTAATTTAAGTTCCAGCGCTGTCATCATTCCCCCATCATTTTCATGGTCGTAGCCAAGAAGATGCAGAGCGCCGTGAAGAATCAGCCAGCGGATTTCTCGCGCCAGCGAGTGACCGTCCGCCTTCGCATTTCGACGCGCCGTTTCCGTGGAGATTACGATGTCCCCCAGGAAATTCGAAAACTCACTACTAGCAATATCGGCCGAATGGCGGCCCGTGGTTCTTCGCGTGGCTTTCCGCAAGACGGCTTTGCCAGAAAGAACGCCTGGCAGTGGTTTGAGTTTCTTACCATCCCCTGCCGTCCATGGGAAAGAGAGAACATCCGTTGATCGCGCCTTTCCGCGATAGGTCGCGTTCAGCGCCGCGATAGCCCCATCTTCCACAAAGCAGACATTAAAATCACGCTGTCCCAAGCGCAGGAGTCTTCGCAGTTTCTCCACGAATTCTCTCGTCACGCGAAGGTCAACTCGAATCTCATTCTGGTGATTGACGATCATCGGCTCCGCAGCAACGGTGCAGCTCCCGGCGCCGGCCCTCAGGCTTCCGGATGGGGGGTGACGCGCTCCTGCCGCGTCTCCGGCGAGCGCGTTTGATCAAACTCTTCATAGGCCCGGATGATGCGTTGCACAAGGCTGTGGCGGACCACGTCACGCTCGGTAAAATAAATGAAGCTGATGCCTTCAACACGGTGCACCACCTCGATGGCCTCAATCAAGCCGGAGCGGCGGCCGTTGGGCAAATCCACCTGGGTGACGTCACCGGTTACGACGGCTTTGGAATTGAACCCCAGCCGGGTCAGGAACATCTTCATCTGCTCGCTGGTGGTGTTTTGGGCTTCGTCGAGAATCACAAAGGCGTCATTCAACGTTCGGCCCCGCATGAAAGCGATGGGCGCGATTTCAATGATCGATTTCTCCAAGTAGCGCTCCACCCGGTCCGGGTCCAGCACGTCATAAAGCGCGTCGTAGAGGGGCCTCAGGTACGGATTGATTTTATCCTGAAGGGTTCCGGGCAGGAATCCAAGGCGCTCGCCCGCTTCGACTGCCGGGCGCGCCAGAATAATCCGGCTCACTTCCTTGGTGAGAAGCGCGTCCACCGCCATGGCCACGGCCAGATAGGTCTTCCCTGTGCCCGAAGGCCCGATGCCAAAAACCATGTCGTGCGTCTCAATCGCATCCACATAGCGGCGCTGGTTGAGGCTCTTGGGCGAGATTGTCTTTTTCCCAAACGTCCGCGGACGCCCCGCCTCCACCAGGCTCTTGAAGGTCGAGCCGGGATCCTCGCAAATTATCCGTAAAAACGCCTGAACCTCGGATGGGTCAAAGTGGGCGCCGTTTTCGGTGAGTTCGGTGTAGTCCTCCACCACCCGCTGGGCGCGATTCACGTTGCTTTCTGCGCCCTCAATATCGAGCGTCTCATCGCGCAGATGGGTGGAGACCTTCAGACCACTTTCAAGCAGCTTCAGATTCTCATCGAATGTTCCGAAAAGTTCTTTGACGCCCTTTCCGACTTTCACACTGGTCTTCATAAGGACCGAAAACCTCGGTTCATTGGATCGTTAGGGGGATTAACACGCATCTGCGAGGAAGTCAAACGGCGAAAGTTTGCCGGCCATGAACTGCGAAGATGTAATCATCAAGGAATTATCAGATTAGCGTGGTGGCGGGTGGAAGTCAAGTAGCGGAGGCCGGGGCGGGCCCCGGCCCTACCAAAGAGCGGGGTCCATCAAAGGAGCGGCACCGATTAAAGGCGTCCGACAAATCGTCCGGGGGAAAGAATGCCTTTCGGGTCCCACGCTTGTTTGACTTTTCCCATGATTTCGAAATCGATGCCGGGCGAGTCCCACACGTCTATCTGGCGTTTGATCTCAGCATCGCATCGTTCGATTACAAGCGATCCTCGCAACTCTTTCGCCACGGTTCGGAGGCTTTGGATCAAGGTGAGTGTTGTAGAACTTTCAGAGGGATTGAGGAAGCAAACGTGTACCACGCCCGAACCGACTTGAGCATACACCGCCCGGCGCGACTTCAATCGGTCGGCTTCCTGGTGGGCGCGCAGCACAAAATCCTCGACATGGGCAATTGGAAAGGCGCCTTTCAAAATCATCGAGACGGACAAGTCGCCCTCAGGGCAGGAGTGGAAATTTGAAATCCGCTCCCAGCCGCGCTCGGCATCCTGATTCTCGAGCCAAACGATCGGCGCGCCCGCAACCCTGCCGAATTCTTCCAACTCCCTCGCGTAGCGTTGCAAAACCTTTTCGCTTCCGCCTGCCTCAACCCACAAAGTCCATTGGGCGTCAGGCCGCCTTTGGAATGCGCCTTGGGCAACCATCGCTTGTGCTTCCGAATTCAACAGCACCATGCGCATGGGCGTGAGCGGCGAATTCACAATTCGCTTGCGGAGATCGCGCGCTGCCTCCAGATTCGCCAGCTCGAAAACACACGTGGCACGCCCGGCGGGGAGCGGAAATAATTTTAAGTGGGCTTCGACGATAACGCCCAGAGTGCCAAACGATCCGATCAAGAGCTTGGTCAAGTCGTAGCCGGCGACATTTTTCACCACCCTGCCCCCGGCCTTGATGATTTTCCCTTCCGTCGTCGCGATCGTCATGCCCACAATCATGTCGCGCGGCGCGCCGTACAAAAGCCGGAGCGGACCGCTGGCATTGGCGGCCAGGATTCCACCGACACTCGCGCGCGCGCCGCCCTGCGGATCAAGCGGGAGCCATAATCGGTGGCGGCACAACATGCGCTGCAAATCTCCCAGCTTCATGCCCGCTTCCACGGTTGCCGTCAAGTCCTCCGGCTCGTAGTGCCACACGTTGTTCATTTCTTTGAGAGATAGAGCGACGTCGTAGCGAGCGGGAATATTACCAATACCCAGTTTGGTGGCGTTGCGAGATGGTATTACGGCAAGATTGTGATCAGCGGTGCACTTCAGCGCTGCGGCCACCTGTTCCGCCATGCGCGGATAGATTGCGAACCTTGGGACGCGGCCGGCCACGGCCAGGGCGTTGCAGGCCGCGTCATCGCCCGCCACCCTGTCACCGCCGACGATGGCGGCAAACTCCGTCTGCACTGATTCGAGGCCGGTCATCATTTCAGTTCCCTGCGCTGACCTGCACGCGCAATTCTCCGCACATTTTCCCCGAAGGAAAAACCTTGCCGGGGTTGAAGGACCCGCTGGGATTGAAAATGTTTTTCATCCTGCCCATCATTTCCAGGTCGTCAGCAGAAAATATGAGCGGCATCAATTCGTTCTTCTCCATGCCCACGCCGTGCTCGCCCGTGATCGAGCCGCCCATCTCCACGCAGCGAGTGATAATTTCCTGCGCGGCCTGCACCACTTTTCTGGACTGCTCTTTGTCGCGAGCGTCAAACATCAGAAGCGGGTGCAGGTTTCCGTCTCCGGCGTGAAATATATTGCCGATGCGCAGATCATATCGTCGCCCGATTTCCTCAATGTGCTCGAGCATTTCCGGCAGGCGAGTGCGGGGAATCACGCCGTCCTGAACGTAGAAGTTGGGGCTGATGCGCCCGAGGGCCCCGAAAGCGTTCTTGCGTCCACGCCAGAGCAAGTCGCGCTCGCCCGCGGTCCTGGCATGCCGGACCTCGCGCGCCCCGCATTCGCGCGCCACCGATTCAATCTGGCCGGCCTGTTCTTCCACCTCCTCGCGCAGTCCTTCGACCTCGATCAGCAGCACGGCGGCGGAATCCATGGGATAGCCGGCGTGCGTCGCGTCTTCAATCGCGCGCAGGGTAAAGCCATCCATCATTTCGAGCGCCGCTGGCGTGATGCCGCGCGCGGTGACGGCGGCGACTGTCCGGGTGGCGCTGGGCACACTGTCGTAAATCGCCACCAGGGTCTTCACGGCCTCTGGCTTACGCATCAATCGGACAGTGATTTCAGTCACGATGCCGAGCGTCCCTTCCGACCCCACCACCAAACCCGTCAGGTCATAACCCGGCCGGCTCCAATATTCAGCGCCCGTATCCAATACGTCGCCGCCGGCAAGAACAGTTTTCAATGCCAGCACATGATTGGTGGTAACGCCGTAGGCCAGGGTATGCGGGCCTCCGGAATTCTCCGCCACATTACCGCCAATCGTGCACGCCTTTTGGCTGCTGGGATCGGGGGCGAAGAAATAGCCGCGGTCGGACACGGCCAGCGAGAGGTCCAAATTTACGACGCCGGGCTGCACGCGCGCGCGTTGATTCTCAATATCAATTTCCAGAATGCGCTTCATGCGCGCGAGTGAAACCACCACTCCGCCGGAGGTCACCACCGCGCCGCCGCTCAATCCGGTTCCAGCACCGCGCGCAATCACCGGGATTTTTTTGCGGGCCGCCAGTTTCACGATTTGCACCACATCGTCCGTGGAGGCGGGAAACACCACGGCGTCGGGGACGCGCTGGGAAGAGAGTCCATCGTATTCATAGAGCATCAAGTCTTCCGGCCGCCAGAGAAAGCCGTCGGGCCCCACGATTTTAGACAACTCGCGTTGCAACGGACTAAGCTTCATGGAAGGGCCACTCCGGGACTTAGCTTCGTAAATGGAAACAAATCCGCGCAACCAACTTCGTACTCCCTCCCAAAGTCTTCTGCGACTTTAGCACATGGAGTATATCGGCGGCGAAATCATCGGTCAACGCGTGCAGTCTTCTGAATCGTTCCGGCATTTTGAAGCACGACAAAAAGTTTTACAGTCCATTTACGACTTGTTTTCAAGCGCCATTGCTTTTCAGACAGCCCTTGGCCCATATATCGCATCCGAGAAATACTGAATTGTTTTTTTGGTGGAATGCTGTCTTGAGAGAAGAGCATAAATTGCGCTTGTAACATTTCTGTAAATATTTACGAGGATGATAGAGCCTTAACTCAACGGAATATGTCCGATTTCGGACACGACAATCCCGATTGCGAGCACTTGGGAATAAGGCCGATAACTTGGCGTTCTTTTTTAAGTCAAGAATTTCAATCGATTAGCAGGGGATATTAAGATGGAACAGCAATTGCTCAAACAGCAATGAGGGCTGATGGTTTTGAATCTTGCCATGGGCACGGAGAGCCCGATGCTCAGGCAGATCAAAAACGCTAAATAATTGAAACATGCAGCACGATGCATCCGTATATAGGATTGGGTTGGTGCGCACGAGCCATTTCCAGAAAAGTGCAAATAGTGGCGCGGGACGCCAGCTAACAAATCTTGCTCATCATTCGTCTAAGGGGTGAGGGAGCAAGCAGGACTAGAGGGGTTAAACGGATAGCCATCGCTAACGGTTTGGCGGCCGGGGCGACGACGATCCCGAGGAGAAGCGCGTGACTTGTGCAAGCCCGCCGCTTTTCGTTTAACCCCGACTGATTCTAGTCATCCTTGGCATTAAAAAGCAAGTGCTAATTGTGTCTATTTTTGATGCCGGGATGGAGGCTCGAAACCGCCAAATCTGTGGAAAGGGAAAATCGAAAAATCCTAATCGAATCAGGGGGAAACAATGAGGATTCAATTCCAGACGAGAAGGTTGGCGGTAGGTTTGGTCATGTCAATTCTTATGGTCACTCCGGCTTTTGCAAAACAGGTCCGGGAGGTCGATTTCGACAAGGCCGTGTCGATCAACGGCAAGCAATTGACTCCGGGAAAATACAAAGTCATTTGGGAAACGCACAGCCCCCAAGCAACAATTACCATTGCTCATAAGAAGGACGTCGTCGCCACAACCACAGGAACCGTGGTGGAGCGGCCCAAGCCATACGACAGCGATTCCATTCTCTACAACACCGAACCTGATGGGTCCCTCACCATCATGGAACTCCGCTTTGCGGGTTCGAATAAAGTTCTAACTTTTGACAATCCATCCTCCTCGGGAAGCTGATATCCCCCGATGCGGCCACCGCGTTTGAGTTAGGCAGGCCTCATGCTGCCTGCCTTCGTGGTAGGGGAGAAAGCCACCGCCCTGATCTCCTCCGGTCAGGAAGGGCTCGAGACGCTCCCCTACCATTTTTTTCGTCCGGGACTTTACCTTAAATCGCCGCGCCGGTTGAAGCCTTTTCCCGTGGGAAGAACTACATGCGCAAGGTAGAATAACCGAGGCATGGTTCCGATCCCATTCAATGACCACATTCGGCGGCAGACTTTTTGGGCGGCAACCCTGGCGCTGATTGTTGCCAACACACTTGTTTTTATCTATGAACTCTCGCTGGGCCCGCTGTTGAACCGATTGGTCTTCACCTTTGCGGTTATCCCTGCGAATTATACAACCCCACATGGCTTGGCCGCGCGTGGTCCAGCCGGACTTTTCCTTCCCATCTTTATTTCCATGTTCCTCCACGCCGGATGGCTGCACCTGATCGGCAACATGCTTTTTCTTTTTGTCTTTGGAAGAAGCATCGAGGACCGCTACGGCCACGGAAACTTCCTGATCATTTATTTCGTCGGCGGATTGGCGGCCGCGCTCACTCACATCTTTTTCAACGCCGGTTCAAGGGTACCCACGGTGGGAGCCAGCGGCGCCATTGCCGCGATCCTGGGCGCCTATTTTGTATGTTTCCCCGCCGCCCGCATTTCAACTCTTATTTGGATTGTAATTTTCTTCTGGCGGGTGGAGATTCCCGCCGTTTTCATACTGGGATACTGGTTTGTTATTCAATTTGTCGCCGCCAACATGGAGCACTTGAATATCCAATCCGCAACCCAAGGCGGCACCGCCTGGTGGGCTCACGTGGGTGGATTTATTGTAGGCGCCGCGCTGGCGCTCATCCTGCAACCGCGCCGCGCCAATGCGCCCATCCAATACTTAGACTGATAGCTTTGAGCAAATCCAGTCGCCGACTTCCCGCGTGCCCATATTTCCACCCGCGTCGGAAGTGCTCATATTCTGGCGAAGCGCATCTGTGACCACGCCCTCCAGCGCCTCGGCTTCCTGGGGAAATCCAAGATAATCGAGCATCAAGCCCAGCGTCAGGATGGCCGCCATCGGGTTGGCCAAGTTCCTCCCCGCCAGCGGAGGCGCGGACCCATGCACGGTCTCAAACATCGAAACATTTCCGGGATTGAGATTAGCGGAGGGCGCAAGACCCAGGCCGCCCTGAAGTTGCGCGCCCAGATCGCTGAGGATATCGCCGAACATGTTACATGTCACAATCACTTCGAACTGGGAAGGGTCGCGCACCAGCTCCATGGCCAGGGTGTCCACGTAGAGATGGCGCGCCTCAATTTCCGGATATTTGCTTTTCACATCCGCGAATGTCCGCTGCCAAAGGCCGTGACCGAAGGGAAGCGCGTTGGCTTTATCGCTCATGCAGACTTTTTTGCGGTGGGTTCGGAGCGCAAATTCGAAAGCGTGAGCGATAATGCGCTCCACGCCCTTGCGTGTGTTCACGTCTTCCTGAATTGCGATTTCATCCGGAGTGCCGCGCTTGAAGTTGCCACCCAAGCCGGCGTAAAGGCCTTCGGTATTTTCCCGGAAAATGACGAAATTGACGTCAAGCTCGGCGCGATTCTTCAGCGGGCAGAGTCTGGCATCCAGTAGCTTCACCGGGCGCTGATTTACATATAAATCGAGTCCAAAGCGAATGCCCAGGAGAATGTCGGCGGCATGCTGATTGGACGGCACCCGCGGATCGCCCAAAGCCCCGATAAAGACCGCCTGATAGTCGCGGCGAAACATTTCCAGCGCGTCCTTCGGAAGTGTAACGTCTTCGCGCAAGTATTTTTCCGCGCCCCAATCGAAAGTCACATGCTCAATGGGGAGGTTGCGCCCCTTGATCAGCACGTCTAGAACTTTCACGGCCTCCGCCGTAACTTCAATGCCGATGCCGTCACCCGGAATGAACGCGATACGTTTGCTCATGCTTGCTTCACCGGCCCCAAGCCGCGCGAAATTGTCCTAGGCTACGCCGGGAGCCACGTCCTGAACTTGCTTGTTTTTGTCTACACCCTCGCCCCGCTCCCGCTCCGCAAGGTAGACGCCGACCAAAATCAAAACGCCGCCCACCACCACGCCGTACGTCAGGGTCTCGCCCAACAGCCAGATTCCAAGCGCGGTGGCGATGGCAGGCTGAAGATAAGAAAACGCCGCCACCCGCGCTGCGGTCAATTCGGTGAGGGCAAAAGCAAAAATCAGGTAGGCGGTGACGGAGCCGAAAATCACCATAAAAGCCAGACCCCACCAAGCCACGGCGGGCAGAAGTATCCAATTGATTTTGAGCATGTCCCGCATTGTGAAGGGCGCCATCAAAACCGCACCCAGGAGAAAAAGAATCATGTTAAATGTGAGGGCGTCGAATTGCTCCGCGACTCCCTTCACCAGAACAGTGTAGTAGGCGAATACAGCCGTGCCGGCCAATAGGATCAAATCTCCCCTTATGGTTGCGCCACTCCCCTGCCCCGCCTTCCCCAAGGTCAAGAAGCCAACGCCGGTAAACGAAATAATCATACCTGCGACTTTCAATATGGTCAGAGCTTCCATCTGCATCAGGCAGGAAAGGACCAATACCAGAATTGGTCCCAGGGCGACAATTAATCCGGTATGCGCCACGGAAGATCGGGATAGTCCGCCGATAAAGAACAATTGATTCAACGTAATTCCAAACAGTGCCACCCAACCCAGGAAGAGCCACTGCTGCGCGTTCATGCGAAGGCTCGGCCGGCGCCGCCAGGCGAGAAACAAAATACCCAAAACCAATGCCGCTCCGGTCACCCGCAACTGAGCCAAGGTGAGCGCTCCAAACCCGCGCAAGGCTTCCTTGCCAGCCACAATGTTGGACGCCCAGCAAACCGTCGCAACCAACATCAGAAGATGCATGCGCCCGTGTTGGGGCGCGAGCGCGTCATTTGCAGATGCGCCTGGCACTTTCATCTTGTTGCCGCCGGTATTATTCAAAAGCCTCCTGGCGCACGGTCGCCTTTTCAATCCGCTGAAGGTCCGGCGTAAAACCAAGGCCCGGCGACCGCGGCACCACAATTCTGCCCTGCGCGTTGACGGTAACTTCCGGCTGGATAATATCCTCGCGCCAGTAGCGGCGGCTGGCCGAAACGTCTCCGGGCAATGTAAAGCCCGGCAAAGTGGACATGGCGATGTTGTGCGCGCGCCCAATTCCAGACTCGAGCATGCCCCCGCACCAGACCGGAATTTTGTGAGCGCGGCAAACGTCGTGCACGGCGCGCGCGGAAGTGTAGCCTCCCACCCGCCCCAGTTTGATGTTGATTATTTTGCAGGCGCCGACTTCAATGGCCTTGCGGGCGTCATCAGCGCTGTGAATGGATTCGTCCAGACAGATCGGGGTGCTCATTTCACGCTGAAGTTTGGCGTGGTCCAGAATGTCTTCCCAACTGAGCGGCTGCTCCACCATCATCAGGAAAAAACGGTCAAAAAGTTTCAGGTGCGGCAAGTCAGCGAGCGTGTAGGCGGAATTGGCGTCCGCCATTAGGGCGATGGAAGGAAATTTCTGGCGGATGCGGTCCAGTACGTTCACATCCCACCCGGGCTTGATTTTCACTTTGATGCGCTGGTAGCCGGCGTCAACCTCGCGTTGAATCTTATCCAGCAATTCTTCAATTGAATTCTGGATGCCAATCGAAACTCCGCAGGGAATTTCGTCGAGCGTACCGCCCACCAGCTTCGCAAGAGAAACGCCCTTCTGTTGCGCTTCAATGTCCCACAAAGCGTTTTCCAGGGCGGCCTTGGCCATGTTGTGCCCGCGGATGGGATGAAATCGCCGGGCGAGATCGCCGGGGGCGGGCCACTCATGATGGAGACTCCAGGGAATGAGAAATTGGCGCAGGATATGCCACGCCGTCTCATAAGTTTCGTGGCTGTAAAATGGCTCTTCGCCCGCCGTGACTTCGCCCCAACCGGTCAGGCCGCCGGACTCCACGCGCACCAGCACGATTTTTCTTTCCGTGGTCCTGCCGAAACTTGTCTCAAAAAAATGGACGAGCGGCAAATGAATTTCCCGGATTTCAATGCGATCAATCTTCATGGAAGTTAAAATCGGAAGCATTCTTGCGGCGCCATTCAAAATCGCCGGCTGAAAGTTCCGCCTCAATTTCAGGATTTAATAAATAGCGATTCTCCTGTTCCCCCTTGGAAAAGCCCGTAATCACCAGCTTTTGGGCGAAGGATTTGTGAAGCTGCTCGCGCACCGTCTGCTGAACGGCGCGCGCCCGCCCGGGATTGTCCGCCGCCAAACGATCGACGTTGCTGACCCAGGAAACTTCAGCGGCAATCGTTTTCCATTCCGGCCGCGGGGGTTTGCCCGCGAGCGCCCGGATCACGCGCGGTGATTCCAGCCACCACTCGGCAACCAGGCGGTCCGTGGGCATGCCTTGCTGCAACTTGCTTCCCACGGGACCATAATGGTCGTCCAGATAACGGCGGGCGACTGCGCCCAGACGTTCGATGTTGAAGAAGGCATTTTTCGCCTTGAGGGGATCAAACGTCCACTCGATGCAATTCAGCCCGCGGCGAATGGCATCCTCGCGTTGCGCCAGCTTCAATGCCCTGCCCAGACCGCGGTTCTCGTGCTCCGGCAATACGCCGAGCGACAGCGAGTGATAATACCGCCGCCGTCCGTGCCACGCGGGCATGGAGGCTACAAACCCCACCAGATAGCCGTCCGGCGTGAAAGCGCCGATCACGTGACCGCCGATTTTCGTCAGGTTGATGAACAATCGCAGCGGATAGACTTCAAAATCGGCGTAGCCCCATATTAATTTTTGGAGGCTGACGCAAGCCGCCAACTGTTCATGAGTCACACATGGCTTGATGGAATAATTCACGGCGCTTCCTGTAACTTCACTTCACGCCAGATGGACTCCAACTCTTCGGACGAGCACTCGCGCACTTTCTTCCCCCGCCTCATCACTTCCGCCTCCAGCGATTGGAATCGGCGTTTGAATTTCTGGTTGGCGCTTCGCAGGCAGCTTTCAGGATCCGACCGAATATAACGGGCGAGATTCGCAACTGAAAACATAAGGTCGCCCACTTCTTCCTTGATCTTCCCACCTTCCAGGTGTGAATGGTCGGAATCAGGTTCTTTCTCCTGCCCGAATTTCAACTCGCGACGAATTTCGCGGACTTCCTCTTCCACTTTGTCCAGAAGGTCTTCCACATTTACCCAATCAAAACCGGCCTCTCCCGCACGCACGCCCAGCTCCAAAGCTTCCAGCGTCGAGGGAAGCGTCTTCGGAATTCCGTCAAGCAGAGATGGCGGCCGCGTCCCATCTTTGGAATGTTCCCGCCGTTCGGATTCCTTGACCGCGTTCCAGCTCCGCAGGGCTTCTTCAGGAGTCTTCGCCACCACATCGCCAAAAACGTGGGGATGGCGGCGAACGAGCTTGGCGCAAATTCGGTCTACCACATCGTCAAATTTGAATCGGCCTTCTTCTTCCGCCAGCCGGGAATAAAACACCACTTGGAAAAGCAGGTCACCCAATTCGTCTTCGAGCGCAGCAAAATCCCTGGCACTCATGGCATCCACGACCTCATAAGCCTCTTCCAGCAACAATCCTTTCACGGAATCGTAATCCTGGGCGCGGTCCCACGGACAGCCTTCCGGGCTGCGCAGGCGCGCCATCAATTCGATGAGTTCGGGAAGCTTTTCTCCAGCCACTTGTTCTCTCCACAGCAGCGTCGCATCAGAATTCAGTGTGACTTATCGCGCCAAGTAATTTATCAAGGTCAGCGAGAGCATGGCAATAGCGAAGGTCTGAGGCAACCCTGAGGAGGCGCTGACATCAGATGATGGGTAATGCTATACTGTGTCGGCACACCGACCAATTCCATTTCTTGTGGGGTGAGCATATGCCAAAGTCAAATCTACAGTTTGCCCTAAGCCGAGTGGCCATCATCATTGCGGTCATGGTCGGCGGCGCGAGCGCTTTCTGCTTCGCTTCAATCGTTCCCGAAAGGCCTCTCAAACAGGATAAGGCGGAGCGACGCCGCTTAAAAGCACTCCAGAAAGAGATGGCGAGCCCATACAAGAAATGGATTGAAGAGGAAGTTCCTTTTATCATCACCGAAGGTGAAAAGGCCGCTTTCAGGGACCTGAGTACAGATGATGAACGCGAGTCATTCGTTGAACTGTTCTGGGAGAATCGCAACCCAAATCCCGGTAGCCCCGAGAACGAATTCAAAGAGGAATACTATCGACGTGTAGCCTACGCGAACGAACACTATGCCTCAGGTGTGCCTGGCTGGAGAACCGACCGGGGGCGCATTTACATTATGTACGGTCCGCCTGATGAAATCGATGCCCACTCGAGTGGCGGGACCTACAATCGTCCACCCGAGGAGGGCGGCGGATCAACAAATACCTATCCCTTTGAAAAATGGCGCTATCGCCATATTGATGGGATTGGAGAGAACATCGTCCTGGAGTTCGTGGACACAACGATGACCGGGGAATTCCACCTAAGCATCGATCCCGGAGAAAAAGACGCATTAGCCCACGTTCCCGGAGTTGGTCTGACTCAATTTGAAGCTATGAATATGGCCTCGAAGGCCGACCGATTTTCGAATACAGATCTCACCACGCTCGGGACCACCATGGGAATGCAGGAAGACGAGTTTTCCCGGCTCGAACGTTATTACAAGATTTTCAAAGCTCCGGAAATCGCTTACAAGAACCTGAGGGCCAATGTTTCCGCCCGGCTTTCAGGCCAACCACTTGCCTTTGAGCTTCGTGAGGATTTTATTCGTGTCACCGAAGAAAGCGTGATGATGCCGGTGACATTGCAAGTGGCAAATCGCGATCTTACGTTTGTGGAGAAGGATGGACTGATGCATGCCGGCATGGACATTTTCGGGCAGATTACGAACCTCGTAGGACGGCCGATTTCCAGCTTCGAAGACAGCGTGGCTTTGGATGTACCCGAAGATGAGTTCCTTCATGTGGCCGATCGAAGCTCTGCCTACCAAAAATCATTACCCCTCCAACCGGGATTATACAAACTCACCGTTGTAATCAAAGACCATGAAAGCGGGCGGATCGGCTCGATTGAACTAGGGACGAAAGTCCCGCGCTTTCTCGACGACGAGCTTTCCAATAGCACCTTGATATTGGCTGACGTCGTTCAGCCCTTGCCTTCAAGGCAGGTCGGCTCGGGTCCCTTCGTCATTGGCGGTATGAAAGTTCGGCCAAGCGTCACGCGCGTCTTTACCCGGGACGAAAGCCTCAACATCTATCTCCAGGTGTATAATCTTGGAATAGATCAGGACACGCACCGGACCTCAACCGAAATTCATTATGACGTTGCAAAGGATGGAAAAGTCATCATCAGCAAAGCGGCAACGCAATCCCAGGGTGACGAGGAAAGGCCACAAATCACGCTCGCTGATTCGTTGCCTCTAAAATCGCTAGGCCCGGGAACGTACACACTGACGATTCGTATTACGGACAATGTACGGAAACAGACAGTAGCACCCAGGGAGACCTTTCAACTCCGCTGAAATAACTAAGGAGAAAACGCTATCCATGTTCGACGACGATGATGAATCTTCCGGCTTCAAGGTGGTAGACCGGCGCTCGTTTACCGATGACGGTAGACCCCGGCAGGAAGCTCATGACGAAGAGCGCGGTCAGGAACCCACGGTCATTCCTCCCCAGGCTGGGGCCGATGACGACCAGCTCTTTCCTGAGGATTCAGAGCAAGAAGTTCCGTCGGGTTTCAATACCCTGGTGTCTTACCTGAGCACCACGGCCATGTTTCAGTTGGGCTTGCTGGCGGGACCAGGAGGCGAGCGCATTCCGGCCGACTTGATGAACGCGCGCCTGACCATCGATCTGCTTGAAGTCTTGCAGGAGAAGACCGAAGGCAACCTGACCTCGGATGAAATTAAGCTGCTGGATGAAGTCCTATACGAGCTTCGAATGAGTTTCGTGGAAGTTCAAAAACGGGCCGCCCCAAAAACAAAATGAGATTAACGTTTCTGGGCACAGGAACCTCCACTGGCGTTCCCATGCCCGCCTGCCATTGCCGCGTCTGTTCGTCCACAGACCCTCGCGACAAACGAACCCGGCCTTCGGTCCTATTGGAATTCAATGGGCGGGCGGTGGTGATTGATACCACTCCTGATTTCCGCGCGCAAGTCCTGCGCGAAAACCTTCAGCGCCTGGACGCTGTGGTGTTCACCCACGCCCATGTGGACCACGTGATGGGACTGGACGATGTACGCTCGTACTGCTTTCTTCAGGGCGGTCCCATCCCCATCTATGCCGACGCCCATACCCTGGAAAACATCCGGCGGATTTTTAAGTATATATTTGAGGCCAATTATCCCGCCGGCGGAATTCCCCGGCTTGATCCCCACCTGATCGACGGTCCATTCGATTTGTGGGGGCAAACCTTCGTTCCCCTCCCGGTGATGCACGGGCAACTGCCGGTTCTCGGTTTTCGCGTCGGGCGGGCCGCCTACGTGACTGATTTCAGCACGATCCCTGAAAGCACAATCCCCTTGCTGGAAGGCCTCGACGTGCTGGTCCTGGACGCGCTTCGCCAAAAACCTCATCCCACTCATTCGAGCGTGGAGCAGTCGCTGGCATTGGCGCGGCGGCTAAACCCCAAACAGACTTATTTCACTCATGTTGCCCACGAAATGGGGCACGAAGAAGGCAACGCCACGCTTCCCCCCGGCGTTCAACTGGCCTATGACGGATTGAAACTTGAATTCTAGGTGGGAGTTGGGAGCATCGATTTGCGATTTGTGATTTGTGATTGGTGATTTGCGATAGGTGATTTCAAATTTGAGATTTCAAATATGAGATTGCCTTGTCTCTTACATTTGCCATTTCAACTTTGCGATTTGCCATTTGAAATTCTTCACATATGCGCGTCATCCACAATCTCGCTGAGCTAACTAATCCATTAGCGAAAAGTGCGGTCACCATCGGCAACTTCGACGGCGTTCATCTGGCCCACCAGGAATTATTGCGCCAGGTGGTGCGGGCGGCCAAAAGCACCGGAGCCACGCCCACTGCCATCACCTTCGATCCACACCCCACGAAAATCCTGGCGCCGGAACGCGCCCCCCACTTCCTGACTTCGCTCACACAAAAAACTCGGCTGATTGAAAGCAGCGGGATCAAGTTACTGGTGGTTCTACCCTTTACCAGGGAGCTTTCGCTGCTCTCCCCTGCTGATTTCGTTCGAGACGTACTGCAAGGTCCCTTGCGGCCGGGCCAGATTTTTGTAGGGCCAAATTTCCGTTTCGGCCACAATCATTCTGGCGACGACCAAACGCTCGCCGAATTGGGAAGCGCGGCGGGATTCAGCGTCGAAGTCCTGCCCATGCTCACCGTTCGCGGGGAGCGGGTTTCCAGCTCGCGCATCCGTGAATTACTTTCCGCCGGAGGCGTGACCCGGGCGGGCAGACTTCTGGGCCGGCCCTACTCCTCCGCGGGAGCTATCGTTTCCGGCTCCGGTGTCGGCAAAATGCAAACCGTGCCCACCGCCAACCTGGCGCCCATTGAAGAGCAATTGCCGCTCGGCGGCGTCTATGTGACGCGCACGCGATTGGGTGGCATCCTGCACGAATCAGTGACCAACGTGGGCACCAAACCCACTTTCGGCGAACATCGACTTACGGTCGAGTGTTTCCTCTTGAATTTCACCGGCGTAATCACTGAAGCCGAGATGGAAGTGGAATATATCTACCGTCTGCGCGACGAAATGAAATTCCCTGACGTGGCCGCGCTTAAAGCACAAATCCAGAAAGACGCCGGGCGCTCGATCCGACTATTCCGGCTTCTCAATCGCCTTCAAAAACCCACCACCGGACCATTTGCTTCCAACCTGTCCACAAGGGTATAAACCAATATCGGATTAGACTCACTTCATCGGGGAGGGCCTCATTCTATGACACGCCGTGAATTCCTAGCCGCGTCTGCAACCACAGTGGTGGCGGCCTCCGCAGGCCAGCCTCATGCAACGACATCGGGCGCAGCCTTACCGTGGCATGCGACCATGCGCCGCTGCGGCCAGATTAATTACAACGAGCGCGATCCATTAACGATTGACCCCGAGGCCTGGATGGATTACTGGGCGTCGCTCAAGGTGGACGCGGTTCTCTTGAACGGCGGCGGCATCATGGCGTTCTATCCCACCGAGGTTCCCTACCACCACCGCAGCCAATACTTGGGCTCACGCGACGTGTTTGGAGAGATGGTCTCGGCGGCGAAAAAACGCAGTCTCCGCGTGGTGGCGCGCATGGACTGCAACCTGGCTTATGAGGAAGCGCTCACTGCCCACCCGGAATGGTTCCAAAGAGACCGGGATGGCGCGCCACGCAAGCACAATGAATCGCCATGGCTTTTTCACACCTGCATGTTCAGCGCCTATTTCACCGAGCAGATGCCCGCCATTTATCGTGAGATTAACCGGCGCTATCCCGTGGACGGATTCTTCACCAACGGCTGGCCCAGCACGGGTTCGCTCGACGTTTGCTATTGCGAGAGCTGCAGGCAAATCTATCGTGAAAAGATCGGCGGCGTTCCCCCGGAGGAGACCGACGCCACCAGCCCGCTTTACCGAAAATACTACGACGTGTATATGGACCGCGTGGTGGAAATCTGGCGGAAGTGGGACGCCGTGGCAAAAGAGAAGTCGCCCGATTCGGTCTACGTCGGAAACTTGGGAGGAGGCATACGCACTGTAAAGAATCTCAAGAAACTCGGCGAGATTGCGGGATGGTTTAATGCCGACCATCAAGGCCGGGCCGGGAACACCGTCATTTGGAATTGCGCCCAGCAGGGGCGCGTGGCCCAGTCCGTGATGAACGGGCGCGCCATCACCAATGTGACGGGCGCCTACAGCAACAGCACCCCGGTGTGGCGACACGTTTCGAAGCCCGCGGCGGAAACCACGATGTGGTTGGCTCAGACGACGGCCAGCGGCATGGTGCCATGGTTCCATTGGCTGGGCGGTTCGCCCGAGGACATTCGCTGGCGCGAGGTAGGCCGTTCATATTATCAATGGCTGGCCGCCAACGAACCGCAATTTCGCAATCGCCGCTCGATTGCAGACGTGGCGGTTCTCTACCCCCAAAACACCATCGCGTTTTACAAATCCGGCAGCGGACCGGGCAGTTGGACGGGCGCCGCGCGCGCCCAGACCAGCGAATATCTTGACGGCTTGTACTTCGCACTTCTCGAAGGCCGGTTTCTCTTTAATCTTATTCACCAGGAAAACTTAAACCTTGATGCGCTCAAGCCCTACCGTGCTCTCTTGATTCCCAACGCGGCTTATTTGAGAAACGAAGAATGCGAGGCCATCCGAAAGTTTGCGGCCTCCGGCGGGAGTGTGCTGGCTACCTTTGAAACATCGCGCTACAACGAGTGGGGAGACGCGAGGCCCGATTTCGCCCTGGCCGATCTTTTCGGCGCCAGTGTTGCCGGCGAACCGATCGGCCCCTTGGGAAATAGTTACATGAGAATGGACCGCCCTCATTCGGTAACGCGCGGTTTTGAAGGGACCGCACTCTTGCCCGGGCCGGAGAACCGCGTGCCCATTCGGCCTCACCACACGGCCGCAGCCCATCTGACCGTTGTGCCTTATTATCCCGCCTTCCCGCCGGAGATGGTCTATCCCCGAACACCACACACGGTCGAGCCCGCGGCCATTTTCCGGGAAACGGGAAAATCGCGGCTTGCATATTTTCCGGGGGATATTGACCGCACGTTTTGGCGCTCGGGGAGCACCGATTTGAGCCAGATAATCCAGAACTCTGTACGCTGGCTTATGGGCGAAACCCATCCTCAAGTGACGGTTAGCGGAGAGGGTATATTAGAAGTCTTTGCGTGGGAAACGGAACCCGGGTATGCGATGCACCTGTTGAACTACACCAATCCCAACATGACCCGGGGATTCATTCGTCGATTCTATCCAGTGGGCCCTCAAAACGTGGAATTTGATATCAGCCCCGAAAAGCGAATCAAGAACGTTCGCGCCTTGCGGAGCGCGCGCGATTTAAAGTTTACCCAGGATGATCGCACGGTTCGGTTTGAGGTTGAGTCAGTGAGGGATTACGAAGTCGTCGCACTAACGTAAGCCAGGCGCCGGGCTTTCGCCGCTGGCCGCGGCCGGCATGGATTGGTCGCGCCATCGGCGACTAACGAAGGATTGGAAACGTCTTATCGGAGGGTTGCTCCTCCTCCGGCTCAACAGGCAGCGGCGTGGCGGTTGACTCGATTCCGGCCGTCTTATCGGCAATGAACCGGTTGATTTCTTCCATGAGCGCCGGAACAATTTCTTCTTCTTTCACCCGGCGGATGGCCTTTCCTTCCCGGTAGATCATGCCGTTGCCGCGCCCTGCGGCCACACCCAGGTCGGCTTCGCGCGCTTCTCCGGGGCCATTCACGGCGCACCCCATGATGACCAGGCTTAGGGGCATCTTGATATTCATCGTGGCTTGTTCAACTTCCCCGGCTATCTTAAACAGGTCCACTTCCAGACGCCCGCAAGTAGGGCAGGCAATCACCACCGGACCACGGCTGCGCAGCTCGAGCGATTTCAGCAGTTCGTACCCTACACGAACTTCTTCCACCGGGTCGGTGGCCAGCGACACTCGAATGGTGTCGCCGATCCCTTCCGCCAGAAGCATGCCCATGCCCACGCAGGATTTGATGGTGCCCGCGAATTGCGTTCCCGCCTCCGTGATGCCAAGGTGAAGCGGATAATCACTCTGTCTCGAAAGCAGGCGATAGGCCGCCACGGTTAGTTTAACGTTCGAGGATTTGAGGGAGATGATGGTATCGGTAAAGCCGAGGTCTTCCAGGATTTGCAAATGGTATTGCGCGCTTTCCACCATGGCTTCGGGAGTAGGATAACCGTACTTTTCGAGCAGCCTTCGCTCAAGCGATCCCGCGTTCACCCCGATGCGAATGGGAACTTTCTGCTCCTGCGCCCTTCGAACCACGGTGCGGACTTTATCCGCGTCGCCGATATTGCCGGGATTGATGCGCAGCTTGTCGATGCCCGCGTCCAGCGCCATCAGGGCAAATTTGTATTGGAAATGAATGTCAGACACCAGAATCGAGTCCGGACAAAGTTTGCGGATGGCAGGCAGAGCTTGCGCGGCCTCGATGTCAGGCACGGCCAGGCGCACGATCTCGCATCCGGCCTCCTCCATTTGCCGAATTTGCTCCACCGTCTTTTCCACGTCCCGCGTGTCCGTCTTGGTCATGGACTGCACCGCGATGGGCCCGTCGCCGCCAATCGTCAGCCGTCCTACTTTCACCGGACGCGTCTTTTTCCGGCGGGGAAAATGCTCTGTGTCGCTAAAATTCATGGTTTGTCCTTGGTCCCTTGCATGAATTGATCCATTGAGTCATTGTTTCATTGACTCATTGGGTTGGAAATTGCAAATTAGAAAATGGAAACTGGCAAACCCAAATCGATGTTAAATGCCCATTTTCAAGCTTCGAGCTTCGATTTTCCAATTTCCAGTTTCCAGTTTCCAGTTTCTATTTTCCCTTTTCTGTTTGGCTGCCCAATTCCTCAATTATGACGGCGTAAAGGTTTTGACCAGATCGAAATACGTGACTACCACCACCAGAAGCAGCAGGATCACGAGTCCCACTTGAACAAAGCGCTCTTTCACCCTCAAGCTCAGGTCGTGGCGCATCACGCCTTCAACCAAAAGAAGCAACATCACCCCGCCATCGAGCACCGGGATGGGTAAAAAATTAAAGATGGCCAATTGCATGCTGATCAGAGCCATAATCATGACCAATTGGGTGGGACCCGAGCGAAGCGCCTCACCTGCTATTTGGCCGATTCCGATGGGGCCGGAAAACGAGCGGGCGGACATACGGCGAGTGAGAACTTTTCCCAGGACGACGAAAGACAGCATCGAGTTTTTTAAGTTCGAGTCCACCGATACCGAAAAGGCTTCGCCCCAGGGTAGCTGGCGAATCACAATTGGGCTGAACGGCTTCAAGCCTATTCCAACCCGCCACTTTTTTTCGCCCTCGGCGTCGCTGTAGACGGGAACAAGCTGGGTGTGGAATATCTCATCCCCCCGCTTCACGGTTAAATCAACCGGCTTCCCTTGGGAGGCTTGCAGCGCATCACTGACGTCATTTCCAAAGTAGATCTTTTTGCCATCCAAATCGACAATCTGGTCGCCGGCTTTAATTCCCGCCTTCCCAGCCGGCAACTGTGGATCCACTAGACTCACCGCAACGGGGAGCACCGGCGCCCAGCCTACGTCTCCGACCGCGTCCGGGCCCTCTGCCACCGGAGTTACAGAGAGGCTTAATTCCTTCCCGTCGCGATTGACGGTCACCGGGATGGCTTCACTCACAGTAGTAAAGATTTTTATTTCCGCGTCTTCCCAGTCCGGATTTTGGAGATCTCCCAGGCGAACAATCAGATCTCCGGGCTTCACTCCCGCCTTGTCAGCAGGGGAATTCGCCTTGATGGCTCCGATGCGGGCAGGCTCGTCCCGATAGGCCTGCTTCTCATAGTGGTATCGATAAAGGCAAGTCAGGGACGTCACGGCCAGAATGACGTTCATGGTGGGACCCATGATCACGATAATCAGCCGTTGCCAGCGCGGCTTGGACAGGAATTCGGCGGGATCGCCCACGCGTTCCTGCGACGGATCATCGCCCGCCATCTTCACGTAGCCGCCCAGGGGCAGGGCGCTGATGCGGTAATCCGTGTCACCGCTCCGGAAGCCGAAGAGGCGTGGGCCGAAGCCCAGCGAAAAGGTCAAAACGCGAACGCCAAAATATTTTGCGGCCATAAAGTGGCCGAATTCGTGGATGAGGATCATCACGCCGAGAACAATCACGACCGCGGCAATGTCAGTGGTGAAATTTGAAAACATCAGTCAGTTCGAGCTCCCATTGGTCAATTTTGCCGCGACTTCCCGCGCGCGCTGGCGGGCTTCCGCGTCGCACTTAATCACGTCATCCAAAGAAGATATCGCGGTGGCGGCCGTCTGCTTCATTACCGCTTCAATCACGCGTGGAATATCCGAAAAACTTAGTCGATGCGCCAGGAACGCTTCCACGGCGATCTCGTCAGCGGCATTCAGCGCGCACGGTACAGCCCCACCGGTTTCGAGTGCCGCTCGCCCAAGATCCAGGCAGGGGAAACGGCTGTTCGCCGGCTTCTCAAAGCGCAATCGACGTGCGCCCACCAGGTCCAGCCCCCGAGTGGTCCCGTTGGCGGCCACGCGCTCCGGATAGGTCAGCGCGTATTGAATGGGCAAGCGCATGTCCGCCACCGATAATTGCGCCATCACTGACCCATCTTGGAATTCTATCATGGAATGGATGACCGATTCAGGGTGAATCAGCACGTCAATTTGGTTCGAAGGCAGGCCAAAAAGCCAGTGGGCTTCGATAATCTCCAGGCCCTTGTTCATCAACGTCGCCGAATCGATGGTAATTCTCCCTCCCATCTTCCATATTGGATGCTTCAAGGCCCGCTCCGGCGTAATGGAGGGAAAGTCTTTTTTGTGGGTCTTCAGGAACGGCCCGCCTGACCCGGTGAGTATCAGGCGGCGCACCTCGCTTGTGGCGCCGGAGCGCAGGCATTGGTGGATGGCGCTGTGCTCGCTGTCGATGGGCAGAATATCCACCCCACGCTCGCGTGCCGCGCGGGTTACCAGTTCTCCCGCCACCACCAGTGTTTCTTTATTGGCCAGGCCGATTTGCTTTCCGGCGCGGATGGCCTCGTAGGTGGCCACCAGACCTGTGACGCCGTGCGATGCCGAAACCACAAAATCTGCTTCGGGCAAAGTCGCAGCCTCCACCTGCCCTGGGGTTCCTGCCACTATCTTGATGGGCTGGCGATGGCCCGCCGCAAGAATCCGATTTCTGAGCGGTTCGATACATTCCGGCGAGGCCACGGAAACGAGAGCGGGAGCGAAATCCAGAATCTGCTGCGCCAGGACGTCCAGGTTTTTCCCTGCGGATAGGGAGACCACGCGAAAGCGGTCGCCCAGACTCTTGACCACGCGCAAGGTGTTCGAGCCAACCGAACCCGTGGACCCCAGAATGCACAGTCCTTTGCTCATGCTTTTTTCATCGCAGGAAAGCGCCGAGCGCCACGACCAGCCACAAGGCGGGCACTGCAAACACCAGGCTGTCGATTCGATCCAGAAGTCCGCCGTGGCCGGGAAGCAAAGTTCCCGAGTCTTTCACGTCCCCCGCTCGTTTTATAGCTGATTCGACCAGGTCGCCCACCTGGCCAACCACTGCAATCAAGCCTGCATAAAGAATAACGGTTTTAATGGATTCTGTCTGCCAAAACCAGTGGGCAAACAGATAGGCGGCCATCAGACTACCAAACAGACCGCCCAATGCTCCTTCCACCGTTTTCCTGGGAGAGACTTGCGGGCACAAGGGAATCCGGCCAATTGCCCGACCTACGAAGAGGGCAAAAATATCCCCGAAGATGATGACCAGAAATAAAAGCAACGCCAGATTGCGGCCTCCGAGCAGATGTGAGAACCGCAAAGGCACCAGCCACGAAAGGCTGAATCCAATGTAAAATATTCCGAAAATGGTTGATGACGTCGCGGATAGGAATTGTTTTGGATCAGAGGGCCAGCGAAGACCTACCATCGGTGTAAGGACAACCGACAGAATCAAAACCAAGAAAAAAGGGAGGAGCTTGGATTCCGGCCAATAATTTTCGGCAGATTGTGCAAGGCAAAATGCTCCGCCTGAAACATAACCGATGACAGGGACGGTCTTGAAGCCAGCGTGCCGGCACAAGGAATAGAATTCGTAAAGCCCCCGCTCCACGATGGCCAGAAGCACCAGCAAAAAGAGCCATTCGGGCGCCCACCCGATAATCCAAAATGCCAGCGGAGCCATCACGAGCGCAGTCAGGATGCGATTGATCATGAGGAGGGCCGAGCGGCGCTCGGCCAGGCAGCCGCAGAAAAACTTCGTCCCTGATAGAAGTGTAAGGATTATGAATTATGAATCATAAATTGAAAAAAGCGGCCTTGCCGCAATGGCTTGCAACTGTTATCTTAATTCATCATTCATAATTTATAATTTATAATTTCTTATTTCACCCCAGCCCCAGTCCTCCGTACCGGCGCTCGCGCTTTTGATAATCGATGATGGCCTGGAAGAGATCCAGTTGGGTGAAGTCGGGCCACAGGGTTTCGGTAACCCAGATCTCGGAATAGGCCACCTGCCAGAGCAGGAAATTGCTCAACCGCATTTCGCCGCTGGTCCGAACCAGGAGGTCAGGGTCAGGCAGAGCGCTGGTATACAAATGGCGGGCGATGGCGCTCTCGTCAATCTCGCCGTGCCCGTTCTGCTTCATCTGGGCGGCCAGAGCGCGGACGGCGTCCACCAATTCTGCGCGCGCGCCGTAATTCAAGGCCAGGGTCAGGCGCATACCCGTGTTGCCTTGCGTTTTTTCGATAGCGTTTTCCAGGTCACGCTGCACGGGTTTGGGCAATTCGCTGATGCGCCCTATCACGCCAAGGCTGATATTTTGCTTGTTAAGCTCGCCAATTTCTTTTTTCAGGTATTCCCGCAGCAGCGCCATCAACAGCTTCACTTCCAGGTGTGGCCGCTTCCAGTTTTCAACCGAAAATGCGTAGAGTGTGAGATAGGGAACGCCCAGGCGCGCGCACGCTTCCACCGCCTGGCGCACGGCGCGAATGCCGGCGCGATGCCCCGCAATTCGCGGTAAACGGCGCGCCTTGGCCCAGCGTCCGTTGCCGTCCATGATGACCGCAATGTGCTCCGGCAGGCGCAGGAGATCGATTTGGGCCAGAAGCTGCGCTTCGCTTAAATCTGTGTTCACGGGATGCATGCGGGTCCGGGAGTAAGTCTTATTTCTGAGTTCCAAAACTTAACATACTGGTCCGCCCACCGCAAGTCAGGAGGCCGGCCGGTGGTGTCCGGATGTGCGTCGCTGGGAGCGCGTGCGTTTCGCCAGCTATTTCTTTGTCAATTGATTGCGGGCGAGCCGCCCGCGCTCCCAGCGAAACTAGGATACTACCGGCCTGGCCACGATTCAGAACCGGCAAGGTGAAGATCTAGGATCAAGACTGCGATTGTCGTGCGGGGTTGACTCAGGCGGGGGTTCGGCAGGCGGAGGGTTTGGAATTCTTGAGTCTAATCTTAGAATCCGAAACCTCGCACCAAAACCAAGGGAAGCTTACTTGAAGGGCAACTCAGTGGGGAAAAACGTGCTGACACCATAAACAAGGGTGAGAACGAGAATCACCACGCACGTGGTCCAGGCAATGATGTTAAAAGTTCGATTGTTCCTATATTCTCCCATCAGGTCTTTGCGGTTGATCAGCCGCAACATAAAGATCAAAACGAAAGGCAGGAGGATGCCATTAACTACTTGGGAGAGCAAGGTGATGGGGACCTGCTTTTCCTCGCTGAGCAGCATCACGGCCAGCGCCCCCAGAACGATCAAGCCCGTAAACAGGGAATAAAACGCGGGCGCCTCGCGCAGCCGCTTGTTGATGCCGGATTCGAACCCCAACCCTTCGCAGACGTAATAGGCGGTAGCCAGGGGAAGGATGCAGGCGGAGAAAACGGAGGCGTTGACCAGCCCAAACGCAAACAGATAGCTGGCAGCGCGGCCGGCCAGGGGGCGCAAGGCAAGTGCGGCTTCACTGGCATCCTTGATATCACGTTGCCCGCTGGCGTAGAGAGTGGCGGCGCAGGCCACAATGATGAAGAGCGCCACCAAGTCCGTCACGATGCAACCCACAATCACGTCCCAGCGCGAATATTTATAATCCCTGGGCTTCACGCCTTTTTCAACCACCGCGGATTGCAAATAAAACTGCATCCAGGGCGCGATGGTGGTCCCCACCAGGCCGATGATCATGTAGAGGTAACCCGACTGGAAATGGAAGGTAGGCTTGACCGTACTCAACAATGTTTCCGTCCAATCGGGATGGGCCAGAAAGCAAGAGAGAGGATAGGCAATATAGAAGAGGCAAGCCACCAGAAAGACGCGCTCCACCAACCGGTAGGTCCCTTCCACCACCAGCGCCCAGACAAATACCGCCCCCATGGGTACGGCGATGAACCGCGTGACACCCAGAACGCCCATGCCGGAGGCGAGCCCGGCAAACTCGGAAATGGTGTTGCCCAAATCCGCCACCAGAAGCATAACCATTAGAATAAAGGTAATACGAAATCCATATTCCTCCCGGATGAGATCGGCCAGTCCTTTGCCGGTGATCACCCCCATGCGCGCCACCATCTCCTGCACCACAATCAGGGCTACGGTGATGGGAATCAGCGTCCAGAGCAGGGAGTAGCCGTAGGCTGCGCCGGCCATGGAATAGGTATAGATTCCTCCCGCGTCGTTATCCACGTTGGCCGTGATAATTCCGGGCCCCACGACGGCAAGAAAAACGAGCAGTTGAGTGCGAAAGCGCTGAAACCTTTTTTTCTCCAAGCAAAGCCTCTGGCCTGAATGCAGGATTACTTCTTTTGGACGACCAACTCCAGGACGTCGTCCGCCGTAACCACGCCCAGCAGCCGGTGTTTTTCATCCACCACTGGGAGAGCCACCAAATTGTATTTATGGAATTGGTTCACCACAGCCTTGTCGTCCGCGTTGGAATCAATGAAAATCAGCGGGTCGATGACCAGTTGCAGGAGCGGCGTATTGGCTTCGGCCAAAAGAATGCGGGCCAGCGAAACGGCGCCGGTCAGGACCAGGTCCGAGTTGATAAGGTAGATCACATGGACTGATTCGAGCGGGCCTTCAAAATATTTGAGCCCGACGATCGCGCCTTCCACCGTCGCAGTTTCGCCCACCACGATGAAGTCCGTGGTCATCAGGGCGCCTGCGGTATGCTTTTCAAATCCCAACAAATCTCGCACTTCCTTGGCCTCTTCCGTCTCCATGTCGGCCAGCAAGCCGGCGGAGGTTTCCGGAGGCAATTCCTGGAGCACATCCGCAGCTTCATCGGGCGGCATCTCCTCGAGCACGTCTGCCGCCTTCTCAGAGGGCATGCTCTCCAGTAGGTCAGCCTGCATTTTGGTAGGGATTTCGGAAAGAGCCTGGGCGGCGGTCTCGTCATCCAGGGACTCGATCACCGCTTTCTGCTCGTCGCGGCTCAACTCTTCGAGAATCTCGGCAATGTCGGCAGGATGAAGTTCCGCCAGACGGTCAAATGAGATCCGGAGTTTCACCCGCCGCCCCGGGTCCGACTCAATCAAATTCACGAATCCCCAAGGGATGGTCCGGGGGGCGACAAGTCCCGCAATCTGCCGGATCACATGCTTGGCCACGATCCCCTGGAGCAATCGCCGGATGGCCGCGCCCATCCCCACATTCACATCGAGAATGCTCAGTTCCGTGTGCCCGTCGGTGGGCCGGATGTCAAAGTCCACGTCATTCACCCGCACAACTTTGCGATGATTGACGTCTATAATCTGCTGATCGAGCACGTCCTTCTTGATGTGAAGCAAGCTTTCGTCCGGGGCGTAACATCGGATCGAGTCTTCCGGGACGGTGGTTTGACCGGCACGGACGGAAATAGATTGCATCTGCTCGTGCGTGATGCAGAGCATGTTTTTACGAGGGGTTCGCACCAGGTAAGATGCGACGCGGAGCGCGTTCTGGCTGGGATCGACGGCAAGGTCCTTCAGCACTCCAACAAACTCACCCTTCACGTCATAAATTGGAAGGTCCTGCAATTCGGTGAAATAGATCATGACCAGCCTCTCTTTTTTCCGCCCGTTTACCTTGATAGCCGCGCTCGGCGTCCATTGCGAAGGCCACGTTTCTGCGTCCCGCTCCCCTTGGAATGCCTGGGGAAACCTACCAAAACTCAATGACTTCTGGCTTAAAATAAAACGCCCCGTGGGCGCCACACCAGCCACGGGGTGAACCGCTCCAATTCATCGGGCTTGGAGCGGCTGAGGAAACCTCCTGGTGTGAGCTTTGGCTCCGCGCAACGTAATGTCCCACACCTCTGCGGGGCCAAGCCACCTTAGGCAAAGCCTTAATCCGGCGATGCCTGCTCCACCTGTTGGCCCGTCTCCGGGTTTCCAGGCAATGGCGTTTTTTTGCGCGGTAACCTCGCCTAACGAGGTCAAAACCGGATTTCGAAGTGTCCCCGAAACCTCCTGCGAAAAACAATTCGCCACTTCACTTAATACGAACGGTTCACACTTTTGTCAAGGGAAAAGGGGTAGTGTCCTAATTCCCCTGGGAGCGCGGGCGTCTCGCCCGCAATCTAATGGAGAGAAAAGAGCGGGCGAGACGCCCGCGCCCCCAGCGATTCAAACCCGGACACCACCGAAAAAGGCGCGGATGTAGTCCGATTTCGACGGCTCGTGCAGCGGATTCAACTGGCGTCGCACCGGGCGGAATTTGTTTCGAGTCCATCGGAGCCCGGCGTCTGCACCCTCATGAGCGGCGCTACTTCTTGCCCATCGCCCACTTGATGCCGTTTAACAACAACTCCTGGTAACGCGGATCGGTCCAGACATCGTGCTCGTGCCCCAGGCTGCAATAAAAAACACGACCCTTGCCATCCATCCGCGTCCATGCAACCGGCCAGCCGTAGTCACGTTTGTGTACATTTTTTTTGGTAAGGTCCACCGAAGCGGGATCCAATTTCAGCAGCACGTGAGAAGTGTCGGCCTTGAAATCCTTAATCTGATAGATCTCGTCATTCACCTGAAATGATTTTCCCAAGAAATGAACCAGCTTGTTTTTGGGATCTACTACGTCAATCGTGACTTGTTGGTGCCAGGGATGATCGTCAAAATAACCGCCAATCAGCTCACCATAATCGGGCCATTTGTAAAAAGTATCGGTGGCACTGTGCACGCCGATGAACCCGTGGCCGGAACGGATGTAATCTATGAAGGCGGTTTTCTGTTCGTCCGTCATGGGGAGTTCGCCCGTGGTGTAAAACATTACCGCGTCATATTGCTTCAGGTTTTCCGCCGTAAAAGGCGTCACATCATCGGTAACCGTAGTCTCAAAGGCCCCGGACTTGTCGCCGATCTGCTTCACAATCTCGGTGGAAAACGGGACAATCTGATGGTGAAAACCGGCGGAAAGTGTGAGGTAAAGCAGCTTATGTTTTTTGTGCTGCTTGGCGGACCCCGTGGCGCTCATTAACATGAGGCCGACCGCTACGGCCATCGCCAGCAACATTAAAACGATTCGAGCTTTTCGCATCGGCGCTCCTTCATCCTGGAATCGGGACATCAAGTGCCGTCCAAATTCAACCGCATGTTACCACACACCGAGACAGCTGGGCCTCAATCATGCAGGGTATAGCGAGGATGAGTTCCCGCCAAATAAAAGGGGCGGGCTTCTGCCCGCCTCCAGTCCAAGAAATCAACTCCAGTGGGATGACGGCCGGCCAAGCTGTCTCCTGGCCTCAATCTGAATCTAACTCGCGAATGGCTCGCGCGCGCTTTGGGACTTCAGGGCATAAACGTGGTGCACTGCTACTTTCACCGCTTCGCGGGTGGCAGGAACCTGTACGATCACGCGGCAAGGAGCGTGGTCCGACACATACCTCACCGTCGATCCCACCAGCATCTCGCCAATTCCGTGTTTCTTTTGATAGCCCAAAACGAGCAGGTCCGCTCCCTGGTCCATTGCTTCACCAACGAGCGCGCCGCCCGCATGACGGGCGCGAATCAGCCGGGTGGCGACATGCTTTCCAAAACCCCAGGCCGCCTGTCGCGCCAGAGAGAGAATGTGCTCGGCCGGCCGTTCCAATACATCGGTGTGCGCGTCCAAGGGCAAACTGGGCGAGATCTCAAGGACGTGCACGATCACCACCTCCTCATCCTTTCCGGCGGCTAGCTGGCAAGCCAACTTCACCAGTCCCTCCACCGAATCGCGATCCCGCACCGCCACCAGAGTTTTAGTTCTTTCCATGATGCCACCTTCTATCCATGGGAGTGAGCCGGTGGCGGAGGAGCCTCAGGCCTTAGCGGGCCTTCTGGCTGGGAGGTTTGCTATCTGTCCCTAACCGTGTCGAGGCCCCCGCCATCGTTCTCAAACTTTCAACAGCGTCATCATGCCCGGACGCAAGAGGATTTTCAGTGACTGCCGTCACTGCTTCGCGTGAGGAGGGTCAACGGCCTGTCCCTGCGAAGGCGTGCGGCGAATGACTGCGGCGAAGAAGCCGTCCATCCCGTGCAGATCGGGACGGGTGCGGAAATAGCCGTGATCATCAAAGAACTCTGACAGCTCGGGGAACTCATGGCAAAGTTCGCGGGCGGATGTGAGTTGGTAGTTTTCGTTTGAAGACAAAACCCTTTCTACGACTAGCTCATTCTCCTCCTCCTCCAGCGAGCACGTCGAATAAACCAGCCGGCCTCCGGGAGCAAGGCTGCCCAGTGCATTTTGGAGCATCTGCACTTGGGTACCCGCCAGTCTCCGCAAATCATCGGGCTGGAGCCGCCATTTTATTTCGGGATTCCTGGTCAGCGTTCCAGTACCCGAACAGGGGGCATCAAGAAGAATCCGGTCGAACTTTGTCGCAAAGCAAAGTTCGCGAGTCGCGTCCAGGCGCACGAGGAACAGATGTAACCCGTCTGAAATTGATCCGGGCAGGAGATTTTTCATAGTTCGCAAGCGCGGGGCGCTGAGGTCGCATGCCACCAGCAGCCCTGGGCCCATCAATGCCGCAAGCGCGCCGGCCTTGATTCCCGGCGCAGCACAAAGGTCCAGCAAACGATCGCCAGGCCGCGGAGAAACGATTGAGGCAATCAGCTGGGAACCCTCATCCTGAATGATCGCGCGTCGCTCCCGAACGATGGCGGAAGACTGCGCACTGCCGGATTCAACAATCAAGGCAGTGCGCGCATACCGCCCCGCCCGCGTCACAAGGCCCTCTTTGGCAAGATCCTGTTGCATCAGGTTGCGCTCACCATAGGCGGCGCTGACTCTTAAGGTGGTGGGCGGCACCTTCAGGCTCGCCTCGGCAAGCGCTTCCATGGCCGGTCTCCCGAACTTATGCGCCCAACGTTCAGATAGCCAGCCGGGCAAGCAGCGCACCGCGCCCGCGCTTCGAGCCGCGTCAGGCGACGCTGACTTCTCTGCCCTGACCTCGGCCTCGGCGAGTTTTCCTATTGGCTCCGCCTTTCGTAAAACAGCGTTGACGAGCCCGGTGGCCGAGCGCTTGCGTGCCGTCTTGGCCATTTCCACGGATTCATTCACTACGGCGGATTTCGGAATCTTTTCCAGAAACAAGATCTGATAAAGTCCCATTCTCAGGATGGTGGCGATCTCAGGATCGAAATATCCAAGTTTCTTGCCCGACAGTCTCTCAATCCAAAAATCAAGCTCACCTCTCCGCCTCATCGTTCCCATGGTTAGTTCCGTCGACAGCCGTCGGTCAGCTTCTTTGAGACTCGCAACGCGAGCGCCCTGGAGCAGGTCGACGGCATAGCCTTTTCCGGATTCGACATGAAGCAGGATTCGATAGGAAGTTTCGCGGGCGGGAGAAATGGGCACTTAGGAATTATGAATTATGAAGTATGAATTATGAAGTGAAAACGGTTTTGTGCAATGAGAGATTCAACCGATATCGCTCGTTGCCAATGATCAATTTCAAGATTTGACCAATCGCTCAGCCCAGCTTTTCACCGGGCTGTAGGCGGGCGCCATTGAGAAAATCGCGCGCCGTGACCCGTTTTCGGCCCGCAAGCTGGACTTCATTTACTTCGAGCAGCGAGTGTGCCGCGCAACCAACCATCAGCTTACCCTCGGGCGCGGCGGCCGCTCCAGCGTCAAGCTGAGGGAGAGCACTCTCAACCGCAGGACGGGCTTTCCAAATGTGTAGGGTCGCGCCACGGAATGAAGTAAACGCTCCGGGCCAGGGACTGAGACCGCGCACCCGCCGCGCGATCTCGGCGGCCGTCTGCGACCACTCGATGCGGCCATCCTCTTTTTTAAGGATGGGCGCGAGCGTGGCCGCAGCATGGTCCTGAGGGCGAGGTTGTATCTTGTTGGCCGCCAATCCGCGCAACGTTTCCACCATCAGATCTGCGCCCGTGGTGCTGAGCTTTTCGGAAAGCGTTTCCGTGGTGTCGTCATCGCTGATGCCGATTTCACATTGGAGAAGTATGCCGCCCGTGTCCAATCCCGCGTCAATCATCATGGTGGTGACGCCCGTTTTTTCTTCGCCGCGCATGATGGCCCATTGGATGGGCGCCGCGCCGCGGTACTTGGGAAGGAGCGAGGCGTGAACATTGAAGCAACCCAGATTCGCCATCTCAATCATCCAAGTCGGAATAATGTGGCCGTAGGCAACCACCACGATCGCGTCCGGATGAAATTGGCTGAGATATTCCTGCGTGTTGGGATCTTTCAGCTTGCGGGGTTGATACACGGCCAACCCCGCCGCTTCTGCGGCTTGCTTTACGGGCGGCGCTTTCACTTCGTAGCCACGCCCCGCTCGCTCGTCAGGATTTGTAATTACCAGCCGAACGGAGAATTTTTCGGCCACAAGTTTTTGTAAGGTGGGGACGGCAAATTCGGGCGTGCCGCAAAAAATAAGGTCCATCAGGGGTGGATCCCAAGGAGTCTTTCGAGAGTGTCCGGTCTTGGCGCCATTGATCCTCTGAAAGGATCGAAAAACGAAACCCTTTATCGCGCAATGGAACAACCCTTCAATCGCTCAATCAATCAATTCTTCACCATTCGCCCGCCTTCATCATCTTCTTGACTTTGCGCTTGATGGAGTCGCGTTTGAGCATGCTGATGTGCTTGATAAATAGTGTGCCGTTCAGGTGGTCGATCTCATGGCAGAAAGCGCGCGCCAACAGATCTTCACCCGCCATGCTGAACTCGCTTCCGTGAATGTCCTGGGCGCGCACCGTGGCGCGCTTCGGACGTGGGGTTTTGGCGCGGAAATCCGGAAGGCTCAGGCATCCCTCCTCCAACATGGATTTCCCCTCGGTTGAAATAATTTCGGGATTGGCCAGCACTAATTTTGACTCGGGATTTTCACCCGACCTAATGTCAATGACGCACAGCCGTTTTGATATGCCGATCTGGGGCGCCGCCAGCCCAACGCCGTGGGCCGCGTACATGGTTTCAAACATGTCCGCCACTAATTTTTCAAGAGCAGCGTCAAAGAGAGTTACTGCCTCCGCCTGCTTTTCCAAGACTTCCTGGCCGTACTTGACGATGGGATAGATCATGGACAGTTGTCAGTTCTCAGTTGTCAGTTTTCAGTTCGTGCCACTATAAAAACTTATTCTCTCCCGGAAAGTTAAAACCGTTTGACTTGCTCGAGGTAGCCCTCAAAATTCCGCCGCGTCTCGCCCATTGAGTCCCCGCCGAATTTTTCCAGAAACGCGCGAGCGAGCACCAATCCAACCATCGCTTCTCCCACCACGCCGGCCGCGGGTACCACGCAAACATCCGAGCGCTCATAAGCCGCCTTCACGGTTTCCTTGGTCTCGAAATCAACTGACTCAAGAGGCTGGCGCAGGGTGGAAATGGGCTTCAAGTAACCCCGCACCACGATATTTTCGCCATTGGTGATGCCGCCCTCGAGTCCTCCGGCGCGGTTCGATTTACGGGTGAATGAAGAACGCTCGCGGTCGTAACCGATTTCATCGTGGACGCGCGAGCCCATGGTGGCGGCGTTTTCAATTCCGCTGCCTATTTCCACCGCCTTCACCGCTTGAATGGACATCACCGCCTGGGCCAGATGCCCGTCCAAGCGCTCATCCCATTGCGCGCAGGAGCCGAGGCCGGGGGGCGCGCCACGCGCGATCACTTCAAACGTGCCTCCCACGGAATCGCGCGTTTGCATGGCCCGTTCCACTTCCGCTTTCATGCGCGTTTCCACATTGGCATCCACACAACTCAAAACGATTTCTTCGAGGTCCCGCAAAGCTCGCACTCGCTCAAAGGGAACATCGTCACTCGCCAGCGCCACCGAACCCACGGCCGTGACGTGGCTGGCGATTTCAATGCCAAACTCCAGGAGAAATATCTTGGCCAGGGACCCCGCGGCCACGCGCGCGGCGGTCTCGCGGGCGCTTGCCCGCTCAAGTACGTAACGCGCCTCGCGAAAATTAAACTTCAAGCATCCCGCCAGGTCCGCGTGACCCGGGCGGGGCGGTGAAAGAGGCTTGTATTTGGCGCGGGTTTCCGGCCGATCTTCAACTGCCAGGGCTTCTTTCCAATTGTTCCAGTCGCGATTCTCAATCAAGAGTGTAATCGGTGAACCCACCGTTTCCCCATGATGCACGCCGGAAACAAACTGCGCCGTGTCGGATTCGATTTTCATTCGTCCGCCGCGCCCATATCCCCCCATGCGGCGCTTCAAATCGCGGTCTACATAAGCAAAGTCCACGCGCACACCGGCGGGCAAGCCGGAAAGTACCGCCACCAGCGCCTGGCCGTGCGACTCACCTGCAGTTTGAAATCGAAGCACTTGAATCCATTCTACTAAGAAGGATATGCACGAACTCAGTAATTCTAACGGAATCCATCGGACAGGTCAAAAATTAGCGACGTGAATTCACACGATTTATCGCCCACCGTCCCGCACCTGGACTATAATTCTTTGCCCGCGGAGCACGATTTGAGATATCTCATCATCAGCGACATCCACTCGAACCTGGAAGGATTCGAGAAGTGCATGGAGGAAGCGCGGGGGAAGTATGATCAGGCCCTGTGCCTCGGGGACCTGGTGGGCTACGGCCCCGACCCCAACCCCGTCATCGACCTTGTCCGCGAGGTTACGACCTTCGTGATTCGCGGAAATCACGACAAAGCCTGCTGTGGAATTACCGACGCGGAAGACTTCAATACCTGGGCCAAGATCAGCACCCTCTGGACTCGCATGGTGCTCAACCCCGAGCACCTTGAGTATCTTCGCACCCTTCCCGCCGGCCCTTTGACCGTGAATGGTTTCCAGCTTGTTCATGGCGCGCCCGCCGACGAGGATGAGTACATTGTCGGCCCTACTCAAGCGCTTCCCGCGCTTCAGGCGCTTTCTAATTTGAACGTACTTTTCGGCCACACCCACCATCAGGGCGGCTTTATGCTTTCTCCCCAAGGACAATTCCAACCTATCCACTGGCAATCCGCCGGCGATGGCAAGGTATTTGCTCTGCCCCTTGAAGAAGGGTCGCATTACCTAATCAACCCGGGCTCCGTGGGCCAGCCGCGCGATGGCGACTGGCGCACCGCTTTTGCCATTATCGATGTGGAGCAAAAAATTGTGGAGTACTACCGCACCCCCTACGACGTAAGGAAGACTCAGGAAAAAATGGAAAAGGCTCGCTTGCCTATGCCCTTAGTTCGGCGCCTTGAGCTGGGAAGGTAATTGCCGGGAAGCGCGAACCGCACACAAAGATTCCCTGGCTCATTTGTTTTCGCTTCAATTTATGGTGGACGCTTCTATTGCGGAGTTCCCCCATCCGGCCCTCAAACACTGGAAATCCACTGAATTTAAGCCCTGTAGTTTCAGCATATTAAACGTGATTTACAACGTATGAATTCGGATCAGCGTCTAATTTGAGGTACGGTCACCATTTATTGATACCTTTGAGGAGGTGTAATATGCGATTGAAATTATTCGTCTTTCTCACAGGCCTAATCTTACTTGCCTTGCCGGTAAGTCAGAGCCGGGCATCGGCCTTATCCTTCACCACTGACGCTGCCAAAACCACCGGAAACGCCGTCAAGGCGGGCGCTGAAAAGTCGACACAAGTGGTCGGCTCGGCTGCTGCCACAACCGGCTCAAAAACCGGTGACGCAGGCGAAGCCACCGGACACGCCCTAAAAACGGCGACCGTGAAAACCGCCGACGCAATTGGCGCAGCCGGTGAAGCCACCGGGCATGCCATTTTAACCGGAGCTACCAAGACCGGGCATGCAGTGAAAAAGGCAATGATCGGCTGACGCTCTCGGACCGGGGAACGAAACGAAGTCCAGCACGAACGGCCCGAAACAAGTGGGCGATCATCCTCGTTTTTTATTTGATGAAGAAGGATGCGCGGCCAAAGTTGGAAACTTGAAGTTAGACATTCCAACTTTGGCCGCCATCGTTTTTTGAGCGCACGCCAACTTGACGCTCCCAACGATGGCGGATAGAATGGACGCTTTAGTTCTGACTTCAATCACACCCAGAGAGGGGCTATGCTCCATGGTTCGATCCCAGAGGCGCTGACCTTTGACGATGTTCTTTTGCAACCTGCAAAATCCTCCGTTTTACCGGCTCAAGTCGATACGCGGACTTTTCTGACCCGCAACATAACCCTGAATATCCCCATTGTAAGCGCGGCCATGGACACCGTCACGGAATCCCGCCTGGCCATTGCGTTGGCCCAGCAAGGCGGCATCGGGATTATGCATCGCACCATGTCCATTGAGCGGCAGGCCCTGGAAATCGACATGGTCAAGCGGTCTGAAAGCGGAATGATTGTGGACCCGGTTACCATCGATCCCAAGAGCAGGATTTCCGACGCCCAGGAAATCATGAAGAAGTACAAGATCTCCGGAGTGCCGGTAACCACCAACGGGAAACTGGTGGGCATCCTCACCAACCGGGACTTGCGCTTTGAAACACGCTTTGACCTTCCCATTGAAAAAGTAATGACGCGCGAGAACCTGGTGACTGTGCCCATCGGCACCACGCTTGAAGAAGCGGGCGAAATTCTCCACAAACACCGGGTGGAAAAACTGCTGGTGGTGGACGACGCCTTCAATTTGAAAGGGTTGATCACGGTCAAGGACATCCAGAAGAAAATGAAGTATCCCAATGCGGCCAAAGACGCTCACGGGCGCCTTCGCGTGGGCGCGGCGGTGGGGGCTACGGGAGACTTCATGGAGCGGGCCCAGGAACTGGTGAATGCAAAGGTGGACGTACTGGTAGTAGATACCGCCCATGGGCACTCCGAGCGCGTCCTGGAAGCGGTCCGCCTGATCAAACTGAAATTTCCCGAAGTGGACCTGGTGGCGGGGAACGTAGCCACATTCCAAGGAGCCTGCGACCTTATCCAGCTTGGTGTGGATGGCGTAAAAGTGGGTATCGGCCCGGGTTCAATCTGCACCACTCGCGTGGTGACGGGCGCGGGAGTGCCACAGGTCACAGCCATCGCGGAGTGCGCACGCGCGGCGCGCGACAGCGGCATCCCGCTGATCGCAGACGGCGGCATCAAGTTTTCCGGTGACGTCACCAAGGCGATTGCCGCCGGCGCCAGCACGGTGATGCTGGGAAGTTTGTTTGCCGGAACCGAGGAAAGCCCGGGAGAAACCATTCTATACCAAGGCCGCACGTTTAAATCCTATCGCGGAATGGGGTCCATCGCCGCCATGGCTGCGGGTTCTGATCGTTACGCCCAGGCGGATTCCTCAAAACCTGTTGCAGAAGGGATTGAAGGGCGAGTGCCATACAAAGGTGTGCTGGCCGAAATGGTCTCGCAGTTGGTGGGAGGCCTCCGCTCGGGCATGGGTTATTGCGGGTGCGGGACGGTCGAGGAACTTCAAAAGCGTGGGCATTTTGTGCGCATCACCAGCGCCGGGCTTCGCGAAAGCCACGTGCATGACGTTATCATCACGAAAGAGGCGCCCAATTACCGCCTTGAATAATCCCTCAAGCCCTCCTTCGGTTGAAACTAGCTTTCAGTTTTGGGTCAGGTGGACAATCACCCTGGCCTGGGCTGCTTTGATCTTCCTCCTTTCCACGGGAACTTTTGGCGGCTCCCTTTCCGCGGTGCTACTCCGGTATATTCTGATTTTCTTGCACATAAGGGTAACTCCAAAGACCTTTGCTTCTCTCCATTTTCTTTTTCGAAAATCGGCCCACGTAACTGAGTATGGTATTTTTGCAGTCTTTCTTTACCAATGTTTTCTGAAGACAAACCAAACCGAGTGGTCGGCGAGGACCGCGGCCTGGGCAGTTATTGGCGCCGGCCTTTATTCCCTGACGGACGAATTTCACCAGAGGTTCGTTCCAGGACGAGGGGCGGCGTTGACGGACTGTGGAATTGACACCTTTGGAGCGGCGATGGGCATGCTCGTAGTTTTTTTGTGGGCGCGGATTTTTGGCTCCCGCCTCTCCCCCGCCACTGACCAGGGGAATTTTCCTGCAATCTCGACTTAGCCCGCACTAACAAAAATCCCGGCCCAAGCTTGCGCTCGCGGCCGGGATCTGAACCGATATACTTCACTCCAACCCATCACAGAGGGCTTATTCTTTTTGGTCCTTCTCGGGTGGCGCCGCTTTGGCGTCAGCGTCTTCCTTTTCCGCGGCTTTGCGGCGGGCCTCAAATTTCTTGGCCCGGGCTTCGGCGCGCTGTTGGAGAATGGTGGTGTCCACCAACTCGAGAATGGCCGTATCTGCCCCGTCGCCTTTGCGCCACCCCGTGTGAATAATTCGGGTGTAGCCGCCGGCGCGTTTTTCGTAACGCTTGGCAATATCCCCGAAAAGTTTCTTCACGGATTCCGGGGTCATGCAGTAAGCGGCTGCCTGGCGCCGCGCGTGGAGGTCACCCCGCTTGCCCAGGGTGATCATCTCCTCCGCAATGCCCCTCGCCGCCTTGGCCTTGGCCACGGTGGTTGAGATTCGCTCTTCCCAAATGAGGGAAGTCACCAGATTCCGCAAAAGGGCGCGGCGGTGAGAAGTGTTCCTGCTTAATTTCCTGCCATAATTCTGATGCCGCATCCAGTCTCCCTGTTCCTAAGCTTCCTGGTGGGACGCTTCCGGGGGTGGCATCACCGGATTGCCCTTGTCATCAAATTTCATACCCAGGCCCAGGCCCATGACGCCCAGAATTTCCTTGATTTCATTGAGGGATTTTCGCCCAAAGTTTTTCGTCTTGAGCATGTCCTGTTCGGTCTTTTGAACCAGCTCGCGGATGGTGGTGATGTTCGCATTCTTCAGGCAATTATAGGAGCGGACGGAAAGCTCCAACTCCTCCACCGAGCGGTCCAGATTCTCGTTTCGGCCTTCCACAGTTTTTTCCTGGTGGACTTCTTCGGCCTCGGGGACTTCCTCAAAGTTGATGAAAATGGTCATGTGGTCTTTCACCAGCTTTGCCGCCAAGCCCACCGAATCCTGGGGAGCGATGGCGCCATTGGTCCAGACGTCGAGCGTAAGCTTGTCGTAGTCGGTCATCTGGCCCAGCCGCGCGGCTTCCACCGTGTAATTCACCTTGCGGATGGGCGAGTGCGCCGAGTCCACGGGAATAAATCCGATGGGCAAGTCCTCATCGAAATTCTTTTCCGCCGGAACGTATCCGCGGCCGATTTTCACCCGCATCTCGACGCTCAGGCTCCCGCCTTCGCTGACCGTGGCCAGGTAGACGTCCTTGTCGAGAATCTCAACGTCGGCGTCCTCTTGAATCATCCGCGAGGTAACCTCTCCGGGACGGTCGACGTGCAGGTGAAGGCTTTTCGGCCCCTCAACATTCATCTTGAGAGGGATTTGTTTAAGGTTCAGGATGATGTCCGTGGCATCTTCCACCACTCCCGGAATGGAAGAAAACTCGTGCAGTACCCCTTCAATCTTGACCGCGGTGATGGAAGCGCCCTCAATCGAAGAGAGCAAAACTCTTCGCAGGGCGTTGCCAATCGTGGTACCAAAGCCACGCTCGAACGGCTGGGCGGAGAATTGGCCATACTTGTCGGTTAGAGTCTCAGTATTACTCGCAAGCCTTTTAGGCTTCTGGAATCCTTTCCAAAGCATCTCTTGTGTGCCTCCTGAAGGCCGCTCGAGCGGACTTCTCATCCCGTTTTGCCGGAACGGGTTTTACTTCGAATAAAGTTCAACGATCATTTGTTCCTGAATGGGGAAATTCACGTCGTCGCGTTTCGGCAGAGAAACAACGTGCCCTTTCATGCTTTCGCGCTCCATGGTCAGCCAGGCCGGAAGCGTTCTGCTGCCGGCAAGGTCCAGCGCGCGCTGCACAGTGACCATTTTCCGGCTGTTCTCACGCACCGCCACTTCCTGGCCCGGTGAAACCTGATAAGACGGAATATTAACCCTCCGGCCAGCCACCTGAATGTGCCCGTGGCGCACCAACTGCCGGGCTTCGGGGCGCGATGTGGCCAGACCCAACCGGTAGACCACGTTATCGAGCCGCCGCTCCAGCATCACCAGGAGGTTTTCTCCCGTAATCCCGCTCATGGTCACGGCCTTCTCAAAGTAACTGCGGAACTGGTTTTCGAGAATACCGTAGACGCGACGGACCTTTTGTTTTTCACGGAGTTGGAGGCCGTAGCCTACCAGCTTGGGCCGGCGCGACTTTCCATGTTGTCCGGGAGCGAAATTGCGCTTCTCGATGGCGCACTTATCCGTCAAGCATCGCTGCCCTTTTAAGAACAGCTTCATTCCTTCCCGGCGGCAAAGCCGGCACACTGCATCTCGATATCTCGCCAAAACTTCCTCCTCACGAAAAAGCAGAAATCAGAGATTAGAAATCAGAATCTGTCACATTCGCCTGAGCTTCGTCTCTGCGGGTGCTGAATTCCAATTTCCTAATTTCTAGTTTCCAATTAATCAAACTCTCCGACGCTTGGGTGGACGACAGCCGTTATGCGGAATCGGAGTCGTATCCTTGATCAGACGAATCTCCAATCCCGACGCGGCCAGCGCCCGGATCGCCGATTCCCGGCCCGACCCCGGACCCTTCACTCGGACTTCAACCGACCTCATGCCGTGGTCGCGGGCGCCCGTGGCGGCGCGCGCGGCGGCCTGCTGAGCGGCAAACGGTGTTCCCTTGCGCGAACCCTTGAAGCCGAGCGACCCGGCGCTCGACCAGCAGATGAGCTTCCCTTCGACGTCGGTAATGCTCACCAAAGTATTGTTAAAGGTCGCCTGAATGTGAGCCACGCCGCTGGGAACAACGCGCTTCTCTTTTTTCTTAAAAACCTTTTTCTTTCCCGTTTTAGCCGCCGCTTTTGCCATATCACCTCAGTTGGAAATTGGAAATTAGAAACTGGAAATTGGAAACTGGGCTTGAGCCAGCATGATTCCAGTTTCTATCTTCCAGCTTCCATTTTCCGCCTTTACGTTTTGGCCGTCGCCCTCTTCTTATTGGCTACCGCGCCTTTTCTCGGTCCCTTGCGAGTGCGGGCGTTGGTGTGCGTGCGCTGCCCCCGCACGGGAAGGTTGCGCCGATGGCGGTATCCCCGGTAAGACCCAATCTCGATCAGACGCTTGATATTCATGGCCACGTCTTTGCGGAGATCGCCCTCAATCCCACCCTCTTCCTCGAGGATGGTGCGGATCTTGGAAACCTCTTCCTCGCTCAGATCCTTCACTTGCTTGTTGGGGTCAATGCCCGTGCGCATCAGGATGGAGAGAGACCGCGCCCGGCCAATGCCATAGATATAAGTCAGCCCGATTTCCACCCGCTTGGTGCGCGGCAAATCGATGCCCGCAATTCTAGCCATTACAACCTCCTGCGATAACCGCTTCCGGAAACTTACTTCTGCGATTCTCCCGGCTCGTCACTCGCCACTTGTCACACGTCACTGTTCTCATCCCTGGCGTTGCTTGTGCTTGGGGTTCGAGCAAATAATGCGAACCACGCCCTTCCGCCTGACAATCTTGCACTTCGTACAAATCTTTCTGACCGATGAACGAACTTTCATATTTTCCTTCTCCAGCTTCAATCTAATTTAAGCACCCCGCCGCCTGCCGCCTATTTATAACGGTAAACAATCCGTCCGCGGGTCAAGTCGTAGGGCGAAAGTTCCACCGCCACTTTGTCGCCGGGAAGAATGCGGATGAAATTCTTCCGCATTTTGCCGGAAATGTGCGCCAGAACCTTGTGCTTGTTTTCCAGCTCAACGCGAAACATCGCGTTCGGCAAAGGCTCGATGACCGTCGCGATGACCTCAATGGCTTCTTCTTTTGCCATGCGGGGCTGCTAGTCCCTTCCTCCTCAGGATGTCCCGTTCCAACTGTACCGTACCGGCTAAATCCTGGTTAAAACGTCAGGCCCGTTATTCGTGATGGCCACCATGTGTTCAAAGTGGGCCGCATTCTTGCCATCCGCCGTCACCGCGGTCCAGTGGTCACTCAGGATGCGCAACTCGGGGCGTCCGGAATTCACCATGGTTTCGATGGCCAGCACCATGCCTACCTTAAGCGCCGGGCCGTGCCCGGGCTGCCCGTAGTTGGGAATCTGCGGGTCTTCGTGGAGCGCGCGCCCGATTCCATGGCCTACAAATTCCCGAACCACGGAATACCCGTTTTTCTCCACGCATTCCTGCACGGTCGCTGAGATATCGCCGATCCGGTTCCCCAGGCGTGCCTTCACAATTCCAAGCTCCAGCGCTTCTTCGCTCACTTGCAAGAGTCTTTTCGCAGACTCATTTATTTCGCCCACCGGAACCGTGAGCGCCGAATCACCGTAAAAACCATCCAGAACCGCTCCCAAATCCAGGCCCAGGATATCGCCTTCCTTCAAGCGCCGCCCGGAAGGGATGCCGTGCATCAGCTCCTCATTCACGGAAGTGCAAAGGCAGCAGGGATAACCGCGGTATCCTTTGAAAGCAGGTTTGGCCCCCGCTTGACTCAGTTTTTTTTCCGCGAAGTCTTCCAGTTCCCGGGTACTCACTCCCGGCCGCGCCCGGTCTCGCGCTTCGTGAAGTATTTCTCTTACCAGCCGGCCGCTCCTGCGCAGCTTTTCGATCTCGGCCGGCGATTTACAGATAATCATGAACTCCTCAAAAATTGAATCAATTCCCTCGCGATAATTGCCGGATCCTTGCTTCCGTCCACCACTTGGAGGAAGCCTTTTTTCCGGTAGTACTCCACCAAGGGGCTGGTTTGATTATCATAAGCCACCAGGCGCTGCCGGATGGTCTCTTCATTGTCATCCGCCCGATGGAGTAATTCCCCGCCATCCTTGTCGCAAACATTTTCTTTCTTGGGCGGATTGAAGTAAACGTTGTAAATCTCCCCGCACTTCGCGCAAGTGCGCCGCCCGGTCAGCCGCTTCAGGAGCAGCGACTCTTCCACTTGAATATCCACCACCAGCGGGTTTCCCCGGTTCTTGGCGTGGAACATGCGGTCAGCGGATTCGGCCTGAGCCAAGGTCCGCGGGTAACCGTCCAAAATGAACCCTTTCTTGCAATCAGGTTCATCAATTCGCATGTCCACCATGGCGGTCACGATTTCATCGGGAATCAATTCTCCCGATTCCATCTTCGCTTTAGCCGCCAGGCCCAAGGGCGTCTTCTTCTCGACGGCGTCGCGCAGCAGATCTCCGGTTGAAATCTGTGGGATGCCGAATTCCCGGGAGACTTCGCGCGCCTGTGTTCCTTTTCCTGCGCCCGGGGCGCCAAGGAAGATCAACGCCTGCACTTTCATCCAACCCTCAATCCAGCTTCTAACTTGTTCAGACCGCGCCCCTGCGTCCCCTCACCCGCCCCTTTTTAAGGAAGCCTTCGTAATGCCGCATAATGAGTTGTGCTTCCACTTGCTGCACCGTGTCCATGGCCACGCCCACCACAATCAAGAGTGACGTGCCGCCAAAATAAAAATTGAGATTAAGCCCGTGAAGCAGCCACAGGGGCATGTGAGTCTCAAACCACCCGCCTCCCAACACGGTTGGCAGATGATTCAGGCGCAGGCCCGCCAGCATGATTTCCGGGATCAGCGCCACAATCGCCAGGTAGAATCCACCCACCCAGGTAATCTTGGTCAAGACATCGTCCAAATGGTCCGCCGTTCGTTTGCCGGGGCGAATGCCGGGTATAAAGCCGCCTTGTTTGCGAACGTTATCCGCCACTTCATCGGGGTTGTAAACGATCGATAGATAGAAGTGGGCGAAAAATATAATCAGAAAGACATAACTGATCGTGTACAAAGGCTCGCCCCAGGCAAACTTATCCTTGAACCAGTTGAGGCCGGTTGCGAGTATTCCCGTTTGGCCCACGAACAATCCAATCGTCTGGGGAAAAGTCAGCAGCGATACGGCGAAGATGATGGCCATCACGCCGCTGCTGTTGACCTTCAAGGGAAGGTGCGTGGAAACTCCCCCCATAACCTTCCGGCCCACAATCCGCTTGGCATATTGGATGGGGACCCGGCGCTCGCCGCGCTCCACCAATACGATAAAGGCAATAATCACCACCATGAAGACAAGCAGAAGCAGCAGGAGCAGCAGGTTCCAATCATGGGTCACAAAAACCTTTGAATAAAGGCTGGCCGCGCCCGGAACCAGTCCGGCAACGATCCCGGTGAAGATCAGCAATGACATTCCGTTGCCAATGCCGCGCGAAGTAATTTGTTCGCCCAGCCACATGACGAAGATGGACCCGGTCGTCAATGTCAGGACGGTGGTGAAAATAAACAGGGCGCCCGGATTGGGTACCAGCGCCGTTGCTCCCATTCCGGTCTGGCGCTCGAGAGCGATGGCGATACCAAAGGCCTGAAACGCGCTGAGGCCCACCGTCAACCAGCGCGTGTATTCGGTGATCTTCCGCCGCCCCAACTCGCCTTCCTTCTGCAATTTCTCCAGGGTGGGAGATACCACACCCATCAACTGAAGAATGATGGAAGCCGTGATGTAAGGCATGATCCCGAGGGCAAACACGGTCAAGCGCCGCAAGCTTCCGCCCGAGAACATGGACAACAATCCGAACAAGGACCCCGCCAACTGGCTGAACATGCTCTCAAAGACATCGGCGTTGATGCCCGGAGTGGGAATGAACGAGCCCAGGCGATAGAGGGCGAGGATCAAGAGCGTGAATGAGATGCGTTTCCGTAACTCCGGAATCTCAGTCAGGCTTTTGAGAGAATCAATCATCCCTGAATGACCTCAGCTTTACCGCCCGCCTTTTCAATCTTTTCTTTGGCGGTCTTGGAGAAATGATGGGCGGAAATCTGGAGCGGCGCCTTCAATTCGCCCTCGCCAAGCACCTTCAGCCCATCCAGCAATTTCTTGATCACGCCGCGCTTGATCAAGAACTCAGGGGTGATGGCTTCTTCGGCGCTGAACTTTTCCAAGTCCTTCAAATTAACCAGGGCGAAATACTTCTTAAAAATATTGGTAAACCCGCGCTTGGGCACGCGGCGGTGGAGCGGCATCTGTCCGCCTTCGAATCCGGGCCGCAAGCGAGAGCCAGCCCGTGAACGCTGGCCCTTTGACCCGCGGGTGGCGGTTTTGCCATGCCCCGACCCCATTCCCAATCCAATCCGTTTGCGCGATTTGTTGGCGCCTCGAGGCGGCCGCAATGTTCCAATGTGAATGGACATAATCTTTTGGCTTACTTCTTGCCTTTCTTGTCGTGGGCAGCGTGCTTGGCGTGCTTCGCATCCGCAGTTTTGCCCTTCTTTTTCGCATGCTCCGCTTTCGCAGGCTTGCCTTTTTCCTTGGTGGCGTGAGCACCATGCTTGGCCGTCTCAGCGTGCTTCGCCGATTTCTTCTGCTTGGTGTGCTCGGCATGCGCTGCATCTGCCTTCTTCGACGCTTCGTGCTTGTGAGCAGCCGCGGTGCCAGCTTCAGTTAAAGCTTTTTCCGAGCCTTCAACTGCGCCAGGTTCGACTTTCGCAGTCTCTTTGGCCGGGACGGGCTTGGGCTCCGGCGGAAAAATCGTAAATTCCGGCGTGGAGGTCCATGCCGGTTTCGATTGGGGCTGCACGATTTCCACGAAGTGGGGTATCTTGGCCACCAGGCCGCGAATTTGCGGCGAGTTTTGCCGCTCCACCACCTGATGCAGGTGTCGCAATCCAAGGCTGCGAATCATCTGCTTGGTGTGAAAGTCAAAACCAATCCCACTGCGCACGTACTTGATGTGAATCGTCTTCTGAGCTGAATCGGTCACAGTTTCCGTCACCCTCTATAGTTCTTCCGCGATTTTTCCGCGTGACGCAGCCACTTGGGCCGCATCGCGCAATTTCATCAGCGCATCCATTGTCGCCTTCACCACGTTCTGTGGATTGGTGGTGCCCAGGGATTTGGTCAGCACGTTTTGAATGCCGGCGGCCGAGACCACCGCCCGAACCGTGCCGCCCGCGATCACGCCCGTGCCTTCCGGCGCCGGCTTCAGCAAAACCCTACCTGCTCCGTAAGTGCCAGTCACGGCGTGAGGAATCGAGGTCACGGTAAGATTCACCTTCACGATCGCCTTTTTGGCGGCCTCAATGCCCTTTCGAATGGCCATCGGGACTTCGCGCGCTTTGCCCGACCCATAGCCCACGTGCCCGGCCCCGTCGCCCACCACCACCAGGGCTGCGAAGCTGAGGTTCTTGCCACCCTTCACGACCTTGGTGACACGATTGATGCCAATCACCTGATCTTTCAATTGCAAACTATTGGGATCGATCCGATTACCCAACTTGATCCTCCATTACTTAATCCATCCTAGAATTTCAACCCACCTTCACGCGCCGCATCCGCCAGCGCCTTGACCCGTCCGTGATAGGCATACCCACCCCGGTCAAAAACGATGCGCGTGATTCCGGCAGCCAGGGCGCGCTTGGCCAATTCCTTACCCACCGCTTTGGCGGCCGCCACGTTGCCGCCGCTCTTCAGTGTCTTCTTCACTTCCGCGTCGCGTGATGAGGCCGCTACCAGCGTGTGGCCCCTGGTATCGTCAACGATCTGTGCGTAGATGTGCGCCGACGATCGAAAGATGTTTACCCGCGGAGCTTGTGTTACGCCTCGCAGGCGCGCGCGGCTTCGCAAGTGAATCCGGCTTCTAACCACGTTTCGGGATAATATTGTCAACATGATGTTTCCCCGTTCAATCCATTTTCCTACTGTTTGGCTACGCCACCCGCGGCAGCCGCGGCCTTGCCCACTTTCTTCTTCAACCGCTCGCCGGTATACCGGATGCCTTTATTCTTGTAAGGGTCGGGCGGACGCAATCCTCGGATTTCCGCCGCCAACTGCCCCACCTGCTGCTTGTCCGTGCCACTGACCACCAGGTGCGTTTGCTTTTCCACGCTTACCGACAGGCCTTCGGGAATCGGAAACTCGATGGGATGCGAGTAGCCCAGCGTAAACACCACGGTTTTCCCTTTGACCTCAGACCGGTAGCCAATGCCCACAATGTCCAGGTGCTTCTCAAATCCCTTGCTAACACCGGTCACGGCGTTGGCCATCAGGCTACGGACCAGGCCATGCAAAGCGGATTGTTCATCACTCTGGCGCAGGGTGACCAGGCGCCCTTCCTGTTTTTCCACCTGAATGCCCTCGGGCATGGCGATCCGCAAAGACCCTTTCGGGCCTTTCACCACCACGGCCTGCGCCTCCGGTTGGATGGTTACTCCGGAGGGTATCTCAACAAACTTTCTTCCAATTCTTGACATGATTTAGGTTTTCAGTTGTCAGTTCTCAGTTTTCAGTATCTACAGGCGGAAAAGGAGTCAGCAATCACTGACAACTGAAGACTGAATACTGACGACTTTCCTTTCACGATACGTTGCACAAAAGCTCGCCGCCCACCCGGGCTTTTCGAGCGCTCTTGCCGGTCATTACACCGCGGGGAGTGGTCAAAATATTGATTCCGAGCCCGCCAAGGACTTTGGGGATTTCCGTCGATGCCACATAAACCCGGCGGCCGGGTTTCGAGACCCGATCGATGGTGGTGATCACGCTCTCACCCTCGGTGTCATAGCGCAAAAAAACCTTCAAAACTTTCTTTTTGCCTTCCTCGGCAATCTTGAAGTTGGAGATATACCCCTCCTCCTTCAGGATGCGCGCGATCTCAACCTTCACCTTGGAGGCCGGCATGTCCGCGCGTTGGTGGCGCGCGTGGAGGCCGTTCCGGATTCTTGTCAACATGTCAGCAATCGAGTCAGTCGGTACTGCCATTCTGTCTAAGTCCCCCATTCGGGAATAGGCGCCATAACCGCGAAGCCTGTCTATATGATTTCATGGCACATTCCGGCTTCGTTCCTGAATCCCGGTTTCATTCTCCGCCCGCCTGCTTACCAGCTTGATTTGGTTACCCCGGGAATTTCACCGAGGAGCGCCAACTGGCGGAAACACAAACGGCACATATCGAATTTCCGTAGATAGCCGCGAGGACGCCCACACCGGCGACATCGATTCCTGTGGCGAATCTTGAATTTAGGTTTCTTGACCAGCTTCGCCATCATTGAAGTTCGCGCCAAAGGTTATACCTCCGCCTTTTTTGCCGTCGGCTCGCTTGTTTTTGCCGCCGGCTGGTTTGCCGATGCTCCACCCGCTTCGCGCCGCTGCGCTTCCGCCCGAAACGGCATGCCCATGCGCCGCAAAAGCGCCAGAGCTTCGGCATCCGACCGGGCATCGGTAACAATCGAGATATTCATGCCCTTGACTCTATCCACCTTGGAATAATCCACTTCCGGGAACACCAGCTGATCGCGCAAGCCCAGGGTGTAATTTCCACGGCCGTCAAAAGCCCGGGTGGACAATCCGCGAAAGTCGCGCACGCGCGGCAGCGCCACGCTGGTGAGGCGGTCGAAAAACTCGTACATCCGGTCGCCGCGCAGAGTTACGGTGGCCCCGATGGGCATGTTCTTGCGCAGCTTGAAATTGGCGATCGATTTCTTGGCCCGGGTGATGACCGGCTTCTGGCCGGTGATCAGGCCGAGCTCGGAGGTGGCCGAATCGAGAATCTTGGCGTTCTGGATGGCCTCGCCCAGCCCCATATTCACCACCACCTTGCGCAGGCGCGGGACGGCCATGGTGTTCCGGTAACTGAATTCCTTCACCAAGGCCGGAACAATTTCTTTTTGATAGCGTTCTTTTAATCGCGGCGCCATAGTGGCGTTAACTTCCTCCTCGGCTCGATCAATCCAGCGTCTTGCCGCACTTGGCGCAGGCGCGGACGGTCTTGCCTTTGTCCTTCGGCCCCCCCGCCATGCGTTGGTGCTTAATGCGCGTCGGGCCGCAATCGCCGCAAATCAGCGCCACGTTGGAAACGTGGATGGGGCCCGCTTCTTCCAGAATGCCGCCCCGGATCTGTTTGCCCGGGTTGGGGCGGACGTGCTTCTTGATCTTGTTGACGTTCTCCACAATCAGGCGGTTCTTTTCCGGGTGAACTTCCAGCACCCGGCCGGTCTGGCCCTTGTCGCGTCCGGCCATCACCCGCACCGTATCGTTTTTCCGAATTTGGATTTTTATCCGCATCACAAAACCTCAGGCGCCAGGGAAACGATCTTCAGAAATTTTTTCTCGCGCAGCTCGCGCGCCACCGGGCCAAACACGCGCGTGCCCACCGGCTCGTTGGCGTCGTTGATCAGCACGGCGGCATTTTCGTCAAACCGGATGTAGCTTCCGTCCCGTCGCCGCTGCTCTTTCCTCATGCGCACGATCACGCACTTGACCACCGTGCCTTTTTTCACCGCGCTGTCGGGCGCGGCTTCTTTGACCGAAGCGGTAACCACGTCGCCGAGGCCCGCCTGCAAGCCCACGTCGCCGCCCAGTGGCAGGATGCAGGCCAGCCGGCGCGCGCCGGAATTATCCGCCACCTGCAGAATTGTCCGCATCCCAATCATACGACGCCCTCCGGCAGCGGCGCGACCTGGGCGGCCTTGGCGATCACCTGCACCACCCTCCAGCGCTTGCGCCGCGACAGCGGGCGCGTCTCAAGAATGCGCACCGTATCGCCCACCTTGCACTCATTTTTTTCGTCGTGGGCCAGAAACTTGATGGAGCGCCGCACGACGCGTTTGTAAAGCGGATGGTTGGTCTGGCGGTCCACAGTGACCACCACGCTTTTCTGCATTTTGTTGCTGGTCACAATGCCGACCTTTTCCTGACGTCTGGTCTCCATAGTTAATTCTTCCCTGCCGCTTTAGATTCCTTGGCGGAAGTTTTTGCGCCCTGATTCTGGGCGATTTCGTTCTGCCGCCGGAGCGTCTTGACGCGCGCGATATCCTTGCGCAACACCCGGATTTTTTCGAGGGTGTCGGTTTGCCCGCTCGCCATCTGAAACTTCAAGCGAAAGAGCTGGTCGGCAAATTCCCGCTCTTTGTTTTTAAGATCTTCTCCCGCCCATTCCCGCATCTTTTCAATCTTCATGTTGGTGTCGCTCTCCGCTTTCGTTTACGACAGTGCCGTACGCGCCACAAAAAGCGTGGGCAAGGGCAATTTGTGGCTGGCCAGCCGCATCGCTTCGCGGGCATCGGCCTCCGCCACGCCTTCCATTTCAAAAAGCACCCGGCCCGGCTTAACCACTGCCACCCAGAATTCGGGCGCGCCTTTTCCCTTGCCCATTCTGGTTTCAGCCGGCTTCTTGGTTACCGGCTTGTCGGGAAAAATGCGAATCCAGAGTTTGCCTCCGCGTTTAATGAAGCGCATGATGGCCACACGGCTGGCTTCAATCTGGCGGTCGGTGATCCAACCCGCTTCCAGCACCTTGAGGCCGAAATCGCCGAAGGACAAGTCTGATCCACGCCAGGCCTTACCGCGCCGGCGGCCGCGCTGCTGTTTCCGGTACTTCACTTTGCTTGGCATTAACATGATTAAGAGTTCTCAGTTATCAGTTTTCAGTCGTCAGTTAAGAGCGGTCAGACATCAGTCGAGAAAGCTTGGTCGTTTTTACAGACTGAAAACTGATTACTGATAACTGACTACTTTTCTCACGCTGCCGGAACAGCCGCCGGCTCTTCCACCTTTTCCGGCCGGTGTCTTTGTTCCAGAATTTCTCCGTTATAAATCCAGCACTTCACGCCAATCACGCCGTAAGTGGTCATGGCTTCCGCGGTGCCGTAATCAATGTCCGCCCGCAGCGTGTGCAGAGGCAGGCGGCCCTGGAGGTACCATTCCGTGCGCGCGATTTCCGCCCCGTTTAAGCGGCCCCCACAGCGAATCTTGATGCCCTTGCAGCCAAACCTCAGCGCGGAATCAACCGCCTTGCGCATCGCCCGGCGGAAGGCCACGCGTTTTTCAAGTTGCAGGCAAACGGCCTCCGCCACCAGCGTGGCATTCAGTTCCGGCCGATGCACTTCCTGGATATTGATGGGCAGAACTTCTCGCCCCGTCCGCTTCTGGATTTCCAGGCGCAATCGATCGATCTCCGCACCCTTACGGCCGATGATGATGCCGGGGCGCGCGGTGTGAATAGTCACCTTCAACTTGTTACCCGGGCGCTCCACTTCAATCGAGGCCACGCCGGCGCTGCGAAGCTGGTCCTTAAGCTGCTTCTTCAGCTTCAGGTCTTCGTGCAGCATCTGGGCGTAATCCTTTTTGGCAAACCACCGCGACTTCCACGTCTTGGTGTACCCAAGGCGAAATCCAAAAGGGTGAACTTTCTGACCCACCGCTTGCCTCCTTGATGTCCGAAGAAAGTTACTTTAGTTCTCTTCGGGCAGCGTCACCACCACGGTGATGTGACTGGTGCGTCGCTGATAGCGATAGGCGCGGCCCATGGGGGCCGGGCGAATCCGCTTCTGGCGCGGACCTTCGTTCACATACACCTTGGAAACCACCAACTGTTCCACATCCACGCGGTCCGACTTCTGTTCGGCATTGGCAATCGCCGAGCGCAGAACCTTTTCCACTTCGTGGGTAATGCCTTTCTTGGTCACACTCAAAATGCCGATGGCGTCGCCCACGTTCTTGCCGCGGATTAAATCAATCACCAGCCGGGCTTTTTGCGGCGAAACCCGGACGAATTTTACTGTCGCTGTCGCATCCATCGATAAACTCCGCTCATCTTCGATCTTAAACCGTCAAACTAAAAACTTACGCGCCCCCGCCGGCCGGCGCCGCGGGCTTCGGTGCTCCGCCAGGCGCTCCGCCGCCGCCACCCGCTCCACCACCGCCACCAGGCGCTCCACCACCGGCTCCGGGCCCGGCCACGGCGGCGGCCGCCCGCTCGGCGGCTATACGAACGCTGTGTCCTTTAAATGTCCGCGTGGGAGAGAATTCGCCCAGCTTGTGTCCCACCATATTTTCCGTGACGTACACGGGAATAAATTTCTTGCCATTGTGGACGGCAATCGTATGGCCCACCATCTCGGGGAGAATGGTCGAACGGCGGGACCAGGTTTTGACCACCTTCTTCTCAAAGCGCCGGTTCAGCAGCTCGATCTTCTTGATCAGATGGTCGTCCACGAACGGACCTTTTTTCAGCGACCTTCCCAAATTGCCCTCCCCTTTACCTCTTCTCGCGCCGCTTCACAATCCACTTGCCGGTTTGCTTATTGTGACGCGTCTTGTATCCGCGCGTCGGCTGTCCCCACGGCGTGACCGGATGCCGGCCGCCGGAAGTCTTGCCTTCGCCGCCTCCATGAGGATGATCGACCGGGTTCATCACCACGCCGCGAACCGTGGGCTTGATGCCCATCCAACGCTTGCGGCCCGCTTTTCCAATCGTGATATTTTCGTGGTCAAGATTCCCCACCTGCCCGATGGACGCCATGCAGTCAATATGCACTTTCCGAACTTCGCCGGAGGGAAGCCTGACCTGTGCATACTCACCTTCTTTGGCCAGAAGTTGCGCCGCGCCGCCGGCGCTGCGCACCATTTGCCCGCCCTTGCCCACCCTCATTTCAATGTTATGAATCATAGTGCCGGTGGGGATATTCTTGAGCGGCAGCGCATTGCCCACCACAATGTCGGCTTCCGGCCCGGCCACAATCTTGTCCCCGACTTTCAGTCCCAGCGGATACAGGATGTAACGCTTCTCGCCGTCGGCATAATTCACCAGAGCGATAAAGGCGGAGCGGTTGGGATCGTATTCCACCGTCGCCACGCGCGCCGGAATGCCAATCTTATCGCGCTTGAAGTCGATGATCCGGTAATGCCGCTTGTGACCGCCGCCCCGGCGCCAGATGGTCAACTGCCCCATATTATTGCGGCCCGAGATGCGATCCTTTTTCTCGAGCAGCGGCTTGTGGGGCTTGGAGGTGGTGAGTTCCTCAAACGTCAGCCCTGTCTGGTACCGGCGCGTTTCCGTATAAGGTCGATATGATTTAATTCCCATAGCAGTTCTGTCCCAATTTCAGACTTACGCTTAGATCGGCCGATTAACTTTCCAACCCGTATTCGGGCATTTTTTCGCCCGCCCTCAATTTGACGTAAGCTTTTTTCCAATCGGCGCGAAAGCCGAAGGTCTTGCCGCGCCGGCGAATCTTGCCGTGATACAGAGCCGTGTGAACCGACTCCACTTTGACTTTAAAAACCTGTTGCACCGCCGCCTTGATCTCGCTTTTGGTGGCGTGATGCTCGACGCGAAAGCAAAGGGTGCGGGCGCGCTCTTTAACATCCAGACCTTTTTCGGTAATGATCGGCTTCTGCAAAATCTGGTAAGGACTTTTAATCATCGCAGCCGCTCCCCCAGTCGCGCCAGAGCGCTTTCCGAAATCACCAGCCGGTCATGGCTGAGCACGTGATAGGGATGAACCACGTGGTATCGCATCAAGTCGCATCCGGGAATATTTCGCGAGGACAGTTCCAGGTTGCGGTTGGCCGCATTGTCCACAATCAGCGTTTTGTTCCCGATCTCCAGCTTCTTGAGCGCGTTTACAAAAGCCTTGGTCTTGGCTTCGGCCAATTTGAATTCGTCCACCACGGTCAGCTTGTGATCCTGAAATTTTGCCGCCAGAGCCGAACGCAGCGCACCCGCCAACATTTTCTGATTGAGTTTCGTCGAGTAATCGCGCGGCTTGGGGCCGTGGGCAATCGATCCGTGGCGCCACAGCGAACTTCGCGTGCTGCCCACTCGCGCCCGGCCCGTGCCTTTTTGCCGCCAGGGCTTTTTGCCGCCGCCCGAAACTTCCCCGCGGCTTTTGGTGGAGTGGGTGCCGCGGCGCAGACCTGCCAGGTAGGATTTCGTCGCTTCCCAGAGCAAGCTCTGATTGGGCCGGGAAGCAAAGATTGCATCCGGCAGCTCAATTTGCCTGACCGTCGCGCCCTCGAGATTTTTCACATCAACCGTCGCCATTGTCTTTTTTCCTGTCTACTGTCTACAGTCTGCTGTCTACTTCTTCTTGGGCGCCGCTACTTCCTTCTGAACCTGCGGCATCCGGTGGGGCGCCTTGGCCTTGCGCACAATCACGTATGCGCCTCGGGGGCCCGGCACCGCGCCTTGAACAATCAGCGTGTTATCGTCGGTAAGAACCTTCACCACTTTCAGGTTGCGGATGGTGACCTGGTCCACACCCATATGTCCGGCTCCCTTCATCCCTTTCAACACCCGGGAAGGAAACGCCGAAGCGCCGATGGATCCGGGAGCGCGATGGAACATGGACCCATGAGCCGCGCCGCCACCGCCAAAATGGTGACGCTTGTGGAATCCGGCAAAACCCTTTCCTTTGGAAATGCCGATCACGTCCACGCGTTCGTCCACGGCAAACTGTTCCACCAGAACTTTATCGCCGACCTTGACTTCATCGGCGCCGTCCTTAAGCCGCACTTCACGCAGAAACCGGGAGGGATTGGCCTGGGCCTTCTTGAAGTGGCCCGCCACCGCCTGCGTCACCCGCTTCGGACCCGGCAGTTCGACCAGGCAGATTTGCGCCGCCTCGTATCCGTCCTTCGCCACGGTCTTGCGCTGAATCACCACACAAGGACCCGCCTTGAGGACGGTGCCCGCAACCATGTCCCCGTTGGCTTTAAAGATCTGGGTCATACCCAGCTTTTTTCCCAAAATTGCGTTGACCATAATGAGCACTTCAGCTATTTCGTATGTTCTTTCCCAAACGCCTTGATCTCAATATCCACGCCCGAGGGCAAATCGAGTTTGGTAAGCGCGTCGATGGTTTGCGTAGTCGGCTCAAGAATATCCACCAGACGCTTATGGGTTCGAATCTCAAACTGCTCGCGCGACTTCTTATCGCTGTGCGGCGAACGCAGCACGCAATACCGGTTCCTGAGCGTCGGCAGTGGGATGGGTCCCGCCACCTGCGCCCCGGTCCGCTTGGCGGTGGAAACAATTTCCGCCGCAGACTGGTCCAGGATCCTGTGGTCGTACGCTTTCAGCCGGATTCGAATCTTTTGATGGAGCATTATCCCTCGTCTACTTCATCACTTCGGTTACGGTTCCGGCGCCCACGGTATGGCCGCCTTCGCGGATGGCGAAGCGCAACCCTTTTTCCATGGCGATGGGCGTGATCAGCTCGATGTCCAGAGCCACGTTGTCGCCCG
>Ga0209579_10000198_pt1 | contig 83193 bp, 71 predicted proteins | sample Coa_R1_2_FD_187152 | JGI IMG/M metagenome (GOLD analysis project Ga0209579, IMG submission 187152) | Surface soil microbial communities from Centralia Pennsylvania, which are recovering from an underground coalmine fire - Coalmine... | ecosystem: Environmental > Terrestrial > Soil >... | reverse complement strand
GCGCGACGCCAACCACACATTACGGCAACAACTACATCGCCGGCGGGCCGGGCGATAACATGATCTTCGGCGGCCAGGGCAACAACGCGATCCAGGGCGCCGGCTCGATCCTCGGCGCGCTCAACCCGCCGAGCGTGGCGGTCACCACCGCGGGCGTCCTCAACACGACCGCCCAGGTCGACAAGCTGACGCTCACCGCGTTCACCACCAGCTACAGTTTGACCTTGGCCGGTCAGACGGCGGGCAGCGGCGGGGTGATCGACGGCATCAGCAGCACCGCGACGGCGGCCTGGCTGGCAAGCGCGATCGCGGCACTTCCGGGGTTCAGCGGCACCACCGTGACCGGCAACGGCAGCAGCGCCAGCCCGTACATCATTACCTTCACCAAGGCGCTGGGCAGCGTCACGACCACGGTCAACAGCAAGGTTTATGCCTATCGCACCGCCACGATCCAGGAGGCCGTCGGGCCGGGGCAGGTCGTCACCGCATTGGGCGCGCTGCACGTCAACCCGTCTTTTGAGGCGGCCACCGACGGCAACAACTACATCGAGGGCGGCGGCGGCAACACCGTCATCTTCGGCGGCACCGGCCAGAACGATATCATCGGCGGCAACTCCAACCTGTTCAGCCTGAACACGCCGCAGCAGCGTCCGGACTCCGGCAGCGTCATCATCTTCGCCGGCGCCGGCACCGAGATCGGGTACAACGACTCGCAGTCGACCGCGACCATCAACGGATCGGGGAAGGCCGGTGACACGCTCAGCCTGACCTTCAGCTGGGTCGATACGACGAGCGGGATCAAGCAGAGCGTGACAATCACCACGCCGAATCTCACTGCGGGCGAAACCGCCTACGCGATGGCGCAAGCCCTGTTCGCCGCGGCGCAGGGCAACGCGACGCTGACCGGCGCCGGCTTCACGTTCGGCTTCAATCAGAACGCGCTCGGCAGCCAGATCGTGGTCGACAGCACGGTTGCGTACAGCCTTACCGGAAAAGCGGGCAGCACGGCGGAGACGATCGCGATCGCGCAGGGCGGCGCGACGGTCGGCACAACGCAGGGCAATGTCCACGCCCGGAACGCCTCGGTCGTCGTCGCCAACAACGGCGACATCTTCGATCTGGTCGGCACCAACGGCGTCGACAGCCACGGCTTCCTCACCTTCAACTACGATTCGGGGAAGAGCGGCGTGATCTACATGCCGGGGACCAGTTCGGCGACGAACTACTACGGCGGCAACCAGTTCGTGATCCCGCGCGCCGTACAGTTGCTCGATTACACCTATGGCGGGCCCGACTTCAACGCGGCCGCGGCGGCGACCAATATCGGCGGGACGGCTGAGATCCACGCTGAGTCGGGCGACACCAACATCTATGGCGGACCAAACCTCGACTACCTGTTCGGCGGCTCGGGTAACGACCTGATCACCGGCGGCTACGGCGGCAAGTGGATCTCGGGCGGCAACGGCGAGACCGGCATGGTCGCTGCCAACGGGAGCCCGATCGTCAACACCACCGGCATCCTCGGCGGCGACGGCAGGCTGGCGATGAGCCGCAACGGCACCGCCGAGCCGCTCTACGGCGTCGCCGCGACCCCGCCGGGCCAGACGCTCAACGAGGTGATCAGCGGCAACGGACAGTTCGGCAGCACGACGATCAACGTGACGGGCGTGCTGACGGTCACCGCCGACCTGACCCCGTTCAACGTCGATCCGAACGGCATCTCCGGTTCGACCGGCTGGCTGCAGAGCGCGCTCAACGGCACACCCTTTGACGCAAAGCACTACGACGACATCATCTACGGCGGGCTCGGCAACACCTACATCCATGGCGGGCCGGGCAGCGATGCGATTTCCGGCGTGCAGGCGCTGCCGGTGTTCTGGAACGACCCGGTGCAGAACCCGGCCGACCATTCGACGCCCGGCTCCGGCGGCGGCATCCTCAACTACAACGAGACCACCAACCTGTTCCCGGACTACAGCGTGGCGAACCCGCGCGTTCTGATCGGCGGCACGCTCAACGGCTTCTTCCTCAACTTCAACCAGTATGAGGGCATCGCGGTCACCGGCAGCAACGTCGCGATCGGCGGCACCCAGGGCTATTCCTATGGCGGCAGCAAGGTCATCTTCGGCGACCTCGGCAACAACTGGATCATGGGCGGCAACGGGACGAGCGACATCTTCAGCGGCCAGGGCAACGAGGTGCTCGACGTACGGCGGATCCTGACGCTCGACGGCGGCAAGAACGACATTCCGGACACCAATGCCTCGCCCTATTTCCTCGGGTTTGCCTATGGCGGCGCCGGGATCACGACGATGATCGGCGGTGGCAGCGATGACCGGATAGTCAACTGGGGCGGCAATTACGACACCTTCATCGTGCCGTTCAAGCAATGGGGTGAGCCGCTCGTCAACCGCACCGTGGCGCCGGCGCTGATTCAGTACGTCGAGAGCCTGTCGCTGGCGGACGGCGCCGACAACCTCTATCCCGATTTCAACGCGCCGGGCATCGACAATATCCCCGGCCTCACGGCGGCGCGCTACGGCGAGCCTTACGGCGAGGCCGGCATCTACATCCAGTCCGACGTGTTCTGGCAGTTCCAGCACGGCAGCCCGAACCAGCAGCCGGCCGGCAATCTGCAGGTCGAAGCGGCGGCGCCGCCGGCCGGGCAGGTGGCGGCGACGCTGACCGACGCGCAGCTGGCGCCGATCGTGACCGCGGCCGAAGCGCTGTGGACCAATGCGCTCGGCGCCGGCAACCCGGATCTGGCGGTGTTCAACCAGGTCACCGTCTCGATCGCCAACCTGGTCAACGGGACCCTGGGCGACACGACCGGCACCAGTATCCTGATTGACGCCAGCGCCGCCGGCTGGGGGTGGTATGTCGATCAGACGCCGCTCGCCAACGACGAATTCCCGATCGGCCTCGGCAACGGCGTCTATGCCGCCGATCCGGCGAGCCCCGCTGCGGGCCACATGGATCTCTTGACCACCGTTATCCACGAGCTCGGCAACGCCATGGGCTTTGCCGAAGATTCCGGGCAGGACGTGACCGGCAAGACGCTCGCCGCCGGCATCCGGCGCCTGCCGACACCACCGGCTGATGGCCCGCCGGCGACAAATTCGGCCACCTTGACGCCAGCGACGCCGCCGCTTGCCGGGCCGGTCAACTTGCCGACACCGGGAAGCACCACTCTCGGCGTGCCAGTGCCGGCCGTCAGCCTGTTGCCGGCCTCGAGCATCATCGTCGGACCGGATTTCGGGCGGTCGTCAACGCGGTGGTCGGACGGTGCGGTCGACGAGGGGTCGTTCCTCGACCTTGGGGCGGGGCTCGGCTTATCGGGCGACACCACGGCGACGCCGACGATTGTGCCGCCGGTGCTGATTGACGCGACGGATACCGGGACGGCCGGCCAGAACGGATCGCGCGCGCATACCCCGGCAGGGCCCCCCGCGGCGCCGGTCATCGCCTGGGGTCGCGGTCAGGGCGGCGACCTGGGCAGCCTCGATCCCAATTCGGCGCCGACGGCCGATTGGCTCAATGATTTCCTAAATCATCTCGGCCAGGATCAGAGCGTATGGGATCCCAACGCCGCGATCCGAATCCTGCCAGGAGAAACCGCTGCCCTTTGAGTGGCGAGCCCTGTATAAACGATCTCCTGGCGCTATCATTGAATGAAAGGGGATTTGTTAACTATGCCGACTCAATTGTTAATTTACGAGACGGTGGTCCCGTTATCGATTGGACGTCATCGTGACTGTTCTGTAGAAATTGGCGCGAATTACGCGTTTAGCGGCACCGTCAATTCGGTGCCGCTGATGGCGGTCGAATTCCCCGAGGCGGCATCGGAATACGCGATCGTCTTTGCCGGGAACGAGCGCGTGCTGATGCCCGCGGTCATCCTCGGCGTCAGCAGCAAGAACCTCTACCTGTCGCAGGAAGGCGCCTGGGAGGCCAAGTACGTGCCGGCGTTCGTGCGCCGCTATCCGTTCGTTTTCTCGACCAGCCCCGACGGCAAGCAATTGGTGCTGTGCATCGATGAGGCGTTTTCCGGGTTCAACCGGGAAGGCCGCGGGCAGAAGCTGTTCGATGATGCCGGTAAACCCAGTTCCTACGTCGATAACGTGCTGCGCTTTCTGCAGGAATTCCAGGCGCAATTTCTCCGCACCCAGGCCTTCTGCAAGAAGGTCCAGGAACTCGAGCTGCTGGCGCCGATGCAGGCGCAGGTCGAGTTGGCCTCGGGCGGGCGGATGTCGCTGGGCGGCTTCATGGCGGTCGATCGGGCGAAGCTAAAGGCGTTGCCGGCCGACAAGCTTGCCGAATTGGCGCGCAGCGACGAACTCGAACTGCTGTTTTTGCATATCCACTCGATGCGCAACTTCAGCGGCGTCAGAGACCGCCTCGCCGCCGTGAGCGGAACGGCGCAGGCGGCCGGCGAAACGTCGGCGGCCGGCGATGGATCGGATGCGCCGGCGAGCGCGGATGGCGAAACACCGCCATCGTCCGACGGCGACGGCGCGAGCCGCGCCGCGGCGGAATGAGGCATTGACTGGCGGCGCCGTGCGATAGCCGGCGCCGCCGTCGTCGATGACGCGCTCAAGCGCTCCGGAGAAAGCGACGTTGCATGATCTGTCGAAAGTAGTTCGATGATTGGCAGCGCCTCGATCTATTCCATCGCCGAAGACGCGACCCGCGCCGAGTCTGCGGCGTGGGCCAATTTCTCGGCGGCGAAAGACCGGCTGGAGTTTTGGGGCAGTTGGCTGGCCATCGTGTGCCTGCAGATCGACCGCGTCGGCGGGGCGCTGCTGTTGCTGGGGCCGGATGCGGACGGTGCCTACGTGCCGGCTGCGGTGTGGCCGCACGCGTCGCGCGACATGCAATACCTGACCCCTGCCGCGGAGCGAGCGCTCAACGAGCGACGCGGGATTGTCGTTGCCAGTGATGGAAAATCCGCGCCAACGCGCGATGAGCGGGCCTTTGTCGGCTATCCGATCGAGGTTTCGGGCGTCTTGCACGGCGCCGTCGTGCTTGACTTGGCGCCCGGTCCCGAAGCGGGGTTGCAGCGCGCGTTGCGCCTGCTGCATTGGGGCAGCGCGTGGCTGGTGGACCAGTTTCGCAAGCGGGCGCTCGACGAACGCGATGTGCGGCTGTCGCGGCAGGCACTGGCGATGGATCTCGTCGCCACGGCGGTACAGGAACGCGGCTTTGCGCCGTCGGCGCTGGCGATCGCCAACGAGCTTGCCGGCCGGTTGGCCTGTGACCGCGTCAGTATCGGGTTCGAGAAGTCGGAGAGCGTCGAGGTGTGCGCGATCTCGCATACCGCGACCTTCGATTCCAAGATGGATCTCGCCCGGTTGATCGGCGAAGCGATGGACGAGGTGCTCGATCTCGATACCGCGCTCGTCTATCCGCCGGCCGAGGACGACGACATCGGCGCCGTCGCACATACCGAGTTGGCGCAGGAATTTAGGGATATCGCGGTCTGCTCGGTACCGCTGCTCGAAGACGGCCACGCGACCGGCGTCCTGACGCTCGAGCGCACCCTTGGGGGGCCGTTCGATAGCGAGACGGTCGAGCTGTGCAAGACCATCGGCGGATTGCTCGGGCCGATCATGTCGCTCAAGCGCGAGGCCGAGCGCGGGATCTGGCAGCGCGCCCAGATGGCGGTGTACGACCGGGCGCAAATTCTCGTGGGGCCGCGGCACCCGGGCGCCAAACTGATCGCGCTGGCGGTTGCGGTTTTTCTGCTGTTGTGCAGCACCGTGACATGGACCTATCGGGTTTCCGCCAAGACCGTCGTCGAAGGCGCGGTACAACGGGTTATCGCGGCGCCGTTCGACGGCTACATCCGCGAGAGCATGGTGCGGGCCGGCGATACCGTGCGTAAAGGACAGGTATTGGCCCGGCTCGACGGCCGCGAACTCAAACTGGAAGAGGAACGGCTGACATTCGAGCGCGAGCAGCTGTCGCGCAAAGAGCGGCAGGCGCTTGCCACCAAGGACCGTGCGATGATGGAGGTCATTGACGCGCAAATCGACGAGGCGGGCGCGGGGCTGGGGTTGGTTGCCGACCGTCTGGCGCGGGCCACGCTGGTCGCGCCGTTCGACGGGGTCGTGGTTGCGGGCGATCTCTCGCAACTCGTGGGCACACCCGTGCAGCAGGGCAAGATGCTGTTCGAGGTCGCGCCGCTGAACGCTTATCGGGTGATCCTCGAGATCGACGAGCGCGACATCGCGGATCTGGCGATCGGTCAGCATGGATCGCTGACCCTCTCCGGCGTGCCGAACCGGGTGATGAATTTCGCCGTCCGGCAGATCACGCCGGTGTCGACGACCGAGGACGGGCGCAATTTCTTTCGCGTCGAGGCGCATCTGGAGCAGCCCTCCGAAAGTGTGCGCCCGGGTATGGAAGGGGTGGGAAAAGTCGTTGTCGGGAAGCGCAAATTGATCTGGATCTGGACCCACAGCCTGCTCGACTGGGTGCGTCTGTCGCTGTGGAAATGGGCGCCTTGAGGTAGACGCATGGCGGTTCCGCTGCTCAGCACGTCGTGGTACCGCGTCGCCGAGCGCCGGCCCAAGCTGCGCTCCCACGCACGCCTGTACCGGCATCGCTACCGCGGCGAATTGTGGTATCTGCTACAGGATCCGGCATCTTCCCGGGTTCACCGCTTCACCCCGGCTGCTCGCCTGATCATCTCGCTGATGGACGGGACGCGGACCGTGTCGCAACTGTGGGAGATCGCTAATCGGCGTCTTGCGGAAGGTGCGCCGACCCAGGACGAAATGATCCAATTGCTCGGTCAGTTGCATGCCGCCGATCTGCTGCAAAGCGATGTCACGCCCGATGTTGTCGAGCTGTTTACCCGCGGCGCCCGCGAGGACCGGGCGCGCTATCGCCGCTCCTTTGCCAACCCGATGGCCTTGCGCATCCCGCTGTGGGATCCCGACGCATTCCTCAACCGCAGCAACCGCTGGGTGCGATGGATCTGGAGCCGCTGGGGTGCCATTCTGTGGCTTGCGGTGGTTCTGCCGGCGCTGTTCCTGATCCCGCCGCATTGGCCGGAGCTCAGCAACAATTTCGCCGATCGGGTGCTCGCCCTTGATAATCTCGTGGTGCTCTACTGCGTGTTCCCGATGCTGAAGGCGCTGCATGAAATGGGGCATGCAACCGCGACCAAGGCCGGCGGCGGTGAAGTCCACGATATGGGCATCATGATGCTGGTGCTGCTGCCGGTTCCTTATGTCGAGGCTTCGGCGGCGACGATATTCAAGTCGAAATATCGGCGGGCGCTGGTCGGCGCCGCCGGGGTCACGGTCGAGCTGTTTGTCGCGGCGCTCGCTTTCTACGCCTGGTTGCTGGTCGAGCCGGGCCTGGTGCGGGCCGTGCTGTTCAATGTGATGGTGATCGCCAGCGTGTCGACCCTGGTGTTCAACGGCAATCCGTTGCTGCGTTACGACGCCTATTACATTCTGGCCGACCTGATCGAGATCCCCAACCTGGCAGCCCGTTCGGCGCGCTACTGGGCATACCTGCTCGAGCGCTATGTGTTGGGCGTGCGCGATGCCGAAACGCCGGCGACCGCGAGCGCGGAGAAGGCGTGGTTTGTGTTTTACGGCTTTGCGGCGACCTGCTACCGGGTTTTGGTGACCGCTGTCATCGCGCTGTTCATCGCACAGCGGTTCTTTGTGATCGGGGTGCTTCTCGCGCTATGGGCGGTAGCGGCAATGGCGTTTGTGCCGGTAATCCGCGGCATCCGGCATCTCACCGCCAACCCTCGCCTGCACCGGAAGCGCACCCGGGCGACCGCCGCGGTCGTTGCGATCGGGCTGGCCTGCAGCGGCTTTTTGCTCGGCGTGCCAATTCCCTACCATTCGCATGCCGAAGGCGTGCTGTGGCTTCCCGAAGAGGCTATCGTGCGTGCCGGCGCAGACGGCTTTCTGCAGAAATTTTTGGTCGAGCCGGGAACTCGCGTCGTCGTCGGTCAAGCTCTCACGCAGTCCAGCGAGCCCGCGCTCGCCGCCGAATTGCGCCGCGACCAGGCCAAGATTGCAGAATTGAAGGCCGAATACGACGCCGAGTTCGTCACCAACCAGGCCAAGGCGCAGATCGTCCGCGACCAGCTCGACAGCGCGCAAGCGAGCTTGGCGCTGGTCGGCGAACGGACGGCCGACCTCGTCTCCCGGGCCCGCGTCGACGGCGTCTTCGTCGTCCCCGGGATGGTCGACATGCCGGGGCGCTATTATCACAAGGGCGACCTGCTCGGCTATGTGATGGGGAAGGCTCGGCCGCTTGCTCGGGTCGTCGTGCGGCAGGACGCCGTCGACCAGGTGAGGCTCGCCACCGCTCGTGTCGAGGTGCGTCTCGCCGAAGACCCGGAGAGAGTGCTGCAAGGGCATATCGTGCGGCAGGTGCCGGCCGGCGATGAAGTGCTGCCGAGCCCGGCGCTCGCCGCCCAGATGGGGGGCGATATCGCCACCGATCCGCGCGATTCGAAAGACCCAAGGGCGCTGCAGCGTGTCTTCCAGTTCGATGTCGCGCTCGCCAGGGCCGGCCAGCTGAGCGATTTCGGGCAGCGCGTGTTTGTCCGCTTCGACCACCAGATGGAGCCGCTCGGGTTGCAGTGGTATCGCAGCCTGCGCCTGCTGTTCCTGACGACCTTCAATGTCTAGGGCCAATGTCTAGGGCCAATGTCTAGGGCAACGATCCTGACCTGGACCGGCGGCCTGGCGAGCGGGCGGCCGTATGCCGAGCGCTCGGAGCACGATCCGGGCTGGCACGATCGGTTCGCCGAGTTTCTGCTGGCGTCGGCAGTCAAGCCGGTGCGCGACATGCTGCGCAATCCAGCGCGTGCCCTGGAGCGCATCGTCGAGCACGCCGCACCGCACGAAGCGGCGATGCGCACCGCCGCCGACGCGGAGCTGAATGCGCGGGCGCGCGGCATGCGGGGACGCTTGCGCCGCGACGGGTTTGACCCGGCTCTCGTCGGGGAATGCTTCGCGCTGGTCCGCGAAGCGGCGACGCGCACGCTCGGCCAGCGCCATTACGATCCCCAGCTGATGGGCGGCTGGGCCTTGCTGCAAGGCAGGCTCGTCGAAATGGAGACCGGCGAGGGCAAGACCATCGCCGCGACGTTGCCGGCCAGCACGGTCGCGCTCGCCGGTTATCCGGTGCATGTCATCACCGTAAACGACTATCTCGCCGCCCGGGATGCCGAAGAGATGGGCCCGCTGTACCGCTTCCTCGGTCTCAGCGTCGGCGCGGTCGTCCAAGGGATGACGGCGGACGAGCGGCGCCAGGCCTATGCCCGATCGGTGACCTATTGCAGCAACAAGGAGTTGGCGTTCGATTACCTGCGCGACAGGGTGGCGCTGGCGCAGCGCAGCAGCCGGCTGCATCTCTCGCTCGACAAGCTGCAGGGCGGCGGGCAGCGCAACGAGAAGCTGGTGCTGCGCGGACTTTACTTCGGCATCGTCGACGAGGCGGACAGCGTGTTCATCGACGAGGCGCGCACGCCGCTGATCCTGTCCGCGACGACTGTGGCGGACGACGAGAAGCAGCAAAGCCAACAGGCGCTCGATCTGGCGCAAGCTCTCACGCCCGTCGTCGATTATTCGACCGATCTCGTCGAGCGCAACGTCACGCTGACGCCGGCCGGCGAGATGAGGCTCGCGACGCTGGTGGCCGGGCTCGGCGGGGTGTGGACCTCGGTCCGCACGCGCGAAGAGCTGGTCGCCCAGGCTGTTGTCGCGCTGACGCTGTTCCAGCGCGACAAGCACTACGTCGTCGCCGACGACAAGGTGCAGATCGTCGACGAATCGACCGGCCGGATCATGCCCGATCGGTCGTGGGAGCGCGGCTTGCATCAGCTGATCGAGGTCAAGGAGGGTTGCGACCCGACGCCCAGACGCGAGACGCTCGCCCGGTTGACGTACCAGCGCCTGTTCCGTCGTTATGTCCGGCTGGCGGGGATGACCGGCACGGCCCGCGAGGTGGCGCGCGAGATCCGTTCGGTCTACGGCCTCGACGTGGTGCGCATCCCGCTGCACCGGCCGTCGCGGCGCGGCTATGCCGAGCCGCTGGTCTGTGCGACGCGCGCCGAGAAATGGGGCAAGGTGGCCGAGGCGATCGCGGACCAAGCGGTTGCGGGCCGTCCGGTACTGGTCGGCACGCGCTCGGTGAGCGCGTCCGAAGAGATCAGCGTCGTCCTGACCGAGCGCGGGATCGCGCACGCGCTATTGAACGCCAAGCAGGACCAGGAGGAGGCCGGCGTGATTGCGCGGGCGGGCGAGCCGGCGCGGGTCACCGTGGCGACCAACATGGCCGGTCGCGGCACCGACATCCGGCTCCGGCAAGGCGTTGCCGAGCGCGGCGGGCTGCACGTCATCTTGACCGAATACCACGACTCGCGGCGCATCGACCGCCAGTTCTTCGGCCGCTGCGCGCGCCAGGGAGATCCGGGCAGCTGCCAGGCGATCGTGTCGCTGGAGGATGAGATCTTTACCGTTTTCGCGGCGTCGGCAACGCGGCTGCTGCGGCACCTTTCCGGTCGCGGCGCGCGGCTGCCGGCCGGCCTTTACGGGGCGCTGCGCCAGATCGCGCAGGCGCGCGCCGAACGGCGCGGCGCATATCTTCGCGTCCAGAATGTAACGCTCGACCGGCGTCTCGATCGGGTATTGGCGTTTTCCGGCAGAGGCGAATAGGCCGAGCGAGCGCTCGAATGCCATCTTTTGCCTCTCCGCGCACAGTTGCGAGCATATGACAATGAACGTTGCTGGAAAGATATTGGCGCTACGGTGGGCTTTCGTTGTCCCGCTGACGGCGCTGGCGATTACTCGGCCGGCTGCCGCCCAGGAAGCGACGCTCGGCCCGTCGACATTCACCTGCCTGATCGAGCCGAAGATGGCGCTGAAGATCGGCTCGCCGGTGCCCGGCCTACTTAGCGAGGTGCTTGTCGATCGCGGCGCTCTCGTCAAGAAGGGCGAGGTCCTGGCGCGCCTCGAATCGGGCGTCGAGACCACCACGGTGATGTTGGCCAAGGCCCGAGCGGCGAACAGCGCGGACGTGGAATCGGCGCGCGCCAAGCTCGATTTCCAGACGCGCAAGGCGGCGCGGGCAACGGAGTTGCGGCGCAACGACAACATTACCCTCTCGTTGGCCGACGAGGCGACCACCGGCGCCCGGGTGGCCGCGGCTGAGTTGCATGCGGCCGAAACCAATTTGCAGCTGGCTCAGCTCGACCTTGCCCGCGCCACCGAATTGCTCAGGCAACGCACGATCGACAGCCCGATCGACGGCGTTGTCACCGAGCGTACCCTCGGACCCGGCGAGTATGTTTTCGATCAGTCCCACCTGCTCACCGTTGCGCAAATCGACCCGCTCAGCGTCGAAGCCTTCGTGCCGCTCAGCCAGTTCGGCCGCCTGCATCCGGGCATGCCGGCCGAGGTCTATCCGGAGAAGCCGATCGGCGGCAAATACGACGCCGTGATTAGCGTGGTTGATCGGGTGTTCGATGCCGCCAGCGGGACGATCGGTGTTCGTCTGGACTTGCCCAACCACAACTACGCCTTGCCCGCCGGCGTCAAATGCCAGGTCCGCTTTATTGGCGTCAGTTGAGGCCTGTTGTTCCGGCAATTTGCCCCGCCGAAGCTACCACTCTATCGCGCCGTCCCGGATTCGATTTGGCGGGCCGGTCCAGCCAGCCATTCGGCAATCTCGTCGATGCCGTCGTGCGCCGGCCTATCCTCGGGCGGACGCGCGACCAAATCGAGGATCACGATGTGGTTGCACGAGATTGACGGAAACCGTGGCGGTTCGGCTCGCCCGGGAGATCTAGAAGCGCGTGGTGTATTTGACCATCCCCTGATCGGCGGAATAGCGGTCGCTGCGCCAGTCGTGGTCATAGACCGCTTCAAGCGACCATGTCCGCGCCGTGCAGCCGCACGACAGCAGGGTGAGCCCGACCCCGAGGTTGAGCGTGTCGTCGGCCGGCTGCATCCCCGGCGTTGTAAAGCTCGACGAGCCCGGCACGGTGAAGGCCGCGGTATTTTGCAATGTCGGGTTGTTGAGCTCGCGCAGCCACTTGAAATGCACCTCGGGAACGTAGGCCTGGCCATTATACTCGAAGGGGCGGGCCAGCTTGACGCCGAGGCCGGATTCGAGGAAATCGTAATTCTGCGAATTCACCTTGAGATTGATGTCGCCGGCGCCGGTCTCGGTGTAGCCGTCGAGATCGAGATGGGTGTATTGCAGTGAAGCAAACGGCGTCAGCGTGAACCCCTGAGTATAAAAGTGATAGCCGGTCATTCCGAATCCGGTGTAGTCCTGCCCGCTGTAGCTGGCGTTGGCGGTCCTGCTGAAACCCGGGAACGAGATATTCCGCGTTCCGGAATAATCGTCCCAGCCAAATGAAAAATCGCCTTGGACGAACCACGGCCCCTCTTCGTGCGTCAGGTAGGCGGTGGCTTGATACGCGTTGGCGTCGGTGTTGGCGCTGAACGTCCGGCCGTCGATCGTGCTGCGCGCATAGCCGAGGCCGAGCCCGGCTCGCGTGCCCGGCGCAATCGGCGCGTCGTAGCCGATCATCGTGCCGTAAATCGCCGAATCGTAGCCGACGGAGGCGCTCTGCGCGCCCTGGTCGCCGAAATAGCCGAAGCCTTTCAGCCACCAGCCGCCGCGCGGGTCCTCGCCCTGACAGCGCGCGGCCTGGTCCGGCGGCGGGCCGGCCGGGCCGAACGGCTGGCTGACCTGGCCGCACATCACTTCCTCGACCCGCGACAGCCACAAATTCTGAAACAGCCGGGTCCCCTCGAAGGTCACCAGCGGCGCCGCCAGATCCGGCGCCGAGGGAGCGAGCTGGGCGACCGCGTTGACGATTTCAGCCGGGTTGGAAAGCGCGTTGACCGCCGCCAGCACGCTGATGAGGTCCGGCGTCGGGGTCACCCCCAGGAGGACCGGCACTACCGGAGCGGCGACCGGCACGACCGGCGGCAGCGGCACCCCGGGCGGCGGCTGCAGCGGCACCAGCAACGGGATGCCGGTGGTCTTTATCGCGACGAGGCCGGCGACGGTGCCGGCCGGCGGCACCGCGGTAAAGGTGTACAGCGGATTGGTGGGATTTTGCACCGTCGGCGTGACGATGCTGCCGTTGGTGCCGCTTTGCAGCGTGCCGGCCTGCGTCTGGACGATGTTGAACTGGGTCCCGAGCGGGATGAACGCGCTCGCCGGAACCGTCACGTTGACCTGCAGCGCTGGCCCCAAATTGGTGGCGCCGACCGGCCGGATGTTGCCGAAAACGGTCGGGCTGGCGAGCGTCGTGTTGATCACCCCGCCCGGTCCGCCATTGGCGATCGTCAGCGCGCCCCCGACCTTCAGCGTGTTGGTGCCAAGCGAAAACGCATAGGCGTCGGCCGCGCCGGTGATCGTCGCGGTTGCCCCGGCGAGGTTGCTGCCGCCGACGACGTTGATCGATTTCAGCCCGATCGCGCCGCCGACCGCGCCGTTGAGGACGCTGGCGTTGGCCAAGGACAAGGTCCCCGTATTGGCCCCCGCCGTGGTCGTCAGCGCGCCAATGAGGGTCGTATTGGGCGCCAGGTTGATCGTCCCGTCGGCGGCGAAATTGGTCGCCGTGATGTTGGTCGACCCGTTATTGAAGTTGACCGCGCCGGTGCCGCTGACGTTGAGCGTGGTGGCGAACACGCCGCCGAGGAAATTCACCGTCGTGCCGGCGTTGCCGCCCGAAAGGTTCAACAGGAAGGGCCCGCCCGGCTGGGTGACGCCGATATTGCCGAACACCGTCGAACTGCTGTTGAAGACGATGTTGCCCTGGCTCGACGCCGCGGTCGACACCGCCGGCAGCAGGCTCGCGAGCGACGAATTATTGGTGAATATGTCGGTTTCCGGCCCGCCGACGACGCCGACGCCGAGCGTGCCGGTCGTGCCGGAAGCCGACATGTCGACGCCGTTCAGCACCCCCGCCGCGTTCAACGGAATAACCCCGGGGCCGATCGCGGCCTGGCGTTGCGCGAAGCTCGCAGGAGACCAGGCCGCGACCGCGGCGGCGAAAGTCATCAGAAAAAGCTTGAGTTGCACGGGCGGCGCCCCCCCCTGTTCCTCGCCGCGGTCAGCGCGACGCGCTTGCGGACCAAGTGGCCGAACTGACGCGCGATCCGCCTGAGATGCCGAGCTGAATAAACGGTCATCCCACGCGATCTTCCTCGTTTGCACTCTACCATTGCGTTTTCATAACACAAGTTATAACTAAACTTGGCGAAAAGACGAACGGCCTACCGCAAAATATAGTGCGGTGGCGGATTATGGCGCCGAATTCGGCGACGAATCGCGTGCCGGCCGGGTTGCCGCGAGCGCCCGCGCTGGCCTCAATCAGACGTAGCCGATAATGCGCGGCGCGCGTGACCGGCTCGCGCTTGCCGCGTTGCCGCCGCATAATCCTGCGATGACGCCCGACTACCATGCCGCTGACAAGGTCAAGCTTCTGGTTTTCGCCATCGGCCTCGTGGCCTTCGGCTCGGCGGCGTATTCGGCCGGCATCGACTCGCGGGTTTATGCCTGCCGCGATCTGCAGGCGCTGATCGCGGCGAGAGGCTTTGTTTTTATCAGCCAGCCGGCCTTCGGCGACTTCGTCGTCGCCAGCGCGTCCTTTTGCGGCGGCGGCGATTACCTGCAATCGCGCAGCGTGCCGACGACCGACAATCCCGATTGTCCGGTCAACTACTGCGCCGCCTTTACCAGCAGCGAGGGGCAGTAGCCTCAGCGACCAAGCCGCCGCCGAGCGAGACGCGGACGCGAGCAAACTCTTGTTGGGCGAGGCTTGTTGCGGCAGCGGCGAAAAGGCGAGACGATGCCAGATGCGGGCGCGAGAACCCGCTTGTGCGCGTAACGGAGGGAGCCATGAAGTATGATGTGGTGATCGTCGGCGGGGGAGCCGCCGGGTCGGTACTGGCGGGCCGGCTGGCGGCGGACGGGCAGACCACGGTGCTGGTACTGGAGGCAGGGCCCGACTACCCCGATCCGGCGACGCTCCCGGACGAAGTCAAATTCGGCCATACCCGTTTCGCCGAAGCCCCGGATTCGCAGCACAATTGGGCCTTGCGCGGCACCATCACCGAGGAGCAGGGGCAGATCCACGTCGCCCAGGGCAAGGTGATCGGCGGCGGCTCGTCGATCAACGGCCAGGCGATGCAGCGCGGCTTTCCCGAGGATTTCGACTCGTGGGCGGCGCTCGGCAACGACGAATGGTCGTATGAGAAAATCGTGCCGTATTTCCGCAAATCCGAGCGCGACCTCGACATCCAGGACAATTACTGCCACGGCTCGGACGGACCGGTACCGGTGAGGCGCCGGCAGACCGGTCCGGTGCCGCCGCTCCAAGAGGCCTTCCACGCCGCCTGCCTGGCGGCCGGGTTCGGCACCACCAACGACAAAAACGGCCTGCACCCGGGTGGTCTCGGCATCTCGCCGTCGAACAACATCGACGGCGTGCGGATGAGCATGGCGATGAACTATCTCAATCCGATACGCCATCATCTCAACCTCACGGTGCGCGGCCGCGTCTTCGTCAGAAAGATCGTGATCGAGGACGGCCGCGCCGTCGGCGTCGAAGCCGAAAGCGGCGGCGCGCTGTTTCGCATCGATGCCGAAAAGGTGGTGCTGAGCGCCGGGGCGATCCGCTCGCCGCACCTCCTGATGCTCTCCGGCATCGGCCCGGCGGACCATTTGCGGCAATTCGGCGTCCCGGTGATCCGCGATCTTCCCGGTGTCGGCCGGAACCTGATGAACCACGCCAGCACTCAGATGACCTTCAAGGTCAAGGACGCCGTCCAGCTCGATGGACACCACCGCGACGCGGCGCATTTCTCGCTGCACTACACCGCCGAGGGCTCGCCTTACGTCAACGACATGGTGCTGCGCTGCAGCACGGTGATCGACGAGCGGCAGGAACGGGTGCCCGGCGTTCGCACCAAGTATCTGATCGGCGACGTGGCGCCGGAGCGCGCGGCGCGCATCCACTGCACGCTCGGGCTGCCCGACGGCTCCGGCTACGTGAGATTGGCCTCGGCCGACCCTGGGGTGCAGCCGGAGTTCAACTATTGCTACTTGCAGCATCCGAGCGACTGCCGCCGCGTCCGCGACGGTCTCAGGATGGCCGCCCGCCTCTTGGAATCCGACGCCTACCAGGACATCGTCGATTTCCGCATCCACCCGGCAAACGACATCCTCGCCAATGACGACGCTCTCGACCTGTGGATGCGCCAGACCGTCGGCACCGCCCGGCACGTCTCCGGCACCTGCAAGATGGGGCCGGACGGCGACCCGCTGGCGGTCGTCGACCAATATTGCCGGGTGAAGGGGATCGCGGGGCTGTGGGTCGCCGATGCCTCGGTGATGCCGCGCATCCCGCGCTCTGGCGGCGCGCATGCCACGGTCATCATGATCGGCGAGCGCGTCGTCGAGTGGGTCGCGGCGGGTTAATCCCGCTGCCCGGGAGGACATGCGATGCCAGACGAGACCGCCAACCGCGCCGATCTCTTTGAGATCATGCGGACCACCCGCTCGATGCGCCGGCTGAAGCCCGACCCGGTGCCGGGCGGCCTGATCCGGCAGATCCTCGAAGCCGGCGTCTGCGCGCCGAGCGGCGGCAACATGCAGCGCTGGCGGTTTCTCGTCGTGCGCGATGCCGCGACCAAAGAGCGGGTCGGATCGCTCTACAAGCGCGCCTGGGACGAGGTGGTCGGGCCGCGCTATCGCACCGGCGAACCGGCGCCCGGCATGGACCGCGACCAGTTTCGCCGCACTATGGATGCGGCCGAGCATCTGGCCGCGCATATCCATGCCGCGCCGGTGTGGATCGTGCCCTGCCTGCAGGGCGAGGCGCCGACCCGCACCGCGGGCTCGTCGATCTACCCGGCGGTGCAAAACATGTTGCTCGCGGCGCGCGCGCTCGGCCTCGGCGCGACGCTGACGACGCTCTATCTGAATTTCGAGAAGGAGGCCGAGGCCGCGCTTGGCTTGCCGGCGGATTGGCACAGCTATGCGATCATCCCGGTCGGCTTCCCGATCGGGCGATTTGGCCCGGTGCGCCGCGTCGCGCTCGGCGACGTCGTCTTCCAGGACCGCTGGGGCCAGCCCTATCGCGATCTCTAGCGCAGGGCCGAGCAACCATCGCACCGACTCGATCGACCATGGGATCGTGCTGTCGGGCGAATCGATACGGCGTTCGATGGGGCGAGCGTCCACCCGAAGGCGGACGGCGGGCTCGCGCAGCGCGGCGCGAGCCACGATTGGATCAACAGTGGCGCTGCGCCATGCGTCATTGCTATTGTCCTGATCGCCGTGAAATCGATCGAGGTCGGCGGCAAGACCCTGAACGCCCGAGGCTAAGGCGGGTGCCCGCCTTCGGAGTGTGGTCTAGGATGGAGGAATGCGATGCGAACAATAAGCCGGCGAATGACGCCAATCCTCGGCATTCTCGCCAGTGCTATCGGCTATGCCGCTATCGCTACTACTACAGCCTCTGCGGCTTCCCCTCCCACGGAGCAGTTGCGTTACCGGGTCATGCACTCAGTGTTCGGCGACATCGGCACATACATCAACAATGTGCAAAGCATCGGAGACGTGACGACGGTTCGGACAACCGCACACTTCCTGGTAAAGATGCTCGGGGTTGGCCTGCACCGAGAGGATGCCGAGCGTCAGGAACGCTGGCAGGGGAATCGACTGATGTCGTTTGTCGGAACCACCAAGAAGAATGACGACATCATCAAGGTGAAGGGAGAGGCGAACGGCAATGATTTCGTGATTGAATCGCCTGGCGGGACCGTTACCGCCCCAGCGACGGTGCAGCCGGCCAATCCATGGTCGGACCAATGCCTCAAATCGACGACGATGATGCGGGTCGACAATGGAAAAATAGAGCACGTCAGGGTTACTGGCGGCTCCCAGACGTCCGTCCTGGTGAACGGTACCAACGTTCCCGTTCGCCAATATGAAATAGACGGCACGACACGGTATAAAGTATGGTTTGATCAGCACAACATCCCAGTAATGTTCTCTGTTGACGACGATAGTGGTAAAATCACGTTCCTGCTCGAGAAATAAGCAAAGTTTCCCTTGGCTTCGGAAAGCCAGCTTTCCATGAGCGGCCGCCCTACGCGTGCGACGACACCGGCCTCCGCTGTGCAGCAGCGGTGGTCGCTCGACAGTATCGACTGGAACGCGGTTCGTAGTGGCACGGTCGATGAGCCCGAGGCACTTTTCTATCTGGTTGCGGCGGCGTCGTTCATGGAGAGCACGACCGACCGCTATACCCGCAATCTGATCGACCAATTCGCCGGTGACGATGAGGTCACCTCCTGGCTCGAAGAGCATTGGCTGCCGGAGGAGATGCAGCACGGCCATGCTCTGCGCCGATACGTGCAGATTAAGTGGCCCGATTTCGAGTGGGATCGGGTCTACGAGTCGTTTCTGGCGGAGTTTTCGGCCTATTGCTGCGCCGATGGGCTGGAACCGACGCGCACTCGCGAGATGGCGTCGCGCTGTGTCGTCGAGACCGGAACCGCGAGCTTTTATACCATTCTGAGCCGAATCACCGACGATCCGGTACTGACGACGATCGCACACCGCATCGCCGAAGATGAAATCCGGCATTACAAGTACTTCTACAGGTATTTTTGCAGGTACCAACGGACCGAGCCCGCCAGCCGCCCTGCCATATTTCATGCACTTGTGAACCGGCTGCGGATGATCGATGGCGAGGACAGCGTGATCGCGATGAAACATTTGTATGGAGCCCGCCATCCCGGCGAGCGATTTGACAATCGCGTGTGTCGGGCGTTGCGCCGACGCTCCCGGCAACTGATTCGGCCTCATTTCCCCTACCGGATGTGCGTGCAGATGCTGTTGAAGCCGCTCGGGCTAGGACCGCGAACCCGTCATATCGCAGTCCCGATCGTGGAGAGGCTCGCGCGGCGGGTTGTGCCCTGAGGGAAGCAGGCTGAAACGACAAGCCGGCTTATGCCCGAGTGTTCACCATGAAGATCGCCCGCACCCCGGTCCTCGACATCGCATACGAGGAGAGCGGCCCGGCAGAAGGCCGTCCCGTCGTGCTGATGCACGGGTTCCCGGACGACATCCATGCCTATGACCTCGTCGCACCGCCGCTGGCGGCTTCCGGTTATCGCGTCATCGTCCCATATTTGCGCGGCTACGGGCCGACCCGGTTTCGCAATCCGTCGACGCCGCGCTCGGGTCAGCAGGCCGCGCTCGGCCGCGACCTCCTTGATCTGATCGAGACGCTCCACCTCAATAGCCCGATCCTCGCCGGCTACGATTGGGGTGGACGAGCGGCCTGCATCGTCGCCGCGCTTTGGCCGGAACGCGCCGGCGGGCTCGTCTCGATCAATGGCTACAACATCCAGAACATCGCCAACTCGGGACGCCCGCAATCACCGGCGGCCGAGTACCGTCATTGGTACCAGTGGTATTTCCACACCGAGCGAGGGCGCGCCGGCCTTATCGCCAATCGAGGGCCGTTGTGTCGCCTGCTGTGGGAGTTGTGGTCGCCCAACTATTGCTTCACCAATGCCGAGTACGCCTTGACGGCGGCATCGTTCGACAATCCGGATTTCGTCGATGTCGTCATCCAGTCGTACCGCCATCGCTACGGCAAGGCACCGGGCGACCCGGCCTACGACGCCAGCGAGGCGAAGCTGGCGACGCAACCGCCGATAAGCGTGCCGACGATCGTCCTGCACGGCGAGGCCGACGGGGTCGGACCTGCGTCCGGCTCGACGGGCCATGCGCGGCATTTCACCGGCTCATACTCGCGCCGGGTGATCCCGGCCGCCGGCCATTTCCTGCCGCGCGAGACGCCGGAAGCGGTTGTCGCGGCCATCATGGAATTGGGCGGGTCGTGATCATCCCGCCGTGACGATCGCCGAGATCGGGACCGGGACAGCACCAAGGACGGCGTAGATGAAACTGCCACAGAGCGGCGGCTGCCGATGTGGCGCGATCCACTACGAGATCACCGACGCGCCGCAACAGGCTTAGGGGTTCACCCGTGCGTACACCCCGGCAGAACCCGGTGCATGCGTCATGGCCTGCCGCATGCGCGGCGAATTGGGCGAGGAATGCTGCTGTTGCTCCTTCCACTCCGGGCTTTCGGGCACGGCCGTACTGGCAAATTCGTAGACCGTGCTGTAGCCGCTGGTACCCTCGATGACCCGATAGCGACGAGCATAGATTACCCCCGGCACCTTGCGGTAGCCCGGGACATATTCCCCGCTGTACCAGGCGTTCCACTCCGCATCGACAGCGGCGGGCACGGACATGCGGCCAATCTGCAATACCGGCGCCATGCCGCGCTCCGGCATTTCCACGCCATCCGGATAAATCTGTTCCCCGACAATGCGCGTCAAATTCTTGCCGATTACGGACGGCGAGACTTTCTGTCCCCACGGCGTCCGCGGCCGGCTGGTAAACGCCGGCGTCTGCATCACCGCCACGCTTTCCAGTTCATAGCATGCCAGGTACTTCGGGCCACCCTTGACCGCCTCGTAGCGGGCGGCTGAAAGGATGCCGGGCACCGACAGCAATTCCGGGAGATGTTCCTTATTATACCACTCGTTGAATTCCTGCACGTGCTGGGCGTCGATATCAACGTACACCATGAAAATCCCGCGACCTTTTTTTGCCATCTGTCCGTCTCCTCTGTGAAGCGTAGCCGCGATCGTGTTGCCTCGTCTCGTTGGCACTCGGTCATCACGCGTGGAGACGAGGCGAGACACGAGACACCAACTGGGGGGCCATCTTAGGCGACATTGCTCAGATCCCCAGGCTGTTGAGCGCAATCTATCCGAGCGCGCCCGGCCGTACGTTCGCGGCCGAGGCGGCAGATCCGCCAGCGGCTGTTTTCCCATATTGGAGGCATTATCATGAACCGCGGCATCAGGACAGTCGCAAGCCGATGGTAGCTCGCAACCGAGCGGCCCCTTTACCCATTTGAACGAGCGACCCCGCCAAATGCATCGCCTCTGTGCGGGTTGCTTTATCTTTGTCACCTCAATCCGGCAACCGCCGCGTACGCCCTCAGCTCCCGCTCCACATCGTAACCGCTGGTCCCCAAGATGATGCCCGTGGCGCCGCGGGCCTCGAGCTGGACGAGACGTTCGCGCAACTCCTCGCGCGTGCCTGTGAAGGTCAGCTGTTTGGCGGCGGAGACGTCGACGATCGCGTCATGGCCGTTGGAAATGTCGAGGTTGTGGCCGCGGTGGACGGAGAGGTGGCGGATTTTTTCATCTACACGTTCGACGCTGGCCAGCCACGCTGCGCCATTCGGCAGCGCTTTCACGCTTTCCGGATCGGTCGTGTACCGGAGGTGATAGGCGAGCGCGATCAGCGGCTTGAGGGCGGTCGCGGCGCGCGGCGAGGTGACGTTCTCGCCATCATCGAGGACCGTGCCGCCGGTCGACACGAGGCAGGTCTCGAACCCCTCGGCCGGGCCGCCGAGGGAAATCAGGCCGTCGGTGAGCTCTCTGGCAAGCGCGCGGGCCTTGGGGCCTTGGCCTGCCATATAGACCGGCACGTCGATCGGGCGGTCGGGCAGCCAGCCGTCGGACGCGAGGATCTGGGCGAGGCCGCCGTCGATGTCGACAACCTCGCCGCGCAGCAATGCCCTGACCTGCATGATATGCGTGCGCATGCTGGCGATGCTCAAGGGCTTCTTGCCCATCCCCGCACGGCCGGTAAAGCCGGTGCCGAACCCGACCATCAGGCGTCCCGGCGCGAGCCCTTCGAGCGTCGCGATCGCCGAGGCCTGTGCCATCGGATGGCGATAGCTCGGGATCAGCACGGAGGGGCCGAATTTGAGGCGCGTCGTCCTTTCGGCGATGCGGGCGAGCGTCACCCATATGTCGTGGCCGAAGGCGGGAATCTCGGGACACCAGACCGCGCGAAAGCCCAGCTCTTCGGCAAGCACCGCGTACTCGACGGTGCGGGGGCCGGGAGGCAGGCGAAAGTCATAGGTCAGCATGAGGCGTGTTCCTCATAGCGCGGTCATGCCGCCATCCACGAACAAGAGGGCGCCGGTGACGTAAGAGGCATCGTCGGAGGCCAAAAAGAGGATCGCGGCGGCGACCTCCTCGGCCCTGCCCGGGCGCTTCAGCATCGTGTCCCGTGCGGCCCTCGCGTTGTACTGCTCGACGCTCTCGCCGGAAGCTGCGAGGCGGCGCTGATGGAACGGCGTGAAGATCGGGCCAGGCCCGACGGCGTTGACCCGAATGCCCTCCGGCGAGTGGTCGGCGGCGAGCGCCCGCGTCAAGCCGGCGACCGCGGCCTTGGTGGTGTCGTACTGCAAATTGCCGCCGCCGGCGACGACGGAACGCACCGAGGCGGTATTGACGATGGCGCCGCCGTTGTTGCGGCGCATCAGCGGCACCGCCGCCTTGGCGCAGAAGACGTAGCTCATCAGGTTGACGCTGAGGATCTCGTTCCAGCTCGCCGCGCTCGCCTCGTCGACCTTCTCGTATTTGCGGATGCCGGCGTTGTTGACGAGGATGTCGAGGCGCCCGAATTGCTGCGCGGCGCCGTTGACGAAGGCGAGGCATGCGGCCTCGGTACCGACGTCGGCGTGCGTGAAGGCGACCTTGGCGCCGGCGGCCTCAAGCTCGGCCGCGACGCGCTGGCCGCGCTCGCCGTCCCGATCGCAGAACGCGACGCTCGCGCCCTCGGCAACGAAACGCCTGACCGTCGCCTCGCCGATCCCCGATGCCCCACCCGTCACCGCCGCAACCTTGCCGTCGAGCCTTCCCATGTCGGCCACCTTTCACTGCATTGCGAACCGCGCGTCCACGATACATCCGTATCGATCCGGCCGGCATCGCCTTGTTGGCGGGCCTGGTCCGGTGACCGCTTACGGCACATCATCCTCTTGACCGCCGACCCCGACGAAGGTTGCCTCACCCAGCCGACAACCCATGCGGACCTTGCTTCATGCGCTAGTCGATCATTCGCTGGGGCAACAAAGCAGAGATTGCATCGGGGGTTCGGCGGGCGCTTAATTCCATAGCGTCGCCCAGGGGCGCCGTAGCGACGATGCTCGCAGCATCGTTCGAATTCACGAAGGCTGGAACAGCCGGCCCGATTGCAACGGGAGGGTGCGCCATGGCCGACCAGTTCGACTTTATCGTCGTTGGCGGCGGATCGGCGGGAGCGGTCATCGCTTCTCGCCTATCCGAAGACCCGAATTGCCGGGTGGCGCTGATCGAGGCCGGCGAGCGGCCGCCGGAAATTTCCGCATTGCCAATCGCGCCGGCGGCAATGCAGCTCAACCCGGCGACCGACTGGATGTTCACCGCCGACCCCGGCAAGGCCGGGCTCGGGCTCAACGGCCGACGCGTGCCGGTGCCGCGCGGCAAGATGCTCGGCGGCTCGTCGGGCATCAACTACATGATGTATGTGCGCGGCAATCCCGGCGATTTCGACGCGTGGGCCGAAGGCGGCGCCGACGGCTGGAGCTACGCCGAGGTGCTCCCCTATTTCAAAAAGAGCGAGGGGCTGGCGCCAAGCCCCGACATCGTGATCGACGAGGCGGCGCACAACGCAAGGGGACCGCTCGGCGTCTCGGTGCGCGACCCGATCCTGCCGGCCGCGCGGCAGTTTGTCGAAGCGGCGGTTGCCGCCGGCATCCCCAGGGGCGACTACAACGGTCGCGACCGCACCGCCCCCAACGGTGTCGCCTCGCTGACCCAGTTCACGACGCGCAACGGGCGGCGATCAAGCACCTACGAGGCCTTTCTCGCCGGCGAGCCGGAGCGGCGACCGAACCTGACAATCATTACCGGCGCGGAGGTGACGCGCGTGCTGCTCGAAGGCGAGGGCGCGCGCACGATCGCGACCGGTGTCGCATACCGCACCGCCGCCGGCGAGGTCGCGGCGGTCCATGCCGCTAAGGAGGTGATCCTGAGCGCCGGCGCGATCGGCTCGCCGCAACTTCTGCTGCTGTCGGGCATCGGGCCGCGGCAGGAGCTCGAAGCAGCCGGCATCGCCTGCCGGATCGACGCGCCGCACGTCGGCAAGCACCTGCAGGATCACGCGATGTGCCCGCTGTTCTACCCGGCCCCCGGGATCGGCGTGCCGATGAGCGCGGTGGCGCTGGCGATGGGGGCGGACGCGCTGCGCGCACCCGCCGGGCCGCTGCCGGCCGATCCGGCCGACGACGTCAACCTCTCGCCGCAGTTGCAGGCATTGAAGGCGGAGGCGGAACGGCGCCTCGCCGAGTGGCAGTCGACCGGAAGCGGCCTCGGCGCGTCCTCACTGGCCGATGCCGCAGTGTTCTGCTCGAGCGGCCTTGGGGACGCCGGACGCCACGATATCGAGATCATCTGCTTTGTGACCGGGGCCAGCGACGATTTCCAGCGCCTGATCATGAACCTCGACACCACGCGGTTCTTCGACGACCCGGCGAGGCGTCTCGCGCCCGACGCCGAAAACCTGGTGCTGCTGCCGCACCCCGTCCTGCCGCACAGCCGGGGCGAGATCGTCCTCGACAGCGCCCATCCTGCCGCCCCGCCGGCGATCCGCATGAATTATTACGACGACCCGCACGACATGAAAGTCATGGTGGCGGCGATCAGGCGGACGATGGACATCGCCGCCCACTGGCCGGGCAACCGCAAGCTCGGGGCGCTGATGGTGCCGCCGTTCCTGGCGGAAAAGCACGGCTACCGTGAAGGGGACGAGCCGAGCGACGCGCTGCTCGAAGACTTTGCGCTACACTTCTCGCTGACGGTGTACCACCCGACCTCGACCTGCCGGATCGGCAACGTTGTCGACTCGCGGCTGCGGGTGGTCGGGGTCGGCCGGTTGCGCGTGGCGGACGCCAGCGTCATGCCGGCGGTGATCGCCGGTAACACGAATGCGCCAACCATCATGATCGGCGAGAAAGCGGCCGAGATGATCGCCGCCGAGCACGGGGTCCGCCTCGCCGAATTCGTCGGCGAACGCAGGTAATCGTCGAGCCGGTGGTGCGATCCCGGCAGACTACGATTGGCTGCTTCGATCCGGCGAAGTGAAGCGCGTAGCTGCCCTGGCGCGACTCGCGGCGAGAAAGCGGCCGGAACAGCTCGGCGACGTCCGGCTCGTCATCCACCACCAAGAACGGCTGGAACAGCTTGTCGCAATGCTCCGGCCGTATGCCGATTGCTCTTGCTCAACGCGTCCGGCACAGGATTGATAGTACAATCAAATAGTTGGCGGAGAGGGAGGGATTCGAACCCTCGGTCCCCCGCAAGGAGGACAACGGTTTTCGAGACCGCCCCGATCGACCGCTCCGGCACCTCTCCTTCCGAGCGGGGGCTGGGACTTAGCACGGCTCGGCTGAGAACGGCAAGCGAACGAAAAACAAGCCGGTGGCTCAGTCTGCGCCGGAGCCGAGGGCCGCGACGATAGGCGTTGTCACGGCGCCCGGTACGCAGCGCGGCCTCGGCGCCAGCCTGAAAAAATAGACACAATTTGATTTAAATGGTAGCTAACTGATACAGACTGTTACGAGCGGGAAGGCCACGATGGCCAGCGCCGCGCGTTCCGAAGGCCGGGTCGCCGTTGGCCTCCAGCGCGAAGTGGCGCATTACCGCGAGCAGGCGGCCTATTTCCGCTCGGTCGCCGAAATCTGCGGCGCGATCGCCGGGCACTACGATGCGCTCGCCGAAACCGTGGGGGCCCACGATGGCGGCCGGCCGCCGCCGCGACGCCGATCGCCCTCGCGCGGCGGTGCCCGCACCTCCACCGGCCGCTAGCCCCCTTCCGCGCGGCCTCGCCCCGGCCGCCTCGCGGCGGCCCCAGCTAATACAAGTGGCAGGCGACCGTGTGGCCGGGCGCGATCTCCTGGCGCCGCGGCGCCTCGAGCGTGCAGATCGGCATCGTCTGGGGACAGCGCGTATGGAAATGGCAGCCCGAGGGCGGCCGGATCGGGTTCGGCACGTCGCCTTCGAGGCGGACGCGCTGCCGCTTCGCCGACGGGTCGGGGATCGGCACGGCCGACAGCAGCGCCTGCGTATAGGGATGCCGCGGCGCGGCATAAAGCTCGCTAGCCGCCGCGATCTCGACGATGCGGCCGAGGTACATCACCGCAACCCGCGTGCTGATGTGCTCGACGACCGACAGATCGTGCGCGATGAAGAGGTAGGTCAGGCCGAATTTCTGCTGCAAATCCTCGAGGAGGTTGATGACCTGCGCCTGGATCGACACGTCGAGCGCCGAGACGGGCTCGTCGCAGACGATCAGCTTCGGCGACACGGCAAGCGCGCGAGCGATCCCGATCCGCTGGCGCTGGCCGCCGGAAAACTCGTGTGGGTAGCGCCGCATGTGGTCGGGGCCGAGGCCGACCGTCTCGAGCAATTCGGCGATCCGCTCGTCGAACTGGCGGCGGGTCTCGGTCAACCGGTGGATGATCAGCGCCTCGCCGACGATCGCGCCGACCGTCATGCGCGGGTCGAGCGAGGCATAGGGGTCCTGGAAGATGATCTGCATGTCGCGGCTGAGGGCGCGCAGCGCCGCGCCGGAGAGCCCGGTAATATCGCGGCCCTCGAACCAGATCTCGCCGGAACTCGGCTCGATCAGCCGCAGGATGCAGCGCCCGGTCGTCGATTTGCCGCAGCCGGATTCGCCGACCAGCCCGAGCGTTTCGCCGGCCGCGATGTCGAAGCTCACGCGGTCGACCGCGTGCACCTCTTCGACAGTGCGCGACAGGAGCCCACGCTTGACCGGGAAGTTCTTGACCAGGTCGCGGACGCTCAGCAGCGGCGTGCTCGGCGGCGCGCTCATAGGATGCAGGCCGCCTTGTGGCCCGGCGCGACCTCGCGCAATCGCGGCACCGCCGCGGTGCAGGCCGGCATCGCAAAGCGGCAGCGGGGCGCGAAGCGGCACCCGGGCGGCGGGTCGATCAGGCTGGGAACGGTTCCGGGGATCGCCTCGAGCCGCGTCTTGGCGCCAGCCCGGTCGAGCCGCGGGATCGAGCGGATCAGGCCCTGCGTATAGGGGTGATGCGGCCGGGCGAACAGCGCCTCGACCGAGGCTTCCTCGACGACTTTCCCGGCATACATCACAGCGACCCGTTGCGCGGTCTCGGCGACGACGCCCATCGCGTGCGTGATCAGCATCATCGCCATGCCGAGGCGGTCTTTCATCTCGGCGAGGAGATCGAGGATCTGCGCCTGGATCGTCACGTCGAGCGCGGTCGTCGGCTCATCGGCGATCAACAGCTGCGGGTTGCATGAGAGCGCCATCGCGATCATCACGCGCTGGCGCATGCCGCCGGAAAACTGATGCGGATAATCGGCCGCCCGGCGCGGCGCGTTGGGGATGTGCACCAGCTGCAGCATCTCGACCGCCCGGTCGAGCGCCGCCCGGCGTCCCAGCGCCTCGTGCTCCCTGACCGCTTCGGCGATCTGCGCGCCGACGCTGTAGACCGGATTGAGCGAGGTCATCGGCTCCTGGAAAACGATGCCGATTTCCTTGCCGCGGATCTGCCGCATCGCGTGCTGCCCGAGCCGGACGAGGTCGCGGCCCTGCCACAGGATCTCGCCGCCGGCGATGCGCCCCGGCGGCATCGCGATCAGCCGCAGCACGGTCAGCGCAGTCACCGTTTTGCCGCAGCCGGATTCGCCGACGACCCCCAGCGTCTCGCCGCGCTCGATCGTCAGATCGACGCCGTCAACCGCGTGAACCGTGCCCTCGTCGCCGTCGAAATAAGTTTTGAGCCCGCGGATCGCCAAGAGCGAGGTGCCCGCACCCTCCGCCAAGTCAGATCACTTTGCGGGGGTCGAGCGCGTCGCGCAGCCCGTCGCCGACGTAGTTGATCGACAATACCGTCAGAAAGATCGCGGCGCCGGCGAACAAGGCCCAATGCGGCGCGATGTCGAGATAGTCCTTGGCGTCGAACAGGATCCGCCCCCAGGTCGGGATGTCGGGCGGAAAGCCGAGGCCGAGAAAGGACAGCGTCGCCTCGGCGATGATCGCGGCCGCGACGTCGATCGTCGCGGCGACGATGACCGGCCCCAATGAATTGGGCAGGATGTGGCGCACCACCAGGCGCCAGCGCGTCGCGCCGAGCGCGCGCGCCGCCTCGACAAACTCCTTTTCACGCAGCGACAGGAATTGCGCGCGCACCAGCCGCGCCACCGGCATCCAGCGAAACCCGCCGATCACCACGACAATCAGCAAGAACACGCCGAGCTGCGGCCCGACGGCGTGCTTCAGGGGGTCGCGGAACAGGTAGATCAGCAGCAGCAGCAGCGGCAGCGCCGGCAGCGACAGGAAAAGATCGGTCAGCCACATCAGCGCCATGTCGATGCTGCCGCGCGACATCCCGGCGACCGCCCCGATGATCGTCCCGGCAATGACCGCGACAAGCATCGCCATGAGCCCGACCGCCAGCGAGATGCGGCCGCCATACAGCATGCGGGCAAGCAGGTCCTGGCCGAGATCGTCGGTGCCGAGCGGATGCGCCCAGGACGGGCCGGCGAGCTGGGCCGCGAAATCGATGTCGTTGATCGGCACCGGCCACACGAGCGGCCCCAGCGCCACGACGAGGATCAGCAGCAATAGGATCGCGGCGCCGGCGACCGCCAGGCGGTGCCGGCGAAACCGCCGCCAGGCTTCGCCGCCCGGCGAGAGGTGCCGCGGCGGCGCCGCGGCGCCGGCCAGCGCCGCCGCGCTAGCGGTAGGCGATGCGAGGGTCGAGCCAGCCATAAAGCACATCGGCGGCGAGGTTGAAGAGGATCACGAGACAGGCGAAGACGAATGTCACCGCCATGATGACCGGCGTGTCGTTTGCCAGGATCGAACTGATCAACAGCGAGCCGATGCCGGGAACCCGGAAGATCTGCTCGGTGATGATGGCGCCGCCGAACACCGCCGGCATCTGCAATGCGACCAGCGTCACGACCGGGATCAGCGCGTTGCGCACGATATGCTTGGTCACGACGACCGGCTCGGCAAGCCCCTTGGCGCGCGCCGTCGTGACGTAATCGAGGCGGACCACGTCGAGGACGGCGGAGCGCACGAAGCGGGTCCACGCGGCGCCTTGAAACAATCCGAGCACCGCGACCGGCATCGCCGCCTGGCGGAATTCCTCCCAATACCAGCGCCAGCCGGTGGCGCTGAGATCGGTCTTGAAGACGAATGGCAGCCAGTGCAGGTAGATGCTGAAAAAGAGGATGAAGAGGATCCCGGTGAAGAACGTCGGCAGCGAAAAGCCGATGAAGGCGAGCGTGTTGGCGACCTGGTCGAACAGCGAATAGGGCCGGGTCGCGGCAAATACCCCGACCGGCAGCGCGATCAGCAGCGCCACGACCTGCGAGGCGCCGATCACCAGCAGGGTTACCGGCAGGCGCTGCAGGATCAGCCGATCGACATCGACCCGGCTGACGAACGAAAACCCCCAATCGCCGTGCAGCATCGCCAGCAGCCAGTGCAGGTAGCGCAGCCACACCGGATCGTCGAGGCCGAACTTGGCGCGTAGCGCCGCGGCGACCTCGGGCGGCACGTTGGGGTTGCTGGCGAGATCGCCGAACGGGTCGCCCGGAGCGAGCGCCAGCACCGTAAAGAGCACGAGGCTGATGCCCAACAGGCTCGGCAGCGCGATCATCAGGCGGCGCAGCAGATAGCTCGTCATGTCGCCCGCGGCGAGCCCTTAGGGTGGCGCGGCCGGGGCACGCTCAGGTCTCGCGATACCAGTTGCGCAGGTCCCACACATCGTTGTCCCAGCCGCTCAAATTCGTCTTGAGCTGGCGCGATATCCCCGACACGCGCGGGCGGTAGACGTCCGGGATCACCGCGGGGCCGTTGACCACCAGATCGTTCATCTTGATGAACAACGCCGCCCGCTTGACCGGGTCGAGTTCGCCGTCGGCGGCATTGAAGGCGGCGTCGAAATCGGCGTTGCGCCAGCGCGCGATGTTGCGGCCCTGCCATTTGTTGGCCTTGGTGGCAACTTCGGACGACAGAAACTGGCGCATGAAGCGCCCCGGGTCCGGTGTCGTCATCGTCGTCGTGTACATCTGGATGTCGCAATAGAATTTCGTGTAGGTATCCGGGTTGGCCACATCGGACGAGAAATACACCGACGCCGTTACCGATTTCAGTTCCATTTCGATGCCGGCCTTCTGGCACGCCTGCTTGACGATCGCCTGGTTTTTCTGGCGCGGGCCGTTGATCGAGGTCTGGAAGACGAATTTGAGCCGCTTGCCGTCCTTGGCGCGGATGCCGTCGGCGCCGCGCTTCCAGCCGGCCTGTTCGAGCACCTCGTTGGCCTTGTCGACACTGAACTCCCAGTGCGTGTTCTTCGAGACAAATTTGGGCGGGTTGTTGATGAAATTGCCGGTGGCGATGCCGGTGCGCCCGTAGATGTATTTCTGCACCGCGGCACGGTCGACCAGCAGGGCCAGCGCGTGCCCGACCGCCGGATCGCTCAGCAGCGGATGCTTTGTCTTGATGCTGGAGCGCTCGCCGTCGACCTCGGTCCAGGGGTCCGTGCTGTTGAGCAGGATCTGCTCGATATTGCCGCTCTCGTAGATTTCGACGCGTCCCTTGGCGCTGGGGTCCTTCTCAAAGCGCTGCAGGATCTCGTCCTCGACCTGCAGGTTCCACGCGTAGTCGTATTCGCCGGTCTGAATGACGGCGCGCGCAGCCGACACCGCATCGCCACCGCCCTTCATCTCGACCGTGTCGAAAAACGGCCGGTTTGGCAGATGGTAATCCGGGTTGCGCTTGCCCCGGACGAGGTCGCCCGGATTGAATTCGGTGAACCGGTAGGGGCCGGTGCCGACCGGCTTCAGATTGGTCTGCGCGTCGCGCGACTTGGCGCCTTTATAGGCCTCGAACAGGTGCTTCGGGATGATCATCCCGGCCGTGCCGACAAACGGGTCCGCCCATAAAGGCGTCGGCTGCTTGAAGTGGACGCGCACCGTAAAATCGTCGACCTTTTCAACCTTGATGTCCTGGTAGCTGCCGATCGTCGTCGCGGCGGTCGCCGGATCGGCGGCGTATTCCCAATTGAACACGACATCGTCGGCGGTGAAGGGCCGGCCGTCGTGCCATTTGACGCCCTGTTTGAGCTTCCAGGTCACGGTCGTGCCGTCCTTCGAGACGCCGCCATTCTCGATGTCGGGAATTTCGGCAGCGAGCACCGGTTCGAGCGTGGCGTCGGCGTTCCACCCGGCGAGCGGCTCATAAAATATGCGCGAGCCCTCCTGGTCCTTGGTGCCGACCGCAAAATGCGGGTTGAGCAGCGTCGGCGCCTGCCAGTAGAGCAGCTTCAGCCCGCCGCCGCCGCCGGCCTTCTTCGGCTTGTACTGGAACGCCGCCGGCTCGGCCGCGACGCCGGCATGCGACAGCAGCACGCCGGCGAACGGCGCGGTCAGCCCGAGCCCAACCATGCGTCGCACGAAGGCGCGGCGGGTGACCCGGCCGGCCTTGACCGCGGCGAGCAGCTCGCGCAACTGGTGTTCGTTCATCTCTCCCCCATCGAGATCAAGGTGCCCCCGCGCCGGGGCGGGGCCGCGTTGCCAGGGCCATGCCAACGCCGGCAGGCCCCGCCACGGCGGCGCGGCCGGCCGGGTACGCATTCCGCCATCATCGTCTCGTCTTTTTGTCGCGATGGGAAGGGGCGAACGTGCACGACGCAATCGTTGCCCAGCCCGGTGCCGGCCGCCATGCTGGCCCCGGGGCCGTGGCGGGCCGTGGCGGGCGGTGGCGGGAGGCGGCGGAGGCGGGCGATGGCGGCGCGGCGCGTTGCGGTGATCGGCGGAGGGATGGTCGGGGTGTGCGTCGCTTGCTGGCTGCAGCGCGACGGGCACAGCGTCTTCCTGGTCGAACCGGGTAATCCCGGCGAAGGCGCCTCCTTCGGCAATGCCGGCTGCTTCAACGGCTCCTCGGTGACGCCGACGGCGATGCCCGGCGTGCTGCGCCGCGTGCCGCACTGGCTGATGGACCCGCTCGGACCGCTGTCGTTGCGCTGGAGTTATCTGCCGGCGGTCATGCCCTACCTAGTCCGCTTCGTGCGTTCGGCGACGGTCGACAAGGTGCGCGCGCAGGCGGCGGCGTTGCGCCCGCTCCTCGCGCCGAGCGTGACGCTGGTGCGCGAGTTGGCGCGCGACGCCGGCGCCGAGGAGCTGATCCACCAGCGCGGCCATCTCTATGTCTACCGTTCGCCTGAGGCGCTGGCGAAGGACGGCTTCGCCTGGGCCCTGCGGCGCGCCAACGGGGTCGCGGTCGACGAGTTCGACGCCGACGAACTGCGCCAGCTCGAGCCGGCCTTGTCGCGCGACTATGTCCGCGGGCTGCTGGTGCGCGAGAATGGCCATACCGACAACCCGCTGGCGCTGGTGACGCGGCTGGTCGAGCGCTTCCAGGCGCAGGGCGGCGAGGTCGTGCGCGGCGGCGCCCTCGGTTTCCGGCTCGACGGCCGCCGCCTCGTCGCGGTCAGGAGCGATGCCGGCGAACTGGCCGCCGACGCCGCGATCGTCTGCGCCGGCGCGCATTCGAAACCGCTCGCCGCCGCGCTCGGCGACAAGGTGCCGCTGGAGACCGAGCGCGGCTATCACCTGATGATCCGCGACGCCGAAAGCATGCCGCGCATCCCGACCGCCGACGCCGACGGCAAGTTTGTCGCGACGCCAATGCAGCTGGGGTTGCGCTTTGCCGGCACGGTCGAGCTGGCCGGGCTCGCCGCGCCGCCCGATTGGCGGCGTGCCCGCATGCTACTGGCGCAGGGCCGACGCATGTTGCCCGGGCTGGCGGCCGAGCATGCCGAGGAGCGCCTCTCGGTGTGGATGGGCCACCGCCCGGCGCTCCCCGATTCGCTGCCGGTGCTGGGAGCCTCGCGCGCCAGCCCCGACGTCATCTACGCCTTCGGCCACGGCCATGTCGGCATGACCGCGGCGCCGATGACCGGGCGAATTGTCGCCGACCTCATCACCGGCCGGCCGGCGCCGATCGACATTAGCCCGTTCGCTCCCGGCCGGTTTGCCTGAGGAGCTGCGCGCTTGCAGCGGTGGCGCGGCGCTAATCCGCTAGACTCGCCGCCCAAAAGGCGGCAAGGCCTGTCCGGGGATGCGCCGGTTCGACGGCGCGGATAATAACGGCGGCGGTCGGGTTGGCAGCGGCGAGCCGGAGCTTTGCGTTTGAGAGGGGCATGCGCAATCTTCGCAAGATCTTGATCGTCGATGACGACGCGGCGCTGCGCCAGTCGCTGGCCGAGCAGCTCGAGCTGCACGCCGAATTCACCTGCCGGCAATGCGACAGCGCCGCGGCCGCGCTGCAAGTGGTGCAGCGCGAGCGCTTCGATGCGGTGCTGCTCGATGTCGGCCTGCCCGACATGGACGGGCGCGAGCTGTGCCGGCAGCTGCGCGGCGCGGGAATCACCGTCCCGATCGTCATGCTGACCGCCGCCGATAGCGAAACCGACACGGTCCGCGGCCTCGATGCCGGAGCCAACGATTACGTCACCAAGCCGTTTCGCCTCAACGTGCTGTTGGCGCGGCTGCGGGCGCATTTGCGCCAGGACGCGCTGAACGACGATACCGTGCTGACGATCGGGCCCTACAGCTTCCGACCGAGCGCCAAGCTGATGACCGACGCCGACGGCCGCAAGAAGGTGCGGCTGACCGAAAAGGAAGCGGCGATCCTCAAATTTCTTTATCGCGCCGGCCGGGTGATCGGCCGCACCACCTTGCTCGGCGAGGTCTGGGGCTATAATTCCGCGGTGACGACGCACACGCTGGAGACGCACGTGTACCGCCTGCGCCAGAAGATCGAGCGCGATCCGGCCCACGCCGAGATCCTGGTAACCGAGCCCGGCGGCTACCGGCTGCTGCCGTGAGGCATGGCCCCGACGGTTTCCGCGGGGCGGACCTCATCGTCGCGACCGCCGCCGACAGCCTCTATTTCCCGCTGCTGCGCGATGCGGTGCTGTCGGTGCGGGCGCAGCGGGCGGACGTTGCGATCGGCGTTCTCGACCTTGGCCTGACCGAGGAGCAACGCGCCTGGCTCCTGCCGCGCATCACCGATCTCGTCGAGCCCGGCTGGGATGTTGATTTTCCCGGCCGCGAGCGCACCCCGAACGCCTTTAAGGCGCAGGTCGCGCGGCCGTTCCTGCGGCGGCATTTCCCCGATTACCGGATGTATTTCTGGCTCGACGCCGACGCCTGGCTGCAGGATTGGCGCACCGTCGAGCTCTATTGCGCCGCCGCCGGGCGAGACAGGCTCGCGATCACCCCGGAGATCGACCGCGCCTACAAGCGCCATTACAAGCGCCCGAAGCCGTTCGGCTGGACGCTGGCCTGGAAAAACTACCGCGCGGCGTTCGGCTGGCGGGTCGCCGAGCGGCTCGGCCGCAACCCGATGGTCAATTGCGGCGTCTTTGCGCTGCACCACGACGCGCCCCATTGGGAGGCGTGGGGCAGCGTGCTGACGCGGGTTCTGCAGCGCACCCGCTTTTTCTTCGCCGAGCAGACCGCGCTCAACTACGCGATCTTCGCCGAGCACCTGCCGGTCAATTTCCTGCCGGCCTATTGTAATTGGATGCCGGGCGACGCGCCGCCGGCCTTCGACGGGGCTCGCGGGTTGTTTGTCGAGCCCTACGCGCCGCACGAGGTGATCGGCGTCATGCACCTCGCCGGGGCCGAACAGAAGAGCCGCGTCTTCCGTCTCGACCGGCTCGACGGCGGGACCGTCGAGACGATGCTGCGCTACGGCGCCACCCGCGAACTGTGCAACTGCGGCCGGAATCTCACAGGGTAGCTCACCGATGGCGGCGGCGGCCGCTCCCGCGAAAGCCGCGCGCGATATAGACGCTATAGGTCATCCCGCCGTTCTGGCCCGATTTTGTCGTGATCCGGGCGAGCGGTTGCAATTCGGCGAAGTCGGGGCGCATCTCGTCGACGAGGCCGTGCACGGTGACCGCCAGGAAATCCTCGCCGCGGTGGTTGCCGATATTGTTGACGAGGCGCCACTGGTCGGTGATGCCGGGGACGGGGTTCCATTCGACCGCCGACAGCGGGTGCGGCCGCACGTTGTAAATCAGCGCCGCCAGCAACTCGCGGTCGTCGGCGAGCAGCGTCAGCCCCGGGTGCGCCGCGAGCAGCGCACCGACCTGGCGTCCGAGGTCGTGCCAGCCGCGCAGGCGATGCAGCGGGTCGTATTGCGCCGGCAGCGCAACGCCAACGGCGGCGAGCGCGTCGACCATGCCGAACACGAGGACGGCCGCCAGCACGTTGAGGGCGATCGCGGCCTGGAGAAATCGCCGCCAGCCGCGCTCGATGAGCCAGCCGACCACCAGGATTATGCCCGCGACATAGGCCGGCGCCGCCCAGTTGGGTTCGGCCCGCGACAACACGCTCTCCACGAGCATCAGCACGAGCGTCGGCAGAGTGAACGCAGCGAGCAGCAAGGATGCCCGATTTTTGCCGAGCGCCCGCGGGCGCATGACAATCATCAGCAGGGTGGCGAAAAACAGCGGTCCGATAACCGCGAATTGCGAGCCGAAGAAGGCCAGCAGCATGCCCGGATGGATTGGTGGGCCCAGCGACGCACCCGACAGGTGGGCGTTGTCGCGGACATGCAGAAAGCTGACGAAGCCATTGGTCCAGTTCCACCACAAATTGGGCAGCCAGAGCACCACCGCGAGGCCGGTGGCGGCGACCAGCGGCCGCAGGTGGCGACGCTCGCCCGGCGCCAACAGGACAAAGCCGAAGGCCGAGAGAAACCAGAAGCCCATCGCGTATTTGGCGAGGAGACCGAGCCCCGCCGCGATGCCGGCGACGAGCCACCAGCGCCTGCCGCCCGGTTCGGATGCCCGGACCAGCCCATAAAGCGCCGCCGCCCAGCACGGCAACAGCGCCGCATCGGTCGAGATGATGAAGGCCGACAGCGAGACGCCGGGCAAACTGGCGTAAGCGAGGGCCGACCAGAAGCCGGTGCGCCGGTCGTAGAGCCGCGCGGCGATCGCATAGACAAAGCCCGCCGCTACGGCGTGCAGCAGCGGCGCGGCCATGCGGACGCCGAATTCGCTGTCGCCGCACAGCGCCGTGGTCAGCGCGATCAGCCAGGCGACCAGCGGCGGCTTCGAATAGTACCCGAAGGCCGGGAATTGCGCCCAGAACCAGTATTGCGCCTCGTCGGGATAGAGCCCGGCCGATTGCACCGCGAGCCAAACCAGCCGCACCGCCGTGATGGCGGCGACGGCCGCCAGCGTCCAGCCGCCGTAGGCGCGCTCGACGCCCGAGCCGGAGGCCGCTGCGGCAGCCTCCGGCGGCAATTTCGCGGGGGATAGGCTCACGCCCTGCACTGCCGTGCGCGGTGGGTTACCACCGGTGCATCATAAGGCAAATCGCGGCGGCTCGACATCGCGCCGCGCCGGAGATGTCGTCGCACCCCCTGGGGCCTCATACCGCCTCACCCCGTCCCCACGGGGGGCCTCACGGCTTCGTGTCGCCGCCCTGCCGTAGCATCGCTTGCCTTTGCTGGCGCGGCCGGCATTTATAGGCGGTGAGCGCGGCGCCTAGCGCAGCCGCGCCACGGGAAACTGCGATTCGAAGAGGGAGGACTACCATGCGCAAGACAGCACTCGTTCTGGGTCTGCTCGCGGCCACCGCGATGGGGGCCGGAGCCAACGCGGCCGTCACCAACTACAAGGCCAGTTTGAGCGGCGCGGCCGAGGTTCCGCCGGTCGCCTCCGCAGGCAAGGGCAGCGCCTCGGTCAGCGTCGACCCGGCGACCAAGGCGGTTTCCTGGCACGTCGTTTATTCCGGGCTCTCCGGCCCGGCGGCCGCGGCGCACATCCATTGCGGTGCAGCGGCCGGGGCGAATGCCGGCGTCTCGGTTCCGTTCGGCGCCAATGTCGCCAGCCCGATCGAGGGCACCGGCAAGATGACCGACGCGCAGCTGGCCGATTTGCAGGCCGGCAAGTGCTACGTCAACATCCACACCGCCGCCAACAAGGGCGGCGAAATTCGCGGCCAGCTGTCGAAGTAGTCATCCAGCGCCGCCCGGCGCCGGGCAGCGCGCCACGTCGCCGCCAGGCGGGCTGATCCGGACCAGAAGCTGTCCAGTCAGCCCGCACGGCCCGAGCGTCGGGTCGCCTTCCAGGCAGCCTTCGAAAGCCTCGATGGTGGTGTCGCGAAAGATCGCGCGGACGATGCCGTCACCGTGCGACCAGAAGAGCTGCGTTGCCGCCTGATAGCCGCTCGCCGGCCCGGGCGAGAGGCCGCACGTCGCGTCGGGCGGGCCGTAGGCGGCGACCAGCGCGTCGACGACCGCGCGGAATGCCGGCGGATTGACCCCGTGACGCTGGCGCTCGAGCTGAATGCGCCTGAGGCCGCCGCCGGCCTTGTCCATCTGGAAGAAGGCGACGAGCGCAACGCCGCCCACCGATACCTCGCGCAGCACGACATCGGCATAGCTGTCGCCGAAATCGATCGGCCGCCGCAGCAGCGTCGCGCGCGCTCCGAAATGGGCGATCAGCGCCGCGCTTGGCTCGCCCCAATAGATGCCTTGCCACGGCCCGGCGTTCGCCATCGCGCCAACAAAGCTGCCGAGCAGCAGTAGTGCCGCGCAAGCGCCCCGCCGCGCGAGGCGCCTCACCTCAGTGCGGCGAATCCGGCTGGTCGTAATTGACGTGGGTGACGGGCGGCAGGTTGTCGACAACCTTCTCGGTGACGAAAAAGGTGAAATCGAGGGTCGCGAGCCCGAGCACGACGACCAGGAGAAAAACGTTGAGCTCCTCCGCGACGCGATCGAGGCGGCGCAGGAGCGACACGCGGTGTGACGACGAAAACTGGCGGTGCATGCTGACGCAGGATCCTTATTCGGCCCGAATGCTCACGCCTCACAGATAAAAACCCATGCTGCGCCGCACAATCACCGGCGAGACAAGTCAGCTATGCATACCTTTCGTGGGTCTCAGGGAACCGGCGCGCCAAGCTGCACGACAGCCGCCGGCAGCGCGTCGACGAAGCGCTGCGCCAGGCAGAGGAAATCGAACATCGCCAAACCGATCGCGACGACGCCAAGAAAGGGGTTGACCTCGGCGGCCGCTCGCTCGATCCGGTGCAACGCCCGCCGCGACCGATCGCGATAGCGCGCACCATCCAGGAAACGCATGCCTGCCCCGCTCCGCACATTGCCACGTGGGCGCTAATTGCAAAGCCTGCGCCAATGGCGGCGGCGCGGTCGCTCGGGTGCTTGCGGTCTATCTAAATGCTGCGAGGACGGCCGGTCCCCGGGGCGTCACCCGGGCGTCGTCAATGCGCCTGATCCCAGCTGCGCGCCCAGCCGGTCTCGACGACGAGCGGCACCGAGAGTTCGCAGCGCGGCGCGCAGGCGCCCTCCATGACCTCCTTGACGAGCCGGGCGGTGGCCTCGACCTCGTCGTCCGGGGTCTCGAACAAGAGTTCGTCATGCACCTGCAGCAGCATGCGCGCCTTGAGGCCGGAAGCGGCGAGCGCGGCAGGCAGGCGGCCCATTGCGCGCTTGATGATGTCGGCAGCCGAACCCTGCAACGGCGCGTTGATCGCCTGCCGCTCGGCTCCGGCGCGACGCGCCGGGTTGGCGTCGCGGATGCCCGGGATGAAGCATTTGCGCCCGAAGATCGTCTCGACATAGCCGGCGCTGCGCGCCTCGGTCTTGATCCGTTCCATATAGGCGCGGATGCCCGGGAAGCGCTCGAAATAGGCGCGGATATAGGCCGCCGCCTCCGATTGCGGCACGCCGATCTGGTTGCCGAGGCCGAAGGCGCTGATCCCATAGATGATGCCGAAATTGATCGCCTTGGCGCGCCGGCGGGTCTGCGGGTCCATCTTGTCGAGCGGCACGCCGAAGACTTCGCTGGCGGTCAGCGCGTGAATGTCGTGGCCTTCCTGGAAGGCGCGTTTCAGTTCGGCGATGTCGGCGACGTGCGCGGCGAGGCGCAATTCGATCTGGCTGTAATCGGCCGACAGTAGCAGGTGCCCAGGCTCGGCGACAAAAGCGCCGCGGATTTTTCGTCCCTCCTCGGTGCGGATCGGGATGTTCTGGATGTTGGGCTCGGAGGATGACAGCCGCCCGGTCGCGGTCGCGGCCAGCGCGAAGGAAGTGTGGACGCGCCCCGTCTTGCTGTCGATCTCCTGCCCGAGCGCGTCGGCATAGGTCGATTTGAGCTTGGTCAGCTGGCGCCATTCGAGCACCTGCGCCGGCACCGGGTGCAGCGGCGCCAGCGTCTCCAGGATCGAAGCGTCGGTTCCGTAGGCCCCGGTCTTGCCCTTCTTGCCGCCGGGCAATTGCAGCTTCTCGAACAAGACGTCGCCCAATTGCTTGGTCGAGCCGATGTTGAATTCGTTGCCGACATCGCGCCAGATCGAGGCCTCGATCTCGGCGATGCGGCGGGCGAAATCGCGCGACAGGTCGGCGAGCGCGCGCTGGTCGACCTTGACCCCGGCATCCTCCATCGCCGCGACGACCGGCACCAGCGGGCGCTCGATCGTCTCGTAGAACGCGCTCATGTGCTCGCGCACGAGGCGCGCTTTCAACAGCATGTGCAAGCGCAAGGCCGCATCGGCGCGCTCGGCGGCGAAATCGCGCGCCGCCGCGGTCGCGACCTCGGCGAAGCCGATGAGGCTCTTGCCGGTGCCGATCAGCCCCTTCAATGGCGCCAGCTCATGGGCGAAGGCGCGGCGCGTCAGCTCCTCGATGCCGTGCTCCTCCTGGCCGCCATCGAGCACGTACGACATCAGCATCGTGCAGTCCACGGGCCCGAGCGCGATGCCGTAGCGCCGCAGCAGGTGCGCCGCGCCCTTCATGTCGTGGCCGATCTTCAGGACGCCGTGGTCTTCGAACAGCGGCTTAAGCCGCGCGATCGCGACATCGAACGGGAGCCCGCCCGCGGGCGCGTCGAGCAGCCCCGCGGAGCGGTGCCCCAGCGGCAGATAGGCGGCGAGGCCCGGTGCGATCGCCAGAGCCAGGCCGCACAATTCCGGACGGGTGCCGGCGAGCGTGCTGGGCGCCGCCCAGATCGCGACCGCGCCGGCCTGAATCGCGGCCTCGATCCAATGTTCGAGGCCTTCGAGCGTATCGACCACGGCATAGCTGTGCGGCGCCGAAAACGGCAGGATCTCGGGGATCACCGGCTCGCTCGGCCCGACCGCAGATGCGGCCGCGGCCGGGCCGGGGAGACGCTGCGACATCCGCGTCGCCAGCGCGCGGAACTCCATCGCGCGCAGGAACGGCAAGAGCCTGTCGAGATCGAGCGGCTTGACCCGCAGATCAGTGAGCGGGCAGGGCAGCGGCACGTCGTCGTCGAGCTTGACGAGCTCCTTCGACAGCCGCGCCTTGGCCTCGTTCTCGATCAACGATTCGCGCCGCTTGGGCTGCTTTATCTCGTGCGCGTGCGCCAGCAGGGTTTCGAGATCGCCGTAAGCGTTGATCAGCTCGGCCGCGGTCTTGACGCCGATGCCCGGCACCCCGGGCACGTTGTCGACGCTGTCGCCGCACAACGCCTGCACGTCGACGACCTTGTCCGGGCCGACCCCGAACTTCTCGCGCACCTCAGCATCGCCGATCGGCCGGTTCCTGATCGGGTCGAGCATCGTCACCTTGTGGTTGACAAGCTGCATCATGTCCTTGTCGGAGGAGACGATCGTCACCGTCGCGCCGGCCTCGACCGCGTGGCGGGCATAGGTCGCGATCAGGTCGTCGGCCTCGAAATCGCTCATCTCGATGCGGCACACGCTGAAGGCGTCGGTCGCCTCGCGGACCAGCGCGAATTGCGGCACGAGATCGTCGGGCGGCGCGCCGCGATTGGCCTTGTAGGCGTCGTAAATGCGGTTGCGGAACGATTGGCCGGCGGCGTCGAACACCACCGCGATGTGGTCGGCGTCGGTCTCCGACAAGAGCTTCGCCAGCATGTTGCTGAAGCCGAGGACGGCCGCGGTCGGCGTTCCGTCCGAGCGGGTCAGCGGCGGCAAGGCGTGGTAGGCGCGGAAGATGAAGCCCGAGCCGTCGATCAGAAACACATGGTGCGGCGCCGCCGACGCCGCTGGCGGATGCGCGGTCTCGGCCGGATGTTCGGCGACAATTGCGACATCATCCATCGGCGCCTCCTGCTGCAACGTCTCCGACCTGGCGCGGCGCGGGGCTTTCGCTCGGTGTTTCGCCGCCAGCACCGTGGGCCGACGGCATCACGACGCCGGCTTCCTCGGCGACCCCGCCGGCGGCGGCTACCGCGCGGTTGACGAAGAGGCGCGAGCAATAGGGGCACTCGACCTGCCCCGCCGGCGCGAGGTTCAGATAGACCCGAGGGTGGCCCAGCGGCGCGGCGGCGCCCCCGGGGCCACCGGCGCAGGAGGCCACCATCTCGGCGATCTCGACGGTCTCGAAAGGGGTCATCGTGCGTCCGGAGAATGCCGCGGTCCCGGCCGGCCGACGCCGGGGGCGGCCCTCAGGGAGGGCCATCCATCACGGGTCCGCCGGTTGACCGCCTGATCGGGCGGATGATACCCGTTGCCGCAGGACAATCAATGACCCGCTCCGACGCCGTCCCCGCCCGCACCACCGCCGCGCGGCGGCCTGCCTGGCCGACGACGTTATGGCTGGCGTTGCGGGCGGCGCTGCTGACGCCGCTGCTGCTCCTCGCCGCTTGCCAGCCGCACGCCGCGGCCGGGCTGCGCATCGCCGGCGTCGAGGCAGCGCCGCCGCGTTTCACGGACGGCGTTTTCATCGCCGCGGATGGCGCGCGTCTGCCGCTGCGTCGATGGTTGCCCGCCGGGGCGGTCAAGGCGGTCATCCTGGCGCTGCACGGGTTCAACGATTACAGCAACAGCTTCGCTGCCCCGGCGCGGCTGTGGGCGGCGCGCGGAATCGCCACCTATGCCTACGACCAGCGCGGCTTTGGCGGCGCGCCGGGGCGCGGATTGTGGGCGGGCAGCGCCTGGCTCGCCGGCGATGCGGTCACCGCCAGCCGGATCCTGCGCGGCCGCTATCCTGGCCGCCCGCTTTACCTGCTCGGCGAGAGCATGGGCGGCGCGGTCGCGATCCTGGCGGCAACGGGCGCGGTGCCCGGGGTTGTCGCCGGACCCGGCGGGTTGCCCGCGGCCGAGGCGGACGGGGTGGTGCTCAGCGGCCCGGCGGTCTGGGGCCGCAGCACGATGGATCTGCTGCCGAAGCTGACGCTGTTCGCCGGGGTGCGCCTGTTTCCCTCGATGGTCCTGACCGGACGCGGGCTGCACATTGTCGCCTCCGACAACATGCCGATGCTGCAGGCGCTGGCGCGCGACCCGATGGTGATCAAAGGCGCCCGCATCGACACGATTTACGGCGTGGTGAACCTGATGGACGACGCGCTCGCCGCGGCGCCGCACCTCAACCTGCCGACCCTGATGATGTATGGCGCGCATGACGAAGTGGTGCCGCGCCGGCCGATCGCGGTCTTCGTCGCGCGGCTGCCGCCCGACCCGGCGCACCGCCGCACCCTCGCTTATTACCCGAAGGGCTACCACATGCTGCTGCGCGACCTTGAGGGGCCCGTCGTCGCCGGCGACGTCGCGAGTTGGGTTCTGGGCCGCGGCGGCGCATTGCCGTCCCGCGCCGATGCGACGCAAGGCGTGAAGCCGTGGCCGCCGGAGCGCCTGGCGACGGCCGGCGCCCTATTGGCGACCGGCCGCCGGTAGCCCGCAGTTTTCGATACGCGGCAGTGACCGCCGAACGGCCGATCTGAGTAGTTTCCGAGCCTAGCAAGGTAAGCCAGCCACGGCCTATGCTCGCTCGGCGCGAATTTTCTTGCGCCCCGCAACCGTGGTGAGGCAATGACGATACATCCGGGCATCAAGCCAGAAGTTTGTGGCGCGGTCGTCCGGGCCGCAACCACGCTGGGCAGCGCGACGCCGAACTCAGCGGTGGCCGACGCGTGTGCGGAAAACCTCGGAAAAGCGACGTAGGCGGCGTATTGGCGATTCCCTCGCGCAATCCACAACCGCGATCGGGTGAGACGCCGCAACAAGGCGACGCCCGATTGTGCTATCGTTCGCTGCCGGGAGCGCACCCGACAGGGCCCCGGCGCGAAAGAACGCTGACATGAGGACAATAAATCTGCCGGGGAAGGCCACCGCGGCGCGTGCGCCGCCGAAGCGCCGGGCGGTAGCGAAGCCCGCCGCCACACGCCGCCGACAGGCAATCTCCTCGCCCGACTTTGCGGTGGTCGGGCTCGGTGCCTCGGCCGGTGGGCTCGACGCGTTGCGACGGCTGTTCGATGCGCTGCCGGCCGATTCCGGGATGGCGTTCATCGTGATCCAGCATCTCGATCCGACCCACGCCAGCATGATGGTCGATCTGCTGGCCGAGCACACCACGGCGAAAGTGCAGCAGGCAGCCGACGGGATGCCGCTCTTGCCCGGCAACATCTATGTCATTCCTCCGGGGAGCTATCTCTCGCTGCATGGCGGCGCGCTGCGCCTGACGGAACCGGCCGAGCGCCACGGCGCGCGCTTGCCCTTCGACTTCTTGCTGCGCTCAATGGCAACCGAATACCGCGAGCGCGCGATCTGCGTGATCCTGTCGGGCACCGGCGGCGATGGCAGCCTCGGCCTGAAGGCGATCAAGGAGAATGGCGGCCGCGTCATCGTGCAGAGCCCGGACGACGCTGCTTTTGACGGCATGCCGCGCAGCGCGATCAAGACCGGATTGGCGGATTTCGTGGTGCCGGTGGCGAAGATTCCAGAGATCCTGGCGAGATACGGTAAGCCCGCCGGGGCTCCGGTGCCGACAGCCGCCGCGGACGACGCGACGCCCGGCTGGCTAGGCCCGATCATCGACCTGTTGCGGACCCGGACGGCGCACGATTTCGCCCGCTACAAGCCGGGCACGCTGCAGCGCCGCATCGAGCGGCGCATGGCGATGGCGGCGATCGTCGACGGCAACCGCTACCTTGATCTGCTTGGGAAGGACGCCGCCGAGCTCGAGCTCCTAGCCGCAGACCTGCTGATCAACGTCACCAGTTTTTTTCGCGATCCCAAGGCCTTCGAGGTGCTGGCGGACGAGGTGCTGCCCGATCTCGTGGGCCAGCACCAGCTCGACCGGCCGTTGCGCGTTTGGGTAGCGGGTTGCAGCACGGGCGAAGAAACCTATTCGATCGCGATGCTCTTCCTAGAAGAAATCGCCAAGAGCAAACGGACGATCGCGCTGCAGGTCTTCGCCTCCGATCTCGACGGCGACGCGGTGGCGTTTGCCCGCAACGGGATTTATCCCGAGGCGATCGCCGCCAATGTTTCGCCGGCCCGCCTGGCGCGCTTCTTCACCAAGGAGCCGCACGGCTATCGCATCGTGCCCGAGCTGCGCGGCCTCGTCGTGTTTACGACACAAGACGTTCTGGCCGATCCGCCGTTTTCGCGCCTCGACCTGGTGTCGTGCCGCAACCTCTTGATATACCTACGCCCTGAAGCGCAGGAAAAGGTGCTTCGGCTGTTCGATTTCGCGCTGCGCGAGGGCGGAATCCTGTTGCTCGGCGGCGCCGAGACGGTGACCGGCCTCAGCGGCCGCTTCGAGCCGCTCTCCAAGACGCAGCGGATCTATCGGCACACCGGTCAGCCGCGCGCGTTGGCGGCCGATTTTCGGCTCGGCACCGGCGCGCTCGTGCCCTATGGACCCTCGCCACGCCGAGCGCTAGGCAGCAGCCCGCGCGAGTTGACGCAGCGGGCGCTGCTCGACGCCTATGCGCCGGCTTCGGTGCTGATCAATCGCAACAGCGAATGCCTCTACTATTCCGGCCCGACCGACCGCTACTTGCGGGTGGCGGCAGGCGAACCCAGCCGCGACCTGCTTGCGATGGCGCGCGAAGGCCTGCGCAACAAGCTGCGGATCGCGATCCACCAGGCCAGCCAGGAACAAGCCCGCACCATCGTCAGCGGTGCCGCGGTGAGCCACGGCGGCCGCTCGGTCGCGGTGCGCATCGAGGTGCAGCCGCTGCACAGCGATGCCGAGCCCCTGCTGCTGGTCAGCTTCCTCGACGAACCCGGGCGGGAAGAGCGGTCCGGCCCACCCGCCGTGGCGGGCGATGCGGTCTCGCGCGTCGCCGAACTCGAGCGCGAGCTCGACGCCACCCGCAAGGAACTGCAGAGCGCCATCCGCGATCTCGAGCTCTCCAACGAAGAGCAGTCGGCGATCAACGAAGAGGCCATGTCGGTCAACGAGGAGTTCCAGTCCACCAACGAGGAATTGGTAACCTCGAAGGAGGAACTGCAGGCGCTCAACGAAGAGCTTACGGCGCTCAACAGCCAGCTGCAGGAGACCCTGGAGCGGCAGCGCAACACCGCCAACGATTTGCAGAACATCCTCGACAGCGCCGGAGTGGCGACGCTGTTCCTCGATGGCGAGCTCAACATCCGCTTCTTCACGCCGACGGCGAAATCGCTGGTCCGTATCATCGCCAGCGACATCGGCCGACCGCTCGCCGACCTGACACTGCTCGCCAGCGACGCCAATCTCTTGGCCGACGCCCGCGCCGGGCTGACCGACACGGCGCCGCTCGGGCGCGAGATCGAAGCCGCGAACGGCGCCTGGTACATTCGCCGTATCCAGCCCTACCGCACCCAGGACAACCGCATCGAGGGAGTGGTCATCACCTTCGCCGACATCTCGGAAATGAAGGCGGCCGAACAACAGATCGAGGCGGCACGGGCCTATTCCGACAACATCATCGACACCGTTCGCCAGCCGCTGGTCGTGCTCGACGAAGAGCTGCGCGTGTTTTCCGCCAACCGCTCCTTCTATGGCGCGTTCGCGTTGGAGCCCGGCGACGCCGTCGGAAAGCCGCTCGACACCATCGCCGATCATCACGCCTGGGCCGGCGACCTGCGCGCGTTTCTCGCGCGGGTACGGATCGAGACCGCTCATATTGAAGATTACGAGACCGAGATCGAGCTCCCGGCCCTCGGCCGGCGGCACCTGCTGCTCAACGCCCGCAAGCTCAGTGAGGGGCCGGATGGGCAGGCCAAGATCCTGGTGGCGATCGACGACATCACCGAGCGCCGGCGCGCCGCCGAGGCATTGGGGGCGGCCAAGCGCGAAGCCGAGCAGGCCAACCGCGGCAAGTCCCGCTTTCTCGCCGCCGCCAGCCACGATTTGCGCCAGCCGTTGCAGACGTTGAGCTTCCTGCAAGGCATCCTGGCAAAAAAGGTCACTGACGCAACCGTACTCAAGCTGGTCGACCGGCTGGCCGAAACGGTGAGCGCGATGTCGGGAATGCTGGATACGCTCCTCGACATCAACCAGCTCGAGGCCGGGATCGTCCGGCGCGAGATCGTCGATTTCCCGGTCAACGTGCTGCTCGACCAGTTGCGGACCCAATTTGCCTATCACACGACGGCGCATCGCCTCGGCTGGCGCGTGGTGTCGAGCGGGCTCAGCGTGCGCAGCGATCCGCGCCTGCTCGAGCAGATGATCCGCAACCTGCTTTCCAATGCGGTGAAATACACCAGCGAAGGCAAGGTGCTGCTCGGCTGCCGGCGGCGCGGCGACAAGGTGCGCATCGAGGTGTGGGACACCGGCATCGGCATCCCGGCCGACCAGCTTTCGGCGATCTTCGAGGAGTTTCACCAACTCGACAACCCGGCCCGCGAGCGCACCAAGGGTGTCGGTCTCGGCCTCGCGATCGTACAGCGTCTGGGAGAACTGCTCGGGCACACGATCGACGTGCGGTCCCGCCCGGGCAAGGGCTCAGTCTTTTCGGTCGAAGTGCCGCTCGCGGCGGACGAGGCGGCGGCCGGATCGCGGCACCGGCCGCCGGAGGCGGAGAGCGCCGCGCCTCGCAGCGGAACAATTCTGATCGTCGAGGATGAACCCGCGGTGCGCGAGATGCTGACGCTGCTGCTCGAGGGCGAAGGGTATCGCACGATGGCCGCCGCCGATGGCAGGGAGGCGTCAGCCCTGTTGGGGCGCGGCGGGCCGCGACCGGACCTCGTTCTCGCCGATTATAATCTGCCCAACGGCTCCAATGGCCTGCAGGTGGTCGCGAGCCTGCAGCAGCGGCTCGATTGCGACCTGCCGGCGATCATTCTGAGCGGCGATATCTCGACCGAGACGCTGCGCGAGATTGCCAGCGAGGGACGGGCGTATCTCGGCAAGCCGGTGACCGCGGCGGCGCTGTTCCAGCTGATCGAGCAGCAGCTGAGGAGGCCGCAGCCGGTGGCGCAGGCTATGGATCAGCCGCCGACGATCTTCGTCGTCGACGACGACAAGAACTTGCGCGAGGCGCTGCGCGAGCTGCTCGAGGCGAACGGCCGGACGGTCGAGGTCTATGAGAGCTGCGAAGCCTTCCTCGAAGTCTATCGTCCGGGCCGTCAGGGCTGCCTCCTGGTCGATGCCCGGATGCCCGGGATGGGCGGGATCCAGCTGCTGCAGCGGCTCAAGAGCGAGCGGCACCGGCTGCCGGCGATCATGATCACCGGGCATGGCGACGTGCACATGGCGGTCGCGGCGATGAAGGCCGGCGCGGCTGACTTCATCGAGAAGCCGATCGGCTATCAGGAGCTGCTCGGCAGCCTCGACCGGGCGCTGGAGCAGGCCGGAGACTCGGCCAAACTGTCCGCCTGGCAACAAACCGCGTCGCACTCGATCGCCGGCCTGACGCCCCGCCAGCGCCAGGTGATGGACCTGGTGCTGGCCGGCCATCCCAGCAAGAACATCGCCGCCGATCTCGGCGTCAGTCAGCGCACGGTCGAAAACCATCGCGCGGCGGTGATGAAAAAGACCGGCTCGCGCTCGATCCCGGCCCTGATCCGCCTGGCGCTCGCCGCCGCACCCTGACCCCCGGCTCGGCCCGCTGGTGTTGAGTAGTTTCCGAAGCTGCCAACCTGCCGTTGCCCGCAACTAAGGTTGCAACCATCGCTCACAGAGCGTGGTGTGGAGTGGCGTAAGCAGTTTCCGAAGCTACCCAAGGTTACCATCGGCGGCTAGTGTCGCATCCTTCAGTTCCGCAACCGTGGAACCGCCGGCGCAAACCGGATGCAGCCGGCAACCGGTGCACCCCATCCCGGCAAGATCATGGCGGTGGCTGCCGCGAAGCCGCAGCCGGCGTCAAACAGCCTTCAGAAAGATCATCGTCATGTTGCAACTTTTACTTGTGGTCGTCGTCGTGCTCGTGCTGCTGTCATTCTTTGGCGGCTACTCCGGCGCCGTGCCTTCGCATTTCGGTTATGGCGGCGGCGGTGTCGGCCTCATCGTCCTGATCGTATTGCTGGTGCTGCTGTTTCGCTGATCATGTGCGCCGATCCCCGCCGACCACACAACAACCGAGGTCCGTCATGGCTGACCAGTTGAGCAATACCGATATCGCCGCGCTGCAGGGCGAAATCAAACAGCTGCGCGCCGATTTCGCCAAGATTGCCGGGACAATGCGCGAGATCGCCAGCAATCGCGTGTCGGAGGCCGGCCAACAGGTGCAGGAATCCTCCGAAAAAGTGTGGACCGAGGTCAAGCGGCAGGCGGGCAATGTCGGCCGGGAAATCGAGGACCGGCCGGTCGCCTCGGCCCTCACCGCGTTTGGCGCCGGCATTCTGTTGGGCCTGCTGCTCAACGGGCGGCGCACCTAGAGCCGCCCGTCGAGCGCGCAGCCGAGGCCCGGGCGGTGGAATTGCTGTCGCGCGCGCTGCTTTCGCTCGCCGCAATCGTTGCCGCCCTCATCCTGGTGGCGGCGGCCGTGTTGTTTCTCGGCGCGGCATTGTACCTCTGGCTTGTCGCACTGGCGGTCGCGCCGTCGCTCGCCGCGCTGATCGTCGGCGTCGTCGGGCTCGCGCTGGCCGGACTGATCGTCCTGGCGGCTCGCATGAGTTGGCGATGCGGCCGGACGCGACGATCCGCTGGCGATCGCGGCGCCGCTGCTTCCCTCGGTGCCACCAACATCAACGATCTCGCGGCGCAGCTTGGCAGCCTGGCGGCGCGGGAGTTGAACGCAGAGGCACAAGCCCACCCCTATCGCGCGGTCGCGGTGTCGCTGCTCGCCGGGCTCGCGGTCGGCAGCAGCCCCGCGTTGCGCAATATGCTCGACAAGCTGCTGAAGAATTAGAACATCGAGTGGGAACCACAAATCTTAAGGCTCCTTTTTATTTAATCCGATCGTTCTGAGTATTTTCCGATGGCTGACGACGTCATTATTTAGTCGTAGGGTGCCGCATCTTCGTTTTGATCGCTTATGAGCGCCGAAGCGGCGATGTCACCCAAAACCCAGAAAGGGTTCACCATGCCATCTTTCAATCACCCGATCGCCGCTTCTGCGCCGTTCGCGCGCTCGGTCGCGATCGCGGCGCTGATGGGCGCCACGATGCTCGCCACCCCGCTCTCCGCGGCGCATGCCGGTACGGTCAGCAACGGGGCGTTCCAGCTGGCAGAGGCGACTGTTTCCCACAAACAGGCCGCCGCGGCAGCCACCGCAACCAAGGGCGAAACCGTCGAGCAGCGGATTACCGAACTGCACGCGGCGCTGAAGATCACCCCCGAGCAAGAGAAGCAGTGGGGCGCCGTCGCGCAGGCGATGCGCGAGAATGCCACCGCGATGGACAAGCTCGTCGCGACCAATCGCACGACGCCGCCGCAGAACATGACCGCGGTCGAGGATCTGAAGGCCTATCAGCAATTCGCCCAGGCGCATGTCGACGGGCTGAAGAACCTGATCGCCTCGTTCGGCACGCTCTACGATGCAATGCCGGCCGGCCAGAAAAAGGTCGCCGACACCGTCTTCAACACGACCGGGCGCGAATCTGCCCGTTCGCACGGCTAGCACGGCCAACGATCGCGCTGCGCGACCGTGACACCACGCTAATTTCACAGGAGGTCTCTGATGACCTGCATCAACGACACGTCACCGAAACGCCGACTGTCGGCGAAGCTTGCGGCGGGGCTCGCCATCTCGGCGATGCTGGCGCTCGGCACATACGCCGCTCCGGCCAGCGCGGAGTGGCACCACCGCGGATATAACAACTGGAACGGCGGGTACTACCAGGCTCCGCCGGTGGTCTATGGCTCGCCCTACGGCTCGTCATACTATGGCTACTCTCCCTACTATTCGCCGCCGGTGGTTTACGGCCCTGGCATCGGCATCAGCCTGCCGGGGATCAACATCGGCATCCGCTGAACTTCACCTGCGACCCGCACGGGCAGCGGCCGGCATCACTGCCGGCCGCTTGGCCGTGCGATCCTTGCGGGCTGAAGAGGAGAAACCGTGATGGAACTGATCCTCGTCGTCATTCTGCTGATCCTCCTTTTTGGAGGCGGCTTTGGGTATTACCGCGGCGGCTATTACGGCCGGGGCGGCGGTTATGGCATCGGCGGCGGACTGGGGCTGATCCTCATCGTGCTGCTGATCGTATGGCTGTTGCGCGGCCAATTTTAGCGCCCTTTATGGAGCCGATCCCATGATCACCAGTTTCAATGCAATGCTGTTGCAACCGATCGTCGCGCTGATCGCCGGTATCCTGGTTCTTATCGTTCCGCGACTGTTGAATTACGTCGTCGCGATCTACCTGATCATCATCGGCGTGACCGGGTTATGGCCGCACCTTCTCTCCGCGCCGCCGCCGCACTGACCGTCACGCGGGGCAGTTTCGGCCGCCCGATTGCTGGGCGGCCGTATAGGTATATTCCGAGCCTTTTGGCGATCGATCCTGCTGGTAGGTTGGGGTTCTATGCGCTCGCAGCGAGTATCCCGGTGAGCTTGACCATCCTGTACCGCCATCCGCAGCGACCCGACGAGGCCGGCATGACCGTCGTCGAGAACGAGGCGAAGGCCGCCGCGGTGAAGGACCAACTGGAGCTCCTGGGCTTCCGGGTCATCGAAATCGTCACTGCGCCATTCGGCAAGGTCGTGCCGGCAATCTGATCGAAGCGCCGCACGCCGGACCGGGTTATCGCAGTGATTCTCGGGCGTTCTGGCGCGACGGAACTCAACCTGCCAGCTTCACCAGGGCGCGCAGCACTTCGGCGACGCTCCAGGCCTGCGCGATGCAGCCGCGCGGGGTGAACGGCGCCTCGGCGTCGAAGACCTCGCTGATCGAGCCGATGCCCGCTTCGGCGAGATGCGGTTCGAAGCCATCGAGAAAATGCCGGGCCGTGTCGCGCTCCTCGGGATGCACCTTGAGCCAGGCGTCGATGAAGGGACCAATCAGCCAGGCCCAGACCGTGCCTTCGTGATAGGCCGCGTCGCGGGCCCGCAGATCGCCGAAATAACGCGGCTTGTAGTCAGGCTCGCCCGGCGCCAGCGAGCGAAGCCCCAGCGGCGTCACCAGGCGCTCGCGCACCGCGGTCACGACGGCCTCCCAGTGCGCCCGATCGAGGATCGGGTGGTCGAGCGAGATTGCGAAAATCTGGTTGGGCCGGAATGACGCGTCGTCGCCGTTCTCGCCATCGACGACATCGTTGAGATATCCGTCCGCCTCGCGCCAGAAGCGGCGGTTGAACGACGCCCGCGCCTTGTCGGCATGCGCGGCGAGTTCGGCGGCTTCCGGGTCGTGCGCTTCGTCGAGCCACGCCGCCATCAGCCGCAGCGCGTTGTACCACAGCGCGTTGATCTCGACCGCCTTGCCGCGGCGCGGCGTGACCACCCAGTCGCCGACTTTGGCATCCATCCAGGTCAGCTGATAGCCCTCCGCCCCCTCGATCAGGAGGCCATCGGCCGGGTCGACCCTGATGCCGAATCGGGTGCCGGCGAGGTGATGCCGCACGATGTCCTTCAAGATCGGCAGGATCAACTGCAGCGTCGCGCGGTCGTCGCAGAGCTCGACATAGCGGTGCAGCGCGTGGAAATACCACAAGGTCGCATCGGCGGTGTGGTAGAGGCCCTGGCTGCGTCCCTCGGGGAACATGTTGGGGATCAGCCCGTCGCGCACGTAATGGGCGAAGGTCCGCAGGATCCACCGCGCCTGGATCGGCCGCCCGGTCGAGAGCGTCAGCCCCTCGAGCGAGATCATCGTGTCGCGGCCCCAATCGGTGAACCAGTGATAGCCGGCGATAACCGTGCCGACGTCGTCGCCCTCGGCGCGGGCCCGCGCGACGTCGGCGATGCGCCCCACCGGGGTGATCAGGAAATTATCGGCGGCGAGCACGAGTTCGGCGCCGAACCCGCTTCGCACCGAGGCCGCGGCCATGCCGACGAGGCGCCGGCGGCGCTCGCCCTCGAAGGCCAGCGCGTCGCCCGGGGTCAACGCCGAGAGGGTATGCCAGGGCTCGGTTCCCGCCACGAGAGTGAGCGGGCGATCGGCGCGCACCTCGCCGGCAAAATAGCCCGGGCTCCACAGCCAGCCGCGCGAATCGTAACCCCGCTGCGCCTCGATCTCGAAGAAGCACTCGCGCCGCGAGCCGCCATCGGCGGTGAAGGTCGCGCCGTCGCCGTCCTCGATCGCGAGGTGCAGGATCGGCAGGTCGGGGCCAGCGGTGATCTCGTAGCGCTGGCCTTTCGCGGTCAGCGCGTAGCCGGACGCCAGCGCCTCGCCGACCGGCGCCTCGATCGCGTGAAAGTTGACGAAGGGTCTGAGGCGCAGGCGAGCGCGCCGCCCGCTGTCGAGCAACCGGAAGGTGACGTGCACGATATTGTGGCCAGACGGCATCACGACCGATTTCTCGATCACCATGCCGTCGATCTCGTGGCGCCAGCTCGGCAGGCCCATCTTCAGCGTGAAATCGACAAAACGGCCGTGCTCGCGAAGATTGGCGACGGTGCCGTCGTCGCGTTCGATCTCGACGTCGAAATCGCTCAGCACCACCATGCGGCCGAGCGGGGGCGGCAGCGCCGCGATCAGAAAGCCGTGGTAGCGCCGGGTGATCTCGCCGGAAATCGTCGCCGAGGCGTAGCCCCCGAGCCCATTGGTCACCAGCCATTCGCGCGGCGCCTCGGCGGCCGGGTTCTCGTCGCGGCTGACGCGGATGATCTCGGTCATTTTGCGACTGCACCATCGGGGGAAAGAACGATCGCCGCCTGGCCCGGAACGCGCCAGATGCCCTCGGGATCGAGCGGCACGATGCCGGCGCCGCCGTAGCGCGGCGCTTCGCTCGACCATAGGAGCCGCCAGCCCTGCGGCCCCACCGGCGCCAGCAGCGGCTCGGGCGCCGGGTCGAGCACCAGGTCGCCGCCGAGGTTGACGATCAATAGCCGGTCGGCCCCGCTGTGGCCGAAGTAGCGCAGCATCCAGGCGGCGTCCGACAGCACCGCGCCGTCGACCCGAATAGGGCGTTGCCCGAGCACCGGGTCCTCGCGGCGCAACGCCAGGAGGTCGCGGTGCAGGGCGTAGATCGCGGCATTCTTCTGCCGTTCGCCGTGATCGAGCACCGAGCGGCGAAAGGTAGCGATGTCGCCGGGATCGGTCAGCGACGCCTGCATCTCAGGGCTCGCGAGGCTGGGAAACTGCGCCAGGAAGGCACGCCGCCCGGCGCGGACGGCGCCGGCCAGCTCGCCCTCGTGGTCGGCGAAATAAAAGAACGGAGCCGACGCGCCGAATTCCTGCCCCTGAAACAGCATCGGAATACCCGGCATCAGCAGAAAATATGCGGTCATCGCGCGCAGACACCCGGGGTTCGCCAGCGCGTGCACCCGCTGGCCGCTGCCTGAATTGGCGATCTGGTCGTGGTTCTGCAGGAAGACGACAAAGCATTCGGCCGCAAGATCGAGGCTCGGGGTGCCGCGCGCCTTCTTCTGCCACTGGTAGCGCTGGCCCTGGTAGAGGAAGCCGTATTTGGCGGCGGCGACGAATTCGCCGGGCCGGCCGCGATAATCACTGTAATAGGCCTCGTGGTGGCCGGTCAGCGCGACCATGGCGCTGTGGTGGAAATCATCGTTCCACAAGGCGTCGAGGCCGTAGCCGCCAGCCTCGGGCGGGCGTACTAGCCGCGCCTCCTGCTGCTCGTTTTCCCCGACGACAAAGGTGATGCGGCCCGGGGCGGCCTGGCGCACCCGACGGACGATCGCGGCGAGGATATGATCGTCCGAGCGATCGAAAATCTGTTGCGTCGCGTCGAGGCGCAGCCCGTCGAGATGATATTCGTCGATCCAGTAGCCGGCGTTGGCGAGAAAAAACTCGCGCACCGGACCGCAATTGGCGCCGTCGAAATTGATCGCCTCGCCCCATTCGTTGGCGTAGCGGTCGGTGAAATAGCCGGGCGCGAAGGCGGTGAGGTAATTCCCGTCGGGACCGAGATGGTTGTAGACGACATCGAGGATGACGGCGATGCCGAGCGCGTGCGCCGCATCGACAAAATGGCGGAAATCATCGGGGCGGCCGTAGAGCCGGGTCGGCGCGAACAGGTTGACGCCATCATAGCCCCAGCCGAACCGGCCGGAAAATTCCGCCACCGGCATCAGCTCGACGCAGGTGACGCCAAGCTCGGCGAGGGCGGGCAATTCGCGCGTCGCGGCCTGCCATCTGCCCTCCTCGGTGAAGGTGCCGACATGCAGCTCGTAGATGACGAGCCGCTCGCGCGGGACCCCGCGCCACGCCCGATCGCTCCAGGCGTACGCGCCCGGCGCGATGATTTCGCTGGGACCGTGCGGCCCCTCCGGCTGAAACCGCGAGGCCGGGTCCGGCAGTGCCCGCTCGCCGCGATCGAGGCGGAAGCGGTAGCGCATGCCGGCCCGCGCGGTGTGCACGAGGCAAGAAAAATAGCCGTCGGGCTCGGCTGTCATAATCGCCGGATCGAGCCCTTCGACCTCGACCTCGACCTCGCGGCAGCGCGGCGCCCACAGGCGAAAGTGAATGCCGCCGTCGGGTCGCGGCTCGGCCCCGATCGGCAGGCGACGAGGGCTGCTCTCCATCAGGCGGCGACCGCGAGCAGCACGGACACCGGATACGCGGCGAGCAGATCGCATACTGGAATGCGCTCGCGGGGCGGCCATTCGCGGCCGGTCAACACATCGCGCCATGCAAGCTGCGCCGGCAGCGCCAGCTCGGCGGCGCCCCATTCGGCGGCAACACCGTCCTGGTACAAGCCATAGACGCGGCACGGCGCGGCAACGATTAGCACAGCCTCGCCAGCGCGGCGGGCGAAGGCACAGAGATGCTCCGCGCTCGCCGCCCCGGTCACTTCGAGCGGGACGTACTCGCCGGCATCGAACAGCTCGGGGTGATGCTGGCGCAACTGCAGGAGGCGTCGCAGGATATACATCTTGTCGCGCCCGTCCTGCGGATCGCCGCCGAGCTCGGCGCAGGCGCCGAGCTCGCGCAGCAAGGCCTGGCGATGGCGCCAATCGACCGGCCGGCGGTTGTCGGGGTCGACCAGGCTGAAATCCCACAATTCGCCCCCCTGGTAGATGTCAGGCACGCCCGGCACCGTCAGTTTCAAGACCAGCTGGGCCAGCGATGCGGTGGCGGCGGGACGCGCGAGCAGCCCGATAAGGGCATGGCAATCGGCGAGAAACGGGTTCCCCCGCGACGCATCGAGCGCACCACCGATAAAGCGCTGCAATGCGGCCTCATATTCCGTGTTGGGATTGGTCCAGCCCGACACCTCCTTGCCCTCGCGGACCGCCTTTATCATGGTGGCCTCGACCCGCCCGCCGAGGCGGCGCATCGCGTCGACGTCGTCCGGACTCAGCCCCGGCGGCCAGACACCGACGAGGGTTTGATAGAACAGGTACTCAACATTGCGGTCGGGAACCAGTTCCCCATCGATTTCGGATCGGTGCCGCCGGTTGAGGCGCCGCCAGCGCGACACGCGGCGGCCCCATTCGCGCGGCATCTCGGACAAGAGGGCGAGACGCAACCGGGCGTCTTCGCCGCGCTTGGTGTCATGCGTCGCGGTGGTGACCATGGCGCGTGGCCAGTGGCGGGCGCGATCCTGCATCAGGCGGTGAAACGCGGCGACCGACATCCCGAAACGGCGCGGATCGCCGCCGACCTCGTTGAGCGCCAGGAGGCGGAAATAGCGGTAGAACGCGGTATCTTCGCAAGCCTTCGCCATGACCGGCCCGGTCACCTGCTGGAAGTGCATCGCGGTCCGCAGCACTTCTGCCGGATGCGGATGGCCCACGCCGTTCGCGGTGATGACGCGGTGCACGAAGTCGAGGATCGTGGTGTCGCCGGGGCGGCGGCGTTTTTTTGCCTGGCCGACCGCCCATTCGATATGGCGGCGATCGTCCGGGCTCGCACCGCGCTCGGAAACATAGGTGCGATAGACCGGGAACGCGGCAATCACCTCCTCGAGCGCGGCCAGCATGCCGTTCAAGGTGAAATCGCGGGTCCGCCACTCACCCATCGACAGGCGGTGGAAGCGCAGCGCCAGCACATTCATTTCGCTGGCCAAATTCACCCGCATGATGTGCTGCTTGGAGGCGTAGAGCACCTCGTCGAAATCGGCGTCGCGCCGGGCGAGCTGCCGATAAAGCCGGGTCATCGGCGCTTCCCCGGCCGGATCGACGAAGAGCGCCAGCACCTGATTGGCAAAATCGTAGCCGGTGCTGCCGTCGATCGGCCAATCCGGCAAGCCCTCGTGGCGCGCCAGGATCTTCTCGACGAAGATGTGGGGCGGTTCAGCGAACTGCCGCTGCAGCGCGGCGCAATAGGCGCCCGGATCGAACAGCCCGTCGATGTGGTCGATCCGCAGGCCCTGCACCTCGCCCTGTCCGATCATCCTAAAGACTAGCCGGTGCATGTCCTCGAACAGCCGCGGCAGCTCGACGCGCAGCCCGGCGAGTTCGTTGATGTCGAAAAACCGCCGGTAATTGATTTCTTCCCGGGCGACCCGCCAATAGGCGAGGCGGTAGGCCTGGGCGTCGAGCAGCCGGTGCAGGCGGCGGAAACTCGCCGGCCGGCCGGCCTGCCCGTTATAGGCGCGCAGCGCCGTCTCGAGCGCCGTGGCGACCGCCGGCTCGACCGCTACCTCGGCGAGCCGGCGCTTCAGCGCCGCCGCCAGGTCGCGCGCCGCGGCCGGCGCGCAGGATCGGACCGCGGCGAAATCATGCGCGAGATCGCCAAGCGGTCGCCCGCCCGCATCGAGGATCGCGGCGTATGACCGCGGTGAAATCGGAAAGCGGTGATCGAAATACCAGGCGCTGAAGCTGCCCTCGGCGGGATCGAAGCGCAGCTCGATGCCGCCCCCTTCGAGGATGACGCCGTACTGGTCGCCGAGCACCCCCAGCAGAACCCGGCCCTTGAGGTCGGCGCGCGCCGCCTCCCAGTTGATGTCGAAATAGGCGGCATAGGGCGATTCCTCGCCCCATTCGAGGGTATCGAGCCACCACGAATTGTCGCTGCCGCCAACCCCCATGTGGTTCGGCACGATATCGAGAATGAGCCCCATGCCGTGCGCGTGGAGCGCCGCCACGAGGGCTTGGAAATCCGCCTCGCCGCCGAGTTCCGGGTTGATCCGGTTGTGGTTGATGATGTCGTAGCCGTGGGTCGAGCCCGGTCGCGCCTCCATGATCGGCGAGGCGTAGAGGTGGCTGATGCCGAGCTCGGCGAGATACGGGATCAAGGCCTGGGCGTCGCGGAAGGTGAACCCGCGATGAAATTGCAGCCGATAGGCGGCGCGGATCGCGGGGAAGCCAGGCATGCGGGTGCCGCCTCGCCGGTGCCGGGCGCGCGCTAGCCGGGAGGGGTTCGCGAAGTGGCCTCGGAGGCTGGCTGCGACATGCCTGAATCACCTGGCGACAGCGCGCCGTGCGCGAGCAGGCCGATCAGTAGCACGGCCGCCAGCGCTACACAGATCACAAACCGCGATCGGCCGCGGCCGAAACTCCCGTCGGCGCCACTGGTGATCGCCGCGGTCTCGCCGCGCTTCGCAGCCGCGGGCAACAGGTCGATCAGCCCGGCCGCGATCCGCTGCATTTCGGTGGACGTCCAGCGCGCGCCGGGCAAGCCGGCGATTGTTCGCGCCAGCTGCTCGGTCGCGGTCTCATTGGCGAGCTGCGATAGGCGCGCCGCCTCGCCGCGTGGATCAAGACCCAAACGCGACAGGACCGACAACACGCTCAGCGGAATGCCGTCGAGCTCCTCGCCGACGGCGGCGAACAGGAACGGGTCAAGCTCCGGCCGCATCGGCGCGTAGGGACCGCTGAGCGCCATCAGAACGAACTGCCCGCCCCAGGCACCAGCCACGGCTGATGCGGCGGCGCCGCAATCGTCGCCGGGTCGGCAATGCGGGCCGGCGTGGCGCCCCTGGGCGCACCGGCCGGGGCATGGTCCGGCTGATGGGCATCGGACCATTTCCTGAAACCGCTCGAAAGACTGTGCATCAGCGAGACATACATCGGTCTTGCCCTCTTATCGGTTCGCCCTCTGATATTGGGGCTAACGCCGGATTGGCCGGCGTCGCCGCCCAGTCGCGCGCGAAGCGTTTGCCGCGGGCGATTTGCGCCGGCGTCAACTGCGCGGCGATGCGCGCGTAGCCGGTCCGCGCCCGCTGCAGATGGATCCCGCGCAGGCCTCGCGCCGCCAGGAGAAACCAGCCGCTGGCGGTGGCATGGCTGCCCGATATGTCGGGCGCGTCGGCGTATACTTCCGCCAGCTTGACCTGGGCGCGAGGCAGGCCCTGCTCGGCCGCCGCCGACAGCCATCGCACCGCCTGCGGCCGGTTGCCCTCGACGGTATAGCCGTTATCGTCCAGGGCATTGTCGTAGAGGGTGCCGAGATTGCACTGGGCGCTGGCGTCGCCCGCTTCGGCCGCCTGCAGCAATCGCTTCTCGACGCCGTCGCTGTGCGCCCGCGGCTCCGGGAAGAATGCCGATGATCGCAACCGAAGTCGTCCCATCTCGTTGCTCCCGGAAGGTTGCAGGGGGAAGGCCATTGCCCGCTGTGACGCGCCGGCAATGGCCTCTGCGCCGGCCAAAGCGAGGGCTGGAGCCTAGAAGCCCCCCATCCCCTCCATGCCCATGCCGCCACCCGGCATCGCCGGCGCGGCGGGTTGCGGCTTGTCGGCGACCATCGCCTCGGTGGTGATGAGGAGGCCGCCGACCGAGGCCGCGCCCTGCAACGCCAGGCGCACGACCTTGGTCGGGTCGATGATGCCGGCCTTGACCATGTCGACATAGGTGCCGCTCTGCGCGTCGAAGCCGTGATTGGCGTCGCCCTTGTCGAGCAGCTTGCCGACGATGATCGCGCCCTCGACCCCGGCGTTTTCGAGAATCTGCCGGGCCGGCGCCTGCAAGGCCCGGCGCACGATGTCGATGCCAACCTTCTGGTCGTCGTTCTGCGGGTTGAGCCGGCCGAGCCCCTTGGTGGCGTAGAGAAGGGTGACGCCACCACCGGCGACAACGCCTTCCTCGACCGCGGCGCGCGTCGCGTGCATCGCGTCGTCGACCCGGTCCTTGCGCTCCTTGACTTCGACTTCGGTGGCGCCGCCGACCCGGATGATCGCCACCCCGCCGGCGAGCTTGGCCAGGCGCTCCTGCAATTTCTCCTTGTCGTAGTCGCTCGTCGTCTCTTCGATCTGGGCGCGCAATTGCGTGCAGCGCGCCTTGATGTCGGCCTTCTTGCCGGCGCCGTCGACGATCGTCGTGCTGTCCTTGTCGATGCGCACTTTCTTGGCGGTGCCGAGCATCGCGAGCGTGACGTTTTCGAGCTTGATGCCGAGGTCTTCGCTGACCACCTGGCCGCCGGTCACGACCGCAAGGTCCTCCAGCATCGATTTGCGCCGGTCGCCGAAGCCGGGCGCCTTGACGGCCGCCACCTTGAGACCGCCGCGCAGCTTGTTGACGACGAGAGTTGCGAGCGCCTCGCCTTCGATCTCCTCGGCGACGATCAACAGCGGCCGCGAACTCTGCACCACCGCTTCCAATACCGGCAGCACCGCCTGCAGGCTGGAGAGCTTCTTTTCCAGCAGCAGGATGTACGGGTTTTCGAGTTCGGCGGTCATCTTCTCGGGGTTGGTCACAAAGTACGGCGACAGGTAGCCGCGGTCGAACTGCATGCCCTCGACGATATCGAGTTCGGTCTGGAGACCCTGCGCCTCCTCGACCGTGATGACGCCCTCGTTGCCGACCTTGTGCATCGCCTGCGCGATCATTTCGCCGATTTCGCGATCGTCATTGGCGGAAATCGTGCCGATCTGGGCGATCTCGGCATTGGTCGAGATTTTTTTCGAGACCTTCTTCAGGCCCTCGACGACCGAGGCGACCGCCATGTCGATGCCGCGCCGCAGATCCATCGGGTTCATCCCGGCCGCGACCGCCTTGGCGCCTTCGCGCACGATCGCTTGCGCCAGCACCGTCGCGGTGGTGGTGCCGTCGCCGGCCTGGTCGCTGGTCCGGGTCGCGACTTCCTTGACCATCTGCGCGCCCATGTTCTCGAACCGGTCGCTGAGTTCGATCTCCTTGGCGACGGTCACGCCGTCCTTGGTGATGCGCGGCGCGCCGTAGGATTTGTCGAGGACGACATTGCGGCCCTTGGGGCCCAGCGTCACCTTGACGGCATTGGCGAGCAGGTCGATGCCGCGCAGCATGCGGTCGCGCGCGTCGCCATTAAATCTGACTTCCTTGGCAGCCATGTCTGAATCTCCCTGGTTAGGCAGCTTTCTTGCCGGCGACGGGGTGGTCGATGACGCCCATGATGTCCGATTCCTTCATGATCATCAGGTCCTCGCCATCGAGCTTGACTTCGGTGCCCGACCACTTGCCGAACAGCACCCGGTCGCCGGCCTTGACGTCGAGTGGCTGCAGTTTGCTGTTTTCATCGCGCACGCCGGGGCCAACGGCGACGATTTCGCCCTCCATCGGCTTCTCCTGCGCCGTGTCGGGGATGAATATGCCGCCGGAAGTCTTGGTTTCCGGCTCGACACGACGGATCAGGACGCGGTCCTGCAGCGGACGCAGCTTCATTGATGGTCTCCTCGGACCAGAATTTACGGAAGAGCCTGGCACTCTCTGAGGTCGAGCGCCAATGTGCATCGTCTTACATGGGGCGCTGTGGTGCTAAATACAATTGCAAATGACTCAGGAATTCTGCTTCTCCGCAAGCGGGTCGTCTTAGAAATACCGATGTAAAACCTCACTGTAGTATTGGATAATTATTTAATATGATAGGTTCCAACGACGCCACATGCCCTGCGTAGAAGACATATCGGGGTCGGTTCGAAGAATTTATAATTCCTGTCCAAGACATCGCCGGGCGCTAGGCCAATGGATTTGCGCCGTGGCAACCGCTACCGCAAATGCAATAGGCTAGCCGGCCGCACACCGGCCCCGGCCCGATAGCGGCAGCGGCCGGCGTCCCCGCCGAAAGTCGGTTCACCGAGCTGATCAGACGAGAGCGCCCCGATGGTTCCGCAGCACCGCATGATGACGCTGGTCGCCTTCCTCCAGGCGCAGAACTGCTCCAACCTGCCGGGGTCGTGGCGGCATCCCTCGACGATGCTCGATTTCCTGACGCCGGAATATTACCAGCGCATCGCGCGCACGCTGGAGGACGGCAAGATCCAGATGGCGTTCTTCGATGACCGCCTGGCGTTGCCCGACCTCTACACCGGCAATCATGCCGAGGCGGTGGCCGCCGGCGTGCGGGCGGTGAAGATGGATCCCGCGACCATCCTGATGGCGATGGGGATGGTGACGCAGCGTCTGGGTTTGGGCGCGACCTATTCCACGACCTATTACGAGCCCTTTCATGTCGCGCGCGTCTTCGCGACGCTCGATCTGATGCTGAAGGGCCGCGCCGCCTGGAACGTCGTGACCTCGCTCAACAGCGCCGAAGCCCGGAATTTCGGCGATGTCGAGCACATGGCGCATGACGCCCGCTACGACCGGGCCGACGAGTTCATGGATGTGGTCATGGGCCACTGGAACACCTGGGAAGAGGGTGCGCTGATCCTGGACAAGGACAACAACCGCTTCGCCGATCCGGCGATGGTGCATCGGCTGGATCACGCCGGACGGTATTTTCAATCGCGTGGGCCGTTCAGCGTGCCGCGCTCGCCGCAGGGGCATCCGGTGCTGATCCAGGCCGGGCAGTCGGGCCGCGGCCAGGCCTTCGCCGCGAAATGGGCCGAGCTGGTGTTTGTGATCTATCACGATCTGGCGGACGGCGAGCGGCAGTACACCTCGTTCAAGGCCGCCGTCGCGGCGGCGGGGCGCGACCCGGCCCGCGTGCCTGTCGCGCCCGCCTGCTACGTCTGCGTCGGCGAAAGCGAGGCGGTCGCGCAGGAAAAGCGCGCGGTCATCGAGGCGACGGCGCGCGATGTCGACGCCCTGGTGCTGATCTCGGAGGTCTTGAACTACGACTTCGCCGCGAAGCCGATCGATGAACCGTTCAGCGACGCGGAACTCGCCGCCTTCTCGTTTCAGGGGTTCCGCGACCGGGTGATCCAGCATTCCGGCAAGCGGAACCCGACGGTGCGCGATTTCATCGATGTCTCCGGGCGCGGCACGGTCAGGGAGCACCCGATGTTTTGCGGCAACCCCAAGCAGGTCGCCGATCAGATGGAGGAATGGTTCACCGCCCCGGCCTGCGACGGGTTCGTGCTGGCGGCCACCAGCATGCCGGGCGCCTATGACGACATCGTGCGGCTCCTGGTACCGGAGCTGCAGCGCCGCGGCCTCTTCCACAAGGACTACGCCGGCCCGACGCTGCGCGAGAATCTTGGCCTGCCAATCCCGCGCGCCGCCGACTGGCACGCGGCGCGGCGGATGGCCCCGGCCCGGCGCCGCTAGCCCGGTCGCGAAACTTCACCCGGGGCTATTTCATCAGGAGGGCGATGCCGCTGAGCAGCACGAGGCCGCCGACCAGCCGGGAAAAGGTCCGCACGCTGACCCAGCGGGCGAGCCGCTCGCCGATCCAGGAACCGACAATCACCAGCGGCAGGCCAAGGGCCAGGAGGGCCAGCGTCGAGCCGCCGTAAAACCCGTAGCTGGCATAGCCTGCCAGGCGGGCGAAGCCGCCCAGCACCACGACGGCGCTCATCGTCACCCGGAAGGCGGTTCGCTCCAGCCGCAGGATGCTGAAATAAACCACGTAGATCGGCCCGACCCCGCCGCCGAACAGGGCGCTGAACAGGCCGCCGACGATCCCCACCGCCGCCGCCAGCACTCCGTGCCAGCGCGCCGGCAATTGCGGAATGGCGTTCGCCTTCCACAAGGCATGAAGAGAATACAGGATCAGAAATATACCGAGACTGCGGCGCAGAGTATTTTCGTCGAGCAGGTTCAGGAAGTAAAAACCCAGCCCGATGCCGATTATTGTATAGAATTCGATAATGGCAAACTGGCGCCAGGCGATGTGGCGCCAGTCGCGGCCCACTTGGCTCACCGAGGTCACCGTGGTCAGAGCGGTTGCCACCGAGACCGCGGTCGACACCGGCAGGATCAAGGCCAGCATCGGCACCGCGATCAGCCCGGCGCCAAACCCCGCCGCGCTGCGAACCGCAAACGCGCCGATCAGCACCAGTACGTAAAACCCGAGGCCGACAACCGATAAGGAAGACATTCAGGTTTGGCCCGGCTCAAACAGATGCGTCCGTTCCCTCATCTGCCACCCCCGCGCAAGCGGGGGTCCAGGAGCGGCTGGGATAGCGCGCGCCGCCCTGGATGCCCGCTTGCGCGGGCACGACGAAACGGAACCAAATGTTGGAGTCCGCGTGTTAAGCGACGGTATTGCGCGGCACGTCCTTGAACGGCTTGTCGGTATCGCCGGTGCGTTCGCGCGGCATCTTCAACACCCGCTCGCTGATGATGTTGCGCTGGATTTCGTCGGTGCCGCCGGCGATCGAGGTCGCCGGCACCGACACCAGGATCTCCGCCAACAACCCGTTCATCGGGGTGTCATCGCCGGTCAATAGGGCGTCCGCTCCGAGGAGCGAGGTATGCACGCGGGCCGCTGCCCGCGCGATGATGCTCGACGCCAGCTTGCCGAGCGAGCCTTCCGGGCCTTGCGGCCGCCCCTGCTCCTGCGCGGTTCGGGCGCGGCGGGCGGTCCATTCGGCCGCCTTCGACATGACCAATACCCGGGCGATCTCCTGCCGCAACACCGGGTCGCTAATCTTTCCGGTCGCCCGCGCCCGTTCCATGATCAGGTCGACCCGGCCGGCACGCTGGGGATACCATTTATAGGGCTCCATCGTGGTGCGGATTTCCTCGCGTTCCTCGTCATAGATGCGGCCCGGTCTGTCGGAGGCGATCGCCCAGCTGCGCAGCCCGTCGGCGCCGCGGCGCTCGTGCATCAGCGTCGTGGTGGTCACCGCCCAGCCGTTGCCGACCTCGGACACCAAAAACTCCGGCTCGACCTTGGCGTCGGTGAAGAACACCTGGTTGAACGAGGCATAGCCGTTCATCTGCCGCAGCGGCTGCACCGTCACCCCCGGCTGCTTCATGTCGAGGATGAAGTACGAGAGGCCCTGATGCTTCTTCTGCTCCCAGTCGGTGCGCGCCAGCAGCAACCCCCAATCGGCCTTGTGGGCGCTGGTGGTCCACACTTTCTGCCCGTTGACCACCCATTGGTTGCCGCGGAACTCGGCTCGCGTCACCGCGCCGGCGACGTCCGATCCGCTGCCCGGTTCGCTGAACAATTGGCACCAGATGTCTTCACCGGTCAAAATGCGCAGCAGGAACTTTTCCTTCTGCAAATCGGTGCCGTGCTCGAGGATGGTCGCGGCGGCCAGCGTGCGGATGCCGACCTTGGCGACGCCAATGGCGCCGATGCGCCTGAATTCCTCCTCGACCACCGGCACCAGGCCGACCGGCAGGTCGCGGCCGTACCAGCGCGCCGGCCAGTGCGGCACGCCCCAGCCGGATTGGGCGAGTTTGTGGCGCCATTCCACCAGCCCCAAATCCGGGCTCCAGTTCGCTTCCAGCCAGGCGCGGCTTTCGGCGCGGACCGAGGCTTCGTCGATCTCGGGCATCTCGCTCTCCCCCGTCAGGTCCCTCAGGCCGGCCAGTGCCGCATCATCAGTTCGCGGTGATGGCTGGCGTCGCCCAGCAGCACCTCGGAGCTCTTTGCCCGCTTGAACCAGAGATGCGTGTCGTTGTCCCAGGTGAAGCCGATGCCGCCATGGATCTGCACCGCGTGGATCGCGGTCTGCATGTAGGTGTCGCTGGCGCAGGCCTTGGCGAGATGCGCGTTGGCCACCGCGTCGGCGTCGCCCTCATCGAGCGAGGCCGCGGCGTAATAGGCCGCCGACTTGGCCAGTTCCACCTCGAGCAGCATGTCGGCCTGCTTGTGCTTCATCGACTGGAAGGAGGCGATCGGCTTGCCGAACTGCATGCGCATCATCGCGTAGGCCAGCGCATCCTCGCGCAGCCGGTCGGCGCCGCCGACCATCTCGTTGGCGAGGCAGACTGCGGCCTCGACCATCGTGCGGGCAAACGGGGCAGCGCCGCCGCCGACAGTGCCAAGCGGCGTCGCCGCGACGCCGTTAAACTCCAGACGGGCGAATTTCCGCGTCGGGTCCATCGATTTGAGGGAGCGGCGGGTCAGCCCATCTGCCGTGCCGTTGACGGTGAACAGCGACAGGCCCTGCGGCGCCCGCGCCAGCACGACGATCAAATCGGCGGTGTGGCCGTCGACCACATAGGTCTTGTGACCGTTCAGCACGGTGCCGCCGGCCGTTTCGCTCGCCGCTAGCGCCGTGCCCTCGGCGTCCCAGTTGCCGTTGTCCTCGACCCAGGCCAGCGTCGCGGTGGTGTCGCCGGCGGCGATGCCGGGGAGCAGCGCGGCTTTCTGCGCCTCGGTCCCGGCATTGAGGATGGCGCCGGCGGCCAGCACCGCGGTCGCGAAGAACGGGGCGCACAGCAGCACGCGGCCCATTTCCTCCAGCACGATGCATTGCTCGCCAAAGCCGAAACCGTAACCGCCATAGGCTTCCGGGATGCGAACCGCGGTCAGGCCGAGTTCGGCGTTGATCGCGCGCCAGCCGCCCGGCTCGTAGCCCGCCTCGGTTTCCATCAATCGCCGCACTTCCTTGGTCGGCGAACGGCTCGCCAAGAGGCGGCGCAGGTTGGAGCGGAATTCTTCCTGCTCGCCGGAAAAGCCGAACTTCATGAGGGGGCTGCCTCCATCCTGTCAGGTCGCAATGGGGCGGCCTCTTGGCTTCACGCCGCGACGGCGCGCCGCCCGGCGATAAAGGCCACACCCTGCGGGCCGACATGTTCGGCATGCCTCTCGCCGGCGGCGACCCTGCAACTGTCGCCGGCACGGAAGGTCTCCGCCTTGCCGCCCCGGGCGATCGTGATCTCGCCGCCGATCACCATGATTCGCGCGTGCCAATCATGCGAATGCTCGGCGTTCACCTCGCCGGCCCTGAAGCCGCCATAGAAGACCTGATAACCCTCGCGCCGCAGCTCGGCCTCAAATTCGCTTTGGTTCATCACAGGACTCCGATCGCTAATCGTCGAACCGTCAGCGGTCACGGGATGCCGGCAACCCGGGGCGAAGTCAATCCCTCAAACACCCGCTCAGTCGCCGCCAATCGCCCGCCGGCGCACGCCCCCTTCGCCTGAGCCATGCCGCCCGGCGCCGCGCCCAATTGCGAAGTCCCTTCAAAGCGACCCCGATTCCTGCTATCCCGGCCCTGCTGGACCCGTAGCTCAGCTGGATAGAGCGCTGCCCTCCGAAGGCAGAGGTCGCACGTTCGAATCGTGTCGGGTCCGCCAGTTTAATCAACCGGTTATTATGACGACAGCCACCGCAGGCAAGCGCCGTAAGTGCCAGGATGGGGCTGTTCGCTCTTGGCGGATATACGAAGATATCATTACCAGCGATAATAGTGCCTCTCAAATGATTTTCAGGGATGATAGTCAAATTTCAATTGTTGCGGGTTCGTATGTAAAACTAGATTAATTCGTTTACGACCCAAACCCAAATTTCGGCACGCTCGCGGCGGCGGCGGCCTTCGCTTTCGTGCTGGATGCGGTGAAGGTTCCCGTATTCGCTTGCCTCAGGATCAATTAGGCTAGGCAGCGGGGAGGGCCTTTAGAGATGCCTGACGGCCTTGGCGATCGTAGGGCTGCATCGCCCGCCGCATTCCCCGATAGCCCCTTTTCTCGCGTTCTGCGCCAGCCGCTGATCCTCGGCCTCTTCCTGCCGGTGCAGAGCGGCGGCTGGTCAGCCTCGCTCCTGCCGCGCACGACGGATTGGCGGTTCGACTACAACGCGGCCCTGACGAGGCATGCCGAACGGCTGGGCTTTGACCTCGTCTTCGGTCTCGCCCAGTGGACCGGCAAGGGCGGCTATGGCGGCACCTCGAAATACCGCGAGGACTCGCTCGATCCCTTCATCGCGGTCGCGGCTCTCAGCGCGATCACCGATCGCATTCTGCTGATCTCGACCGTCCACGTGCTGTTCGGTCCGTGGCATCCGCTTCACCTCGCGAAATTCGGCGCGACGCTCGACCATATCTCGGGCGGACGCTGGGGGATCAACGTCGTCACCGGCTATGCGCCGAGCGAAGCGCGCATGTTCGGCGGGCGGCAGATCGAGCACGACCGCCGCTACGAGATGGCCGCGGAGTTCACCGACATCCTCAACCGACTGTGGGGCGAGAGCGAGGACCTGACGCTGCAGGGTAGGTTCTGGGCGCTGGAGAAGGCCTTCGTCACGCCGAAGCCGCGCTACGGGCGGCCGATCCTGGTCAACGCGACGGGCTCCCCGGCCGGCATCGATTATGCCGCGGCGCATTCCGACCTGGTCTTCATTACGAGCCCCGCCGGGCACGAGATCGACGCGGCGCTGGCCGCTCTGCCCGCGCACAATGCCGTCATAAAAGCCGCCGGGGCCGCGCGTGGCCGGGAGCTGCGCACCATTATCAACCCGATGATCGTGTGCCGCGAGACCGACCGCGAGGCACGGCATTACCACGCGGCGATCCTCGATGCGGCCGACCGGGGCGCGGTCGAGGGCTTCGTCGCGCATCAGCGCAGCGGCGACGCGGTCGCCTGGAAGGCCCACGGCGACACCCACCGGGCGCTGGGCGGCAACATCCAGATCATCGGCAGCCCCGAACACGTGGTCGACAAGCTCATTGGGCTCAAGCGGGCCGGCTGCGACGGGATACAGGTCGCGTTTTTCGACTTCGCGCCCGATCTCGAGTTCTTCGGCGCGGCGGTCTTGCCCCTGATGCACCAGGCAGGGCTGCGGCTGTGATGGGTGTGGATAGGCCATGCACCCGGGGTCAGCGTGTAGTACGTACTTGATGGGCCGGGCGTCGCCGGGCTTTCCCTCGACGGGGCGGGCGACCGGCTCGTCGTCGGTCGTCAGGGGGCAATATCGGAGCTATCATCCGGCTATTCCAACGCGGTGGACACCGCAGCGGCTGGCGCAACGCCGCCGAGATCCAGTCAGTTTCGAATTTGGCAAGGAGGGTGGCATGAAAGAGGGTTATCGGTTTGTCGATTGCGACATGCACATCATGGAGCCGATGGATCTGTTCGACAAATATCTCGATCCGGCGTTCAAGAGCCGCGTCACCTCCTCGGTGCGGCGCCAGGACGGCGGCTCGACCGGGATGCGCGGGCGGCCTCTATGGTTCTTTGATGGCGAGCCCACCAGCAACGACGGCAACACCTCGCAATACAACCGGATCCGCGGGCCGCTCGTCTCCAAGCGCGCCAACCGGACCGTGATGTTCGCGGTCGAGCGGGGGTATGACGCCGAGGCGCAGATCATCGGCATGGCGATGGAGGGGATCGACATCGCCGTACTGTTTCCGACTTCGGGCCTGTCGTTCCTGGCGCGCGACAACATGGACCCGCAATTCTCCAACGCGATCTGCCGCGCCTACAACGATTGGCTGCATGAATTCTGCCAGCACAGCCCCGACCAATTGAAGATGGCGGCGATGCTGCCGATGCACGACGTCAACCTGGCGTGCGCCGAGCTTCTGCGCTGCGTCACCGAATATGGCGCGGTCGGCGCCTTCGTACGGCCGAATTACCTCAACGGCCGCTATTGGCATTCGAATTACTGGGACCCGCTCTACGGCATGCTGCAGGAACTGAACGTCCCGATGTGCTTCCACGAAGGCACCGGCTCGTACTATTCGACGATCGAGCCGCGCTATGGCGAAAACCGCTTCATGCGCCACGTCGCCAGCCACTCGACCGAGATGCAATTGGCCCTGATCGCGCTGATGCTCGGCGGCATCTTCGAATTTTATCCCAAGCTGCGGGTCGCCTTCCTCGAAGCGCAGAGCTGGTGGGTCCCGGGCTTGCTCGGGCGGATGGAATGGGATCTGCGCCAGCACCACGACAGCGATGCGCCCTACCTCAAGCTCAGCCCTCTCGAATACTGGAAGCGCAACTGCTTCTCGGCGATCGAAAGTGGCGAGAGCGAGGTCGGTTCGGTGGTCGATCTCTTGGGCGGCGCCGACAACATGTGCGTGTCGAGCGATTTTCCCCACTTCGATTCGAGCTTCCCCGAGGTGTCTAACCGGGTGCTGACCAACCCGAGCATCTCGAAGGACATCGCCGGCAAGATCCTGTCGGGGGGCGCCCGCCTCTACGGCTTTGGCGCGGAGGATTTCGCCAAGGCCGACGCCGCCGCCAAGCGCCACGACAACATCGCCGCGCGCGCGTAAAAACACCTGCTTGTCATCCCGGCGCAGGCCGGGACCCACGATTCAGCCGCTTCGGCGGCGGATTGGTGGATCCCGGCCTTCGCCTTCGCCGGGATGACGGATGAATGGAGAGGGAACGAAATGGCCTGGAACGGTCACACCGTCGTCGACATGGATGCGCATATCCGCGAGCGCGCCGACAAGTTTTTCAAGGACTATATCGACCCCGAATACCGCCAACCCTTTAACCTGCTGTGCGAGGCGATTGCGCGCCAGGAAGAAAAGGGCGACCGCTACGCTCTCTTTGGCAGCCGCACCGCGGTCATCGAGCAGATCGAGGCAGGCCGCGCGCTCGGCGTGCGCGACACCTTCGGGGCGACGGCGCGCTCGGAGATGGCGCACGGCCGCAACGCCTTCCCGCCCGGCCGCAACGACTCGCTGCCGCCGATCCGCCCCGAGGTCAACTGGGACGTCAAGGCGCGCATCGAGGACATGGACAGGGCCCAGGTCGATATCGGTGTCCTCTTCCCGACGCATGTGTCGAGCTATTGCGCGCTGCGCGACCTGGGGTTCGAGAACGCGATGTATCGCGCCTATCACCGCTGGGTCGTCGATTTCTGCGCCAAGGCGCCGACGCGGCTGAAATGGACGCTGGTCGCCAATATGCGCGACGTGCCATCCGGCGTCGCCGAGCTGAAATACTGGGCCGAGCGCGACCCCAATCTCGTCGGCGTCTACATCTCGCCGCAGGCGCCGGGCGGCAAGCTGCTCGACCATCCCGATCTCCACCCGCTCTATGACGCGGCGCAGTCGCTCGACCTGCCGCTCTTGGCGCATGGCGGCACGGCGCGCCCACCCTATGGCCCCGGCACGAACGACCTCGACGGGGCCTGGTTCCTGATGCACGGCTTCGGCAACCCGTGGGCCGGAATGGCGGCGCTGGGCGCCCTGATCGGCGGCGGCGTTTTCGAGCTGTTCCCGCGCTTGCGCGCGGCAATCGTCGAGACCGCCGGCGGCTGGGTTCCGATGGCGCTCGACCGCATGGACACGCACTATCTGATGTCGCCCGGCCACGTGCCGAATTTGAAGCGCATGCCGCGCGAGGTATTGGCCGAAGGCCGCTATTTCCACGGCTTCGACACCTGGGAGCGCTCGATCGAATTCTGCGTCGAGGAACTGGGCGAGGATATGTGGCTGTTTGCCTCGGACTGGCCGCATGGCGACACCGCCTGGCCCGAAGGCGTAACGCAGATCGCAGACCGCCCGCGCCTTACCGAGAGCGCCCGCAAGAAGATCCTCGGCGAAAACGCGATGCGCCTCTGCCCGCGATTGCGCGGCTAACGTCGCACAAGCCGCGCTAAAACAACATGCGCAAGAACTTCAGCGCCATCGTAGTCTATTGGGTTTCGGAGGCGTAAGCCGCCCGGCCAAGCTGGCACTGAGTGCCCGGGGGTCACCATGCCGATCATCGATCACGCCGATTTGGGTTGGGCTCCTGTCACGGCACGGGTGCGCGAGCGCTATCTCGTCTCGCGGGAGCAGGGCGCGGCGTCATTGACGATCAAGGAAGTGGAGATCGCGCCGCGCTGGGAAAGCCGCCTGCACACCCATCCGGTGGATGTCTCGATGCAGGTGATGTCGGGGGCCATTCAGGCGATCATCGGCGATGAGGTGCGCACCGTGCGGGCCGGCACCACGCTGTTGGCCCCGCCCGGCGTGCCGCACAAGCTGATCAACCATCTGTGGACCCCGGCGACGCTGTTGATCACCTACCCGTCGGCAGCGCTGGAAACCGATTATCTCGAATAGACCTGTCCGAGGAGGGCCGCATGGCCGTAGCACGCCGCCTGACTGCCGTAGAACCCGTGGCCCCAGCCCCGCGCGTGGCCGCGGCACAACCCCAGATCATCCCGACCAACGCCGGGCTGCGGACCTTCGCCTCGCCACCCGAGGCGCTGCAGCAGCACATCGTTCCGAACGATTTGTTCTACATCCGCAACCACTGGAAGGTTTGCCCCGATCTCGACATCGGCAGCTACCGGCTGACGGTGGATGGCGAGGTCGAGCGCACCCTGTCGCTCTCCTATGCCGACCTGAAAAAGCTGCCGCAAAAGCGGTTCCAGGTGACCTTCGAGTGCTGCGGCAACAGCCCGGTGCCCGAGTATTACACCAAATCCCTGCGCATCAGCTCGGTCATGGAGCAGATCAAGGGCCACGGCATCATGGGCAACGCCGAATGGGCCGGGGTCTCGCTGCGGGATGTACTGGAACGGGCCGGGGTCAAGGACACCGCCGTCGAGGTCATGTTCGAGGGCGCCGACCACGGTCCCGACGAAGTGGTGGGCGACCCCGCCGAGGTTACCTACGAGCGCAGCCTGCCGCTCGCCAAGGCGATGCACCCCGATACGCTCCTCGCATACGAGATGAACGGCGAGAAGCTGCCGGTGCCGCACGGCTTTCCGCTGCGGCTCCTGGTCTCGGGCTGGTACGGGATGAACTCGGTCAAATGGTTGGTGGGGATCCACGTCCTCGACCGCAAGTTCGACGGCTTCTACATGCACCAGCGCTACACGACGATGAACGAGCCGGGCAGCCCGGTGCCCTACCGCTACTACACCAAGCTCCTGGTCAAATCGATCATCACCAACCCGGCGCCTGGCGAAATCATATCCAGCGGCGGCTACACACTGGCGGGCGCCGCGTGGTCCGGCGAAGAAGACATCGCGAAGGTCGACATCAGCACCGACGGTGGCAAGAACTGGCGCCCGGTGGATATCCTGCATCCCCGAACCGCCTATTCCTGGTACCGCTGGGAGCATTCCTGGAAGCCGACCGCGCCGGGCAAATATACCCTGATGTGCCGCGCAACCAACGTGAATGGCGAGACGCAGCCCATGGAGTTTCCCAACCCGTGGGACGGAAGGGGCTACGGCAACAACATGGTCTTCCCCCACCACGTCGTCGTCGGGGACAGTTAGGTTCTACGGGCTGAGCCAGAGAAAGCGACTTGGAGGCGAACATGGCACGCGAAGGTTATCTGATCCTCGACAGCGACCTGCACATGATGGAGCCCGGTGATTTGTGGGCGCGCTATCTCGACGAGCCCTATCGGGCGAACCCGCCACGCTTCTTCGGCGGGCAGCAGCAGCAGCTCAACGAGAGCAAGGAAGACAAGGCCAACACCGATTCAATCATGGGCATGGAGGTGCAGGGTCTGGCGATCCCGGCGTTCAACATGCAGCAGGGTGCGACCGTGTCGAGCCGGGAGTTGCGCCGTCGCAGCCGTGCCCGCCACCCGCATTTCAACGTCGCGCGGGCGCGTGCCTTCGATGCGCCCTCGACGCTGACGGCGATGGACATTGAGGGCATCGACGTTGCCGTGATGTACGGCACGCGGGGCCGCCAGATCCTGTGCCACGACGATTTGAAGCCCGACTACGCCGCTGCGCTGGCGCGGGCCTACAACAACTGGGCCGCCGATTACTGCAAGACCGACCCGACGCGGCTCAAATTCGCCGCCCAGATTGCGATGCACGATGTGACCTTGGCGGTCGCCGAAGCGCGCCGTTCCGTCACGGAATTGGGCGCTGTCGCGGTGATCGGCACGCCCAACCCGGTGAATGGCCAGCATCTCCACGACGAGGCCGTCGAGCCGCTATGGGACGCGCTCGAAGAGCTCAACGTGCCGATCGGCTTCCACCCGACCGGTAACAGCTCGCTAAAGGACGACGCCGGGGCGCGCTACGTCGGGCACGCCAATTTCCACCCGATCGCGCATGCGATCCGCAACCCGGTCGAGCTGATGGGCGCGATTGCCAGCCTGACCACCGGCGGCGTGATGGAGCGGCACCCCAAGCTGCGCGCCGCCTTCCTCGAAGGCACCGCCGGCTGGCTCCCCTGGTGGCTGTGGCGGCTCGACGACCAGTGGGAGAAGTTCGGCCCGGGCTGCGAGCGCCCGCTCTCGCTGCTGCCGAGCGAATATTTCAAGCGGCAATGCTATATCGCGCTCGACGTCGACGAGGAGCCGGCTGTCCACGCCGTCAACGACATGGGCGCCGAATATTTCGTCGTTTCGAGCGACTATCCGCATTCCGACGGCGCCTTCCCCGAGGCGATCCAGCAATTCCTCGGCCTGAAGCTGGGCGACGACGCCCGGCGCAAGATTCTGTGGGACAACTGCGCCCGGCTTTACGCGATTGCGACCCCGGCGGCCGCGCTGTCGCGGGAACACAAGGCGGTTTCCGCCGCCGAATAGGGGCCCTCGCCGGTCCGCTCGCCTACGCCCGGATAAAATTTCGGCCATCCGGGCCGGGGCCGGGCGGCGCCGGCTCCTTCTTCGCCGGAAAGGTTGCGGTCAGAGCGCGGCGAAGGTCCGCGCGCCGATCTGCCCGATCTCTTCGTCCTGTGCCGGCGAGCCGCCGCTTTCGCCGAGCGCGCCGAGCACCGTTCCATCGGCGGCACGCAACAGGATGCCGCCCCACACCGGGGTGAAGCGAGCGTCGCCGAACCATGCGATGTCGCGCCGGTCGTCGCCCAGGCCCATGTCGAACAGCCGGTCCTTGATCGTCTTGGTGTCCTGCCGCCACTTTGTCGCGGTATAGGCCTTGTTGAGCGACATGCGGGCGTTGAGCGGGCTGGCGCCGTCCATGCGGGCGAGATAGATCGGCTCGCCGCCGCTATCCACGACTGCGGCGGCAAAGTTGAGACCGCGATCGGCTGCGGCTTTGAGGATCGCCTCGACGACGATTCGAGCTTCGACGAGCCCGAGTTTGCTTGCGATGGGAAGCCTCCTCTACCGCGATGCCGCGCGCAGGCGGAAGGTCGGATCCTTGTCCGCGCCCCCCGGCTTGCCGCGGCGCCAGCCGAGCGCCCTCGCATAGCTGCCGAACAGCCCCGCCGCCTCAATTTCCGCCTCCGAGACCGCGGTCGGGCCCTCGGCGCCGGGGGCGACGTAAAGCGCATCGGTCGGACAGTAGATCTCGCACAGAAAGCAGGTCTGGCAATCCTCCTGGCGGGCGATCACCGGCGGCGCGTCCGGCATCGGGTCGAAGACATTGGCCGGGCACGCCTTGACGCAGATATCGCAGGCGATGCAGCGCCCGGCGGAGACTATTTCGATCATTGGGCCGGCGTTCCCTGCCCGAGCTCGCGTCGGGTGATGTGGACCCGGTCCAGCCCTGCCGCTTCGAGCGCGCAGACAAAGCCCGGATCGGCGGCAGGCGCGTCGAGCCGCCGGTGCATGCCCCGGCTCTCCGATCTGGCAAGAGCGCTGGCATAGGCCCAGCGGCTGGTGGCGATCATCGCCGCCGCCTCGCGCATTTTGGCCGCGGCGAGTCCGTCGCCCGGCGCCTGTCGGCGCAAATCGCTCCACGCCGCGTCGAGCCGTCCCAGCGAAATTTGCAACGCATCGGCCCGGCGGAAGAAATTGCGCTGCAGCGGCAGCATCTCCCCGCGCACGGTCTCGACGATCTCCGCCGCGCTCAGGCCCTCCTCGGATGCCAATTCCGGTTGCAGTGCAGCCCCGCCGAGCCGCGTCACCGGCCGATTATCGGCCTGACCGGCGATTCGCGCCGCAAAAACTGCCGCGGCCCGCCCCGCCCAAGTGCCGGAGGCGATTGCCCAGGACGAGTTGGGACCGCCCCCGCCGGTGATGGCGCCGGTAAGAAGCTCACGGCTGGCAGCGTCCCCGGCGGCGTAGAGCCCGGGCACGCCGGTCGAGCAATCCTCGCCCGCGAGCCTGATCCCGCCGACCCCGCGCACCGTGCCCTCGCAGCGCAAGGTCACCGGCCAGCGTTCGGCGAACGGGTCGACACCGCTGCGATCGAGCGGCAGAAAGCAATTCGGCTGGCCCTGCCGCAGCCAATTTCGCAATTCGGGCGACGCCTTGTCGTACTGGGCGAAGACCGACCCCTCCTGCAATGCCTTGGCGACCTCGACGTGGCGGTCCTTGCCGGCCGTATCGATCGGACTGCCATCCTCCCGGCTAAAGCTTGCCCAGCGGAACGGCAACCCCTTGTTGAGCGCGCTCGGCTTTGGGGTGAACGCGTATTGCGCGGAGAGCTCCATCCCCGACATCACCGCCCCGGCCTCCGCCGCCATCAGATAGCCGTCGCCCGTAAGGCCGGTCGCACCGAGAATGCGTTCGCCGAAGGCGCAGCCGCCGGTCGCCAGCACGACGGCGCCGGCGCGAATTCGCCACGGTCGGTTGCGCTGCCGATCGACCCCGGCGGCGCCGGCTACCGCATCGCCGTGGCTGAGCAATTCGAGAGCGGGATGATGATCGAGGATCTTGACACCGGCCCGGCGCACGCGGCGGCGCATGAAGTGCATGTAATCCGGGCCGCGCAGATTGGCGAGGTAGGGCTTGCCGGTCTCGTCATTGGGAAACGGGTAGCCCCATTCCGCCAGCGCATGGAGCTTCTCCCACGCGGTATCGAGCGTGCGGTGCGCCCAGCGCGGGTCGGCAAGGCCGTGGGTGAGCGCGAGGCGCCGGTCGATCGCGGCGCGGCGCCGGTCGCCCGGCGGCACAAACCAGGTTCCGGTGTTGGAGGGCGCCGTGGCGCCGCTGGTGCCGAGGTAGCCCTTGTCGACGAGCACGATGCGGGCGCCGGCCGCCGCGGCCTCAACCGCTGCCCAGGCGGCCGCCGGACCGCCGCCGATCACCAGGACATCCGTCGCCAGATCAAGCGTTTCACCGCGATGGCGGTGGCGCGCCACCGGTCGGGCGGCGGTCATACGCCGGCAACGGCCTGCAGCGGCTCGGCTGTCCAGGCGGGATCATCGAACACGCTGGCAGGCAACGGCAGGCCGTAATGCTCGCGCAACGTCGTCCCGACGTATTCGGTGCGGAAGAGGCCGCGCCGCTGCAGGATCGGGATCACCTCGGCGCCGAACGCGTCAAGCTGCGCCGGTAAGAGCGGCGGCATGATGTTGAACCCGTCGGCCGCGCCGTCATGGAACCAGTCCACGATAAAGTCGGCGATCTGCTCGGGGGTGCCGGCGGTGACGTAATGCCCGCGCGCGCCGGCCAGATAGCCGAGCAATTGGCGCAACGTCAGATTGTCGCGGCGCACCAGGTTGATGATGACTTCGGTGCGGCTGCGCGCGGCCTCTACCGAACTCGGGTCGGGAAAATCCTCCGGAGCGAGCGGGCGATCGAGCGGCAGGTGCGAAAAATCGTGGCCGCCGAAGCGGCCCGAGAGGCGCTTGCGCCCGACCTCGGGATCGGTCAGGTCGTTGACCTCGCGTGCGAGCCGCGCCGCCTCGGCTTCGGTGGCGGCGATCATAGGGCTGAGGCCCGGCAGGATCAGGACGTGCTCCGGCCGCCGCCCCTCGGCCGCCGCCAACCGCTTCAGATCGGCGTAGAATTCCTGCGCCGTCGCCTTCGCCATGTGGGCGGTGAAGACCGCATCGGCATGCCGCGCGGCGAACTGGCGACCGGTGTCGGACGAGCCCGCCTGCACCAGCACCGGCCTTCCCTGCGGGCAGCGCGGCAGGTTGAGCGGCCCGGTCACCTGGTAGAAATCGCCACGGTGCTTAATCGCGCGAATGCGGTCGGCACGGGCATAGATCCCCGTCTCCCGGTTGTCGACCACGGCGTCGGCCGCCCAGCTGTCCCACAGGGCCTTGACCACCGCCATGAACTCTTCGCCCCGGGCGTAGCGGTCGGCGTGGCTCACCTGGCCGGCGCCGCCGTAATTCTCCGCCGCGGTCGCCAGCCACGAGGTGACGATGTTCCAGGCGGCGCGACCGTTGCTGATGTGGTCGACCGAGGCGAACTGCCGCGCGAGGTTGAACGGCTCGGTGTAGGTCGTCGACGCGGTGGCAATGAGACCGACGCGGCTGGTGACCGTCGCCAGCGCCGCCAGCACGGTGATCGGCTCGAGCCAGGTGCGCGGCGCCTGCGCGACATCGCCGCCGAGCGCCAGCTGATCGGCGAAAAAGATTGAATCGAACAACGCCGCCTCGGCGCGCTGCGCCAAATCCTGGTAATAGCGGATGTCGGTCAACGGCAGCGGCGAGGAATCCGGGTGCCGCCAGGCCGCCTCATGATGCCCGCGGCTGTGAATGAACAGGTTGAGGTGCAGTTGCCGTTGCATCACGCCGGTCCTTGCTGGTGCGCCTACCCGCCCGTCCTCGCCGAGAAGGCGAACGCGGCATCGCAACCTATGCCCCGGCGATCGGGTCGGGCAAGACGCTTGCGGAACAGCGGATTGCCAGAGCCCACATCGTCTCGGGTCGGCCATGGCCTGACGCCAGGGGTCGGCGCGATGAGGCAGAGGTCGCACGTTCGAATCGCGTCGGGTCCGCCATCATTTCCCAGCATTTCCCCATCATTTCAATGTGACGCGGGCAGGCGTCTATCGCGGATTACCGGCCGCTCAAACTCCCGTGAAGAGCGTTCCCGACTGCTGTATCATGACTGCCGGCAAGAGGGCCCGCGGCTGATGAGTTCGCTTCCGGAATACACCGTCATCGATCCCGCCAGCGGCAAGCTCGACCGCCGCATTTTCAGCGACCAGGCGGTTTATGACGACGAGATGGAGAAGATTTTCGGGCGTGCCTGGCTGATGATCGGCCACGAGAGCCTGGTCCCCGCGACCGACGATTTCTTTCACACCTATATGGGCGAGGACCCGGTCATCCTGACCCGCGACGGGCAAGGACGGCTCCACGCGCTGCTCAATATGTGCCGTCACCGCGGCAACCGCGTGTGTCGCGTCGACGACGGCAACGCCAAGCGGTTCATGTGCACCTATCACGGCTGGACCTACCGCAACGACGGTACGCTCGAGCACGTTCCGGGCGAGGGCGAAGCCTATTACGGCGCGCTGGAGAAGCCCTCCCTCGGCCTCATCGAGGCCCGCGTCGAGACCTACGCCGGCATCGTCTTCGCGACCTGGGACCGGGACGCGCCCAGCCTAGAGGCCTATCTCGGCGACGCCCGCTGGTATCTCGATACCGTATTCAATCGGCGTGACGGCGGCACGCAGGCTCTCGGACCGATCAAATGGCTGGAGCCGGTCAACTGGAAGACCCTGGTCGACAATTGCTCCGACAACTATCACGTGCCGACCAGCCATCTTTCCAGCGCCCGGGTGCAGACGCGCTTTCTCGGCCGCCCGCTGCTGTCGCACGAAGACCAGTTCGCCAGCCCCAATAAGCACACCTTCGTCAATGGGCACTCGATCACCTTCCGCGACGCCGACGACAATGCGCCGCGCTACGTCCACGGGTTGACAACGGAGACGATGCAGCTGTTCCAGGACTACCACGAGACGACCATGCCCGAGGCCGAGCGCCGGCTCGGGGCGCTGCGCGCGCGCCGGGTGCAGCTCGCCAACCATTCGATCTTCCCGAACGGCATTCTGGGGCTGCGCCTCGCGCTGCCGCGCGGTCCGCACCAGACCGAATTCTGGCATTTCGTGCTGGTCGACCGGGACGCGCCCGAGGAATTGAAGCGGGTGATCCGCATCGGCAGCCAGGCCAACAACGGCGCTGCCGGCATGTTCGAGCAGGACGACGTCGATAACTGGCGGCAGGTCACCGAGGCGAGCACCAGCGCTCTCAGACGCCGGCACAAGCAGGATCTGTCGATGGGATTGGGCCATGCCGGAACGCATCCGGACTATCCGGGCCTCGTCTCCGAGCGTTACATCTCGGAGAACAACCAGCGCCTGTTTTATCGGCGCTGGGAAGAGTTCATGAATGCGCAGAGCTGGGCCGACATCCCGCTCGCCGCGATCTCGGCGCGCTTTGACGGCAGCGCGACAATGCGCGGCTGAGGGATGATCAGCCTGCCCATGGCTCCCCTCATCAAGCCCTCCCCCTCGATGGGGGAGGGTTGGGAGGGGGTGAGCGCTGCGGTAGCCGTCCAGATCACCCCCATCCCAACCCTCCCCCATCGAGGGGGAGGGAGCTGACGATGACATCAAAATCGCCGCGCCCTGCCCGGGTGGCGGAACAGGCCCGCTGGTTCGAGCTGATGCAGTTTTACATCCGCGAAGCGTGGCTGCTCGATGAGCGCCGGTTCCGGGAATGGCTCGCGCTCTTCACCGACGACATTCTCTACTTCATGCCGCGGCGCAAGAACGTGTTGCGCCGCGAATTGCACCGCGAGGTGACGCCGCAGGGCGACCTGGCGATCCTCGAAGAAGACCGGCGCTATCTGGAGATGCGGGTGGCGCGGCTGGAGACCGGCATGGCCTGGGCCGAAGACCCGCCGTCACGCACCCGCCATCTGATCGGCAATCTCGAAACGACACCGCTCGACAACGGCGAAATCTCCGCGCGCACCGCGTTTCTGGTGTACCGCTCGCACCTGGAGACCGATCACCAGCTGCTCTCCGGCAGCCGCGACGACGTGCTGCGTCAGGTGGACGGCGCGTGGAAGATAGCGCGGCGCACGATCGTCCTCGACGCCAACGTCCTCCTCGACAAAAACCTCAGCGTCTTTCTTTAAGGGGCGCAAAGCTTCTAGAAACTGGTCCAAGGTTGTATTATATACCTGGAGAGATCGAATGGCCCTATCGGTAAAAACTCAAAAGTATATTTGGGGGCTGTTTGCTGGCCGATGTGCAATATGCAAGGAAGCCGTCATCCACGAGGCTAATGGATCCGAGGCGTCTCTGATCGGGGAAATCGCACATATCGTGGGCTCTCGCCCGGATTCTGCCCGATACGATCACTTGATGAGTGAGAACGAAAGGGATGGTTCGGATAATCTCCTATTGCTTTGCCGCAAGCATCACAAGATTATTGACGATCATGAAATTAAATACACGGTAAGAAACCTACAGATCATACGTTCCGAACATCTAGATTGGCTAGAGGGGCAGCTTCAACCAGTAATACCTTGGCGACTTCAAGTTAGCTCCTTCACTTACCTAAATGTACCTCGATTACTTGAGTATGCAGTATTGCAGGGATACCGGGTTCATTCGCCGCAGGTGCCTGCGAACAGCACCCTGCATGAATTGGGCTTCGAGTTAAATCAGATGATGGAAGCGTTCAGACGACCGCTCGAGAGTATGGCAATCCAAAGCGTCCAAGCTGACCAAGTTACCTTTGCCCACGAGAATTACATCGGCAGGATCGTAAGTTTTAACCGGCTACGGTTTCGATCGAAGAACATCCCGACCACGATCCCCAAGGGGGGTCTTGATCTACAATTCAGCGGTGACTTAGCGAGTGACCCCCATATATACCATCGCTTTAGCGATTGGACCCTTATTTTTAATATTGATCCCCGGTGGATCACTACAAAGACCGCCTTTACGTTGTTTAGACCTACTGGTGGTGCTAGCGTTTGTACCGGATTCGGGCGTGTTCATTCTGTCGACCTAGAAAACGCTACAATGACCGCAACGGCATTAGTCATCGGGATGCCACAATCGCGGCGATTATCCCTTTGACATAGGTACACGCTAGGCGTAGCATCGGCGGCAGATAAGGACGAGCCGCCATGAACCTCACCAATCCGATCTTCACCGACGAAAACAAAGCGCGGGAGCATTTCGAGGCGATCCGCTGGCCCGATGGCCCGTATTGCCCGCATTGCGGCGAGACGGAAAAGGTCTACCGGCTCAACGGCAAGTCGCACCGCGATGGTTTGCTTCATTGCAACGGCTGCAATGAGGCTTTCACCGTGACGGTCGGCACCGTCATGGAGCGCAGCCATGTGCCGCTGAATAAATGGGCGTTGGCGTTCCGGTTGCTGTGCAGCAGCAAGAAAGGTATGTCGGCGCACCAGTTGCACCGCACGCTTGATGTTACCTACAAGACGGCGTGGTTCATGGCACACCGTATCCGCGAGGCGATGCGCCCGCTTGCTGATGACGGCCAGCTTGGTGGTGCGAACAAGGTGGTTGAGATCGACGAAACCTATGTTGGCGGCAAGGCGCGGAACCGGAAGAACCACGTTCCGCCGAAGGAAGCGGTTGTTGCCTTGGTTGAGCGCGACGGCCGGGTTCGCTCGCACCACGTGCCGAGCGTGAATGGCACGACATTGAAGCCGATCTTGAAAGCCGAAATCAGCAAGGCGTCCTATGTGATGACGGACGAAAGCACGGTCTACCCGCCGATTACAGGCGAGTTCAGCGGCCACGGCACCGTCAACCATTCGATTGAGGAATACGTGCGCGGCCATTTTTGGCACACCAACACCGTTGAAAGCTATTTCAGCATTCTCAAGCGCGGCGTGATCGGCACCTATCATCACGTCTCGGCGGAACACCTGAAGCGGTATCTCGGCGAATTCGATTTCCGCCACAACGAGCGCATTGCGCTTGGCGTCAACGATACCGAGCGCACCGCGAAGGCGATCAAAGGCGCGAGCGGGAAGCGGTTGACCTATCAACAAGCTGGTAGGGGAAGCGCGGCAGTCCCGTTCTAAGCGCCCGCATCGTCGTCGCGCTTTGGAGCCGGTCGATCCTCGCCAGCTTTCCTTCTCTTTCGATGAGCCGTAGGGCGCGGTTGCGGCGGCGTGCTCAATGCGCGCCGCATCGCCTCGTTCATGCGCCGCTCGGCTTCCTCGTCGCTGTATTGCTCGTCTGCCATTGAGACACCCTATGGCAAAACGCTCCTCAAAACCACCCGTTATGCCGCGCCGCCCAGAGCAGACTTTTGTTCGGGAAGTCGGTGATGAAATTTTTGTCCAAATAGGAAAATGCATCGCGCAGTGGTCGGATATAGAACATGTAATCGAGCAAGTGATATGGGCTTTGCTTCGGCTTAATATCGAAGAAGGACGAATCGTGACATCGCATCTAGATGCCAGACACAAAACACTTTTGTTGAGGCAATTGGGCCACCTGCATCTTCCAAGCGAAGATATGGAGGAATTTACTACCGTGCTTGGGCGAATCGAGGATTTGTACGAGCGTCGCAATTTAATCGCGCACGGGCAATGGGTAACACTGAAACCGGACAACGTTCCTGGAGTCATGTCGCTGCGTGAAAAACTGCCAGATGGTACTCCGCGCAATGAAGTAATTACAACGGTGATTCCCCAGAGCGGCTTCATTGACCTGTGCCAGAATATGGGGATAGTTTACAACTATCTAGTGGAGTTGCGGAAATATGCTTCCGCATTGCATAATAAACGATCTGCGCAACCTCGCTTGGAGTGATAAACCCGTCCGCTAAATCTTGAATATTTTCCCTTAATATATCCGCGCCAGCGCATATCATTTCATCCGTTATGTCGTCGATAGGCGGGGCGCTCATCGCGCACCCGCCTTGCGCCGGCCTGTCGCCGACACGCTACATCTTGTGTCGCCTATGTCAAAGGGATAATTCCCACAATCGCAGTTCGATCTGTTGGCGTGCCAGAAGTCACCAATCTCACAACCGAAACCTGTAGACTTCGGTAGCCTAGAAGACGCCATCACTCGTTCCCGACAAGACGTCTGGTATGGCGATCCAGAGAACTGCGATTTCTGTGGAAAACCCATCGCCGGGGAGGAATACATGGTCGACGGGCCGATGCAACCACACGGGCCTTGGGGATGCATGTGCGGCGATTGCTATGCGAAAGCTGGGCTCCCGCTTGGCGTGGGATTAGGGCAACTCTATCGCCGCATTAGGGTCGAAACCCAATCAGACGATTGACGCAAGGAAGGAGGCGTGATTCAAGCTGGAAACTTCGGGAGCTTGGATCATGGCGGGGGAATTCTGGCTCGACGATCGGCAGTGGACGGCGATCGAACC
>Ga0209579_10000197_pt1 | contig 83434 bp, 67 predicted proteins | sample Coa_R1_2_FD_187152 | JGI IMG/M metagenome (GOLD analysis project Ga0209579, IMG submission 187152) | Surface soil microbial communities from Centralia Pennsylvania, which are recovering from an underground coalmine fire - Coalmine... | ecosystem: Environmental > Terrestrial > Soil >... | reverse complement strand
ACAACTGGAAGCGCAGAACAAGAACACCCCGCCCAAGTCGCGAAGCAAAGGGAAGGCGGCGATGACGTTGACCTGGATGGCATATAACCGGCGGGTGGACGTAGTGCTGCAACCGCTGGGAATGAGGTCGTCGAAATACTATCCCCACGCCGCGGCGGATTCGTCGATCCTGTGGCAGAGAGCCAAGCCCAGCTGGAAAGTGGTGAGCAAGAACCAGTAAGGCTCAACAAAAATCAGTCATGGAACCCGAAGCCACGGTGGCATTCAATGTCACCGTGGCTTCTTTGTTTTTGGGTGAAATGTATGAAGCGCCGAATTTTCCGGAAGAGGCGATAGATCCTCCAATCTTCATTAATGTAGGGAAAGCCCGCCCGGCCCGGATATAATCCGTTTGATGCCAAATGCAACCGCGGCAAGCAAATCAACCCAGAATCCGTTTCGCGATGTGAATGCCAAACCTGAGTGGGCGCAGCTTACGCGACTCGGGGGCGACCGGGTGGCAATTCTCTTCGAGGACTTGCGAACTCGCATCAGCGGAATCTCCGGGCTGGTTGAAGAACTGCATTTCTGCGGCCCGGAGGATGGGTGGTTACCGCGTTACCGCGTAGGAGACCAAGTACTCTTAACCGTGGAAGTCCTGCCGGGTAACCTTACCGCCTCAGTCGAATTGCCAGAATCGCTGGCCAAAAGATTGTTGAACTCGCCCACCGGGGCGGGTAGAATCAAAACCTGGCTTCGGGCTGTTGCTATCCGTGAGGGGATAGCTCTCCTGCGCGTGCGGCTCTCCAGCCGTACCGATACTTGTTCCTTGGCGACATTAGTCTTGAAAATTCACCAGGGACAAGTGTGACACCGGGGCAGGGGAGCACGAATGAATTTGAAGCCCATCCTACTCATCGCGCTCGTGGCGAGTTCAAGCCTGGCCCAAACTTCCGCCACGAGCAGCCGCAAAAAGACCCATCCCCACCGCGTGATGACTGCCGAAAAAGGCAGCACTGCTTCCTCAGAAACAATAATGCCGCGTGGCATGAGTTTTGTGTTGGCCAACACTTTCGCCGGACATACGGCTCCCGTGTCTGCGGTCGCCTTCAGTCCGGATGGGGGCATGTTGGCCTCGAGCGGCTGGGACAAGAAAGTGATTCTGTGGGATGTGGCGTCCGGCAACGAATTGCGCACTCTAGTGGGGCACGCCAGCCAGGTGCTCTCCGTGGCTTTCAGCCCGGATGGGCGTTACGTCGCTTCGGGCAGCGAGGATATGACTGCCAAGATTTGGGATGCGGCCACCGGGCGCGAAGTGCGGACCGTGATTGGCAACAGTGATTTTGTTTGGGCGGTTGCTTTCAGTCCCAACGGCAAATACCTCGCCACCGGAAGCGGGGATTCGGTAAAGATTTGGGATGTGGAGACGGGGCGCTGGGTCAACACGCTGCTGGGGTCTACGGGATTTGTACGAACGATTGCCTTCAGCGCCGACGGGAAATTTCTGGTGGCCGGCGATCATAACAAGACGATAGAACGCTGGAACGTTGCCGATGGCCGCCCCGCGCTCACGCTGAGGAGCATGGGGGATGGCGTGGAGTCGGTCGCGCTCAGCGCCGACGGACACTACCTGGCCTCAGCAAGTCATGCATCGCCCATTACACTCCGCGACGCTACCACCGGTCAGGTTGCGGCCACATTCAGTGAACAATCGCTGGAAATAAATACTGTAGCTTTCAGTCCTGACGGCCGTTATCTTGCCTCGGGCGGGAATGACAAAACGATCCGGTTGTGGGACGTGGGCACGCGCACAGAAGTACGAGTGATCAATGGCCATGCCTTGAACGTCAGTTCCGTCGCCTTCAGTCCGGACGGCCGTTATCTTGCCTCGGGGAGCTGGGACAAGACGATAAAGATCTGGGACGTGGCCACCGGCGCCAAAGTACACACACTCTGCGGCCATACGGACGGCATTCTGGACGTCGCCTTCAGTCCCAATGGCCGCCTGCTGGCTTCCTCCAGTCACGACCGCACCATCAAGCTCTGGGATACGGCCACCAGCGAAGAACTGCGCACCTTCGCAGGCCATCGTTACGATGTGAATGAAATCGTTTTCAGCCCCGACGGAAAGACCATCGCCTCGGCCGGGGGCGACAAAATGGTGAAGCTTTGGGACGTGGATTCGGGTCTCATCCTCCGAGACTTTAAAGGTCATACCATGGATGTAAACTCCGTGGCCTTTAGTCCGAGCGGCCACAACCTTGCTTCCGCTAGCTGGGACAAGACGATCCGAATTTGGGATGTGGCCACGGGCGCGGAAGTGAAGCGTATGAGGGTGCCGGGCCGCCGCGCTTCGGGCGTAATCCACGTGGCCTTCAGCCCCGACGGCCGTTATCTTGTGTCAGGCAACAACGACCATACGGTCAGAATCTGGAGCGTGGCCACGGGCGCGATGCTTCGCATTCTTCGCGGACATGATGACACGGTGATGTTCGTGGTTTTCAGTCCCGATGGCCGGCTTATCGCGTCGGGAAGTAGAGACCGGACCGTTGATGTTTGGGATGCAAAGACCGGCCGGCTCATGCATACGCTTTCCGGCCCGACAAGCACGGTATGGTCCTTAGCTTTCAGTCCGGACGGGAAATATCTGGCCACTGGGAATCAAGACGCGACCGTGCGCGTGTGGCAAGTCAGTTCGGGGCGCGAAGTGGAAACGTTGAAGGCCCACTCGGAAGCGATTACCACTGTCGCCTTCAGTCCCGATGGACATTCCCTGGCCTCGGGAAGTTTCGATCGGACGGTCAAGATTTGGCGTTGGAAGGAATGATTTCAATTCACCGTCGCTGGGAATCCACTACCCTTGGCGGCGCTGACGGTCTCTTTCCGGGAGATCGCGCGAAGGGGACGGGACGCTAGATGCTAGCCTACAAGAAAAGCCTCACCATTTCCTCGTTTATTCTTGCGTTCCTCATTGCCATTTGTGTCCGCGGCATGTGCCAGGCCACGCCGCCGGTCGCGAAGACCGGGCAGGTTTATATTGTTCTTTGGTTTGACACCGAGGACTACATCCTGCCGCAAAGCGATGACGCAGCCCTGCGCATTGCCAACATGTTGACGAGCCTCGGCGTCCGCGCCACGTTCAAGGTGGTGGGCGAAAAAGGACGCACGCTGGAGCGGCGGGGGCGCACGGACGTGATTGCCGCCCTCAAGAAGCATGAGATCGGTTATCACGCCAACACCCACAGCCAGCATCCCACGGTGGCCGAATATGAAGAGCCGCTGAACTGGGATAGCGGGGTGGAGGAATTCACCCGCCGGGAGCGCCCCGGCTTCGACGATCTCACTCGGATTTTCGGCAAGGCCCCCACATGCTACGGTCAGCCGGGAAGCTCGTGGGCGCCGCAGAGCTTTGGCGCGCTGAAGCGATGGGGGATTAATGTTTATTTGGATGAAGGCGAACAGGTGGGCCTGGATGGCAAACCCTTTTGGTACGGCGGCCTCCTCAACATTTTCAATACGCGAGAAGGCGGGCAACTGCGGTCCAACGAAAACTGGTCCAATCTGGAGGATGCCAAAGTCAAATTCCAGGACTACTACGCCCGCATGACTTCGGGCCCGGAAGGAGGACTGATCAGCATTTATTTCCACCCCGCCGAATTTGTTCACGCCCAGTTTTGGGACGCAGCCAATTTTTTGCACGGCGCCAATCCGCCACGCGAGGAGTGGAAGGTTCCGCCCATGGCCTCTCCGGAAGATATCGAAAAACATTTCAAATATCTCGAAGAACTTGTAACTTACCTGAAAACTTTTCCCAGCGTTCGATTTATCACCGCGTCCGAAGCCCTGAATCTTTACCGGGACGCCGCGCAAAAGCGCGTATTCAGCCGCGAAGAACTGGCTGACATCGCGCGGCAGGTAGGCCCGGAATTTTCCTTCCAGGTGCGCGATGGTTACAACCTGTCGGCCAGCGAGCAGATGGAATTGCTCAACCAGTTTGTGGCGGCAAGAATCCGGGGAAATACTGCGCAGCCGGTCGTCCTCGATGGCACACCGTTCGGGCCTGGTTCCAGGCTTCCGGAAATGAATCGGAACATTGAAGTGTCCTGGAGCCAGTTTTCGCGCACGGTGCTCGACGTGGCAGGTTTCATGGGCAAAAACGGACAGATCCCGAGCGCGGTTTGGTTTGGAAGCACCGCTGTTCCTCCCGAAAGTTATTTCGTGGCACTTGCAAGTGTGGCTACGAGCTTCCTGGCGAATGGCGGGCCGGGCTCGTCAATAGTGGTGGGCCCGGCACACTTGGCGGCGAAGAAATTTGTGGCTGAAGATTCCCCCAGATTATGGGGTTGGGTCATCTTTCCGGTGGGCTTTGATGCGCCCAATCTCATGGCGCTGGCCAAGCTCCAAGCCTGGACGCTGAAGCCCGCCCGGCTCATGAAGAGCGGGCAGTAATAGTAAAAATTATTCCCGCATCATTCCGACGCCTGCCGATTATCAGGAAATTTCCCGCGGCTATTTCGGCGCTCCAATTTTTTGCGACTGAGCCACGTTGAACAGCTTAAAATCCGAATAGGCATGTGTATTGCGCATACTCTTGCCGTTCCAATCCACGCTCACCGTAACTTCACGCGGCAACCAGAATGCCTCGGCAATATCCTTAAAGTGCTCTTCGCCGAAATCGATTTCAGTGGTCTCTTTATCAAGCCTGACTTCGGGCAGAGGCCGCAGCAGATCGGTGCGCAGGCGAACGATCTGGTAGCTCTGCGTATCGACCCAGGCAAGGCCCTGGGAAAAGGTCGGCATGGTGTTTTCGCCCAACTTGAAGTTCCCACTCAAACGTGCTTTGGTGGGTTGCTGGGCGAAGGCAACCACAAAAGTATCCCGGTCGTTGACCTTCTGGCGGCCCAGAAATCGGAACGTGGCTTCGGATTGATAAATAGGGTGGAAAATGAGCGAAGTCGAGGCGAATCCCGAGGTGAGCATGAACCCCTCATCCAGGCCTTCGGGGTGAGTCTCGTATCCGGATTGATCGGCACGATACTCGCTGAAGCCCAGCCCTTTAGCCTCTACGGGGGTTAAGCAAAGGTAGTGATACTTCCCATTCATGGTGCCGGTGACTTTTCCATTGTGTTTCAATTTCTCCTGATGTACCTGCTCCAGTGATACTGTGTTAGGAAAGTTTTTGAAAAACTCCGCCACATTCTTGCCCACCGCTGTAAGGATGGGGGCGAGTTCTTCCTGGCTCGGGGAGGGCACGATCCCTTGGAGCTCGGGCACGTTCTGGTGCAGATAATCGATAAGTTTAACGGAATGGGTTGCGGGGGCCTTGACGTAGGCTGTCTCCACCTTCTTCTTATTCTCGATCTGGGCCCACAGATGACGGACCGAAAGCGGCATATTCTTTACATCGCGCCCGTCCAGGTACCGCGTCATCTCCTTGTTCGCTCCATCGAAATCCTGTGCCCCCATCAGGGCCTGCACATCCAGGAGTCGAACCCCGGGGTCAGCGCCTGCGACTGTAGCCTTGGACAAATACTCATGCGCAGCCCCCCAATTCTCAAGCACCAACTGCGAGCGTCCGATCTCTTGCAGTGCAAGCGCGTCCTGAGGAGAGTGTTTGAGCGCCTCCATCAGGTATCCTGCGGCGCTCTTTGGCTCATGCATCCAGCTTTCCGTCACTCCGTATGCCAGCAGAGGCTCCCCGGGCGTGTTTTTAGGATCTTCCATGCAATTCTTCGCTCCCTCACCGAAATTACGCCGGGCGCCGTCCCAATCCCCGGAGCTGAGCTCCGCAAGCCCCAGCATGGTCTTGCACTTTAAACAAGAGGGATCGCGCTGCATGACCTTCATAAAGGAATCGAGTGACCGATCTGCGTGGTTCCGGTCAAGGAATTCATTCACACCCCGGGTGTAGTCCTTCTGGCCCGCGCCCGATAATCCGTCGGCCGCTCCCACGGTCTTTAGCCGCGACGCAAGTTTGGAAATGAAATCGGCCTGCGAAAGCAAAGTGGGATCTTCATTCGGGTCGCGCAGCGTGTAGGGAAGCATCACAGGCTTATCCGGAGGGCCGAGATTGACAATGGCGTGGGCCTTGAGGAAGCCTTTCTTGGTGATGGCAATGTCAACGGTGAGCTCTTTAACCAAATCCGCGCTCAGATTGAATTCGGCACGAAACTGTCCCTGGAAATCGGTATCGAAGTTTTGGAATTCACCGGCTGCATTGATGGGTTTTACAGCAACCCTCGCACCACGGATAGGGTCGCCTTGGACCGTTGTCACTCTGCCTGCCACTATCCAGTGTTTCTGGAGATAGGTGGTTATGTCCAGGTTGGCGACACCCGGTTGTCCTGGCGGCGCTTCGCTTTGCGCCTTCATCTGCGCGGGCAGCAGGCATACTCCAACCAAGATTGCGAAAACCCCGAGGCGGGATTTCATAATGAGGACTCCTTCAAATGATGACTCCGAATTACAAGATTACAATGCCAAAATCCTACATCAACCGCAACCTGATGTTCAAGCTTTAATCCGCTTGCAGAAGCAAGCACCTCGAAGCGGCGATCTCCCGGGCCTAAACCATCCGAGCTGAAGGGAGGCGTCCTGTTGATTAAGCCCAAAACATGTCTACTTGGAAACTTATTTGAATATACTATCAAGCCCTGCTTAAAAAAATGTGACCTCCCTCACTTTTCCCTTGACACTGCAAAATCCAACATGATACGAATGACTCAGTTTGGCGGCCTGTCCATTTGGTAGTCGGGTGTAGGTCTTATTGAACCTTGCAATTTTGAAGTGTGTCGGGTGGTAGCGCTTGGCGTTGCCAAGGGCCTGTCTAAGTCTCGAGCATGAAAATCTGTGAGGAGGATTCCCTTGAAAAAACTCTTCGCCAGTGGAGTGTTTTTTGCATTGCTCTGTATGGTCGGCTTTGCGCCCACACAATTGTGGGGGCAAGCCGGAGGTAGCGGAACGGTTTCGGGTTCGGTCACAGACCAGAGCGGAGGTATCATTGCCGGCGCTGAAGTGACCCTCACGGACACTGCTACCAAGACCTACCACACCGCTCCCTCCAATTCGGCCGGACGCTACTTTTTCAACGACGTGCAACCCGGCTTTTATGACATTAAAGTACAAATGAAAGGGTTTCGCCAATCGAGTGTCACCGGGCAGCAAGTGGTGGTCGGCCAGGACCTCACGGTGAACGTGACCCTTGAAGTCGGTGCCGCCACCCAGACTGTGGAAGTGAAAGCTACCCCGGGCGCTGAATTGCAAACCATGAACGCTACCATGGGAACCACCGTGGGCGGCGCCGCTCTGCTGACCATGCCCAGCGTAACCCGTGACGCCACCAGCGTCATGATGTTCCAGCCCATGACCGCTCCTACATTTGGCGGCGCAGAGGGCAACGTCACCGGCGGACAGGTTGCGGGCGCCATGAGCGACCAGAACACCTTCACGCTTGACGGTGGCCAGGCTACAGACGACTTAGCCGGCGACAACAACTATACCGCCGGCAACCGCGGCTATGTCGGCCCACAGGCTGCCATCCCCACCCCGGTTGAGAGTATCGAAGAATTCAAGGTGGCCACCAATAATCAGACGGCCGATTTCAGTGAGTCCTCCGGCGGCCAGATCATGCTTGTGACCAAACGCGGCACCACCCAGTTCCACGGGTCAGCGTATGACTATTTCCGCGACCAGTTGATGGATTCCGCCGGGTTCGGCCTCGATGTGGTGGGCGCGCATAAGGTGAAGTACCACCAGAACCGCTTTGGCGGCAGTCTTGGCGGCCCCATGTTGCCCGGGGAATTCCTGGGCGGCAAAACATTTATCTATGGCAACTATGAGGGCTTCCGCTATCCCTACGCCAATGGAAGGTTTGAGCGATTGGTTCCCAGCGATCTGCTGCGCCAAGGCATCCTTCAATTCCGCGACGCCACCGGCGCCGTCGTTCAATATAACCTGAAGACGAGCATGGCTTGCGGGCCGTCGGGTACCGCGGCTTGCGATCCGCGTGGCATCGGCATCAACCCGGTAATCAGCAAAATGTGGAATACCTACGAACCGGAACCCAATGATTGCGCGGGTGACGGCGACCACCTGAATACCTGCGGCTATTTTGGCGCGCTTAAGCTTAATCAAAAGAATGACTTTGCCGTGGTGCGAATTGACCACGACTTCGGCGCCAAGTGGCGCTTGATGGGTAGCTACCGGTACTACAAGCTGGTGCTGCCTTCCACCAATCAAGTTGATATCGGTGGTCTGCTCCCCGGGGACACCAAGGGCACTCTAGCCTCGGCATCCTCCAATCCACAGCAACCGCGTTACATTGTGGCAGGATTGACCGGCACTCTCACACCGACACTGACCAACCAGTTCACGCTGAGCTACCTGCGGAACGACTGGAACTGGATCCGCGCCGGCGTTCCCAACGGCCAACTCGGTATCCCGGGCGGGCTTGAAATCGGCGGCGAAACTACTAATCCACTGGGCCCCATGAATTTTGATACCCAGGACGCACGCTTCCGTACTTGGAATGGTCACGACTGGGCCTACATTGACACCCTGAGCTATTTGAAGGGTAACCACTTCTTACAATTCGGCGGCGACATTCGGCACTGGTGGGATGATCACGTGCGGGATGACAATGTGACCGGTGCTTTGAGTTATCTCGTCTATCAGATCAACAAGGGGACCGGGCTACAAATGACCGGAGCCTATCGGCCCATGCCTTGTGGCGCCGCGGTCACTACCAACTGCCTCCCAGCGTCGCAGAACTCGGCCTGGCAGAATCTTTATACTGAATCCCTGGGCTTTGTGGGAACGGCGTCGCAACTGATTGTACGAGGTGGAAGTAACTTCACGGCGACGGGCGCGTCGTATTTGGAAGATCATTCGATTACCGACGCGTACAGCATGTTTGTTACCGACTCCTGGAAAATCCGGCCCAACCTGACCCTGAATTATGGTCTCGAGTGGGGCGTTCAGCTGCCTCCGTTTGAGCAGAACGGCGTTCAGGACATTTTGACCGACGCCTCCGGTAACGCTGTCCCATTTCAATCGTATCTTGATAACACCGAGTCGCGCGCACTTGCAGGGCAGGTCTACAACCCCGTCCTGGGTTTTACCCCCATCCATGGCATTGGAGGCCATCCCAAATACCCCTACGCTCCGTTCTATGGCGCCTTCAGTCCTCGCGTTTCACTCGCATGGAGCCCAACCTACAGCGATGGCATTCTGGGTAAAATCTTCGGTAACCGGAAGAGCGTAATCCGGGGCGGTTACTCACGAATTAATGACCGCACGAATGCAGTGAACAACGTCTTAACTCCGCTGCTGGGTTATGGTTTCGGCCAACCCGTCCGTTGCAATGGCGGCAGGATGGACGGCGTCTGCACGAACAAAGTTAACGGCACCAACCCCACCAACGGCTTCCGCATCGGTGTGGATGGCAATACGGCGCCCTTCCCCGCCATTACCCAAACCCTTCCCGTACCAGCGGAACCTGGCGTCAACACTCCTGCCGCCAGCGTCCTTTTCGGATTGGACACCAGCTACAGGCCGGGGCTTGATGACCAAATCGACTTCAGCATCCAGCGCGAGTTGCCCGGACAAATGATCCTGGAAGTCGGGTACAACGGACGATGGGCCAAACACCTTTACGTGGGCACGGACACCAACGTGGTGCCCACCATGTTCACCTTGGGCGGACAGACGTATGCCCAGGCGTTCCACAACCTGTACGTTGCAGACGCCACCGGCAAAGCTCCTGCTGCTCAGCCCTTCTTTGAGACAGCGCTGGCGGGCAGTGCCTACTGCCAAGGCTACGCAAACTGCACCTCTGCGGTGCTGGCAAATGAAGGGGCTGCCGGAAATGGCAACCTCTCCACCTTCAACAACCCGTTCGGTCTATTTTCAGACGTCGACGGCAATTGGAACTTCCCCGGCTGTGCCGGCTGCAGCATTCTACCTACCGATACTCAGGGGTATGCGGGATTGAATGTGGCCACCACCAGCGGTTTCTCAAACTACCAAGCCGGATTTGCCACCTTGCAAAAGCGCACCGGCCATGGGCTCACGGTGAGCGCCAACCTGACTTGGTCTCACAGTCTTAACACCGTCGGGATCAACCAGGAGTACGTGGAAGACGCTCCCAACAACATGTTCAACCTGCGCTCCGACTACGCGCCGGCCCCCTGGGACCGCACTTGGGCGCTTAACGCCCTTTCCAATTACGAGTTGCCCTTCGGCAAGGGCAAACGATTTGCCACTAACAACAGCATTGTGGATCGAGTGATTGGCGGGTGGTCGTTCGCTCCCATCTTCACTTGGGCCACGGGATTGCCGATAGAAACTTATTCGGGCAGCAACTCGTGCCAGGAATTAGGAGGCGGATACCTCTCGTGGTGCTCGGGCGCTCAGCCCTTGGTTAACACGTCCGTGTTTGGACACTCGTCCAATATGAACGTTCACACCAACGGCGGCATCGTGGGTATCAACAATGATCCGTATAATGACTGTGGCGGCCAGTCTTGCAACCCGGGCGGCTACGGGGGCAATTTATTTGCCAACCCCACGGCGGTCTACAATGACTACCGGCGCACAGAACTCGGGCTTGATACCCGGTCCCTGCCGAGTGGTCCCTACCATGGCCAAGCCCGCTGGAACCTGGACTTTACCATTGCCAAGACAACCAAAATCACTGAGCGCGTGGGCACCACCTTCTACGCCCAGTTCCTGAACGCGTTCAACCACATGATGTGGGGTGATCCTGGCATGAACCTGGATGACCCCAATAACTTTGGTACTTTGACCGGCCAGTATGGCTCACCCCGTACTATCGAATTGGGCCTGCGGGTCGCATTCTAGAAGAAGTTAACCAAGCTAGTATCATTGGAGGGCCGGCTTACCGGCCCTCCTTTTTTTGTTTCACCCCGCGTTTAAAAGTGCGGACTGTAGGGGTACGGTCGCCTTGGCGACCCTACCCCTACTGACTCACTGCCAATGGCATCCCGCTCAATGTTGTGGTAACATGAAATTATAGGAATTAGGGTTTGGGGATTAGGAGTTAGTGTCAAGAAAGGCTTCTTGAAGCTACCGTCTTTCCCGCTCAAGTGTGTGTTTGCTTGGAAGCAAGCGCCCCTGATTTCTAACCCCAAATTCCTAATTCCCGAGAGGACTCAACCGTTATGTCAGGGCATTCAAAATGGGCCACGATTAAGCACAAGAAGGGCGCGCTTGATGCCAAGCGCGGCAGGATATTTACCAAGATCATCAAGGAAATCACGGTAGCCGCGCGCATCAGCGGCGGCGACCCCGATGCCAATCCCCGGCTGCGCACCGCCATTCTGGCCGCCAAGGCGGAGAACATGCCGGCCGACAACATCAAGCGCGCCATCCAAAAGGGCACGGGTGAATTACCGGGTTCGGTTTACGAAGAATCGGTGTATGAAGGTTACGGGCCTAGCGGCGTGGCCATGATGCTTGACGTGGCGACCGACAACAAGAATCGGACACTCTCCGAAATACGGCACATTTTTGGCAAGCACGGCGGCAACCTGGGCGCCAACGGTTGTGTGGCCTGGATCTTCACCAAGAAAGGCTACATCGTTTTGGCCAAGGAAAAAGCGGATGAAGAGACGCTCCTCAATCTGGTGACCGACGCGGGCGCCGAGGATTTGGTGGACGATGGCAGCAATTGGGAGATTTTCTCACCGCCCGATGCGTTTCAACAAGTGGTGGACCGCCTGAAAACTGCCAATCTCGAGCCGACGGTGGCGGAGGTTTCCATGGTGCCGCAAAATTACGTGAAGTTAAGCGGCAAGAACGCCGGGCAAATGCTTCGCTTGATGGAGGAATTAGAGGACCACGAAGACGTGCAGCACGTGCACGCCAACTTTGACATTGAAGAAGCGGAGCTCCACGCGCTCACACAAGCAAAATAAACTTATTTTGGATTTCGGATTTTCGATTAAGAACATTTTCCTTCAATTTTGCGTAGGGCTCATCTTGGGTGAAAATGAATTCCGCTGGTACTCCCAAATCCAAAATCCTCAGCAGATGGGGCCCTCTAAATCTTAAATTATTGGTCCTGTCCTTAAGCTGCCTGGCTTGGACCGCTGGAGCGGTGGCGCAGGAACCCCCTGCGCCCGCCCGCTTGACTTTTACCAAAGTGCTTGCCGGCAGCACACCGGAGTTCGAAGAAATTACGGTGGATTCAAACGGTTCCGGCGCCTACGATGGCCGAAAGCTGAGCGAACCTGCCTCGCCCCGGTCCATTCAACTGTCGTCCGCCACTACTCAAAAAGTGTTTGCTCTCGCTCACTCCCTAAACGACTTTAAATCCATCGATCTCGAAAGTCACAAAAAAGTCGCCAATTTGGGGCAGAAGACATTTAGCTATGAGCAAGGGGGCGTGAAGAACCAGGCCGAATTCAATTACAGCCTTCGGCGCGAGGCGCAGGAACTGGCCGAAGTGTTCGAGAGAATTGGCACGGTGGAGGAGCACGCTAAAGCGTTGGAGTATGACTCCAAATATGATCCGCTGAGCTTGCCCAAGGAACTCTTGCTCATTCAAATTGATATGGATAACAAAGGTTTGGTAGACCCTGAACTGATGACGCCGGTGCTCGAACAAATCTCGCGCAATTCTCATCTTCTCCATTTGGCGCAGGCTCGCGCCCAGGACATCCTGCAACGCATCCATTCAGAGAACTGAGATCCCTCCCGCCATTAATAGTGGAACCGGTAACGCACTTGCACGAAAACCTCGCGCGGATTGAAGTAGTGCGTGCCTCCAAAGGTCAGGCTGTTATCCAATAAGAAGCGGCGATTTGCCGCGTTGAGAGCGGTCACCGACACCGAAATCCGTTCCCCGAAATTCTTTCCCAGGGCAAGGTCGAAAGTTGTGTGGCCCGGCAAGTGGGGTGGGCCGCCAGAATCTGTGAATCCCGAGCCGTAGTAAATGTTCGTGTTCGCCCATGTTTGCCAGGGAAGACTCACGTCCAAACCGGTATTTAGGGTATTGCGTTGGTCGTGGTCCAAATAAAAATAGCCGGTTGGAGGCTGAAAATCAATCAGTCCTCCATTTACGGCCCCCCGGCCTTCGGCAAATTGATGGGAAAAGGCGGCGTGCATCTGGGCGCGCCGCAGGAAGCGGGGAGATCGAAGCGTCGCCTCGCCGCCGCGAATGCGCGCGCCCTGGACGGTAAGAGGAAAGAATATATTGGAATTCCCCACGTTATTGTGGTCAAAGAAATTCCCAATCATGGTGTGGAAATAGTCCGTGTCCAGCGTCCACCCGCCCCAGGGAACACTCAAACCAAACTGGAATTCCTCATCCCGCTCGCCGCGCAGGGGAACAAAGCCGAGCCCCTGTTGCAGAACAAATTGCAGCAGCGGTCCCGAAACGGTGGAGAGCGGCGGCGCCTCGTAGTAGTTACCATAGAATCCGCGCAGCACCCAATTAACATGGGGGATGCGGATGGCCACCCCGGCTCGAGGCGCGGCGGAATTTTCTGATATTGCCCCGCTGAAGTGCGTCAGCCTTACGCCTCCATTCAGCGTCAGCCACGGAGTGGCCTGGAACGAGTCTTCAGCAAATAGAGCTTCAACATTACCGGTGGGACTTTCCGTTTGGCTCAAGGCCACGCCGCTGCCGTCGGTGGCCTCGAGCGCGATGTTTTCGTTGTCCTGCTGCGCGAATCCATAGAAGCCAAATCTTGCGTTGTGCTTCTTCTTGACCGCCCCGAACGTAATCTGCGCGCCTTCGTAATTGGACGATCGATTTTGTTGAATGCTGAAAGAAGGGTCATCAGGCCCGCCGACAAAATTGGCCCGATTGAAATGATAGAAGGGTGAAACGGTCAACAGAAGACCGGGCCCCCCGGTGTGCACCCAGGAGAAATTAAGGAAGGCGTCGGCTTCGCGCTCGACGTCATGGACGCCGGCCGTCTCATCATCGGAGCTGTTGGGGATCTGGTAAAAATCCCGCCGCAAGGAGGTGACGAGCCGAAGCTGGTTATTGGGGTTGATATTGTAAATCAGCGTGCTGAACCCGCCCAAGCCATTCTCGCTGTCGTGGGTCACCGCCGAGGTCGGCGTCTGGAGCCCCAGGTCGCTGCGATTGCCGTTCAGGCTGACGTAATAGGCGAACCGCTCCGTGTGGCTCCCGAAACTCAACTGGTCATTTGTCTGATGGAAGTTTCCAAAACTGGCAATCAGTTCGCCCTCATTGTTGCGCTCGAATCCGGTGCGAGGCACAACATTGAAGACCCCAAACGTTCGGTCGCCGTAATCAGCGTCGTAGCTGCCCCGCTGAGCCTCCAGATAATCTACATCTTTCGGATCGAACTGCGGCCCAACATTGCTGGCGATGTTGGTGTTGGCAACTGGAACTCCATCGACCATCCAGGTTACCTGGTGCCCGCCGCGGACGTGCAGTTGATCGTGAGTATAGTAGGCGCCGGGTACGAAATCCGTGATCATGGCCAGACTGTTGCTGCGGTCGGCCCCCGGCGTTCGCGCAATGTCCTGCCGGCTGACCAAGGTCTCCGTGGTTGAGGACTGGGTGTTCACATTCGCAGGCGAGCCTGTGACATTAACTTGTTCCTTGGTTTTCTCAAGTTGCATTTGAAAATGCATGACGGGCGCGCTGCCCGAATTGACCAAAACATTCTCCTTGAGCTCGTCGAACCCCGAGGCGTTGACCGCGACCACGTAATCGCCCAGTGGTACTGCGGTAAATTCGAACTCGCCATTGCCGTTGGTGGACGAGGTCTGGAACCACGAGGAGCCATTGGCGTGAATCATCACCTTGGCGCTCTCCACAGGACGATGCTGGGGATCGTGGACGATGCCTCTGACATTTCCGAAAATTGTCGCGGCTGCTGGAACTGAAACCAAGAACGACGCGACGACACATAGGCCGATAATTCTGAGCCTCATCATAGCCTCCTTGAAAAATGAAAATAGTCCGCTCCAACCACAGCGGAACATGGGATCAATTGGACTAGAAGGTCTAGGAGAGGACTTCAGGAGGCTGGTCGGGAAGAAGGGTAAACCCTTTTATAATGCTCGATGAATTTATGGCCGCGGATTGATAAAAAACGGGAGCTTCAAGCATCAGATTGGTACGCGGAAGGTCAAAGCGGAAATCGACATGGACGATGAAATTAAACGACGTCTCGTTGGATGACGATATCGAGCAAGGGCAAGTGGTCTGTGGTGACGCTTTCTTGGAGCCTGAGCCCATCGGACAACTCTTGGGCATGGGCGCAGGCCGCGAGCGCATCGGACAGGCGCCTCCAGCGCAGCAGGAAACCGACGCACAACAAGATTTGGCGCCCGAAGAAAGTGCCAGCGGCAACGCGCTCTGCCCGCACCAGAGTGCAAGCGCCGTCAGCAGGAACCATGCCTTTTGTTTCCGTGGCATTTCTCTATCCTAGCATAGCTGGGGAACTCAATGGAAAATCCCTTGCTGGCCCGCCGGTACTCAGGGATTGCCTGAGCGCCAGGGCTATCCACCTTTACTTTGGCGTCGAAGTCCTGCCACAACAAGACGAATTTCTTCGAACGAAATCTCCGGAGGCAGCGCTCCTTTAAGCGTCTTCAGGCGAGCCAGGCCGAGGCGTCCGCACGCCGCCTCAATTTTCTCAGCCTTGCCAGGTCCAATCCAGCGCGGCTGGAATTCCAGTTCGGCCTTTTCCACTAATTTGCATACCATATCGATCACCGTGGCCAACTGCCGGCCGCGCAGTTGGGCAATCTCATTAAACGTGCGTCCCTCGGCGAGCAGCCGTTTAGTTTCTTCAGCCGGACTCGGGCCCGTCTCCTGCTTCACTTTGGTGCGCGCGCCGCTCTGAAATTGGCCCAACACTTCCAGTATCTGGCGGCCGTAGGTATCCGTTTTGCGCTCGCCGAAACCGGAAACAGCGAGGAGTTCGGTCAGAGAACGTGGGCGCACTTTGCAAAGTTCGTCAAGACTCGAGTCATGCATCACGACATAGGCGGGGACGCCCTGCTTGCGCGCCGTCGTGCGACGCCACTCCCGAAGGTACTCGCGAAGCTCCTCATCAACCCCGGTCAGAGGTTTTGCGGCGGCGCGATCCGCGGCAATTTGATGGGATGGAGTCGCCGTGACGGAAGCTTTCGGCCGGCGTTTCTTGCGCTTGGGTCGCACCGCCGCATCGACCGACGCCAGCATCCATTCAGGCGTGGCGCCACAAACATCGCAGGCCCCGCAAGATACCCACTTTGGATTTTCTCCGAAATGCAAACAGATTTGGCGATGCCGGCAAGTCTTCGATTCGGCAAAGCGCTTGAGGGTATGGTAACGCTGCCACGCGCGCTCTTTTTCCTCCGGATCGCTGATCTGCTCGATAAAATGCGCGAGCAGTCCAACATCCCGATTTTGCCAAAGCAGGAGGCAATCCGCGGACTCCCCGTCACGTCCCGCCCGCCCGGCCTCCTGGTAATACTGCTCAATCGATTTAGGGAGGGCAAGATGAATCACCGCGCGCACGGAGGTCTTGTTGATACCAAGGCCGAACGCGACGGTGCCCACCAGCACGCGCGTTTCGTCAGACATCCAGCTCTCCTGATTTCGCCTTCGTGTGTCCGAATCCATTTTGCCGTGGTAGGGCACGGCCGGAATGCCCGCTTCGGCGAGAAAATCAACCATCTCGTCCACGCCCCTGATGGTGGGGGCATAAACGATCACGCTTTGCCCGTGGTATTTTCTTAAGGCACTCACCAACAGGCCGCGTTGCGTGCTGCTGTCGCACCTGCGGATGATATATCGCAAATTGGGGCGGTGGAAGCTTACGATATACCGGTCCGGTTCGCGCAGGTGGAGTTGCTCGATAATGTCGTGGCGCACCTGGCGAGTGGCGCTGGCTGTGAAGGCGGCGATGGGAAGGTGGGGAAAGTTTTCCCTCAAGCTGCTCAACTGCCGGTAATCCGGCCGGAACTCGTGCCCCCATTCCGAAATGCAGTGCGCCTCGTCAATCACGAAAAATGAAACCGGGACGCGCTGGAGCCAGCGCATGGTGTCCTCACGCGCGATCCGTTCTGGCGAAAGATAGAGCAGGCGGTAACGGCCCTCGCCAGCTTCCCGCATTATTCGACTCTGGTCTGCGGGGGGTAGCGAGCTGTTCAGGAAGGCGGCGGTAATTCCAATTTGTACCAGTTGGGTTACCTGGTCCTGCATAAGGGCAATCAAAGGTGAAACCACAAGAACGGTTTTGCCGGCCGAAACTACTGCGGGCAATTGATAACATAGCGACTTCCCGCCACCGGTAGGCATGACCACGCAGGCATCGTGGCCCTCGATCAAGCTGCGGATAATCCGTTCTTGTAGAGGGCGAAACGATTTGTATCCCCAGTACTGTCGAAGTGTCTCCAAAAGGTCCATCGTGAAGGCCTATAAAAGTATACCCCTCAAGCAAGCAAATTCAGGTAGCAGACTTGTATTTCTGTGGCGACCGGCAAAGTGGGTGACTTCTTCCTTGAGGGTGACCGCAACGGGTTTCCTATCCTCTTTGCCCCAGCGATATTGCTACCTCCTGGAAGGTCGCGGCCCCATTACATTAAGTGCAACCTTTACCCTCGCGAGTTCGTCTATTAAGGTGTAGGATTGTATTGCCGCCGACCAAAGTCCCCGGCAACGGGAGGCTTGCCATGAAAGCCAGAAAAAGTAATTGGGTAACGCTTGTTGTAGTGTGTTTGGCGATGTTCCCTGCCGCACCCTCATCCCGGGCACAAGACGCCGCGACGCCGCCTAACAATTATTCGCACGTGCGTATCGTACGCCTAAGCTTTGTGGAAGGCACAGTGACCGGGAAGAAGCCGGACCTCGCGGATTGGTCTTTGGCCCCCATTAACACGCCCGTCGAAGAAGGGTTCAAATTGTCGACCTCCGAGCAGAGTTTCGCCGAAGTCGAATTTGAGAATACGTCGACGGCGCGCCTGGGCCAGCTTACCTTGCTTGATTTTGATCAGCTCGTAATGTCTCCGAGTGGCGGCAAAGTTAATCGGATGACGCTGGAACAGGGCTACGCCACCTTTACCGTGCATCCGGAGGGTATGGAGGTGTTTGAAGTAAAGGCGCAAGGCGCCACCATCACCCTCGCTGCCGGCGCAACAACGCAATTCAGAGTGGACCTTGATGGCGGTGCAGTGCGGGTCGAAGTTTTCAAGGGCGCTGCCCAAGTTTCGAGCCCTCAAGGTCAGCATACATTGACAAATAACAATGTGGTGGAGATTCGTCCCGGAGCGGAACAGGCCTTCAACGTATCTCAAGGGATTGTCAAGGACGCATGGGATCAATGGGTGAATGATCGCGATAACCAGGAGGCGGTGGTCCGTAACAGTCCCACCCCCAGTATCTACTCGGCGGACAACAGCAACTCGTATTACGGTTGGAATGATCTTTCCAACTACGGAGGGTGGAGCTATTTCCCCGGATACGGATATGGTTGGGCTCCATATATGGCTAATGGCTGGTCTCCCTACATGGATGGCCGGTGGTGCTGGTATCCCGGCTTTGGGTACACCTGGATCTCCTCCGAGCCGTGGGGCTGGCTCCCCTATCATTTCGGAGGATGGGCTTTCCAGCCGGGATTTGGATGGACTTGGTTCCCTGGCAATTTTGCATCGTGGTCCCCGGGGAATGTAAACTGGTCGCAAGGTTCGGGGTGGGTTGGGTGGACTCCGAGGCCCCCGCGCGGGCGATCTGGATTAGGCGTGTGCGGCCAAGGTCAGAATTGTGGACAAGTGATCGTGAGGTCGGAGACTCTTCGGGGAGGATGGCCGGTTACCCGTGCCAGCATCGTGAATCCGGATTTGACTGGGAGCAAAGCCGTGGTCTCGCCGGATATACTTCCCGGTAGAGGAGGGATGTTGCCAGGCACGGTGTTTTCGCCGGCGACCGGTTTTACAGGGAGGCCCAACACAGGCCTCGCGCAGCAGAACGCTGGTGGCGCGGTTACAAGTGGCAGCAACAGCGTTGTGGCAGGCGAAGCGTCTGGGGGCCGAAGGTCCGGCCCTTCGCCGGTATTGATCGTGTCCGGTTCCCGGGGAGTTGCCAAGGGGGGATCTGGCGTCGCATTTGACCCTGCGACCGGCCGCTTCGTCAACAGCAACCTGGAACGACCGGAAACTACGAACTCAGGTCCCGGCTCTGGTGCGCCTTCGCTGGAACGAAGCGCAGACGGGACTGTATCAACGCCCAGGCAGGAATCGTCCATGACGGCTCGCGGGCCATCCGCGCCTGCTGGGGGGACCCCTCATAGCCAGGCACCGGCGATGCGTCCCGCTCCTGCTCCTTCCTCGCGCTCCTGGGGAGACTCACATTCCAATTCTTCGCAGGGTTGGGGATCCCGATCCAATAGCGGCGGATTCGGGGGTGGAGGGTCAGGATCGTCCTGGAGCGGCAGCAGCGCGTCTCATATTAGCGGTGGAGGAAACTTTAGTGGGAGTTCCCATAGTTCGGCGGGAGCGAGTAGCGGGGGCGGCTCTCACAGCGGTGGTGGAAGCTCAAGTGGGGGCTCCCATAAGTAGAGGCGCCCGCCGCACCGACTAATCAATCATTCAGGCATGGGCGGGGAAGAGATCGCCATCTCCCCGCCGATTTTCTTTCAAAATTTCAACTTAAGAAATAACAATTCCTGCATAACCCACCACAGCGCCGCGATCTCCGCTGGCGTCCGCCGAAGTGGCGTATTTCACCAGCTCCGCCTTTTTTGCGCCCAGTTCCAGAACGGCTGCGAGCATCGCGATGGTGGGCCCATAGCCGCACATCGAGATTTTTTCCTTGCGGACGACATCGTGGAGGCCCTGGGGATCCAGCGCCAGTATCCTTTCTATGGCTCTTCTGTCCTTAATCCTGGTTATGCCGTCGGGTTCGTAATGATTCATGTCGCTGGACGCGATAATCATCACGGGTTTGGTCGCAATTTCCACGGCGTGGGCGACGCAATGGCCGAGGAATTCAAGGGCGGCAAAATTACCGACCCCCACCGCCACCGGCACAAAGCGGAAGTCTTTGACCTGGTGCTGAAGAAAGGGCAACTGAACCTCGAGCGAGTGCTCTTGGGAGTGGGCCAGGGCATCGTCGGTGAGCAGGTGGCAGGAATTCCCCATGACGGCGGCGAGCGACTGATCTATGGGGACCTCGCCCAGCGGGGTCTGCCATGCGCCGCTCGACATCATCGCCAAGGGAGCTCCCTGGCCGGTGTGATTGGGGCAAAGAATGATGTAGGATGAGCGCGCAGGCAGTCTCTGATAGACTGCGCCAGCTACGTGCCCGGAATAAACGAAGCCCGCGTGGGGGACGACGCACCCCAGCGCTCCCTCGATTTTCTGCTCCCCGGCTGCGCCGCCCAGGTAATTCTCCAGGTCGCGCTTTAGAACTTCAGGTTGGGCAGGATAAAAGCGTCCTGCCACTACCGCGGGCCGGATCGGGGGTGTACTCATTGATAACTCACTAATCCGCGTTTCTCCCTATTTCAGTCGGACCAAACGGATGACGCCGGCCACGATATGGAAATCATCCAACGAGCCAAATTGAAAATTCAGCGCCGCCGGCGAAGCAGTGTTGGAGGGAATTATTCGCTTTCTTTTTCAACCGCGATCTTGAGCTCACGAAGGAATTCGGCATCCTGATTGGTGAGGTGGAACTCGGAATTGTGCCGTTGCTCGGGCGTCAGTTTCTGGCGGTGCACAAGATTGGCTTCGCCGCGCTTGTTAAACCCGATTGTGACTTCGAGGACCAGAAAGAGGTCGTAGCCCGCCGCGCGGATACGCCCCATTACTTCTGCAATGCCATCGGAGTCGGAAAGGGACTTGTTGATTGCGCTTCCCAATTCCTTGATCAGGCGTTTAAAATTGTCGTCGAGGTCCAATAATTCACCAGGCCGTTATGAGATCGCAAAGTCAACCAAAGGCATTGTATGATTCGCCAGAAAGCAATGTCAAGGCGAAAGGGTTGGCCGGATTTGGTCACCGCGAGTCCAATCTTATCAGGAGAACACGCTTGATTTCCAAACGCGCGGGCGTCCGAGAGGAGATATTTGAGCAAGGTTAATGAGCTATTTCGCCACTGGCTTCGCTCCGCTCGGCGTTCCTTCCATTTGTTGGTCGGGCTGGTCTTCCTTGTATTGGCCGCCGCGGGTGCCTTTGTTTCGGTGTCAGAGTGGCAATCCTTTAGGGAAAATCAGGCGCTCGGATGGTCTCATTTTGGTGCGATCCTTGGTTTTACGGTCCTCCTGGTAATCCTTTCTCTCTATTCATTTGTCCGGGCACGGAGCGTACGTTAAGTTGAGCCTTTGATTAGAATCCCTAGCCGCCACATATCATGAGCGCTGACGAAAAATCTCGGGAAAAAAGTAAAACAGCTTCGGGTGTCGACATGAAGCCCGCCTATAAGCCCGATGATCTCACCGGATGGGACCATGAGGCAGACCTGGGTTACCCGGGAGATTATCCCTTTACGCGCGGCATCTATCCCACGATGTACCGCGGCAGGCTTTGGACCATGCGGCAATATGCCGGCTACGGTTCGGCGCTCGAGTCCAACGCCCGCTACCGTTTTCTTTTGGAACGGGGACAGACCGGCCTTTCCGTCGCGTTCGATCTTCCCACCCAGATAGGCCTTGATTCTGACCATGCGCTCGCCAGCGGAGAAGTGGGCCGGGCGGGCGTCGCCATTGATTCGCTCGAAGATATGGAGATTTTGTTCCAGGGGATCCCGCTCGACCGCATATCCGCTTCTATGACGATCAATGCCACGGCGGCCATCCTGCTGGCGCTTTATTTCGCCGTGGCGGAGAAGCAGGGCGTGCCGCTCAAAAAACTTTCCGGAACGGTCCAAAACGATATCCTGAAGGAATTCATTGCACGCGGCACCTACATCTTTCCTCCCGCCCCCGCGTTGCGCATTGTGACCGACATCTTTGCCTTTTGCCGCGATCACGCGCCCGAATGGAACACCATTTCCATCAGCGGCTACCACATTCGCGAGGCGGGCTCGACTGCCATTCAAGAAGTGGCATTTACCCTGGCCGATGGGATCGCCTACGTTGAATCCGCATTGGCGAGAGGGCTCGGCGTGGATGATTTTGCGCCCCGCCTCTCTTTCTTTCTGAATTCGCACAATGGTCTGTTGGAGGAAGTTTCGAAATTTCGCGCCGCCCGCCGCCTATGGGCGCGCATCATGCGCGAGCGCTTTGGCGCTTCCAAACCACAATCGTGGATGTTTCGCTTCCACGCCCAAACAGGAGGTTCGACTCTTACGGCGCAGCAGCCCAACGTCAACATCGTCCGCGTAACCCTTCAGGCGCTGGCCGCGGTGCTGGGTGGCACTCAGTCCCTGCATGCCAATTCGCGGGATGAAGCGCTGGCGCTGCCTACCGAAGCCTCCGCGCTGATAGCCTTGCGCACCCAGCAGATCCTGGCCTACGAGAGTGGGGTGGCCAATACGGTCGACCCGTTTGCCGGTTCTTACGTCATCGAGAAAATCACCAATGACATCGAGCAGGGTGCGGAGGAATACCTGCGCAAGATCGACGCCATGGGCGGAGTTCTGCGCGCCATCGAATCGGGATACATGCAGAAGGAAATCCAGCAAGCTTCCTACGAATATCAGAAAAAAGTGGAGACGGGCGAACAAGTGGTGGTGGGCGTCAACCGTTATTGCGCGGAAGGCGCGCCCTCGCCTCCTATTCTGCGAATTGACCCGGAAATCGAGCGTGGACAGGTTGCCAGGCTGCAAAAACTCCGCGCCCGCCGCAACGCATTCCAGGTTGCCGACGCTCTGTCGAAAGTAGCGACTGTCGCTCGATCCTCACAAAATTTAATGCCCGCGATCTTAGATGCAGTAAGATCCTATGCCACGGTCGGCGAAATTTCCGGCGCGCTCCGCAAGGAATTCGGGGAATACAAGGAGTCCGTCGTGATTTGAAAGGCTTATTAGGAAAACTATGCCCACTCTTACATTTCTCGGCGCTGCCGGTACCGTGACAGGTTCCAAATACCTTTTGGAGGCCGCGGGCGAGCGGCTGATGATTGACTGCGGACTTTTTCAAGGCGAGAAGGAACTGCGCCTGAGAAACTGGAACCCGCTGCCCATTCCGCCTTCGAGCATCAATTGGCTGGTGCTCACCCATGCTCATTTGGACCACGTGGGCTACATCCCCAAGCTGGTCAAGGATGGTTACGCCGGCCCAATATATGCGACACCGGCCACGGTGGAACTGGCTCGCCTCACGTTGCCGGATTCCGGTCATATTCAGGAAGAAGATGCGGCCTACGCCAACAAAACACAATCCAGCAAGCACTCGCCCGCCTTACCTCTGTACACCCTGGAAGATGCAACAAAGTCGCTTGAGTTGTTCAGCCCCGTCGACGAATCAAAGCCGTTCGAACTCTCTTCCCACTACTCGCTTCGGTTTTTTCACGCAGGGCACATTCTGGGTGCGCGAAGCATTGAAGTCACCATCCGGGAAAACGGTCAAACACTCAAAGTGCTTTTTTCCGGAGACCTGGGGCGGTTTAACCAGTTGATCATCAAGGAACCCGGCGTGCCCGACCCCGCCGACTACCTGATTTGTGAGTCGACGTACGGCGATCGCCTCCATCCCACCGACGATTTCCGGCCGCGCCTGGCGAAGATCGTTGAAGCCACGGCGCAGCGCGGCGGTTCCGTTGTCATCCCTTCCTTTGCCATTGGCCGGACCCAGGAATTACTTTATGTATTTCGAGATTTGATTGAAAAAGGCGCGATGCGCGCCATCCCTATTCACGTGGACAGCCCGATGGCCATCAATGTCACTGATATTCTTCTTCGCCATCACGAGGACGATAACCTGGAAGCCACCGACCTCCTGGCCCACGGGGACAAACTCTTTTCACCCCCCAATGTCCACTTCGATCGGACGGTGGAGGAATCGAAAGCCTTAAACGCCTCGAAAACACCCTGCGTAATTATATCCGCCAGCGGCATGGCGACCGGCGGGCGTGTGCTGCACCATCTGGCGCAGCGCCTTCCCGACCCACGCAACACCGTTCTGTTTGTCGGATACCAGGGAGCGGGTACGCGAGGGCGCACGATTCAATCCGGGGCGCAGGCCGTCAAAATTTACGCAGAAATGGTTCCCATCCGCGCGCAAGTGGAAAGCATTGAGAATCTCAGTGCGCACGCTGATTACGGGGAAATCCTGAAATGGCTGGGCAGGATTTCAGCTCCGCCACGACAGACTTTTATCACCCATGGCGAGCCTGGTCCGGCCGAGTCCCTGAGAGAAAAAATAACTGCCCAGCTCCACTGGACCGCTCGCGCGCCAGCTTATTTGGAAAAGGTTTCGCTCTAAGGTTACCGGAAAAATCTGTGGTTATTGCCCGGGATTGGGCGCACTGACCGTAGCCGAACCCTCCGCCGGCTCGAGGCCCAGAGTCCCGGCTATCGACCGCATCGCTTCAATACAAAACGCAATGTGTTCGTCGAGGCTCACGCCCATTTCTTCCGCGCCCTTCGTCATATCCTCGCGGCTCACTGACCGGGCGAAGGCTTTATCCTTCATCCGTTTTCGAACTGATTTGGCTTCCAGGCTCCGAAGTCTGTCCGGCCGGACCAGCGAACACGCCGTGATAAATCCTGCCACTTCATCGCAGGCAAAAAGAGTTTTGGCAAGCATAGTGTCCCGAGGCACGCCCGTATAATCCGCATGACCGAGGATGGCGCGGCGCAATTCCTCCGGATAACCGCGCTCCTTCAAAATCTCGCTGCCTTTTAGAGGATGGTCGGGGGCGTTCGGATAGATTTCGTAATCAAAGTCGTGGATCAAGCCCACTACTCCCCACTTTTCTTCGTCCTCCCCCAGCTTCCTGGCATAGGCTCGAACACAGACCTCAACCGCCAACGCGTGTTTGCGAAGATTTTCGCTCTTGGTGTATTCACAAAGTAAATTCCATGCCTCGGGACGATCCATCGTTCTACCTCCAGAAAATGTTGGTTCATTATACGAGAAAGTGAGAAAGGGCAACAAAACAAACCTGTGCGAATCGAAAGGTGTCAGTTCTGACACGGTTCCCGCCATTTGACACGAAGTTGCCAAGGAATGGTTAAGCTAACCTTCCCATAATCAATTAGATAGGGAATGGATAATTGCGTGCGACTAATCATCTTGTCCGGCGCGAAAGAAGCCTCGGGAGGAAGAAAATGCGGCCAACAACAAGTCAGATGGCAGAGAGATCAAAGCAGAACTTCAAAATGATTGGAGTGCAACTTGGGGCTGTCCTTCTTCTCGCATCAATGAACCTTTTCGGACGGGAAGAGTTTATCCGCCCCTTTCGCCCCGAACTTCAGGAAATTAGGCCGGCCACGCGAGTGCTAGTTCTCAGCATCCCGGACCGGAAGCTGGCGCTGACTGAAGACGGCGTAGTTCTGAAAACTTTTTGCGTGGCCGTGGGCAAGCCCTCAACACCAAGTCCCGCCGGAGAAATGAAAATCATCAACAAGGTCACGGACCCAACTTATTACCACGAAGGCACAGTGGTAAAGCCGGGGAAGAGCAATCCACTGGGCAGCCGATGGATGGGCCTGAGCAAGCCGGGTTACGGCATTCACGGAACCAACGTTCAGAACTCGGTAGGGAAGGCTGCGTCGCACGGATGCTTCCGAATGCGGAAACACGATGTGGAGGAGTTATTCACCCTGGTGCGCGTCGGCGACGTGGTTGAAATCCACGCGGAGCGCGACGCGAAGGTGGCCGCGATTTTTGTGGACCCGGAGAAAAACGTGATCGCGGAGCCACCGACCAGTGTGGCCCATGTGCTTGTGCCCACGCCGGTAGCGGCCGAAAGCAGGGCCGGTGGCAACTGATGGCCGCTGATGGATGGCTCGGGGTTGAAAGACACCATCAAGAGTCACCCCCCTAATTCGCAGATTCAAGATCAATTTTGGATGGACGCCGGGAGAGAAAACCCGAGCGAATTTCAAAGGAGGATAGTATGTTGCTGCTCAAGTATGTGATGTTGATTTGCGGAATCGGAGCCCTGATCGATGCCCTGGTGATAGTGGCTTACGATTTTTATCTGGCGGAAAGTTACCAGCGTTTGATGGCGCGAGGCGCGGCAGAAAATAAACCCGCACCCAGGCCCATTCGTTGGGCCACCGCAACCAAACTGGCCGTGATAGGGATGCTGCCAATACTTCTTGGTTTAAGCATCGTGGTGGTCCCGAGCGGCATGGCCGGAGTGCGCGTCAGCCAAGTATCCGGCACCCGTGCGGGAACGCTTTATCCCGGCGCGCACTTGATCAAGCCGTTGGTCGAACGGGTTGCACTCTTTGACACACGCGACCATGTTTTTACCACCAACTCCGAACCAACGCCGGCCCAGAAGGTGGAAGTACTCAGCGTGACGTCCCAGGAAGGCCTCTCGATCGGTCTGGCCGTCAACGTTCGATACCGCCTCGACCCGAGCCGTCTTGATTACATCGAAAGCAACCTGCCCCAACCGGTTGAGGAGGAAATTGTTCCACCCGTGGTCGCCAGCGCATTCCGGGAAATCGTCCCCAACTACACCGTGCGCGATGTTTTCGCAACCCGCCGCGAGGAAATCCGGAAACGCACCGCGGAAGTCATCAAGAAGAAACTTGGGGATGACGGAATTGTGGTGAAAGAAGTGATGGTGCGGGATATCAAGCTGCCTGAAGAATATGCCAAGGGCCTGGAAGGACTCTTGTTGAAAGAGCAGGAGAATGACCGGCTGGTGTTTGAGACTCAGATTCAGGAAAAGGGGGTCCGCATTGCCGAGTTGCAGGCCGAGGCAGACAAAGCCCGTGAAGTAAAACACGCCGAAGGCCAGGCGCAGGTCCGCGTGCTTCAGGCCAAGTCGGAATCCGATGCCATGCAATATACTTTGCCGCTCAAGGAAAAGCAGATTCAGCAGACGCGCCTGGAAGCCGAGGCCCGCAAAGAATCGACCATCAAGAACGCCGAAGCTGCCGCCCAGGCCAAGGTGATCGACAGCAAGGCGGAGCTCGAACGGCGCAACCTGATGGCGGATGCGGAAGCAAACCGCATCCGGATTACGGCGGTGGCCGATGGCGAGCGCATGAAGACCGAAGCCAGCGTGCTCAAACAGAATCCCCTTCTCATCAACAAAATCATTGCGGAGAAACTTTCCGACAAAGTCCAGATCATGATGGTCCCGTCGGACGGAAAGTTTTTTCTTACCAACGAGTTGATGCGGGGCGCACCGATGACTCCCGCCGCCATTCAGTCCCCCGACCCTGACGATCCACCGGAGCGAGTGAACGCGCGCCAACGCGATCCGCGGCAATAAGACGCGCAATGGGGAAGCTGGGAGGCTTCGTCTTTGCAGCCCCGAAGCCTCCCGGCACGCCGCCGGTGCGATCCGAATTCGTCGAGGCGGCCGAAACCCGAGGGTGGGAGGAACATGCTATAATCGCGCCGCGAAAAGGTTCGCCAGTCTCATGCGGCTTTCCCGCCGACTTTCTCTCCTCGCCGCCGCTTCGCTTTCCGGGGCGGTTATATTGCTCGCGACCACGCTGTTCGCTGCCGATAATTGGAACGACGCTGCAAGTGAATTTGCGGCGAAAATTCTCGCCCGCGCTCCCGCAAAACGTGCCATTGCCTTGTCGATTCGCAATATTTCATCCCTGGGCGATGATGACGTATCGCAAATCCGGCGCCAGCTACGGTCCCAGATGCGGAGCCACGGCGCCCAACTCAATGGGAGCAAGCAAGCAGGCACTGAGATCCACGTGACTTTGTCCGAAAACTCGGGAGGATATATTTGGGTGGCCGACATTCGTAACGGTTCTTCGCACGATGTCGCGATGATAAACGTGGCACGGCCGGCGCTGGCCGGGTTTCATCCCGTCCCTGAACCCTTAAGCATTCGGAAAACGCTTCTCTACTCGCAGACTGAGCCCATGCTGGCTGGTGTCTTCTTTGTCCACCCGGCGCAGACGCCCTCCAAAACATACTTATTGGTGCTGGGTGTTGACTCAGTTTCTTTGTATGAGGAGGTCGATCAGGCAGCCAAGAGTAACCTGGCGTGGACGCTGAAGCAATCATCCCCCATCCGGCGGAGTCGTCCCGTGACTCGTGATTTTCGGGGGCGACTGGAAATGGGGCATGACTATTCATTCAATGTCTATCTGCCTGGAGAGACTTGCAGCGGCGTCATCGACCCTGCGCTGAAATTGGATTGCCGTGATAGCGACACGCCCTGGCCATACGGCGTTTCAATTGCCAATTACATCGCCGCCAATTTCAACCCGGACCGCAATTTCTTTGATGGAAGAATACAATTCAGTGACGGCCGCGCATTCGCGGCGCCTCCGTTCTATTCAGTCGCGCTTCTCCCCCTGAAGAGTGGGGATATTTGGCTGTTGGCCGGGATTGACGGGCGAATTCAGTTGTTAAACTCCAACATGGTTCCAACGGGAAGCTTTGAAGGCTGGGGCAGCAATATCGCTGTGATTCAATCCAATTGCCAGGAGATTATGCAGGCGTTGGCAACCCTGCCCGGTGACTACAGTACCTCGGACGCTGTGCAGGCTATTAACCTGGTGGATGGTAAAGGAGTGCCTGCTAGCGCCGCCTTGGATTTCGGGGGACCGGTGACCGAACTTTGGTCGGAACCGTTTTCAGCCCTTGCCATTTCACACAATCTTAAGACATCAACGTATGAATTATCTCGTTTGTCCGTTACTTGTGGCCAGTAGCGCCGTGTTGGCCGTGGCGCCCGCGTGCGCCGCCACGCGGCCGCGCTATGGCGGCGCGCTGCGCGTGGAAATACATGCTAAAGTTTTCTCGCTCGATCAGGAAGAAAAACAAAGTATTGCGGAGGCCGATGCGGCGAACAAGATTCGCGATTTGATCTACGACCGCCTGGTTCGTCTCGATCGGAACGGCCAGGCGCAACCTGCCCTTGCTTTGTCCTGGGAACACGATTCACAATCCGTCCGATGGCGGTTCAAACTCCGCCCCGGGGTGAAGTGGCAGGACGGCGCGCCGCTCACTCCCGAAGAGGTCGCCGCATCGTTGCAGCGCCAGGGCCAGGCCGGTTCGGTTCGAGCGTCGGGCGACGTTCTTGAAATCAACCTGGCTCATGCATGGCCGGATTTGCCGGCGGCTCTGGCCACGGATGCCTCAGCTTCGATCCGCCGTTCAGGTGATCAATCGGCTACCGCACTCCCTGTGGGGACGGGACCTTTCCGCCTTTCGGATTGGCAACCCGGCCACAGCGCTGAGCTTCAGGCCAACGACGATTATTGGGGCGGCCGACCCTTCATAGACAAGATTGAAATCCAAATGGGTCGCGCGAGCCGGGAGCAGGTTCTGGACCTGGAATTGGACCGTACAGATTTGGCGGAGCTTGACCCGATCGACGCCCATCGCTACCAGCAGGAAGGGAAGAGGGTGTGGGCGTCGGCTGCGGTTGAACTCCTCCTCCTCCACTTTGACCTGAACCAATCTGTGGTGCAGGACTTGCGCCTGCGGCAGGCCGTTGCCAGGTCCATCGATCGCGCCGCCATTCAACACGTTCTCACCCAGAATTATGGAGAGGTCGCGGGGGGATTTATTCCGCAATGGCTGAGCGGGTATTCATTCCTGTTTCCCTCAGCGCCGGACTTGAAGCTGGCGCGGGATCTCACTGCTTCCATTGGAACTTTGCCGGTGCTCAAGATGGGTTATGACCCGAGCGATGCGTTGGCGCGCCAAACGGCGGAGCGTATCGCGGTGAATACGCGTGATGCTGGAATGAATATCCAGGTTTCGCCTCTTCCCGCAGGTTGGAAAGGCGGAGCGGATTCCGGCCCCGAAATGCGCATGGAGCGCGTGCGCATCGATGGGCCAACATTTGAAAACGCCGTGCTTCAGGCGGAGTCCCGCCTCGGACTTGGATTCGCAGGCAAGACGGTGCCCCCCGAAATTGTTTATGTCGCCGAACAAAAGCTTCTGGATAACCTGGAAGATGTTCCAGTGGTCTACGTTCCGGACCTCCTGGGTGTTGGCCCGCATGTGAAGGATTGGTCGGCGTTGCCCTGGGGCGATTGGCGTCTTCAGGACGCTTGGATGGATGCGGAGAAGCCATGAGCTTTCGCGCCAAACTGATGGCCGTCTTTGCGGTTACCGTGATCGTGTCGGTAGGGCTCGTGGCTTGGATTGTTTCGGCTTCCACACGGAACGCATTTGAGCGCCTCGATCGGGACCGCACCGCCGCCTTGGTGGCGCAATTCCAGAGGGATTTCGGCAGGCGCGCCGATGAGGTGACGCAACGGGTGGAGGGAATCGCCACGGCTGGGGAAACTCTTGCCATGGCTGTTGCGCTCGGCCGCGCCTCACCTGACTATTCGGCCTTCGTGAATGAAGCGGGCGGACTGGCCACAGCTCATCAATTGGACTTTCTTGAATTGACGACGGGTGATGGGACCATTGTTTCCTCAGCCCAGTGGCCGGCGCGCTTCGGCTACAAAGAGACATGGACTACGGAGCCCGTTGATTGGTCAAATCAAAGCGCATTCTTGAAGCGGGAGGAATTGCCGGAGGGCGAGGTATTGGCAGTGATGGCAGTGCGAGTGGTGCGCGCAGGCGAGAAGAAATTCTTCGTGGTTGGCGGCTTACGGCTGGACAAATTGTTCCTGGCCTCGCTGGTGCTGCCGGCTGGAACGCGGGCGTTGCTTTACCAAAGCGCCGGCAAGGGCGCGGGCGCCGGCGCCGGTTCTCTGGTGGATGTTTCTGGGCCTGTTGCCCAAGCAGAAAAGCTCGCGACCCTCATCACCCAACGACCCAATGGGGCGGGAGAGAATTCAGCCATCATCACATGGACTGACGACCCGGAGAGTGCCGAGACTTTTCACGTGATTCCTTTGAAAGGCCGCAACCAGGAAATACTTGGCATGTTTCTGGTGGGCAGCTCCCGGCGGGAGCTGGTTGAACTGGAGAGCCAGATTCGATGGATCTCTATCATGGTGGGGATGGCAGGAATCCTGTTTGGAATTGTGCTCAGTGGTTGGATGGCGGGGCGCGTCACCAGGCCGGTGCGGCTCTTGGCCGATGCTTCACGGCAAGTTGCGGATGGAAATTGGGAGGTGCGCGTTGAGGTTGAGTCCGAGGATGAGATGGGGCAGTTGGCTCGCGCCTTCAATCGGATGACACAGCAACTGGTGGAGCAGCGTGGACGCCTGCTACAGGCGGAGCGCGTAGCGGCGTGGCGCGAATTGGCGCGGCGGCTGGCGCACGAATTGAAGAATCCGCTTTTCCCCCTCCAGATTACGGTGGAGAATCTGTTGCGCTCCCGGGAGAGCAACCCCGCGCAATTTGATGAGGTCTTTCGCGAGAGCACTTCCACCTTGTTGGCCGAACTTGCGAATTTAAGGATCATCGTGGGCCGCTTCAGTGATTTTGCCAAGATGCCCGCGCCCCAATTGCGGACGGTGGATATAAACGAAGTGGTTCGAGGCGCGTTAAAGCTCATGCAGGCGCAGATCGAGGCCCCCGGCAAACCGCCGGTTGCACTCAAGGTCGATCTCGCTTCAGGCTTAGGTTCCATTCAGGCTGACCCGGAATTGTTGCATCGCGCCGTGGGGAACCTGATACTCAACGCGCTCGATGCCATGCCCTCCGGCGGGACGCTGGCGGCTCGCACACAACCCGTTGAAGGTGGCATTCGTTTGCAGATTTCCGATTCGGGCAAGGGATTGACCAAAGAGGAGTGTGAGCGATTGTTCACTCCGTACTACACCACCAAGCAGCATGGCACCGGACTTGGGCTGGCCATCGTTCAGTCGGTGGTGAGCGACCACGGCGGTAAGATCTCAGTGAAAAGCGAGCCCGATCAAGGCACAATGTTTACCATCGATCTGCCGGCCTTGCCGCCGGCGTCCTCAGGCGCCTTGGACAGCGCCATGTCGATGGGCGCTCATTCGCAGGGAAAAGGCGGAACTCTGTGACCGCGAAAGCGCATCTGCTGATTATCGATGACGAAGCCAACACGCTGGCTTCGCTCTCCCGCGCGTTTCGATTGGACGGGTACGAGGCCACCGTTTGCGATTCGGCCGCGCGCGCTTTGGAGCTGGTGAAGAGCCAGACGTTCGATTTGATCCTGTCCGATGTGGTGATGCCGGAGAAGGATGGACTCTCGCTGCTCGAAGATTTCAAGAAAATGGAATTGGCAACTCCTGTGGTGATGGTCTCCGGGCAGGCGCACATTGAGATGGCGGTGCGCGCCACGCGTTTGGGCGCCGTCGATTTTCTGGAGAAACCGCTCTCCACGGAAAAGCTCCTATTGACGGTGGAAAATGTTCTAAACCTGCGGCGTTTAAAGGAAGAGAACCAACGCCTGCGGACGCGGTTGGGCAAGCACGAAATCGTCTGGTCAGGCGAGTCCATGCGCCGTTTGATGGCCCAGGTGGAGCGGGTGGCGGCCAGTGAAACGCGGATCTCCATTCTTGGTGAAACGGGGACGGGGAAGGAACTGGTGGCGCGCACTTTGCACGAGCGCAGTCCGCGCAAGGGCGGCCCGTTTATCACCTTGAATTGCGCAGCCGTCCCGGCGGAATTAATTGAGTCAGAACTTTTTGGACATGAAAAGGGCGCCTTCACTGGAGCCGCGGCGCGCCATCTGGGGAAATTCGAACAGGCGCAAAAGGGCACGCTCTTCCTGGATGAAATTGGCGACATGCCTCTTGCCATGCAGGCCAAGCTCCTGCGCGTGCTGGAAGAAGGTGAGATTGAACGCGTCGGCGGGGAACAGCATATTTCCGTGGATGTTCGTGTGGTCGTGGCCACCCATCGAATCCTTGAAGATCTGGTGAAGCAGGGCAAGTTCCGCCAGGACCTCTACCATCGCGTGTACGTTTTCCCGCTCTTCATCCCTCCCCTCCGCGAACGGCAGGAAGACATTCCGGCGCTGGTCGAACATTTTGCGCGCCAAGTCGCCGCCCAGAACGGTTGGAAGCGGTTGGCTTTTGCACGGGATGCCATCGAGGAACTTAAGCGTTATTCCTGGCCGGGAAATGTGCGCGAGCTGCGTAATGTGGTGGAGCGCTTGCTTTTGCTCGCAACTGATGACCACGTCGACCTGATCACCCTGCGCGCTGCCCTCCCCCAGCCATCTGTGGGCGCCAGTGAAGGTCCGGGGCCCTACACAAAGAGATTGGCCGAGCGAGTGGAAGCGTTTGAACGCGAAACGATCCTGACCGAGCTGGGACGCCATCAAAACCACATCACGAAAACCGCGAAATCCCTCGGCCTCGAGCGCAGTCATCTCTACAAAAAATGCCAGCAGTTGGGGATTGATTTGCGGTCGGTGCGGAAGGATGTACAGGACTAGATGCGCTCCACCCGGCGAGCAATAAGTTCAACGAAAATGATTTTCAATTAGAAATCCCAGCGGCAATCCCCACCAGCAGATTATTGATGTGCGAGGCGAGTGCGCAGACAAACTTAATGACGCTGCCGTCGCACGTCCGCTATAATCTTTTTTTGGGATTTAACTTTTCAAAAGAACCCTAAATGCTGCGCCGTCTAGCCCCGCTAAAACCCTACCTTGCCCGCTACAAGAAACGATTTGTAGTGGGCTTTCTAACATTAATCATCACCCAGGCGGCTGGAATCGCCGTTCCGCTGATGATCAAGGCCGGGATTGACGGCCTGATGCGGGGTGTAACTCACACCCGGCTGCTTTGGATTGGAGGGTTCCTGCTCGGCCTCGCGGTGGTAAAAGCGTTCTTCCAGTTTTGGATGCGTTGGATCCTGATCGGCATTTCGCGCGACGTGGAATACGATCTGCGCAACGACTTGTTCCGGCACCTGATGATCCTCTCGCCGCGCTATTACACGGTGACACGCACCGGCGACCTGATGTCCAAACTCACCAACGATCTGAACGCGGTGCGCAACATGGCGGGGCCGGGGATCATGTATTCCGCCAACACTGTGGTGACGGGCATCGCCACTATTGCCCTGATGCTTGATCTCGATTGGCGTCTGACGGTGTTGACTCTCATCCCGCTGCCTCTCGCATCGGTGGCTGTCAAATTTTTCGGGCAGCGGATTCACGACCGCTTTGAAAAGATTCAGGCCATGTACTCCGAGTTGACGGAAAAAGTCCGCGAGAATCTTGCGGGGGTGCGGGTGATCCGCGCCTTTTGCCAGGAAGAGGCGGAGAGCGCGCATTTCGACCGGATGAATCAGGAATTCGTGGATAAGAATCAGCGCCTGATTTGGATTACCAGCTTCCTGTGGCCGGCGTTGACGCAGCTGTTTGCCATCGCCTTCATGCTGATCATGGTGGTGGGCGGGCGGCACGTGCTCTCCGGCGCCATCACGGTGGGCGCATTCACCGCCTTCAACATTTATCTCACTTATCTCATCTGGCCCATCATTGCTCTGGGTTGGGTGACGAATCTGGTGCAGAGAGGCCTCGCGTCCCTGGAACGGCTGAACACCATCTTCCTGGCACGGCCTGAAATTGATGACCGCGATGTTCGCGATCCTGGCCTCACAACTTTGCGGGGGGAAATCGAATTTCGTAATCTCAATTTCGCCTACAACGGGAAGACGATTCTCAAGAACATCAACCTGAAGATCCCTGCCGGGAAGACGGTGGCGGTGGTGGGCGCGACCGGCTCAGGTAAAACCACCCTGGTCAATTTGATTCCGCGCCTCTATGACTCTCCCGAGGCTGGCATGGTTCTGATGGATGGCGTGCCCATAAGCCAGATTCCATTGAAGACTCTGCGTGAACACATCGGCTTTGTCCCCCAGGAAACATTCCTGTTTAGCGACACGATTCGGGAAAACATCAAATTTGGCGCTGCTTCCGCCTCCGACGGTGAAGTTGAGCGAGCCGCCGAAATTTCCAATATTCTCCCCGAGATTCGCTCCTTCCCCAAAGGGTTTGACACCATGGTGGGCGAGCGCGGGCTAACCCTCTCCGGCGGGCAAAAGCAGCGCACCGCGATTTCCCGCGCCGTCATTCGCGATCCGAAAATAATGATTTTGGATGACGCGCTCTCGAGTGTGGACACTTACACCGAGGAAAAAATCCTGAGCCAATTGACCGGACTCATGGCAGGCCGGACCACACTCCTGATTTCCCACCGCGTCTCCACCATCCAGAACGCCGACGAAATAGTGGTGCTGCATGATGGAGAAATCGTGGAACGCGGAACGCATTCAGAATTACTGGCCATGAATGGAGCCTATGCGGAACTTTATAACAAACAGTTGATTGAGGAAGAACTGGAGAAGGAAATCTAACTGTCGTTTTGATTGATGGCCGACAACATTCACGAAGAAGAGATTCTCGGTAAAGCCTACGACGGGCGGTTGATGAGGCGATTGCTTCGTTACCTGCGGCCCTACTGGTTTATTGCGACGGCCGCCCTGGCGGCAATTCTTCTCTATGGCGTGCTCCAGGCGGCCCCGCCTTATTTGCTAAAGGTGGAAGTGGACCGTTATCTTGACCCCAGCGGCCGCCAGCAGACCCCGCAGTTCCTTGCTCATTTTCTTAGCCCCAACCCGCTTACCGGAATCATGCAAATCGCGCTGGCGCTTTTTCTCCCCACCGTTATTTTGACGTTTGTCCTGGAATTCGCCCAATCGTTTGCCATGCAGTGGGTGGGGCAGAAGGTGATGTACGACCTGCGCAAAGAAATCTTCGGCCACTTGCAGAAGTTGCAATTGAGTTTTTACGACCACAATCCCGTGGGCCGCATGGTAACCCGAGTGACGACCGACGTGGACGTGCTAAATGATTTGTTCGCATCGGGCGTAGTGGCCATCTTCGGTGACGTTTTCTCCCTGGTCAGCATTATGGTAGTGATGCTGGAACTCAACTGGAAACTGGCGCTGCTCACGTTTTGCGTTCTGCCCTTGATCGTCATCATCACCATGTCATTCCGCCGGGCCGTGCGCCAATCTTACCGGCGCATTCGCGTAGCCATCGCGCGAATCAATGCTTACCTTCAGGAACACCTGACGGGAATGACGGTACTCCAACTGTTCAATCGCGAATCGCGCAGCTTTGAGGAGTTCGAAAAGATTAATCGCCTTCACATGGACGCTTACAAAGATTCCATCCTGGCCTACGGGCTTTTTTATCCCGCGGTGGAATTGGTGGGGACGCTGGCCGCAGCCATTATCCTGTATCGCGGGGGCATCATGACCCTGAATGGGGCGGTGACTATTGGGACGGCCATCGCCTTCATCCAGTATTCGCAACGTTTCTTTCGCCCCATCCAGGATTTGAGCGACAAATACAACATCCTCCAGGCGGCCATGGCAAGCGCCGAGCGCATTTTCAAGCTGCTCGATTCACCCGTCACCATCCAGGATCCTGCCCGGCCCCTCGCGCCCGCAGATCCTCGTGGCCGGGTGGAATTCCGCAAGGTGGGATTCTCCTACACCAGCGACCAGCGCGTGCTGGAGGACGTTTCCTTCACTCTCAAGCCTGGAGAGACGTTGGCCATCGTGGGCCACACGGGCGCCGGCAAGACTACACTCACCAGCCTCCTGCTTCGCTTTTACGACGTGCAGGAAGGGCAGGTGCTGCTGGATGGTATTGACACGCGCGATCTGCTCCTCTGCGACCTGCGCAGGAATTTTGGCATGGTCCTTCAGGACCCATTTCTGTTTTCGGGGACGGTGGCCGGCAACATTCGCCTGGGAACTGAGGGCATCAGCGATGAGCAAGTGCGTGAAGCCGCACGCAAGGTGAACATCCTCGATTTCATTGAGAGCCTGCCGGGCGGATTTAATGAGCCGGTGAAGGAGCGCGGCTCCACGCTTTCGGTGGGACAAAAGCAATTGCTGTCTTTTGCCCGTGCCCTCGCCCACAATCCCAAAATATTGATTCTGGACGAAGCGACGTCGAGTGTCGACCCGGAAACCGAGTATATGATTCGCGAGGCGCTGCGTCGGCTGCTCGAGAACCGGACGTCGCTGGTGATCGCCCACCGTTTATCGACCATCCAGAATGCTTCGAAAATCGTGGTGATGCACAAAGGCCGGGTTCGGGAAGTGGGCACACACCAGGAACTGCTCCAGAAACGCGGAATTTATTTCAAGCTTTACCAGCTTCAGTATAAGGATCAGGAATTGTCCGTGGTGGGTGGTCCATCGTCCGCGACTGGTGGAATCAGTGAATCGTTGGAGTAGAGAAATGAAATTGGAAACTCGAAACTGGAAATTGGGAGATGGCAGGTTTTATTCCAGCAAATGTTTCCATTCTTAGGTTTCTACTTTCCAGTTTCCATTTTCTAATTTCGAGTTTCCAGTTTCGAGTTTTCCTTTTCCATCCTTTCTATGGCCCAAACACCCAACATTTTCATGGTAGCCGGTGAGCGTTCGGGCGACGTCTACGGCGGAGAGCTCGCTGCCGCGTTGCGCGCTCGGAGTGGCGCCCTGCGCATCTTCGGCTGCGGTGGGGAAGCCATGCGCAAGGCCGGAGTTGATACCACGGTTGATTTGCGTGATTTCGCCCTCATGGGCATCACGGAGGTCATCAAGCACCTGCCTCGCGCCCGACGCACCTTTAATCTACTGTTGGAAGAGGTCGACCGCCAAAAGCCTGCGCTGGCCGTTTTGATTGACTCACCCAGCCTTAATTTGCGGTTGGCCAAGGCGCTCAAGCGTAGGAAGATTCGCGTGGTTTATTTCGTGAGTCCACAGATCTGGGCGTGGAAAAAGTGGCGGATTCATCATCTGAAAACCCGGATTGACAAGATGTTGTGCATTTTTGATTTTGAGGAGGCCATCTATAAGAAAGCGGGTATCCCCGTGGAGTTTGTGGGCAATCCCCTGGTGGACCTGGTACGCCCCCGCCTTTCGCGTGCCGCATTTTTAGAACTGACGGGCTTGGAGGCGGAAACGCCAACCGTCGCTATTCTTCCCGGCAGCCGGGAGCGAGAGGTGCTCTTCAATTTGCCCACCCTTCTTGACGCCGCCAGCCGCATGGCCCTGACGCGCAAGATCCAGTTCGTAATTCCGGTGGCACGCTCCCTCGACCCCGCCTGGCTGGAATCGCGCCTGCGGGATTATTATGTGGGCAGAGCAGCCCTCCGCACGGTGACCGAAGCTACTCACGATGTACTTTATTATTCCGACGTGGCCGCCGTGGCAAGCGGCACGGCGACGGTGGAAGCCGCGCTATGCGAGCGCCCCATGGTGGTGGTCTACCGAGTGTCGCCCATTACCTACCTGCTGGGGAAATATATGGTCGATGTCCCGTTTTACAGCATGGTCAATCTGTTGGCCGGGAAGGGCATTGTTAAGGAATTGATCCAAAACGATTTTACTGCACAGGCGGTGGCGGCTCAGTTAGAATATTTACTGGACCATCCGGAGGCGCGCAACGAAATGGTACAAGGGTTCCGGGCGCTAAAGCCCCGTCTGGGTTCAGGCGAAGCCATTCAAAAGGCTGCGGACGCGGTGATGCGGGAGTTGTCTTCACCCCAGGAGGATTAACATCTGATAAGGCATCACGCAAATTTGAAACAAACATTCAGGCCATACAACTTCCCGTGCCGGATAAAGAATCCAATCATATGACTCAGATTTTTATGGAAAACAAACGGAGTGGGAAGTGAGGATTGCTCAGGTGATGAATACCACTGGGCGGAAGGCGTTTTATGTCCTGACGCCGTTTCTTGCCTTGATGCTGCTCGCCACCTCCCGAAACACCCAGGCCCAGACTACGGCGCCTCGCTTTGAGGTGACCCATTATGCGATTGACGCGGAACTGTTTCCAACCACGCACCTTCTCAAAGCAAGAGCCAAGATCGATTTCGTTCCCCAGGTGGGGATGAGTTCGATCGGCTTTGAATTGCATGGCGCGCTTAAAGTTTCAAGCGTGGTGGATTCCACGCGCAAGAACCTGAACTACCGGCAGGACGGCTTGAATCTGAATGTGGATTTTCAAAGCGCTCTCCAGCCGTCCCAATCTACTTCCATCACGGTCGAGTACGGCGGAACGCTGGCCAACGCGGACGGCAGTCCGGTGGAAAACTTGAAGCTCGCCTATGTGGGCCCGGAAGGATCCTACCTGCTCTATCCTGCCCGCTGGTTTCCAGTGAGTGGATATGGAGTGAATCGTTTTGCCGCCACCATGCGGATTTCTGTGCCGCCCGACGAAACCGTAATTGCGTCCGGAACCGGGGCCTCAATCGACCGCCAGGCCGACAAAGTAATTTACACATTTCAATTTGATAAGAACTCATTTCCAGGGACCGTGCTGGCAGGCAAATACGTGGTCCAACCGTCCACGGCGGTGGGCGCCGACATAACATTGTATATGAAGGCGGGGCATGAGCAATTCGCCGCCAGTTATGGCGAGACCTCGGCCAAAATTCTGGAATTTTATTCCCGCATCTTTGGGCCGCTCCCGGTTCAACACCTTTCGCTGGTAGAGATTGATGATAATACGGTGGGCGGGTATTCCGCGCCGGGCTTGGTGGCCCTGGCGTCGCGCGGCTTTGCCGCTCCGGTGAACTACCGGCTCTTGGCCCATGAAATTTCCCACCAGTGGTGGCGCTGCCTGGTAAGCCCGGCGACGCCTGATGACGCATTCCTGGATGAAGGGTTGGCGACTTATTCGGCCGCTCTGGTGGTGCAGGATATGGCCGGCGAAAATGCCTTTGAGGACGTCATGCGCGAGATCGATGTGGGCGCCCTCACCCATGAAGAGGTAGCACCCATCAGCCAGGCCGGTCACTTGCATGAATTCACCCCGGACTACGAGTCCATCGTTTTCCAAAAAGGGGCGATGGTTTTTCATATGCTTCGCTGGGTGATTGGCGACGACGCGTTCCTTAAAACCATGCAGGACGCGGCGAAAGATCATGCCTGGGGATCCATTTCCACCGACGAGTTCCAAAAACTGGCGGAGAAAGATGGGAAGCAGGAGTTGACGTATTTCTTTGCCCAATGGGTGAGCTCAACGGGCGTTCCGCAGTTCAAACGTACGTGGGCGGTTTATAGGACTCAGAACGGATATCAGGTGGTGGGCAAAGTTCAGCAGGACATGGACATTTTCCGCATGCCGGTGGAAGTCCGCGTGTATACCGAGGCGACAAAACCCATCAACGAACGGGTGGATATGACTGGAACGACGGCGGACTTCACCATCAACACCCACGGCAAACCACAGCGGGTGATCGTCGATCCCGCCAGCCGGCTATTGAAATTCGACGACAAAACCAAGATTGCCGTCGAAATGGCGAGGGGCGACCAACTGGTGGAGGAACAGGCTTATCTCGAAGCCATCAAGCAATATCAGGCCGTGCTTGATTTGAACAAGAACAGCTCGCTGGCTCATTACCGCACCGCCGAGATTTTTTTCAAATTACGGAATTACAACGCGGCCATGGAAGCCTTCCGTCAGGCGTTGGCCGGAGACATGGATCCCAAATGGATTGAAGTTTGGAGCCACTTGAATATCGGGAAAATTTTTGATGTGACCGGCCAGCGCGATCGCGCCCTTAACGAATACCAGCGGGCCTTGCAGACCAACAACAACACCCAGGGAGCGCTCGAAGAAGCCAACCGCTATATTCAGAAACCTTATGCCGAGCAACCTCGCGATGCGGCAAAATGAAGAAGTGGACCAAGAATTCCCACTTACCCGAACTTCAGTCCTGTAAGCTGCGGTGAAGCGATACTGCGGCTCTGAATGAGAACTTTGAAAATACTTCCCATGCCCCGGGAATCCTCGGGCCCCCCGGGAAAAATCAGCCGCTTCAGTTTTAATCTCGCCTGAAGTTTTTCTTCCTCGGTTTGCCCAGGATCATACAAATCCGCGAATTCGTTTGCCTCGCCCAGCGCCATCAGAAACCGCTCCTGGGTCGTCAACCCGACGCAAGTCAGGCCGGCGTCCTTACCAGAATCAATCAGCGCGCTGAAATTCACGTGCGCGGTCATATCCTGGTCGCCCGGTGCATCATAAAAATCCTCTGTTGTTTTGTGGCCGCTGTAGGCCAGCAAGGTCCCCCGAGGGCGCGCCGAGGTGTAAAGAGACTCAGCGAGGCCCCCGTAATCGACGGTGACGACGAAGCCTCGCTTTAATTTTTCGGCCACCGAACGCAACCACAAGATTGCCCTGCGATTAACTTCCACGCGATGGCCCTCGTCAAGCTGGTTGGCATACCGCGCCACGTAGGCCGCCACGGCGGAATCGGTGAGAGGGCCCATGGATTCTCTCAGGCTCTCCCCGTGTGCTTCAACATAAACTTCCTTCAGTCGGCCGGCGACCCGGGCGACAATCGAAACCGGAAACGCGTCCGCCAGTTCGTTGGAGAAAAAGCAACCCGTAACCGGATCGAGCTCCTCGGTCGACGCGATGGCTCGGAAGCGCGAGACGTCAACTTCCCTGGTGATTCGATCGAGCGCGCGGGCACGCCGGTGGGGCCCGGGTTCGACCACCACGTATTCGAGCGCTTCATTGAAATCAGGGCGCGTCGCCTTGACCCGCCGTAGAAAATCGGCCGCAAATCTGCCACTACCCGCTCCCATTTCCACCCATAAGAACCGCTTCGGACGCTCGAGGATTTCCCACATTTCCGCCGCCTGCCGCGCCACCAGCCGCGCAAAAACCGGGTGTAAATCGGCGCTGGTAAAAAAATCTCCCTCCACTCCCGTTCGCTCGCGCTCCTGCATGTAATAACCCAATTCAGGGTGGTAAAGGCAAAGCTCCATGTAACGTTCAAAATTGACGGGGCCAGACTGACGAAGCATTTCCAGGAGCAGCGTTTTGAGTGGCGAGTCTTTCAAGGTTGATAAGAGAAGCCTGGAGTCATAAGGATTTATTAAAACGGCTGGCGACGCGGCGCGCGCGGCAAGAATTCTATTCTCACGGCGCCGGCGAAATCAACTTCTGGTAAGCATCCTGAAAAGCTTTGAGCGTAGGGTTGTCGTACAAAACAAAATGGATGTGTTCAAGCGAAGTGGGCGACTTCACAAAGGCCAGAACTTCTCGCAGCATAATCCGCGCGCACTGGTCGGCGGGAAAGCCCGCGATGCCCGTTCCCACCGCCGGAAATGCGACGCTCTTCAAGCTTTTTTCCTGGGCCCGCAGCAAACTATTTCGCGTAGTGGCGCGCAAAGCTTCTGCGGTGGTGGACCACCCCAGAATCATGCTGGCCGCGTGGATCACGTGCTTTGCTTTGAGATTGCCGCCGGTGGTGATGGCCGCCTCACCTAAGGGAATTTTACCGATTTTCTCGCACTCGTCGGCAATTCGCGCTCCGCCCTTGCGGCGGATGGCGCCGGCAACACCTCCGCCCAGAATCAAATCGCTGTTGGCCGCGTTAACGATAGCGTCCACATCCATTTCCGTGATATCGCCTTCGGTGATGTGTATTTCCGTGGGCATGATTTAAACTATGTGCATACGGCCGCTCCTTCATGGCCGTTCACCCAAACTTCGCGGAGCGCGCGCCGAACAAACACGCGAATGATTTGCCGCCGGTACTCGGGCGTGGAAGCCGATGTCCGCAATGGCTTGCCGGTGCGGATGGCGTCGTGCGCGATCTGCTCCACAAGTTCCGCGTCGTAGCGCCGGCCCTGCATTAGCTCCGCTGCCCTCACCAATTGGGGGGCGGGATTGACGGCGTTCACCGCTATACGCGCTTCCAGGCAATGTCCTGCACCATCCTTTCGCATGGCGACTGCTACTCCGGCAAGTGGATAATCAATGGATTGCCGCAAGCGAAGCTTTTTGTAGGTTCCGCTCCATTCCGCGCTCGATGCGGGCACACGAATGCCCGTGACTATTTCATCGTTTGCCTTGGCGATGCGAGCGATTCCGTCATTCACATAGAAACCTGCCAGAGGTAATTCTCTTTGACCTCGCGGGCCTGCCAGTTGGACCGAAGCGTTGAGAGCGAGCAGGGCAGGCGCGGTATCTCCGGAAAACACGGCCCAACACATTCGTCCGCCGGGCGCCACGTGACAAATGGTGCCATCCTTTTTAATGCACCCGCCAATGGATTCGCGCCAGAACTGCGATTGGTTGTAGTAGAGGCAGCGGGTGTCCAGGCACAAATTACCGCCCAGCGTACCCATGTTACGAAGCAGGGGGCTGGCGATGGTTTTGGCTGCTTCGTGCAAGACGGGAAAATATCGCGCGATCTCGGGCGATTCCACCAGGGTCGAAATTCGCGTCAACGCTCCCACCCTCAGATCCGCGCCTGCGGGATAGCGAATAAAATCCAATCCGCGGATTCCTTTGAGGTCAAGGAGAACGCTCGGCGCAAACAATCCTTGCTTCATGCTCGGAATCAAGTCCGTGCCGCCCGCCACCATCTGCACGTCGGGGCCATATCGGGCGAGCGCTTCAATGGCGGCATCAAGTGTCCGGGGCCGCGCCACATCAAAAACCGGCATGCTCATTATTTGTTTCCGTGGACAATTCTTGGCTCGCGGACTCAATAAGTTCTTCCGCGGATTTATTCTGACTCCTGACTCCTAGCTCCTTACTCCGGTCTTTTTCTTCTCCTCCAACGCCTTCAAAACTTTTTCCGGCGTGATGGGCAACGTGTTGATCCAAACGCCCACCGCGTCATAGATGGCATGGGCCACGGCGGGGATGGTGGCGGCAAGCGATCCTTCGCCCGCTTCTTTGGCGCCGAAGGGACCCTCGGGATCGTTGCTCTCCACGATGATCGGATCGATGGGCGGCGATTCGTGCGTCGACGCGCTGCGGTATTCAAGCAGCCCCGGATTCATCAGGCGTCCGCCTTCCCACACCATCTCCTCCTGAACGGCCTGCCCCAGACCCATCCAGACCGAGCCGATCACTTGACCTTCCACATTGATCGGGTTAATGGCTTTGCCGCAATCGTGCGCAGCGGTGATGCGGTCCACGCGCACCTCGCCTGTCTCAGTATCCACGGTCACTTCCGCCACCTGCGCGCTGTAGCTGTAAGCCGGGGACGGTCCGACGCCCGCACCCTTGAATTTTCCGCCTTGTGCGTCTTTGGGTGGAGCATAGGTCCCTGCGGCCGTCAGAGTTTCATTCGGCCCGATTGCCAGGCGGGCGGCATCGTCGAATGTCAATTGGTTCCCGGCATTTGTCGATTTCTTGGCGGCGGCCATAATCACTTGACGAAGATTGCGCGCGGCATCGAGGGCGGCGTTTCCCGCCATGAAGGTTACGCGGCTGGAATAGCTTCCCAAATCTACCGGCGTAAGCGCAGTATCTGCGGCCACAATTTTCACGCGGTCCACGGGAATTCCCAACTCGGCCGCAACAATTTGCACTTGCATGGTGTCAGAACCCTGCCCGATTTCCGAAGCGCCGGTAAAAATTGTGACCACTCCCTTTTCATCGGCGGAGAGGTTCACCGTGGTGTGCGGCATTTGAGCGCGGATAATGGGATTGGCGGCGCCGCTCACGTAATGGCTGCCGGCAATGCCGATCCCTTTCCCAAACCGCTGCTTGCCGTATTTTTCGTTCCAATCCGATTGCCCTGCCACCTTGTCGATACACTCGGGCAATCCGTAGCTGAGCACGCGCAATCCATTTACGGTAATGCACGGCGCCTGCAATAGATTTCTGCGCCGAATTTCAACCGGGTCGATGCCCAGCACAGTTGCGATCATATTCAGTTGCTGTTCGAAAGCAAAACGGGTGTTCACTGTCCCGTGGCCGCGCATGGCGCCGCAAGCGGGCTTGTTGGTCAGCACGCGGTAGCCGTCAAACTTGACGTTTGGAATGTCGTACATGGCGTTCAGCAATTGTCCCGAATAAAGAATGGTGACCACGCCATAGCCGCAGAACGCGCCGCCATCCTGAACGATGCGCGCCTCGACGGCGGTCAGTTTCCCTTCGCGCGTGACGCCTGTCTTTAGTTCAACGGTCTGGCGCGGGCGGCCCCGGTGTGCGTAGAAAACCTCTTCGCGGGAATACGTAATTTTCACCGGGTGGCCGGCTTTGCGCGCAAGAACCGCCGCCGCAAGTTCCAGTGGAATTACTTCGCTCTTTCCTCCGAATCCTCCCCCCACCAACGGCTTGATCACCCGCACTTTCGACTCCGGCATTTGCAACGTCGCTGCCAGCGTCTTCATCAGGTAATACGGCACCTGGGTGGATGACCAAACGGTGAGCGTGCCCTGAGAATCAAACCTCGCCAGCGTGGAATGCGGCTCCAGCGCGGCGTGGGTGACCTCGGCACATTCAAAACGATCGTGGCGGATGTAGTCCGCGGCTGCAAAGCCCGCCTCCACATCGCCAAAGTGGTGGTGGTATTCCTTCTCGATGTTGCGAGGCTTGTCCTCGTGGATCAAATCCTGTTCCGCCTCCATCGATTTTTCGGGGTCGAAATATCCGGGCAGGATTTCGTAATCCACGTCGATCAATCGCAACGCTTCGTCGGCGATCGCTTCCGAATCAGCCGCCAATCCAGCCACGTTGTCTCCGATATAGCGAACCTTATCCACGGCAAAAATCGTCTCGTCGTGGCCAATGGGCAGGATGCCGTACTTTACCGGAGTCTCACGCCCCGTCGCGACAGCATAAACACCCGGCAGCTGCTCTGCCGCCGAGGTGTCGATTGAGCGGATGCGCGCGTGGGCGTGGGGGCTGTGAAGGATTTTCCCCACCAACATTCCCGGCAGCGTCAGGTCGTCGGCATATTTCCCGGCGCCGGTGACCTTGTCCACGCTGTCCACCATCGGGATGCGCGCGCCGACGGCGGATCCGTTGTGGGGAGGAAAGTTGGAGGGCTGGCTCATCGCGGCTGGACCTCCAGCGGACGCTTTGCGCGCAGCAGTTCCATTGCTTTCCGCACCGAGGCGAGGATTTGCACGTAGCCCGTGCACCGGCAGAGATTGCCCGACAGGGCCTCATTCAATTCCTGATCGGTGGGCTCAGGATTCCTGGCCAGCAGATGTTTGGCGGTCAAAATCATTCCGGGGGTGCAGTAACCGCATTGCGCCCCGCCCTCGATGGCGAAACCACGTTGCAGCGGATCCAGCTCGGAGCCGTCCGCCACGCCTTCGATGGTGGTAATTTCCTGGTCCTGGTAGGAAACGGAAAGCATCAGGCAGGACATCTGCGGTTCGCCGTCAATCAGCACGGCGCAGGCGCCGCAGCTCGAATCATCGCAGCCGCGCTTTGTGCCGGTCAGTTCAAGGTCCTGCCGAAGGACGTCAAGCAGGATGCGGTTGGGTTCCACTTCCAACTCGCGAATCTTGCCGTTAATGTGAAGCCGGACTGATTCCTTTTTCACGAGATCTCCATCCCTTTAACTCTTCCACTTGGGAGGGCGTTTTTCCACGAACGCATGAATCCCCTCGGCGGAGTCCTCAGTGGGCAACAACTCTTCCAGGTAAATTCTTTCTGTCTCGCGCAACGCGGCCTCAAAGGCCTGCCGCGATCTGAGCCGGGCCGTCCTACGCGCCAAAACCAGAATGGCGGGGCTTTGCGCCAGCAATGAGCCGGAAAATATTTCCGCTTCGCGTTCGAGATTGGCTTCAGGCGTTACGCGGTTGACCAGTCCCAAGCGCATAGCCTCTTCCGCGCCAATCGATTCGCCCGTCAAAATCATCTCCAGGGCCTTTTTTTCGGGAATCAGTTTGGGCAAGAGAATCGAAGCCACGGGCGGGATTGCGCCTACTTTAATTTCCGGCTGGCCGAAACGGGCGCCGGAGGCGGCGAGAATGAAATCGCAAGCCATGGCCAGCTCCATGCCTCCGCCCAGGCAATGCCCGCGGACGATGGCGACGGTGGGGCATCGCGCGCCCAACACCTCGCGGATCAGGCCATGGAATTCGCGCAGCAATTCGGGGGCGCGTTCGGGAACATGGTCGCGGATGTCAGTTCCGGCGCAGAAAGCCCTTTCGCCGGCGCCGGAAAATTCCACCAGGCGTACGGTGGAATTCTTCAACACGTTTTCGAGTGTGGCTCTAAATTCACGCAGGGATGCAAGGTCCAATATATTCAAGGGCGGCCGGTTGATCACCAGACGAGCGGCTTGAGCCCGGGATTCTACAAGAAAATTCAGAGGCGTTATTTGAGCCACGGGCATGGGTCTCGGCCGTCCCTGGCGGCGGGATTATTGGATGAGCGTGTTGGGATCTCTGGCTCCTTCCGAGGGCACGAAATCCTCTTCTTTTTTCGGCTGAATCCATCCCTTCTCCTTGAAGATGGATGCCAGAATTTTCTGGTCTTCCACAGAGGGCAACACGGTGGGCAAATATTTTTCGTATTCCTCGGCGGTCAGCGGCTCTCCCGCCAGGTTGTAGCACTGGCCGGCGAACTGCCCGATTTGCCGGTTGAATTTCAAGTCGGGCACCACGATTTTGGGCTGATCCTCGGGAATGGACTTGTTAAGAAGGTCCGTGAGTTTTTTAACTTCTTCGTAGTAGAGGTTGCGCGAGGACTCATTCAGATGTTGTTTGTCCGCATCGGATTTGGCGGCACCCTCGTTATACCGGCCTTTCAACCCCCAAACGTAGGCCCATTGGGCGGAAGAGGAACGGTCGGTTCCAAATAAATCGTAAGATGTGGGGAGCCACTTATTGAAATACTTCTGGATGATAGAAAGAGGAATCATGCCTGCCTTCACGATGCGATGCAGCCCGTTATTGCCCGTGCCCAGGTGGAAGGATTCTTCCTTGAGCATGGGCGGCATGCTTTGAGCGAGCGGCAGAAAGCCGGAATGAGATAGCATGGTCAACTGAAATTTTCCGTCGCGGTCCACAAAGTGGGCGTAGGTAAAAAAATCCAGCCAATTATTCACGATTTCGTTGAAAGCGCCGAGCAGGCGGCTGTCCGTGAAGGCGCGCCGCTCCAGCAACTTCTGCGCTTCAATCCTGCCCGGCCGGCCGAAATGGTTGATCAGCACGTGACCCATCTGCCATCCGTGGCGCATTTCTTCCGTCATCACCCGCAGCAGGCTCAGATAGTCGTATCGGCTGGGCGCGGTTTCAAACAAGCGCCGCTGCTGCTCAACAGAGGCAAACTCAGTGTCGCCCTGGTAGACGACCAGATTCATCACGGCGTCGCGAATGCGCTGGTCAGGAATATGCATCAGCGTTTTCCAGCGCAACTGGCCTTTATAATCGCCAAACTCGATCTCCGGAGTGACCTGTCCATACTTCGCTTGAAACCTGTAATCCTTGAACTCCGGCGCGTCCAGGCCGATGTCTTTCTGCCAGCCGTAGAAGTAATCGGTCCAATCGTCAAAAGTTGAAATTCGGAGCATAAGATCTCCCCTCCTCGACCGGGGTCGCATCCTTCCTCTAACCCATTTTAACTCTCAACGGCGGCCTCCGGCCAGAGGGCCTGGCTTCAAGTCACGGGTCAGATTGGTCATGTAGAGGCGAGTTGCGGGGACCCCAAGTCGTGCTATGGGGCTCGCCATGTGGCGGCGTAAAGCCGCCTCTACGTCAAACTGACCCACTATAGCGCTTTATCTTGCCTTGAAATTGGGTTTGCGTTTCTCGGCGAATGCCCGCAAGCCCTCGGCAAAATCATCCGACTCAAAGCATTTCATTTGGGCTTTGACTTCATGCTCCAACATTGAGTCCAACTGGGTTTCCAATCGCGTGTACAAAGCTTCTTTAAGCAAACTTACTGGCAATGAAGGCAGCAAGGCGAGGCGTTCAGCTAATTTTCGAGTCTCCGCGGCCAACTGGTCATGCGGCACAACGAAATTCACCAGCCCGATGCGCAGAGCCTCCGCCGCGTTGACGGGGTCCCCCAGAAAAAACATTTCCATGGCGCGGCCAATACCCACGTGTCGCGGCAGGAAGAAAGCGCCGCCCCAATCGGGATGCAAGCCGATTTTCAAGAATGCCTGTACGAAGGTAGCCTGGTCGGATGCGATGCGCATGTCGCAAGCGAGCGCCAGACTCAATCCCGCGCCGGCCGCCGGGCCGTTGACAGAGGCCAGGACCGGAATGGGAAGCCGTCGAATCGCGTGCACCAGGTTATTCCCTGCATCCAGAAGCGACCGCAAGGTGGCGGAGTGGTGGCTGGTTTTGAGATTCGACAGCGTCTCGATGTCGCCCCCCGCGCAAAATCCGCGGCCCGCTCCGGTGACAATCGCAACCCGAAGGGATGGCTCATGGGCGATGGTCGCGATGGCCTCCGCCAACCCATGTTGCTCGGCCTCATCCAGGGCGTTTAATTTTTCGGGACGGTTCAACAGGACGGTGGCGATGGGGCCATCGCGCGTCAGAACCACCGCATCATTTGGCATTGCGATTCACCCATCGCGCCAATTGGCGAAAATATTCGAGCTTTTCGGTTCGCGCCAGACTTCCGTTGCGGCCGCTGGTGGAAGGCAGCACAAACACGCGGGCGCCGGCAACCAGCTCGCGCTGCCAACCCAGGCGGACTGCTCGGCCGCAGAATTTCTCGTATGCGCCTTTGCCGTTGAATGCCACCACGCGCGCCCGGGGAGCGGCCAGCTTCAAGCGATCACTCAACAAACTGATCCCGCTTCGATATTCGTGCGCACGCAGTTCGCTTGAGGATTTGGACCATCGCTTCACCAGATCCGTCATGCCGATGCCAAACTCCAGCACGCGATGATCTTCTTCCCAGCCCAACTTCACCGGCAGCAATTCCGACTCGAAAAGAAAATTCCAAAACTGGTTGCCGCGCCCGGCGTAATAATGTCCTAGACGCGCAGACCGTTCACCGGGGTTGAAGCCCACAAAAACAACTCGCAGCCCGGGACGAAGGTAATCAGGAAGCTGCTGGGGCATTTGTTCGCCGCTGCTCCGCGGTTTTCCGGCACCGGTCGAGAAATTGTTGCAGCATCTTTTTCTGCTCGGGCTGGTCGGCAATCTCCTCCGGGTGCCACTGCACTGCCACCAAATAGGGAAAACCCACGGCAGCCTCCACTGCTTCCACTAGTCCGTCCTCGGAGTAAGCCGTCACTTTCAGTCCGCGCCCCACGCGCTTGATCCCCTGGTGGTGGAAACTGTTGACGCGGCAATGCCCATGGAAGGACTCGCCCAGCAACGATTCGGGTTCGCTCAGGGTGACGCTATGGGTCGCGTCCGCGCGTCCGCCCGTCTGTTTGTGGTCAACCTCCACTTCCGCGTCGCGCTCCAAATCCTGGTAGAGCGTGCCTCCGAATTTCACATTGATCAGTTGCGTTCCGCGGCAGATTCCAAACACCGGCAACTTCGATTCCTGCGCCCGGTCGAGCAGCTTCAACTCAAAATCGTCGCGCTTCCGGTTGATTTTGACGTTGTCGTATTTCTTTTCCTCCTGGTAGAGAGCCGGATCGACATCTTCGCCGCCGCCCAGAAGAATTCCGTCAAAGTCCTCAGCGCGAAAGTTGGACGCTCCGGCGGTGACCAGTTGGATTTCCTCCGGCAAGGCTCCCGCGGTCAGCAGGGCTTTGAAATATGGGGAATCCTTGCCTTTGGACTTCTCTTTATCCGCAACTGAAACGGCGATTTTCATTTCAACAACTGTCCTTCGTCATTTGCCAATCGTCCGAGCCCTATGCTCAATTTGCCCTGCTCATTAGAATCAGCACGACACCAATGACAAGGGACAAAGGACGAATGACAGCATTTACTTGGCCTTAAAATCCGGCGTTCGCTTCTCCACGTAAGCCGCCAGGCCTTCGTGCGCATCCTCACTTTGAAATAAATGCTGTTGCAATTCGCGTTCAAGCGCAAGCCCGTCAGCAAACGACATCTCAATGCCCGAGCATACGGCGCGCTTGATGCGGCCCACCGCGCGCGCGGCCTTGCGCGGCGGAACAAATTGTTTGGCGTACTCGGTGACCTGCTCGATGAACCCGTCACGGTCAAAAACCTGGTTGACCAGCCCAATTTCTTCCGCCTCCTCGAATGAGAAAGTCCGCCCCGTGGCCATCAACTCAATGGCGCGCGACTTGCCCACCAAGCGCGCCAGACGCTGCGTTCCCCCCGTGCCGGGCAAAACGCCCAACGCGACTTCCGGCAATCCGATTTTTCCCGCATCGCGCCGCGCCAGGCGGATGTCCGCGGCCAATGCGATTTCCAGTCCGCCGCCCACCGTGTGTCCGTTGAGCGCTGCCAGCACGAGCTTGGGAGTTTGCTCCAGGCGGTTCAAAGTTTCATTGGCGTGCAGGCAAAAGTAGTATTTAAATTCGGGGGTGACGCTCGCCAACATCTTAATGTTGGCGCCGGCGGAAAAGAATTTGTCGCCCGCTCCCCGGAGAATGATGACGTGAACGCCCCCGTCAAATCGGGCGCGCAGGATGGCTGCGTCCAGTTGCACCATCATTTCATGAGTGTAGGTATTGGCGGGCGGATCGTTCATCTCAATCCAGGCGATGCCGTTTTCCGTCTGGTAATTGATCAGCGTTCCCGCCGGCGTAGCTGTTTCAGTTGTCGCCATGGGATCCTCCCTGGGGGATCAATTTGCCCCCACGTTGGCCGGCCGGAGGCGGAAAGGAACTTTCAAAAAGATTGCGAACCTGACATTCGGCATGCGCCCGAGACTGCCGCCCCCCCGAGTCCGGTCCAGTACTAACTCCACCTCATCATCCCAAAGAGCGTCAGCAGCGTCAAGCGCGGCAGCACGTGATTCAATATCCGGGTTACGCATTCAACTTGCCCGCCTGCATATTAGTCTGTAGACTTTCAGAGGCCCGGATACGGATTGGTACTTAAACCTTGGCTGGCTCCAGGTGACGGAACGAGTGAAGGCGGAGTCCTTCAGCGCGTTTTGCTTGACTAAAATTTTTTATATGTGCTATAAAATTTACTTCTATATGGTTTAACCTTTGGCTGCTCATCCCAGGGTAGTTACCTCCCAAAGACTCTTGGCTGGCAGGCTCCTTTGAATCCGCCGTGGGGGCACGAGAGCGAGACCGAGCTTGAGGAGATTTCATGGTGAATGCCACGGCGATTTTGCAGGCGGGGTATTTTCTCCCCGTTATCCTGTTGGCGGGAGTGTTGGTGTTGACCCAGAAAAGCATAGTTAGAGCCATCCAATCCATGATTACTTTACATTCGGGTGCTCCCTCACGCCTATGGAGACGTTCGGGAATATTATTTTCCATGCTGGTGCTGGTTTTTTCCGGCGTCACTCGGGCGATGGCGCAATCTCCTGGAGAGTCTTCGGGCGGCGAAGCCAATCTAAAGCTCCCCGACCTGTCCCAGGTGCAATTCCTGGGCATTGACGGTCACACGCTGCTGACCTTTGGAATTCTTTTCTGCGTGTTCGGCCTGCTCTTTGGCCTTTATATTTACCGCGACCTGAAGCACCTGCCCGTACACAAGGCCATCAAAGCCATTTCCCATATTATTTATGAGACTTGCAAAACTTATTTGATTACGCAAGGCAAGTTCCTTCTCCTGCTGTGGGTATTCATCGCCCTGGTCATTGTCCTGTACTTTGGCGCCCTGCTGAAATATGAAGTCGGGCGAGTGGCCATTATCCTTCTGTTCAGCGTGGTGGGCATCGCGGGCAGTTATGGTGTGGCGTGGTTCGGCATCCGTGTGAACACTTACGCCAACTCGCGTACTGCTTTTGCCAGCCTGCGAGGTCTTCCTTTTGCCATTTACAAGATCCCACTGGAAGCGGGGATGAGCATCGGGATGATGCTGATCAGCGTTGAGCTGTTGATGATGCTCATTATTCTGCTATTTATTCCTGGCGATTACGCGGGCGTGTGTTTCATCGGATTTGCCATCGGGGAATCATTGGGCGCGGCGGCGCTGCGCATCGCCGGGGGCATCTTCACCAAGATTGCGGACATCGGCTCCGACTTGATGAAAATTGAATTCAAGATCAAAGAAGACGACGCGCGCAATCCGGGGGTGATTGCGGACTGCACGGGCGACAACGCCGGCGACTCCGTGGGCCCGAGCGCCGATGGCTTCGAGACTTATGGCGTGACCGGCGTGGCCTTGATTACTTTCATTCTCCTGGGGGTGAGGGACCACACCGTTCAAGTGCAATTACTGGTTTGGATCTTCGTCATGCGCATCACCATGCTGGTATCCAGCGCGGGAGCGTATTTCATCAACGCAGCCATTGCCAAGGCGCGTTATGGCCATGCCAAACAGATGAATTTCGAGGCTCCGCTGACCATGCTGGTTTGGCTTACTTCCATCATTTCCATTGCGCTCACTTACCTTGTTTCTTTTGAAATTATTCCCAGTCTGGGCGGCGACCTCACGCAGTGGTGGAAGCTGGCCACCATCATTTCCTGCGGAACGCTGGCGGGCGCCCTAATCCCGGAACTGGTTAAGGTTTTCACTTCCACGGAGTCGCGGCACGTGAAGGAAGTTGTGGTCTCGGCGCAGGAAGGAGGGGCATCGCTCGGCATCCTCTCCGGATTTGTGGCGGGAAATTTCTCGGCCTACTACCTCGGACTCACGATGGTCATACTCATGTCTATCGGCTCCCTGGTAAGCCAACTGGGGCTCGGAGACCTGATGCTGGCGGCGCCGGTGTTTGCATTCGGACTGGTCGCCTTTGGGTTCCTGGGCATGGGCCCGGTGACCATCGCCGTGGACTCTTACGGGCCGGTGACGGACAACGCGCAATCGGTTTACGAGCTTTCCCAAATCGAGCAGATACCCAACATCCCGGGGGAACTCAAGAGGGACTTCAACATCGATGTTGATTTTACCCGGGCCAAGGAAATGTTGGAGGCAAACGACGGGGCGGGGAACACATTTAAGGCCACGGCCAAACCGGTTTTGATCGGCACCGCGGTGGTGGGCGCCACCACCATGATTTTCTCAATCATCATGGCGCTGACGAATGGACTCACGACAAATCTCGACAAGCTCTCTCTGTTACACGCGCCCTTCGTGCTGGGATTCATCACGGGTGGCGCCATGATTTATTGGTTTACAGGGGCCAGCACGCAGGCCGTCACCACCGGCGCCTACCGCGCGGTGGAATTCATCAAGGCGCATATCAAATTGGAAAGTGCCGACAGAGCCTCGGTGGCTGACAGCAAGAAAGTGGTGGAAATCTGCACCAAGTATGCTCAGAAGGGCATGCTGAACATCTTTATCGCCGTTTTTTTTGCAACGCTGGCCTTCGCCTTTGTGGAACCATTCTTCTTCATCGGTTACCTGATTTCAATTGCCACCTTCGGGCTTTATCAGGCTATTTTCATGGCCAACGCCGGTGGTGCGTGGGATAATGCCAAGAAAATTGTCGAGGTCGAATTAAAGCAGAAGGGTACTCCGCTTCATGACGCAACGGTGATCTGTGACACCGTGGGCGACCCGTTCAAGGACACAAGTTCGGTGGCCCTGAACCCGGTTATCAAATTTACGACGCTATTTGGATTGCTGGCTGTGGAACTGGCGGTCAAGTTGACCTTGACCAGTGGGAGCCTGCTGGTTCACGGACTGGCAGGCGGATTCTTCATGATTTCGTTCTTCTTCGTCTACCGGTCGTTCTATGGGATGCGGATTCGCCAGACTCCGGGACTCGAAGCGACTGCCGCGGCCGCGGCGAACAACCCGGTCGAAAGCGTCTGACGATACGGGTCTACTCACCTCTGGCCATACTCTTGATCCTCTTGGCCAATTTTTCGATCTTGTCCGCATCTTCCACAACTTTTAGAGAGAGAACATTCTCATTGGACTTCCCAATTTCATCCTGAAGCGATTTGGCCAGTGCCGCGAGTTCGTCTGTGTCCTTCTTGATCTTCTCAAAATTAGATTTCAGGATGGCCCGCCTTTGTTTCGGAGTCACTGCCAAGGGTGGGGAAGGTCCCACATCGGGGGTTGTGGATTCCTGCGAATTTGAACCAACTGCAACCACCGGTGGCAACGTGGTGTGCGCAGAGGACGCGTTTGCATACGCAAGGCCGGTAGCGACCCCCACGAGGATGAAACATGTGGCGAGGGCATCGCCGCGGCGCCGCGAATTCCTCCGATTGACATTGCCCACGGCGGCCGAATGACGGGAGCAGAGCGGGCTGAGGAATTGACGAAAAACTCTGATCATAGGCGGAATCCTTCCCTCGGGTTGTTTGATATATCTTACGCCCGCTGCCAGAACGTAGGGCGCTCTTTGAATTGTAGTGGTTGCGCGCCGGCAGTGGCAATCCCCTATGAACATTGCCGATTTACTCAAAGTTGCCGGGGAATTTCCAATTGTAAGACCTCAAGCTTTTCCGGCGGCCACCGCAGGCCCATGCCCGACGAAGGGCAGGCAGACTGAAAAAACGTGGGTGTTTGAGTGGCCTCGGGGGTGAAGGAAATTGGTACGGGGAAAGACGATCAGTTGATGGTCAACAAAACGAACCCAAAAGACGGGAGCCGGGCCTGGGGTAACTTTGCTTTCTATTTCTGGGAGTATCGGACTCCGTAGATTTTTCGATTGGATCCTTCCACTACCTGGCGGCGTGTGATCTTGGCGCCAACTTCAGGGTTCTGATCAGTGCGACTGTACGGGCAGGCCACCATGATGCCCTCGCCGACGTGGAAGTCTTTTTCGCTGGAGAAGCAAAAACCGCCTTTGGACACATTCTCGCTCTTGGTGATCTCAAATTCGCCCGAGAAGCCGCGGACCAGAACAGGGAGTTGGAGAGAGACTCGCCGATGACGGCGGAGGTCCACCCCTCCCTTGGCCGGGCCGCCGGAGACTACAGCATCAGCAGATGCTGTTGCTCCTGAAGGAGCGCTCATGGCCACTTGTTTCTCAGCGTACCCCCAAGGTGTGTTTTCTTTACAGCTCTCGCAGGCTCTTGTCATGATTCCGGAAGCGCCCAGGACCTCGAACTCCACCAGGGATACGCGCAACAAGGCTACGGTGTGGCATTGTCTGCACTCCAGCAACGCCGCTGAATCGGGTTCCTGGCCGGAGGGTAGAGGAGGAAACTTGATGCCCCAGATATTTTCCTGGCCATCGAGGCATTCCACGCCCCATTCACCACCTTTTTCCGAGTGCGGGGAGAGTGGGCCCACGACGCGGAATTTCGCTTCCCGGCGGCTGACTAAATTGGTGATGTCAACTGTCTGCCCGCTGGCGAGCAACCGGGGCGAAACAATTCGCGCCCCGTGCCGGTTCAGCGTAATGGTACGCATGTTCTCTCTAAATTTGACGCCCTTTGCATCGACTCCGGTCACCACCAGAGGGACCGTCAACATAAGCCGATCGGACCGGCGCTTGTCTGACCCCATGACTATTTGTCCCGCATCAAATCGAGTTAGATTAGATTTGCGAGTTTATACCAAAGCGCAATATTCTGGCAACGAATTTCTGGCCAAATCATCGATTCATTTACGAATGAGCAGCCCAAATTCACAATGTGCCCGGCGCCCCAATCTGTAGGCAGCGGGCTGCCAGTTCATCGGCAGGAGAGGATGGCCCGTGCGTTCTCGAAGCCCCTTGACGCGTCGACCTTGAAATTGACCTTCAAATCAAGATAAGGTACGAGGTGCGAGGGTTCGTTTCTGAAGGCCCTTGAGGTGTTGACGAGCGTGTTTCAGACCACGCGTTAAGTATGAATCCCTGAGGAAACTTGTTTATGACGCAAGAAAGTATTCGTGCCAGCGATCGAATATCCCTGCGGATGGGCATTACCGTGTCGGGGACGGACGCCTTGGGGAAATCCTTCGTGGTGGACGGCAAAACAATTCTTGTGAGCCGTCGGGGAGCGAAGATACTGCTGCAACGCAAGCTTGCGCCTCACCAGGAAATCGTCATCCTTTGTCATGACACAGGTAAGGAAGCAGCGGCTCGAATCATCGGCAATATCGGGCAGGAGGAGGGTGGTGTTTATTATGGAATAGCTTTCATCGACCCTGAAGCCAAGGTGTGGGGCATCGAGTTCCCGCCCATTTCCGAAGGCGCGGAGGCGGTGGGCCGGGTGGTTTTGGAGTGCGGCGCTTGTCACACGCGCGAATTGGTTTACCTTGATGAGTCCGAGCTTGAAGTGCTGGAAAACAACAAGAGTCTTGCCCTCCATTGCAAGCGCTGCTCCGATCTTTCGGTTTTTAAGCTGGCCACGGTTGAGCCGGGCGCGCCCATCCCCCCACCCTCTGTCGAGATCCCGGCAAAGCCCAAGGAATTGCGGCGCGAACGCCGGCGTGAATTGCGTGTTGTCACTTGCGTTCGCAGCGTAGATTTCGGCGATGACGTCGTCCGAAGCAGGAACGCATCTCGGGGCGGTCTTTGCTTTGAAAGCCTTCGGCATTACTCCAAAGGAATAAAGGTCGAAGTCGCAATTCCTTATACTGCCGGAGGCGGCAACATTTTTCTTGTGGGCCACATCGTCCGCATCCAACACGTTCCGGAGGGAGGCGTGACCCTCTACGGTGTCCAATACGCCGCCAAACGCTAAAGTGACCCTCGGGCCAGCCCCAGGGCGTTTGGTCTCTTAATCCTTGTCGCCAATTTTGTGATTAGTTGTGAGAATTTCCCACTGCCAGGAAAAAGTTCACGTCGCGGAACTTTGCCAACCTTGGCTTATTCGGCTGGAAGACAAGATTGACGAGAAATCTAAGTATTGGAGGCGCGGGTGGGAATCGAACCCACGCGTAAAGGTTTTGCAGCCGCAACCTCGAATCGCCATAACTCGTTGGGTCTCCATGAGTTTTAGTTAACCCACGCGTTTTGCGTGGTAGTCGTTTCGTGGGACTGGGGGCGGTTTTCAGTTACATAGCGCTCCAGTCTAGTTATCGCTTGACGCGTGTGCTCCGGCGTTGGATGGGCATACCGGAGAACCATGTTAAGTTTTGAGTGTCCCAGTAATTTGGCCAAAGTTGGCAGGTCCATGTTCGACTGTACGGCCCTGGTGGCAAACGTGTGCCGCAGATCGTAGAGCCTGAACCATTCCAAGCCAGCCCGTTTTACAGTTCGGTGGTGAGTATTCGCGATATTTCCCATTGGGCGCTTGGGGTTTCTCTTGCTCGGGAAAACGTAAACCTCTGTGCCCAATTTTTCGAACCTTGCCGCCAACAGTTTCTTTGCTTCGCAGCTCAACGGGATGTCACGCTTGGCCGCCTTCGTTTTTCCGAATGGAATATGCAAGTAGCCTTCGAGAATGTGAACATCTTCCCGCCGGAGCCGGTAGGCTTCACCGGGTCGGACGCCCGTGTTCAAAATGAGCTTGGCTACTTCTTGCAAACGCGGGTCTGCCACAGCGAGGTAGGCTTCCACTTCCTCGTGCGACAAAACTCGATTTTGTTCGTTGTCCTCGGGCAGAAATTTAACCCCTTTGACGGGATTCTCGTTTGTGACCTTACGTTTAATCGCCAAGTTGAAGATCGCGCGCATGGCAGCAAGTTCTCGATTAACCGTGGCTGGCTTGAAATGCTGTCCAGTTTTCGAGCTTACCGATGAAGCCCGGCGCGCTTTGTACTCTTCAACCATTCCTGCGTTGATCTCCTTCATTACCACGTTCGAAAAAAATCGGATCAACGGTTTTGAGCTGGTTAGGTGCCGCCGGTGGGACCGAGGGTGATCCTGGTGGGTGTCTTTGAACCATGGCAAAAAGATCGACTCAACAAACTCCCGGAACCCTTCGGCATCTGGTTTGGTTTCCTCCTGTTTTAGTTTTCTTACGCCTCGCATCAAGTCAGCCTTACAAGCTGCCTCCATTAGCTGGGCCTGACGCCTGTCCTTCTGGTGAGTGGACTCCTTATATCGCTGGCCCTTGTGCCAGAAGTCGTAACACTGGTTTCCCGAACGTTCTTTATACACGGACATGTTCACTCCTTTCAGTGGACTGTCCGCGCACTTCAATCCTGCAACGCTGCAAGTAAGCGACAACATCGGCGTGATCGTACCGCACTAGCCGTCCAATTCGCAAGTAACGCATTCCTTGCTTGCGATATCGCCACTGTGCGAGTGTCGCAGTTGGGATTCCGGTCAGTTCCGAAACTTCACCTGGGTTTAGTAACCTCTCTTTCATGTGAGACACCTGCCGTGTGTCAGACCCATCCGGTATGCGCCTTCGCAGACGCGGAGTATCCCGGATTCGTCGTAATAGACTCCCTGAGAAGGGAGAGAGTACGAAAGCACCTGCACATGGGAGCAGCCGCAATCTGGGCAAACCACATTCCCCTGGCCGGTCTCTTCCTGATCTTCGTCGCCAAAACCGAAGCCGTACAAGCTGCCGTAGGTACGGATAAAACGCCGCCCCCGAGTTCCCCGCAAAAACCATTCGACGGCCTGAGGTACGTCCACAAAGTCCGCTAACTTGGTAACGTACTTGAGAAGCTCATAAAATGTTTTGTCGTCCACACGCTCGATCCAGGTGAAACGACCGTGACCGTGAGTAGCACGGAGCCATGCTGCGTCAAGCTTCGCCTTGGGAATAAATGAGCCATCGAAAATCACGTTGATGTGAGGATGCCAAGTTCTCTCTTGTCGGTTGAAGGTGATTTCGAGCACTGCAACTGCGCCGCGTACTGTTGTCCAAACTTTCGAATGCCGCAATCTTTCGAACGCAGCGAACAAATCCGTGATGGCCGCTCCTAACATTTCGAGCGGACAATTCTCAACTGTGAGAACTGCGTAGCGGGGGTCACGGAGGGCTTTCAGCGCTGCTCCATATTTATGAACGGCTTTCATTGACCGTGCTCTCATATCGAATGGGCAGAGTCTGCTTTTGCATGAGTAATCAGGGCGTGCAAACTTATGTCCGTTCACACATTCACATTTATGAAACCAACGATGGCATTGCTCCGCTTGGGCAGCCAAGCGCTGAAAATACAAACCTGGAATGTTGCGCAATGACTTGACGAATTGTTGGCTCAATTCTTTGCATTCTTGCATGCGGGAATTTTTGGTGCGAGCTACGGCGCGCGCTTTCGGACTTGAAAGCTCGTAACGGCGCTTAGCCCTTGGTCTCAGTCGATCAATTGAGATGCCGAGTTGTTTCCTTGGTATCAAGTGAAGTTCCTCCCCCTCCCCCCGCCCTCCCCGCTGCTGCGGGGAGGGGGCGCGTTTTGATCCCGTCCGGCGGTACAGCGCGCCGGATTTATCCTGGGTGGCCCAGAGCTTTCGCCGTTCGGTCGCGGGGCGCTCGCCAGCGTTGCCCGCACTGTTGCGCCGTGCCTCCGGGCCAAGCTCAAGACCGATTAACCTCAATCGCAAAGTTTGCGCGCGGGCTTCCCTTTGTCGTGGGTTTCAGTCCGGTGCATTCGAGGTGAATCAAATCGCCTGTACGCAAGCTTTCTAATCCGGCCGCTTGTAGTGCCATTCGAAATCCGGTGAGGTTTCCTACGGAAACTTCTTTGAACTCCTCACCGCCAATTGTCACCGGCTCGACCGGCTCCAAGACATAACAAGATCCGTTTTCAGTTTCGAATGTTCGGATGACTTTTCCTGCCACCTTTCGGCCCGGCTTCCAGAATTCTCCTCCTAAGAACGGAGAATCCGCGTCCTCTGTGCGTCCTCTGAATTGCATGTTCGCCCTCCTAAATCGCCTTTTCTTACCGGGGTTCGCTCCCATTGCTCATAGATGTTTCTCATTGGGCGAAATTTCGGTTTGGAATTAGTTGTATTGTGATTTCGGGTTGGGGCAAAGGGTTTTTATTTGAGGTAGCGTAAAGGGTTATGCTAGCAGGGAAGGTAAAGAAAAAAATTAAAACTGAAAAAAGGAAATTTCGGAAGGTACTTACTGAAGGTAGGAATACGATAATTGAGCGGCCTGCAATTTATCCTGGCTGCGTTAATCCCTGGCAAAGAATAGTCAATGGAATGATGCTCAGAGGTTTTGCCTTAAAGTCCTTTGGATTCTCCGCAATCCGCGTTTGCAGTTTTCTCGCTTCCACCGCATTTCGGACCAACACGCCGTACGGGGTCTGGGGTAAGGGAAAATCACCCTTGCATCGCCACTCACGCTCGTGAAGCCAGCTTATCCAACCAGCGTCGGTTACTTCAAATCTGACGACGCGCCAAAGTTCGCCAGTGGGAATTCCAAGGTTCGTCGTCTCCGAGTTGGACAAATAAAGTACGGGTCGGCAGCCCATCTTATATGCGTATTTCTTGGTGACAAAAACACCGTACGGCTCATATCGCGGATTTTCTGGATCAGTGTTGTCCTTATTGAGTACATATTTAAGAGAAACGAAAGGCACATCCATGAAACATGTCGCTGGGTTAGGGCCTTTAATGAATCCCTTTTCCGTGGTGCTCCCCCAGATGCGCCCATGTGCTAGGATACTAACTAGGTTCTCAATTGAGCTATATCCGTCTGAGTATTTCGTGTTTTTAGTCAAATGTATGAGATATGGAGTTAAGTCCGGGCGATCATAGAATGGGAGCTCTTCGAACTCGGGAAGCGCCATAATTCGAGTCCTCCTTTATGAACTTGGATGTTCGTCATCCGGTGGTGGTATGAGCGTGAGTCTTGTCCGGTACGCCTTGCCTTGTTTGTCGTAAATAATTGGGCGCTCGGAAAGTGTAAAAAGTTCTTTAAGTCTCTTATTCAGCGTCTGAACAGCCTTTTCGAGTTTCGGCCAGTCCGCTGCTTCCTTGGTGGAAGCAATCACGCCATTGTTCGTGGCAAACTCACGCAAAATTTCCCAATTTCGGTCCGGCTTCGAGTTGCTCTTTGCTCTGCGATCTTCGAACCCCATTTCGACGTAGTTTCTTACCTCGGTCTTGTCACTCACAGTTACCTGCACCTGAAAGTCACTTGTGAATCGGATGAGCACATTCGGCCATTTGTTCCCGTCAGGCGTGGGAAAAGGCCGAATGAGCTTTGCCACCTCGCCGGTCGGAATAAGGCCCAGCATCTTGTTCCGTACTTGGTGCAGGACCGCTATCATGAGCTCAATCTTCGGCGGCGTGAGTTCGTCGTACCCTTCCTGAAGACGGCGAAACTTCCGCGGTCCATATCCTCGCTTGGGCAGAACTTCGCGTTTCTTCTCAAGCTGCCAAGTATCGTACACACCCTTTTCATAGAACGCGCGCAAGCCTTCAGAGGCGCTGAAATTAATCAGAGCGATCTCTTTCAACGCCTCTCGCGCGAAGTCGGAGTCGATGTCAACCAAGCATTGCTGGACAGTTTTCTGAAGGATGAGAAGGTAGCCGAAATTAACTGTCTGGCCTTCAGCGAAACTTTTCAGATGCGTGTCAGCATCGGCCATTAGTCCTTCCAAGTGGGCAAGTAGCGCCCCCTTGGATTGGGTATTGACTGGCGTGGCCCGAAATAAATAAGACAAATTCCGTGGTCTCATTCCTGGCTCGCTCCAGCGACTCGCCTACCGCGCAGGTCGCGCCGATTCCCCCGTAAAGCGGATGGCGTATCGTCAATCGCCTTCACTACATTACAGTCAAGTCTCTGGATCTAACTAGCATCCGTCCAATTTGTTTCAACGATCAAACTCTCGTCTATATCCACAGAAGGTCCGCGTTCCTCAAATTTCCGTTTCAACGCGCGGGTGTGCATGTCGCCGCAGAGAATGAGAATGCTCGCAGCGTTTTCAGCGTACTCTATGGCCCTGGAAACCATAAACTCTTCGCGAATGTCATCCTCTCGCACGCGGTGGTCAATCCTAACCTCCACCTCGCCCCTCTTTTCCGTATGAAAAGGACGATTGCACAGGGCTTCATATATCTCTGCTGATTTCCTCTCATCCTCGGTCATGTCTATGTTTTGCCACGGGATTGGCGGGTTGTGAGTGCCTGCCATTTGTTGAGCAATCGTAGAGCGTTTCAATTTTGAGTGCGCTTCTTCGCCGATGAACGCAACATTTCGCTCTTCGATTTCCTTCGTGAGTAGAGCTGTGAGGTTGTCTCTACGCTCGTTCAAAGCTGGCGGCGCGAGTACGCCCTGAACAAGTTGAACTTGATGATCGATGCTGATGATAAGAACGTTCATAGCGCAAAATCACGAACCGATTGCAGAATGACGGCCATGCGCGTGAAGCAACTTCCAGAGTTCACGCACAATGCGCGTTTGCATTTCGGTGTCGGCACTCCGTTCTTCGGCAAGTTCGCGGAATGTGGATTCCATTTGAGTCTCGTAGTCTCTCAAGGCTGCGAGAGCCCGCTCGCAATCCCGGTCATTCTTGGGGATCGGGTTAGGTCCGGAGTTTCCTCGCTCCGCCGTTTCTGCGGCGAATTCGGCGCGCTCCTTCGAGCCAAGCTTAATCACGGTCCCATTGATCTGGATTGCTCCCCTGTGGAATAGGTCATGCAGGACTTTAGGTTTGCCCTCCGGTAATGAGACTGTTTCCGTCAGCTCGGCATCAGGAATAAAGTCGGCGGGAAATTTTCGAATCTGTGCCTTGTCGAATTCCGCCCAAATCTCTTCTGCTATGGTTCGCGGGCTGGCGTGGTCGCGCCTCGCGGTGATGCGCCGGTTTGCCTGTGCTTTTAAGTCTAGCTGCCTGCCTTCTCTATAGAAACGAGCGAGTTCGGCATACATCTCGGAGCGGAGACGGTCGCGTTCGGATTTCTCAGTTAACCCCATTGACTCTAGCACCGCATCGTCAATCTCATTGCGGTCACTCAGGGACAATTCTTCGACAAGGTGGAGGCTGGGCCTTTTCTTCAAGGTGTCAAAAGCTTTCAAAATTCGCGCCTCCGCTTCCTTTGGGGTTTGGCGCACGTCTGGAACAGTCATAGACTTTACGTCGATGACTTCCGTCTTTAACGTTGCTTCCCCAAGGTTGGAGCGGCCAAACTGAATCTTGGATAGCGCAACGAAACTAGAATTGAGAATTCCGGCCAAAAGGTGAGGTTTGCCCTCTGTTGAAAAAATGTCAAAGAGGTTGTGGTTCAAAAGGGTACGGCTAGAATTCAGCGCGACGATATGGCGATACTTTTGCGCCATAGGCCATGCCATTTCACCAGCCTTTCCTGGATTGAGGTCGTACCACGGCCTAGACTTGGCCCGGCTTGCGCATGTGGTTCCTTGGTCAAAACCCTCGCGCTCGCCCCATCTGACGTATTTCAGGACGTGAGTACCTTTGAGTTTTTCAGGCGGATCGGATACCAGAAGGATTTTCTTAGAGAGCGTGGCCGGGTCAATTTCGACAGAATCGATTTCCATCAAGCTGTGGACTTCGGGTTCCAAATACTCTACTTCAATCAGGTGCCGAGAGTGGTCGCCCGATTCCACAATTCGAACTTTCTTTGTATCGGCAATTCGGATGCCCCACTTGTTCTTAAACCGTCTTGCGATTGACGGACTGTCGGGCGGAAGTCCCTCGTTGCACTTCTGGATTTCCAGTTCTGTCACGTCACGGACAAAAAAGAAATCATCCACACCTGAAGTCACGCCTCGTCGGATTTCCGCGATTTGGCCAAGCGGTACAAGCCGTGGGCCGCAAAGGTCAAGTAGGGTGAAGAAAATATCCGGCGCTCGCAGGTAGATGCCCCACTTCCCGCCCACGTAATTTCCTTGGAAGGATTGTGAGCCTAATCCCGTTGACTCCTGGCGGTCTAAAGCCGCTGCCACACCAGCGATACCGCCGGTGCATCCGGCTGTCCAGAGTTCGTGTTGATTCAAGACTCTGATACGCCAGCGGTCATCAAGCAAATTCTGGGTTTGGTTCTCCACAAAGTCCCGCATCATGCGGGCCGCGTTAAGCGGGTCAGAATCGAAACTCTCCAGTATTTCCTTGAGTGGTTTTTTGAGTTGTACAAAACGGATTGTGTTGGTAGCCCGTCTCCCCGGGTCGGATTCACGGCGCATGAGAGTGGCAACCGTTGTCACTCTCGCCCCAGTAAACCACGGCTCACAGTTCGATTCAAAGAGAGCCAAAACCGCGAAATGTCGCAAAAGCCATTCCTGCAAGTGAAAGCCATATTCGGTATCGAGCCATGAACTGGAAGTCAGAAAGCCGTAATAGCCTTCCTCCTTCAGGAAGCTCGTAGCGTGTGGCCAAAAATAACAATGAAGGTCAGAGCGACCCGAGAGATCGCAATCGGGGAATTCGTGCTCTATCACCTTGGTCAACATTTCCTTATACGGCTTGGGCAATTCTTCCTGGCGGACATAGGGCGGGTTCCCAACAACGGCGTCAACCTCCCCAAGTTCGAGCGGAACCATCTGCTTTCCCTTCCCATGTACAGACATAGGAACATGAAATATAGCCTCGCCTGGTTTCACCTTGAAAAAATCGCTTCGTGCGACTAGAGGATAATTCCGTGCGTCAATCAGGTCCCGCGTGGCAAGATTGATCGTGGAAAGATGCGCTGCGTAAGCGGATTGATCAATACCCTTGATTTGCTGCAAAAGATCAACGTGCGGGATGCTGCCGCCGGAGAGTGCACGCTTGAGCGCGTAGGCGCGGACCAGGAATGTGCCTCCTCCGCAAGCGGGGTCAAGCACGGTGGCCGCTGCGTCTCTGATTGTGAAAGTGTTAATGAGGTCAACGATCTCGCTCCGCGTATAGTGCTGGCCGTATCGGTGCCGCTCTTCGGGGCTAATCAGGCGCTCAAATATGTGGCCGATGATTTCGTATTCGATTTTGCCAAAGTCAAAGCCCTCGACTTCACGCACAAGCTCGCGCCAACTTAAAACTAGCCCATCATCCATGAAAGGCAAAGTGTCCCCGAAATCGCCATCGAACACGGTTTCATAATCGTGAGATATCCGCTTGGCCTCATCGAAAGCCGCAAGCAACACTCGTTGCAGTTCGCCCGCCGTTTTGGCGGACTCCGAAATCCGAATCTTTCGAAGTGAGGGGAAGCGGCGTCTGAGGGCTTGCTGGAAAACAATTTTATTAACTAAGACGTAGCAACTGAACTTGGCCACTCGCTCCAAGTTGTCGCGCATGATTTTCGGGTCGTTGGAAATGAGCCAGCCTTGCGCGTCACGCATCCAGGTATCGAGGTCTCGGGCAAACTGTTTTTCCTTCCCGTATCGTGCTGTCACCGCATTGCGCGTCTGGAGGATCGGAAGCTCCAATGCAGACTCCAGCATTTTGATAAATTTTTCGTCAAGCGGCTTGGATCGGATCGGCTCTGCGCCTGCGATGATGCGGGCATAACGGCCCAAGAATTGAGTGAGGAATCCGCGGATCTCGGTTTGAACCTCTGAGTCTAAGAGTTCTTCACTTCGCGTAATTGAGGTGACGTTGAAGTGTTCCAGGTCGCGCTCGGCAATAGGCTTACCGGCCTCGAATGTTTTCCAGAGGACAAAGCGGTTTACGTTCCAGGTGAAGAAATAGGTCACGCCTCTAGCGTCCGCTTTGCCGTGCGCGTCCTCCAAAAGCGCGTTTGCGTATGGGGTTTGGCCGTCTGGCCGGTCCGGGAGTTTAATCTCGCCTGTGAGGACCGCCCGATTTTGGTTATCATACAGCGTAACGTCCCGGCGCTTTCTTCCCTGGCCGGTTCCTTGTTCGACTTTCGCTTCGGAAAAGGGCAAGCTTGGATTGTCGGCAACTATGCCTTGGATCGTCTTACAAACATCCGCCGCGAAAGTCCATTCGTTAATTTCAGGCATAAGGCGAAACGACCGGCAATTCCTGATGAAATCTTACACCACAGTGGGATGCTGCACTCAATAAGAAATATGAACGGGCGTCTTAGTAAGGGGGATTTCGGAGGACCACCCACTTTGCCTTCCTCGCCATTTGCTTCGCGTGGGTTTTGAGCTTATTGATTCCCGTATCGGGGCTCGGGCATATCAAAGCATGGGATGGGTCATCGGGCAAGACCGGGTCATTCTTTATTGGATCACGGCAAACTATCCATCCCAGTTCTCGCGGCACGGAAGCCTTGAGAGTGAGGAGGCTGTGGAAAGGGAAATTGGCCAGCACGGACTCGACCGTAGTAATAGATGAAACATGGACCGAGAGTTCTCGATTCGTCCGGTCCAGAAATACAGCGGACGAAGGCTGCCATTGCATATCTTCGGCAAGAAAAAAACTAGCCTGAAGAGGAATGACTCTGCGCCATAGGTCTTCATCATTTCTAATCGATTCTTGGTCATCTAATCGCGGTGGCATGGGGGTTTTCGGCGGAAAGCCAGTTTAAGAGCATCGGAATGATGGGGTAAACGCGTTCCGCAGGCAAGGGCGTTTCGATCATCATTTCGCCCTCCACCATCAGGACCTCAATGGAACCGTTCGGCAACACCTCTATTTCCAGTTCCCGCGATTTCACGTCCCATTCAATCTGTAGGCCCCCTCCTGCAACGGGAACGATGCGAGGCGCAGTTGGGCACAGCGCTTGACAAGCAGCTAACACTTCGACCGCCCGCTGAACGGCTGGTGTTTGCACAGCCGGACTGCCATAACTGTCCCAGTTCGCGGGCAACTTCGCAAGCGTCGAAATCGTTCGCAAGGACTCGGCGAATTCAGGGGTCGCCATGAATAGGGGCACTATTCGGCTGAATTGGGTGTTAGTTGCTGGCTCCCCAAATATCCGCAGTGTGGGCTCAAAAACATCAGTAATTCCGACGTTCATTCTTTTCTCCTCCAGATTTCGTGCATCGATTTCGAAGTAAAATCAGTGAATCCTCGAACCACCGATTCCCTGCCTGCATCAAGCCAAGCCAACAAGTCGGAGGTCGAGCTGGATGCTGGTTTACCACGCGCAGTTAGAGTCAACTGAAGGGTTTCCTTCGCATCTGACGGCCTAAAAGCATGAATAAAAGTTATACGCAAGCGCCCTTTGTTTTGCGGCATCGGGTAGCTAAGGTTAAAGGAAGCGCTTTCCGGATTCGGCAAGTAGTTTTCTGACGTAGCACCCGTCCAGGACGGAAAGACCTTCGGCAAGTCCGCGAAGCTCTCCCATCCGTTTCCACGATCTATGTGATTGACGTAAGTAACCTCGCACTGTCGGATGTCGGGTTTTCCGAATCCTTGAGAGTTTAAGAACTCACAGAAAACCGTCCAATCTCGTTCGAACGCCGGACGAGTCGTTTCATAATGCGGGTACGGCTCGCTCCCAGACACCTTTCGCCAATTGTGAATAAGGCGGTCATTCTGAAGTTGGATCAACTCAGTTTTAGGCGCGTTTAGAAACCAGCACCGAACCGCCGGGGTGGAAACAATTTCCAATTTGGGGACTTCAGGCTGTTTGAATTGCAGAACAGCAGGCTCAATATCGGGGGCCAGAGGCGGGTTGACCTCCGCAGTTGGGTACAACTCTTTTATATTCTGCCAAAACAAACCAAAATGTGGGATTTGCCACCCCTCTACCGGAGTGAACAGGACTCCCAGCGCCGTTTCGGTCACTGGCGGATTGTCATAGTCCGGCACGATTCTCATTCAGTGTATATAGGCTCGCTGTTCAAGAGTTTCAGACATGGCGCAGGTGTTTTTCTCTGGCCAAATTCGTTGAGAGAACTTTTAGTCTATCCAAGCCTCTTGCAACCATGCAAGAGCCCCGATGATAACGCAGGTCCCAAAGGTTAGGCGGCACAAAGAATACTTCGCTTTTGGTGTGCCGTGTGTGGATGAGGAGAGAGCGTCTCATTATGCCCAAATACAATTAGAAGGATAGACCAAAAGCTAATTAATATCAATCGCTTGTAATTCCTGGTGTTGGGTGAGTCGAGTGTTGCCGATTTTATCAGACGAGCCATTGGTACGGCCCAGGAAAAGTTATCGAGACGGTTCCAAACCCAATTATGGGAAACCCTGACCTTGACCACATCTCGATAAGTATGGTCGAACGCGCCAACTTGACTGTAAGGATGCACCTGCGGCGATTCACGCGGCTCACCAATGGCTTCAGCAAGAGCTTGCTGCATCTGAAGGCTGCCGTGTGCCTGTTTGCGATGTACTATAATTTCTGCCGCGTTCATATGACCTTGCGAGTTACCCCTGCGATGGAGGCTGCGTTGACAGATCACGTTTGGACTGTGCTGGAACTTCTTCGTTGTTCTTAACAACTGGAGAAAGTCTTGGTTTCCATCGGATTTGAATGTGATCGGCAGGAAGAAATACCTTCCTATAGAGGTACTCGTTACCGTTGAGTTGGTCCGGGAGAGAAGCATTGATTTCCAAGTTGTCTTTTGCGCTTATTCGTACCCGGGGATTAATTGCTGGAACGGAAAAGTTAAATGTGAAAAAATCGTGAACTCCCTTCGTAACTGTAAACTTTAAGTAGGCTGATACATGGTCTTTCTTACGCATCACGATTTTCTTCTTCGCCTTCCATTCGAGAACCATCGGCTCATCGGGCTTAGGTGTCAGTGTAGGATGGCTTTCCGAGTAGCTGTCTTTGTCATTTGATTCAACGGTCACTGATGCCTGCAAAATCCTCCCGCGTTCGGACTCTTCAAATGCCATGCCTTGTTGATATTCTGTTTTCTTTGCCGCCACGATAGTCCATCGGAGTGAAACTTCCAATAACACAGAGTTTTCAGACAACTTTGCTACACTAGCTTCGATCTCTGTGCCTTCCCGATAGGTTTCGAGACCAAATAGTGCCTTTTGGAAGGTATCTCGAATATCTGGGGGGAAATCAATCCCAAGTAGATGCTGAAATATCTCGTTTGCTAGGTCTTCTACAAGATCGCGCTTCAGAAGCGGATCGACAATCAGCGCCAAAATACCCGCGATTAGAATTGCATCCGACGCGGTCAAAACTAACTGACTTGATGGAATGCGCCACATAAGTAAGAGCGCGGCCGCTATCAGAAGCAGGGCTGCCATCCACATTCTTAACCATGGCCAACGCGCCCCCGTTGTTATCATACTGTTCTCCTTAAATTGTGAGGTGGACAGTATCCTATCATGCAACGATACGTCTAAATCACCATCCATTTCCCTATCGGGGGTCATCGCACCCCCAATCCACGGTTTCGGCAACACGGGCCTTACTACCCACCCTGACCTGTGTTAGCTTTATCGGAGAAGAAAGACCCATGAACAACCGCCAGAAGATTGCGGTCAAAATCGTTGTGATTATCTTCGTTCCTATTGCCTTCGGATTTCTGTTAACCCTTGGAATCCCGTGGTTTGGTACATTGGTTGCGCGGGCGCTGCTGGATACGATTGATGAAATTGTGAGATTGCCACTGTTGTTTGTCGCTGGTCTTCTTACTTTGATTGTAAGGGGAATTGCCCAAGAACGGCCCAAAACTTCATGGATTAAAGTCTGGAAGGTCGTCAAGTTGGCCTGGAAGGTGTACGGCTTGATTTTGGTCGCTTCCATCCTTTTTGCAGTGGGCGCGTTCATAGCTGACCGTTTGCTTACCTAGAAGATCCAGTAAAAGCCTTTTCTCGCTTGTTCATTTTTCGTTTGGAAGACGCCTGTTCGACATTCATCAGGTCCAGCCCGTGACGCAGTGGGTCTGCAATGAGTTTAGTGGGATGAAGGATGTACGGGTTAGGTGGCAGGTTCGCAACCTTGTTGGGGTCGAGACCGCGGCGAAGAGGATCGGTAGTAAATTTAGTTAACGACAGCCCTGTCGCGCTGGCAGCAGGCACAGGGGTTCCTTTAGACCCACGAAATAATCTCGGCTTGGCAACAGGCTGTTCACCCATCACCTAATTCCTCTAAGTAATTTCATTGTCGATAATCTTGCGGGTCAATTTACGGACATCCTCGCCAGTCTCATCTCCAGACAGCTTCCAGTCAAGGTGGCGTCGGACGGACTCGCGAAGTTCGGCTGTGAATTCCGAGTCCCAATAATCTTCGTCTGAGAGTCGGCCTTTGCATTTCAACTCCAGCAGGTAACTAGAAACCTCCGCGATTCCTTGTTGAATGAGACTAGCCGTGCGCGCCTGGCGCTGCGCTTCTACCTGCTTTCGTTCTATTTCCCGGCGGGCCTCTGCGATTGTCGGCTCCAGGGCATCTCTGGCGTCGGTGTCGGAAATGTCCAAGGGAAGCCCGGCAAGTATTTCCGCGCACTCTCGGCGAACGCGTGCTCGGTCGCCGTCGGTGGCGTGCCAGGGTAGTGCGAACACCGCCCATTTTAGAATCCTCACGTCTAGCTCCCGCTTTTCCACTGCCTGCCGGATCTGCTTGATTGCCTCATCCGCTGCTACTCGTATCTCGCAGTCAGTTGCGGACAAATCGAGCCGTTTGAGGGCCTCGCGGATTGCAGCTCCTGCGCGTACTTTTTCGGCCTCTGTCGCGGAGTTCGTCAGATTCCACAACACCTGTTTGGTGATGCTCTGCCGCCTCGCCTGTGCATCGCGCTCGGCTTTCAAGGGTTCGACCAAGGCGGCCAAACCGCGAGCGAGAATGGCGGCCATTCTAGGCTCGTCATGGGGCTGGCGCTTTTCAATTTCGGCTTCCAAGAACTCAAGGATTTCCTTGAGTTGGATGGCTGTCAGCCAAATGTACTGGTAAGCGGCCAATGTCTCTTTTGCTTTGTCCATCCATCGGGTGCGAAACTCAGCCAATGCCTTCTCCGCCTCGCGCCTTACCCATTCTTCGGCCTGCTCACGTTCGCGGCGCTCTTTGTCTCGCGCTTTCTCGAGTTCTAGCCGTTGGCACTCCAATTCAATCTCGGCTTGACGTTGGGCAATTTTTTCTTCGCGCGCTTGGGCCTCCGCCTCTTGCCTATCGGCCTCTTCATCCTCCTCGCGCTCAAGTTTCGCCAAGTCGCGCTTTGCTCGGTGCTCCTGCGCTTCCAGTGCCAGTTCCTCAATCCGTTCTCGGCGATTTTGCAAGACGGACGAAGCCTCGCGGACGGGCCGGGCCTTGGCCTCTTGTTGGTTCTTTACAGCCTCGATGGTTTCAGCGGTCACCCGGAGATGTCCGCCTGGGGTCCGAAATCCTTCCACTGCGCCACCTTTCACCATCCGCTTAAGTGTGGGGACTGAGACGCCTAGCGAAGTGGCTGCGTCGCTCGCATTGTAAGAATCTGCCAAGAGTCGATTTTTGCGGGTTTTTTTCACGGTTTTTCTAGCCGATTTTTTCCGGTTCTTTCCGCTTCGACTCTCGGCGGGCCATCGGACTTTTTTCGACTTCTTACGATTCTATCGGGATTTGTTTGGATGGTCATTTTACGGGCGGAAGGATGACTCAGCGGCGCCGGTCTGTGCCGCGTGCTCGGCGCCGCCGCCAAATCTCTGTCGCGAACTCTTGGCGCTTTTCCTTTGGTGTGTCGTGCATAATCTTCCCGCCGGCGTCGTGCGCACCTCGGGTGTGTTGAAGGGCCGCCTTGGTGTATTGGGCGAGTGTATAGGCTCCGGGATTGAATTGGTGGGTGCGCTTGCCCACTCCGGCGCGCGCCATTGCCAATCCGAGCCGGGTATTACATTTCTTGCAGAGGTATCGCAGGTTGTCCGGCGCGCCGTTCGATTCGTCCCCATCCTTGTGGTCTATTACCACATTACGAGTCGAACCGCAGATCGCACACTTGGGCGGTCCGGGCGGGCGGCACTCAGGTTGGTGCGCTCGATACCGCTTCGCCCGGTCGCTAATTTCGTGGATCGGTTTCCGCCAGAAAGCGCCGCACTCGCTTGCGGCACGATTCAGTCCTGGCTTTCTTCCTCTTCTTCCTGGCCAGCAAGCTCCGAGATTTCACTCAAGCGCTCCTGGAGATTCTCATTTTCCTCTTCGAGTTCCTGAACTCTTTCGGTAAGTTCACGTCGTGTTGGTATGGCCATTTTCCTTCCTCCTTTGGGATTAACTAAGTGAATGTGCCTCTTTTCGGCGTACTCTTCCAAAGTTTCATCATCGATCGCGTCGGCAAGGTCGTCGTCTTCGCGCACTTCGCGCGCGAAGCGGACGGCCTGGGCCTTGCGGCGTTCAATCTGCACCCTGCTAAGCGTCTTCATTGCAAGCCGCTCGCGTCAATCCGCGTGCGGCCCTAATTGGCCGCCTTCATTTTGCGTGGTACTTCTGCGTGGGACTGCTCCCAAAAACCACAGAGAATTCAGTAGATTTGCGGTGAAGTTGAGGAGACCCGAAGAGTATGGATTATCGAGGCTAAGCTGTTGCAGGAATTGGAGGCGCGGGTGGGAATCGAACCCACGCGTAAAGGTTTTGCAGACCTCTCCCTTACCACTTGGGTACCGCGCCCTGAAAAACAGCGGCAAGTGGCAAGTGAACAGTTGCAAACAAGAAAATACCCTCCATCCTTGCTTGCCACTTTCAACTTTCCACTTGCCACTGGTTTCTAATCTTTTGGAGCGGGAAACGGGATTCGAACCCGCGACTTCGACCTTGGCAAGGTCGCACTCTACCACTGAGCTATTCCCGCTCGGTCCTAGGTGGCGGTCGTTCCAAACTGCCCTTGCTTTCAAAGTATAAGTACCGCGACCGCGCCCTGTCAAGCCGCTCTCAGCCGATACGAGGGTCACTCTGCAATCATTGTTCCCTGGGCGGCCACCATGCGCCAGCCTCCCGCCTGTTCAAAGTAGGTATGAGTGTAGCGGGAATTGAACTCAAATGGCGAACCTTTAAAGGAGCCTTGCATCGCAGTTCTGCCCCTTATCAGGGCAGTATAGCCGTAGACGTGGACAGAAATGTCCTCCGGCTGAATCGCCTCGAAATGGAGATCGCCCGATCGCAAGCTGTTGAGGAATGCGGCTTTGGGTATCACCGCGCCACTTAAGTCGATCAAAACAAAATCGTCGGCCAGGATTTGTTCCAGGTTGGTGAACTCGCGGGAGACCAGCGCGCGGAAAAATTCCCGATCAGCCGCGAGGGAGCCATTAGTTTCCATTCCCACACCCATATATTAAGAACCGAAATCACCCGCCGGTGAAGAATCGCCCGAACTGCGCAATCCCGCTCAGGCCGGCACCGTCATCACTGCCTCGCGCAAAAATTTTGCCGATTCTTCGGGCGGTGTCGGGTTGATGTAAAAGCCCGTGCCCCATTCAAAGCCGGCCACTTTGGTCAGCTTGGGCATAATCTCCATGTGCCAATGGTAGTAGTCGTTCGAAGCCTCAGGGAACGGCGAGGTGTGGATGATGGTGTTATACGCGGGATGGTCCAGCACTTTGTCCAGGCGCATCAGCATATCTTTCAAGATCAAGGAGAGCTGCTCGAACTCATGCTTCTGTGACTCCTCGAAGGCCGATTGATGCACCTTGGGAACAATCCACATTTCGAAAGGAAAGCGCGGCGCAAAGGGCGCCATGGCGATAAAGTCATCATTCTCTGCGATGACGCGGGTGGCCTTCTCAACCTCCTGCCGAATCATGTCGCAAAAGATGCAGCGTTCCTTGAAGTTGTAATACTGGCGCGACCCATCCACCTCCTCCAGCACGCGCTTGGGGACCACGGGCAGCGCAATCAACTGGGAGTGCGTGTGCTCCAGGGACGCGCCGGCCGCCTCGCCGTGGTTCTTGAAAATCAGGATGTATTTGAAGCGCCGGTCCTTCTTCAGATCCAAGATGCGGTCCCGATAGGCCCACAAGACTTCTTCAATCCGATTCACGGGCAGCGTGGCGAGCGTCATCTGATGATCCGGGGTTTCGATGATGACTTCGTGGGCGCCGATGCCGTTCATCTTGTCATAGAGGCCTTCGCCCTCGCGATTCAAATTGCCTTCAATGCCCAGGGCGGGAAATTTGTTGGAAACCACCCGCAGCGTCCAGCCCGGCGTATTGCGCGAACTGCCGTCGCTCCGATAGGCGAGAATCTCCGGAGGCGTCTTGGATTCGTTCCCGTAACAAAATGGGCAAAAGCCTGAACCGGAAATCTTCACTTTCTCGCGCACAAAATCGGACGGCCGTTTGGCGCGGTCGGTGGCAATAATCACCCACCGGCCCGTTACGGGATCTTTTCTCAATTCGGGCAAAGTTTCGACTCCTCCTATTTATGATTCAGAATTCGAACTCGCGGTTGACTGGCTGAGCCCCTGCATTGTAGCCCGCCTCTAATCCTTGAAAGCGTCCTTGATCAGGCGGGCCTGGAAGCCGGCACGCTCATCCCAAGCCACGCTCACTATATCAAACCTGTAGTTGATTGTTCCACGTTTGAGGCGCCGCATGTAATGATTTGCCGCTTTGATGATCCGTCGTTGCTTGCTCCGGTTAACCGCGATCTCAGGCGGACCGGCATCAGAAGTGGTGCGCGTTTTCACTTCGATAAAAGCCAAAACCGGGCCGTCCCAACCTACCAAGTCCAATTCCGCGCCGTGCAAGCGCCGGTTTCGGGCGACGATTGTATACCCAGTTTGGCGAAGGTGCCAGTAGGCCAGCGTTTCGCCACGCCGGCCGATGGCAAGATGGGGTGCTGCGCGCTCTCCTTTAGCGTCCCCGGCCGGGCCGCCGGAGCGCGCGGATTGGCGCTCTTTCCAAACCAGCGCACGGTAAATGAGTCGGGCAAATAGACTCACAGGTCCATCCAGAGGCAAAGTGGGAGCAATCGACCCATCGAGGCTCTGTAACTGCCTGCTGCTTTACGCTCCACCCGCTTCCTCAATACATTTTTCCAAGATATCAAGGGCTACGTCGGCGTGCGCCTGTTCGCATATCAGCGGGGGCGCAATCCTTACCGTGCTTTCGCCGCAGCCAATCAACATCAGGCCATTCTCGAAAGCACGCTGAAGGACCCGTCCGCGCGCCTCCGAGTGGGGTTCGCGAGATTCCTTGTCTTTCACCAGTTCGATTCCGATCATCAGACCCCGGCCGCGGACAATGCCGACAATGGGATGTTTACCGGGCCAGTCTGAGATTCGCTTGAGGATATATTCTCCCATTCGGGCGGAATTCTGAATGTATTTCTCCTCGAGCAATCGAATGGTTTCGAACGCCGCGGCGCACGCCACGGGGTTTCCCCCAAATGTGGAAGCGTGCGCGCCCACCGGCCAATTCATAACGTCCGCGCGCGCCACCGTCACGCTTAAGGGAAGGCCGGAGGCGATGCCTTTGGCGGTGATGAGAATGTCGGGCACGACTCCTTCGTGCTGGCAGGCAAACATTTTTCCCGTGCGGCCCATTCCGGACTGCACTTCGTCAAAGATCAGCAGTATTCCATGCCGGTCGGCCAACTCCCGCAAGCGCGCCAGGAATCCCGCGGGAGGCACCACGTACCCACCCTCTCCTTGAATGGGCTCCACGATGATGGCGGCAACATCTTCGGGTGGAACCGTAGTCTTAAACAGTTTCTTTTCGATGAATTCCACCGGGTCGCAAACGCAGGGCGCGGGCCAATGCCCCGCCGCGCAACGATATGGATTCGGATAAGGCGAGTGCGATACCCCCGAAAGCAAGGCGCCAAATCCCTGGCGTTGAACCGCCTTGGAGGACGTCAGGGAGAGTGACCCAAAAGTTCGTCCGTGGAAGCTTCCGAGGAATGCGATAAACGCGGGCCGCCGGGTGTGATAGCGCGCCATTTTCATCGCGGCTTCCATCGCCTCCGTCCCCGAGTTGCCGAAATAAACGCGCTTGGGAAACGTCCCGGGTGTGATCTGCGCAACTTTCTCCGCCAGCCTGGCCATCTGCGGATAGTAGAAATCCGTGCCCGATAAATGAATGAGGGTTTCCGCCTGGCGCTGAATCGCCCGCACCACGTCCGGATGGCAATGGCCGGTGGATACCACGGCGATGCCGGCGGCGAAATCGAGAAACGTGTTGCCGTCCACGTCCTCCACCAGCATCCCTTCGCCGCGCTTGGCCACCAGCGGGTAGTCGCGCGTGTAGGAGGGCGAAACGTATTGCCGGTCAAGGGCCAGCACTTTTTGCGCTTCGGGCCCCGGAAGGGCGGTCTTGATTTGCGGAAATTTCTTCTCCATGATTTGTCTCCTCTGGACTGTGCTATCGATTGTTTTTCAGGCGAATTCTCATTCCGGCAGGATGCAGCCGAGGAGATTTAGTCACCGCCAAAAAGATTGGGGCGCGCCAAGTGTGGGAGTGTGTGCGACAGGATCGTTTGCGGCATGACGTAGTCCATTCGGGGGCCGTGCGCCGTGGGCCCGGCCAGACTAATAGTTTATTTTCGCTTCCAGCGGGTTCCCGCTTTCGTGTCTTCCAGGATTACGCCCGCTTTCAATAGTTCACCACGAATCTCGTCTGCGGCGGCGTATTCCCCGCGCTGGCGGGCTGATTCACGGGCAGAGATGCGCTCCTCGATTTCGTTTTCCCCAAGCCCGGCGCTGAGCACTGCGCCATGATCACCGTTTCCTGGTTCAACCTTGACATCGCTCACGCCCGACTTAATCACGTTGCCCGTCACTTCAACTGTGACGTTCTTTACAAATCCAAAGCGCTGCAGCTTTTCGAAGTCCGTGTCGTCGAGCACGGCAAAGATGCGGTCCCATCGTTCCAGCACATCCAGGAACGCGGCACGGGCGCCCTCCGGAAATTCTCCCCGGTCGATGGCCGTGTTGCCCTCCCGCACCAAATCAAACACGGCGGCCAAGGCGGCGGCAGTGTTCAGATTGTCGTCGAGTGCCTCTTCGAAGGCCAGACGCGCAGCTTCGGCGCGAGTCACAAATGGCAGGGCGTCACCCGAGGGAAATTTCTCCATCGTCAACCGGTCGCGAAAATTTCTGAGCCGCTGGATGGATTGCTGTGCCTGGTGCAGGCCCTCAAAAGTAAAATTTAGAGGCATTCGGAAATGGGATGAGGCCAGCAGGTAGCGGATGGCGCTGGGCTTGTAGCCTTTCGCGATGAGGTCGCGCAGGGTGAAAAAATTCCCCTCCGATTTCGACATTTTCTTCCCATCCACCATCAAATGCTCGGCGTGCAGCCAGTAGCGCACAAAAGGCTTGCCCGTGGCCGCCTCGCTTTGCGCGATTTCATTTTCGTGGTGGGGGAACACCAGGTCGCTGCCGCCGGAATGAATGTCGAAAGTTTCGCCCAGATATTTCATCGACATCACCGAGCATTCAATGTGCCAGCCGGGACGACCGGGGCCGAGCGGCGTTTCCCAGCGCGGCTCGCCCTCTTTGGCGGCCTTCCAGAGAACGAAATCGCGGGCATTATCCTTTTCATATTCGTCGGAATCCACGCGCGCGCCGGATCGGATTCCGCTGAAATCAATTTTTGAAAGCTTGCCGTAATCCTTGAATTGCTTGACGCTGAAATATTCCGAACCCTCGCTCGAATAGGCGTAGCCTTTTTGCGCCAACGCCTGAATCAGCTTCACCATCTCGTCAATGTGGTCGGTGGCACGGACCATGAATTCCGGCTTTTCCAGGTTCAAGAGATCGCAGTCGATTTCAAACTCCCGGATGAATTTGGCCGTGTAATCCCGTAGTTCCATTCCGGCGGCCTGGGAGTTGCGGATAGTTTTGTCGTCCACGTCGGTCAGGTTCATCACCTGGCGAACCTGGTAGCCGCGGTATTTAAGGTGGCGGCGCAAAACGTCCTGAAAAACAAAAGTCCGATAATTGCCGATGTGAGCAAAGTCGTAAACGGTCGGGCCGCAAGTATAAAAACGGACCTCGTTATTCGTGAGCGGCACAAAGTCGTCCACCTTGCCGGAAAGCGTATTGTAAAAGCGAATCGCCATAGAAAGCGGCCTGTTATGAAATGTCTTAATGCATGATTTTATCGGCAGGCCGAGGATTAGTCAACCTGGCCATGGATGGGCTGCATACGGACAGGACAGAACCACCCCGGCGCTTGGCGCGCCACCCCTCCTGAATCAGGAGGGGAGTTAAAACAAAAGCTCCCCTCCTCAGATGAGGAGGGGTGGCGCGCCAAGCGCCGGGGTGGTGGGGGCTCACCGGGGTGGGGGGGCGCCAAGCGTCAGGGCGGCTGGTGACGGCCGCCGTGGTGGTAGAGGGCCGCCACGGAAGAAAGCGCACGTTCGTAATATGGCCATCGTAACGGGAAGATTGCGCGGTGCGTCAGAGTCTCTTAGAATGATTTGCCGTTCTGCGAGCGGCACCACGAGGCTGGCGATTGTCTTTTCTGAAGAACCTGACTCATAATCTCGCGCACGCCCTGCTTCTATACGGCGCCCTCGGCCTTTTTGCCATCTCTCTTCTCGATTCCACTTTCATACCCTTTCCGATGGTCAATGACCTGCTCTTGATGCACCTCTCGAGTACGTCTCCGGCGCGCATGCCGCTTTATGTTATCGATTGCACGGCGGCCTCGGTGCTCGGCGCCTTTGTGCTTTACGGGATTGGACACGGTGGCGGGAAATTTTTTTGGCGCAAGTTTTCGCCTGAAAAAATGGGGCGCGCGCAGCATTGGCTGGAACGGAACGACTTTGCCGCCGTCCTGGTGATTTCGCTGCTCCCCGCACCTGCGCCGTTCAAGCTTTTCCTGGTCACCGCGGGCGCAGTGCGCATGAACCGATTTCGCTATGGAGCCGCGCTGGTGGTGGGACGCGGCGCGAGGTTCCTCGCCGAGGGCTGGCTGGCCGTCCTTTACGGCGTGCGCGCTGAGGCTTACTTGAAAGCGAACCTGGCGTGGGTCTCACTGGCCGTGGCCGTGGCTGTAGTGGCGGCGACGGTAGCCTACAGATTGTTTACCAGGCGTCCGTCCACGGTGTAGCGAGATTTGTTATTCCTTCACCCTCCGACCTTTTTGACGAACATGAGTGTTGCCTCTCCGCTGCTCCCTTGCGAATTCCTGGCGTCCACAAGGAGAATCTGGGTCTTACCGTCGTCGGACAAACTCCTGGACCACTTACCCGTCATGACCTCTTCGCCATCGTGCAATAATTTCCAATCCGTCACCACCTTGCCGCCTTCCCAATGTGTCCTGTAAACGAGCTCGCCGGGCCCAAATTTTTGATCTCTCTCCAAATTATCGGGCGTGACGGTTACTTCCGGGATCGTCAGTGCAAAAAGAGTGGCCGAGATGGGCTGGCTCGTATCCCAGTCCTTCGAAGTAGTGGAAATTTTCAATTGGGCCCCGCGTTGTTCAATCTGCTCAACCAGATTGTCAGGCGAGGGTGAAGGCATGCTGCTTTTGGTTTTGGCAAGCTCCCAGCGCCCCGAAAAATCGAGCCCCTTAATGCCCTGTCCCGCCAGCACGGGCCTTACGTTCTGATCCAGGCTTGCAAAGCGGGGAGGCGGCGGGGGAGGAGGGGGCGAAGGGGGAACGGCGAGATGGCCGCCATGATTGTCGTCGCCGCGCGTCATCTTCCATGGCTCGACCGGCATGGGCGAACTAACCGGCTTGAACTCCGCATCGTTTTCGCCCGTCAGTTTCATCTCAAATTGATCCACATCGTCCGCGCCATCTTCCTTGGCCCGCAAGGTCAATGCCGTGCCATCGAAATGGGCGCCGACAATATGCCATCCAGTGCCATGATCGTTCCGTGTGGCTTCGGTAAGTTCTCCGTTTGCGCCCAGGACGATTCTGCATGGGCTCATCGTGCCGATAAATTTGTATCCGTCCGAAGCGAGCTCGAGAGTCATAAAGGGCTTGCCCTTGAAGTTCGCCTGCCAGGTGCCGATAAACGGCTTCACCTCGGCGGGAAGTTCGCTGGATTCCTCCGGTTCCATGGTGAGCTTGAGCCCGCCCGATTCCTCATCCGGAGGGGGAGGGGCGCCCACCACGCGGAATTCCATTTCGCGATCTCCGGTCAATCGAATCGCAAACTCTTGGGCGTTTCGGCCAAAGCAATCACCGCGTAGAGTCAAATTCTTGCCCTCCACTTTGGCGCCGGTGACCGGACACACATCGGGCTTCTCAGTGACGTCAGCAGGATGCCCGTTGTCATCCAGAATGACACGATAGGAAGTGATCTTGCCGGCCAGCTTATGGTCGGCAATGTCGAGCGCGACTGTTACATACGGCTTGCCTTTCAGTTTCGCTTTCCAAGTCCCCACGAAAGGTCTTAAAGTGTCGTCCGACGGCGCATCATTTTTCTGACTGACGCTAAGGGAGAATGCAGATGCGAAAATACAGGACGCGGCTAATAGAAAAACGCCGGCGGCAAAGATTGCCTTCGCCAGGCGCGAGCCTAGAAGGGATTTCTGGTCCAGGATTCTCATAACACGTTCCTCCAGTATGTTGGCGTCAAAAACGCCAAGGGAGTAGCCCGAGCGGGAAAGCTCGGGCGCCGTGGACATCCGGCGCGCCAGCTCGACGAGCGAGCGCGCATAATCGGGTGGGTTCGCCACGCGCCCGGCGGCGATCTGGTCGCAAGCCAGCTCGCGAGTCTCATTGATGCGGCGTTTGATGAGTTTAGTTGCGGGGTGGAATGATATCGGCAGGCTGACCAGTTCATAAATTAAGTTCATCAAAAAATCGCGGCGCAGGATGTGCGCCATCTCATGCGCGAACACGGAGGTCATATCGGCCGCGGAGGCATCCAGAAACATGCTCTCGGGAAGAATGATCACCGGACTGCGGGCGCCCAGCGTCATGGGTCCGGCAATCTGCGCAGATGAAAGAATCGGGACCCTGGCCAACCCGAGCAAGTCGTTGCAATGCCGGGCTGAGCTGGCCATGGCGGCTGGAATCTCGCGGGTCTGCGTCGCCATTTCAATCTTCTTGGTTTTCCGCCAGGCCCGCCACAACCGGCGCAAGTTGAGCATCAGAGATATGGCGTAGCACGCCAGCACGAACAATGTCATGAATCGCGAGACGGCGATGGACTTGGTTCGACGCTGAATAAAATCGAGTCCACGAGTTATTGAACTGGCAGGGCCGTTCAATCTCGTGGCCGCAGGTTCGTGCGACTGAAGGCCTGAATTACCCGCCAGTGCTGGCAAGCTCTGAAGTGGTGCACCCTGAACCGTCGGGGTCACCAGGGTAGGAAACTGGGCGGAGTTCCAGGCGCTCCAAGCGCTGTTGACAGGTAATACGAGGCCGGCAGCGAGCACCATCACCCAAACTGCATGGCGGTATTTTGCCGGAGCCCGCCGCATCAACCGGTTGCATACAGCGCCTACGCAGGCCACTAAAGCCACCTGCCACAGTGCATTCAACAGAAAAGTGAGAACAAGCCGGCTAACTGTTTCCACGTTCCGCCTCCTTTGCAGCCTCGGCGCTTTGATGCTTTTCGATGAGCCTGGTGAGACGCGCAAGTTTTTCCGGCCCCAGGCGCTGGCTCTCCACCAGGCTCATCACCAGGCTTTCCGCCGAGCCGCCGAACAGACGATCGATGATGTCGCGAATGGCTATTCCTGCCGCCTTCTTGTGGGTGACCGACGGCGTGTATTCAAAGGCTCGGCCACGTAATACACGCTTCACCTTGCCCTTGCGATAAAGAACGTTGAGCATGGTCTGCACGGTGGTGTAAGCAAGGCGCGGCTCGCCCGGCAGCGCCTGTTGCACGGCCTGCACGGTGGCAGGGCTACTTGCCCAAAGCACTTGCATGATTTTGAGTTCCAGCGGGGTCAACTGTCGGCTTTTCCGTTTTCGGCCCATCCGCGCGTTTCCTCCTAAATGATTAGGAGATAGTAGGGGGAAGAGTTTCGTTTGTCAACTAATATTTTAGGTGTCAGGAAACTGCGAGGCGCGGCGATGATCCCCAGGCGAGTTATTCGGGCCTTGCTCAGTTCTTAGGGCCGTGACTTGGCGAGAAAACTGAAGGACTCGGATAATACGCTCAGGTTCTTATCCAACTCGATTTCCACCACGAACCCGCGGCGTTGATTTGAGGAAGAGGCAAAGCGGAGATCCTGAATCGACACGAAGAACCCATTATCCGTGTCGTCGATGTTGGGCCAGGGAAAGCGCGCGAAGTCCAGAAAGATTTGGCAGGTCCGGGTTTTCGATGCCGCCGCCAAGGCCGGCGATGGATCAGGCTTATGAAGGACCGTCGCGTGTTCCGCGTCCACGTCGGAGTCCAAAGCGCTGGCGGGCAATAGGTAGAATGCCGTGTCGGTTTCCACCACGCCGTTCCAGGAGAATGGATTGACTGAGGAAGGGAAGGCGCCCAATTTCACCGGATTTTCCTGGCCGTAAACGTGCGAGTCAAGAAATCCAATCACACGGCGGTGCGCCAGGTCGCGCGCCCCCCAAAGAACGAGCATCGAGCACAGCGCGAAAATCGCGCCGCCCCGAGGTTTGGTCTTGGCCGCCCCCACTTCCTCGGAGATCAGACGGAAAAGCGGCGGCAGCGCCAGTCCGAGAATCAGTAATGCCCACAATAATATGTCGATGATGGGCATAATGTCCCATGCGTACCACCGCCCGCTGAAGGGCAGGAAAGGGCGGATGCCGTAGGAGTTAGTGAAGTCCATCAGGACGTGGCTGGCCACCGCGATCCAGGAAATCCCAATCAACCAGCGCAGGTCGAGGGGAGGGCCGCTTTTCTTCGCCGGGGGAGCTTTGCGGCCGAGGAAATATACAAGAGCCCCAAGCGCGGTGGCAAGAATCGCCGCGCCCAAAATGGAATGGGTGATGCCGCGATGGTACTTCAAGTAAGTAGCTCCGCCGCTGAAGGTGGCCACCAGGTCGATATCCGGAAGATTGGCGCCCGCGATCAGAGTAAGCGTGGCGAACCGCGTCTTGCGATTCAAACCAGCCTGGCTCAAGGCCAGCGCGGTGAGTGAATGGGTCAGGTTATCCATGACAAAGAGGATTTGGGATTTAGGATTCAGGAATTAGCATTCTTGCCTGCAGAACATTACTCTGAGTCCATAATCCTGAATCCTGAATCCTTGATCCTAAATCAGTACTGTCCCAATGTTGAGTTCGAAAATTCTTTTAAGTGCATGTCAGGCCGTAAGTTGAGCGCCAAGATGAGCAAAATCGATTTGAAATCGGATATACCCTTGGGCGGGTGTGAAGACTCCCCA
>Ga0209579_10000193_pt1 | contig 86181 bp, 77 predicted proteins | sample Coa_R1_2_FD_187152 | JGI IMG/M metagenome (GOLD analysis project Ga0209579, IMG submission 187152) | Surface soil microbial communities from Centralia Pennsylvania, which are recovering from an underground coalmine fire - Coalmine... | ecosystem: Environmental > Terrestrial > Soil >... | reverse complement strand
CAGCCGGTAGCGGTAGCGCAGCGGGTGGCGATAGACGTCGAGCATGAAGAGGCGCGACCACAACGGCACGATGTCCTCGGGCGCGACATGCTGGCGGCCGGGCAGGCGCCCCGGCGGCGCGATCCGTTGCCAGTAATCGTAAAGTTCGCGCACCAGCGGGTGCCACAGAGCAGGCTCCGCCGGCACGCGGTGCCCGGTCCAGATGCCGAAGCCGCCGGCCTCCGCTGCTGCCGCTTCCAGGATCGCGGACAAATGTTCAACCGCAGGTTGGTAAACCCTGTCCCGGATTGTCGGCGCCAAAGCTTGGCGAAGGGTTAACCCGCCTGCCCGGCGCGGCATCACGGAGCTTGGAACGCGCGCTGGCGGCGCGCATGCTGGCGCCAGCGAGGGAGGCGAGCGATGGCGGAAGTCGCGATTGCGGCGCGTTGCGAGGCTGAAATCAGCGATCTCGAATATCGCCGGTCCGAGGGTGAGCCGCTCCTGGCGCGGCTTTACCGGCCGCGCGGCGCCGGGCCCTTCCCGGCGCTCGTCGAGGTGCATGGCGGCGCCTGGGCGTCGGGGGACCGGCTCAACAACGCGCCGCTCGACGAGGCGTTGGCGAAAAGCGGCATCCTGGTGCTGGCGATCGATTTTCGCATGCCGCCCGAATGGCGCTATCCGCATTCGATCGCCGACATCAATTTCGCGACGCGCTGGCTGAAGGCGCATGCCGGCGAGCTGGGCAGCCGGCGCGAGCTGGTCGGCGGGCTCGGCACGTCGAGCGGCGCGCACCAGCTGGTGCTGAGCGCGTTGCGGCCGGCCGACCCGCGCTACGCCGCGCTGCCGCTCGCCGAGGCGCCGGGCGAGGACGCGCGGCTGCCCTATCTCGTGCTGTGCTGGCCGATCGCCGACCCCCTGGCGCGCTACCGGATGGTCAAGGAAAAGGGCAATTCCCGGCTCGTCGAATCGCACGATGCCTACTGGGCCTCGGAAGCCGAGATGGCGGAGGGCAACCCGCAGCTGATCCTGGAACGCGGCGAGGGGGCGCTGCCGCTGGCGCCGGCGATCCTGGTGCAGGGCACCGGCGACGACAACGTCACCCCCGACATGGCCGACCGCTTCGCCGCCGCCTACCGCGCCCGGGGCGGCGCGCTCGATTTGCACAAATTCGCCGGCCAGCCGCACACCTTCATCCCGCGCGATCCGGCGAGCGACGCCTCGCGCCAGGCCACCGAGCTGATCCGCGACTTCGTGCTGAACCAGGCCGGCCGCTCCTAAGCCTTCTGCTCGGCGCTCTCGGCGTCGGCGGCGGTGGAGAGGAGGCGGGTCGGGTAGCCGGCGGCGACCAGCGCGTCGATCAGGGTATCGACATGCCGGCGGTTTTGCGTCTCGACGACGACGTCGAGCTCGGCGCGCTTGACCGAGGTGTCGTGAAACAGCCGCTGGTGGTGGACTTCGACAATGTTGCCGCCGAGCCCGCCGATGATGCCGGACACGCGCGACAGGACGCCCGGCAGGTCGGGCAACTCACAGCGCAGCCGCACCAGGCGGCCGCCGCGCACCAGCCCGCGCATCAGTAAGGAGGAGAGGAGGCGCGCGTCGATGTTGCCGCCGGTCAGGACGATCCCGACGCGGCGCCCGCGAAAGCGCTCGGGCTCGGCCAAGAGTGCCGCGACGCCGGCCGCGCCGGCGCCCTCGACGATCAGCTTCTGGCGCTCGAGCATCAATTCGACCGCGCTTTCGAGCTGGCGCTCGCCAACCAGGCGCACCGCGTCAACGAGCGCCGCGACGATGCGGCGGGTGAGCTGGCCCGGCTCCTTGACCGCGATCCCCTCGGCCAAGGTCGGCGCCTCGACCGGGAGGCCCGGCTCCTCGCCGCGCAGCACCCGGTACATCGACGGGTAGAGCGCCGATTGCACGCCGTAGATCTCGATCCGCGGCGACAGCGCCTTGGCCGCCACCGCGATCCCGGAGATCAGGCCGCCGCCGCCGACCGGCACGAGGAGCGCGTCGAAGCTGGGACAATCGGCCAGCATTTCGAGCCCGATCGTGCCCTGGCCGGCGATGACCGCGGGGTCGTCATAGGGATGCACCGCGACGAGGCCGCGCTCCTGGACGAGCGCGTCGGCGGCGCGGCGCGCGTCGACGAGGCCCTCGCCCTGCAGCACCACCTTGGCGCCGAGCGCTTCGGTGCGGTCGATCTTGGTGAACGGCGTGCCGCGCGGCATCACGATCGTCGCCGGGATGCCGAGCCGGCGCGCGTGGTAGGCGACGCCTTGCGCATGGTTGCCGGCCGACATCGCGACGACCCCGATGCGCCGCTCGGCCTCGCCCAGGCCCTGCAGCTTGTTGAGCGCGCCGCGCTCCTTGAAGGAGCCCGTCGGGTGCAGCGTCTCGAGCTTCAGAAAAACCTCGCACCCGGTCATTTCCGAGAGCGCCGCGGCGCGCACGGTCGGGGTCTTCGCCACCGCGCCGGCGATCGCCGCCTGGGCCTGGCGGATATCGGCGATCGTCACCGGCAAGTCGTTCATCGCGCAGGCTCCAGCCTCAATGTCGCTAGCGCCGCGGCGCGGCCCGGGACGAGCCACCCGAAACGCCGCCAGCGCTCCACAAGATCGGCGAAATGTGTTGACAGCGGGTTGCCCGATTGCCCGGGCACCGCGATCATCCGCGAATCCTCGGGCGAGGCAAGGTCGGTGATGATGCGCAGGCCGGCGCCAAAGCGCTCTTCATAGGGATGCGCATCGTCGCGGATCGTCGTCGCGCCGCGGTTGACGGTATCGATGCCGCCGCCGACCGGTGCGCGGGATTGGAGCCAGTCGCGCAGCACCGGGATGCGGCTCCACAGCGGGCTGGCGAAGACCGCGGGGTGAGCACGGCCCCAAGTCCATTGCGCGATGTCGGGGCCGTAGGCCCGGGCGAGGTCGCGCAACGCGGCGTCGAGTGCGGCGGCAAGCAGCCTATCGCAACTTTCCGTCGGTGCGGTGATCTTGCCCGGCGGACCCCCACCCTGACCCTCCCCCGCTTGCGGGGGAGGGTCAGGGTGGGGGCCGTTTTGCGGGGCACACCATTCGGGGTGCGCGGTCAGCACCGCTTCGACGATTTGGGGCTTTAGGTCCCAGTAATCGGCCGCGGCCGCCCCCAGATGCGCGGCGAACATGTCGCGCGCGAAGGCGCGCAGCCAGGCGGTGAAGAGGAGCGGCGCGACCTCGCCCGTATCCATGCGGAAATCCCAGCCGCGCAGCCGCGCGACCGCGTCGCGCGCCACGGCGCTCTGCGGCGCGATGCGGGTCATCAGCGGCACCAGCCGGCGCGCCGCCAAGGACAGCGTGTCGGCCTGGATCGCGGCGCTCGCGGCCGGGGTTTGCCGCGGCGTCGCGGCGAGGAGTTCGGTGATGCGTTGGGCGCGGTTGGGCGTGTCCCAGTCGTGCGACAGGAAATAGCGGTAGGTGTCGGGCACGATCTTGTTGTTGGCGCTGACGAAATGCCCGGAGGCGGGGTTGCTCGCCTGCGGCAGGTCGGCGAACGGGATATAGCCCGTCCAGTCATGGTCCCCGCTCCAGCCCGGCGCCGGCAGCCAGCCGTCGCCGCTCTTGCGGATCGGCACGCGGCCCGGCGCGATAAAGCCGATCGTACCGCCGCTGTCGGCGTAGACGATGTTTTGCTGCGGCGCGACCCAGGATTTGAGCGCGTCGCGGAACCCGTTCGCGTCGACGGCGCGGCCGATGCCCCATAGCGCATCGGGCGTGGTGTCGTCGGGGCTGAGAAAGCTCGCGGACAGCGCCAGCACATAGCCGGGTGCGGCGGCGCCCACCGGCAGCGCGTCGGAGAGGATCGGGCCGTGGCGGGTCGTCCGCACGGTGAGCCGCACCGGCGCCGCGTCGCGCACGGTGATCGTCTCCTGCCGCGTCGCGAAGGCGTCGCTGCCGCCCGGGGTCAGGTAGCGTCCGGGGTCGGAGGGATCGATTTTCTCGATGAACAGATCCTCGACGTCGCTGCCGGTATTGGTGAAGCCCCAGGCGAGGGTGTCGCTATGGCCGACGACGACGAACGGCGCCCCGGGGGCGGTGGCGCCGGCGATCTCGCGCCCGGGCGTCCGAAGGCGCGCGAGATACCACACCCCCGGCGCGGCGAATTCCAAATGCGGGTCGTTGGCGAGGAGCGGCTTGCCGCTGGCGCTGTGGGCGCCGTCGACCACCCAGTTGTTCGAGGCGCGGATCGGGCCGAGCGTGCCGAGCGGCGGCAGCGCCGCGTACAGCCGGTCGAGCGGGAGGCGGCGGTAGAGCTGCGTCAGCCCGGCGAGCGTCGTCGGCGCATCCTTCGGGTATTGCGGATAGAGAAACGCGAGCTCGGCCGGCGACAGCGTGCGGGCGAGCCTGGCGCGCAGCAACTCGCTGCGATAATTGCCGGCGAGCCGCAGATCCATCAGCTTGCCCCAGACCAGGCTGTCGGCCGGCCGCCAGGGCTCGGGGGCGAAGCGCAGCAGCAGGAATTCCGGCGGCAGCGCGCCGCTGCGGGTCTCGAGAAACGCGTTGACGCCGGCGGTGTAGGCCTCGAGCGCGCGCCGCAGCGGCGCCGACAAGAGCGACAATTCGGCTTCGGCCAGGTGGTAGAGCCCGAGCACGCGCATCTGGCGGTCGTTGGCGACGGCCTGTTCACCGAAGATCTCGGCTAGGCGCCCGGCGCCGGCGCGCCGCATCAGCTCCATCTGGAAGAGCCGGTCCTGGGCGTGCGCGAAGCCGAGCCCGAAGGCGGCGCCCGAATCGTCGGCCGCTGTGATCAGCGGCACCCCGTCGGCGTCGCGCGCGATCGTCACGGCGCCACCGAGCCCGGCGACCGCGATGCTGCCGTCGATTTGCGGCAATGACGAGCGCAGATAGAGAAAGCCCGCGCCGGCGAGCAGCAGCACCAGCAGCACCGCGCCCGCGAGGAGATGGCGGACCACTCTCATGCGATCGCCCTCATCACCTATAGCGTCATCCCGGCGCAGGCCGGGACCCATGGTTCATCTGTCGCGGGCGCTGCCAAGTGGGTCCCGGCCTGCGCCGGGATGACGGTTATGGGTGCGGCGGGCGATCGCGCCTCACAGCCCCAGTTCGCGCAGGATTTGGGCGCGGTCGGCGTCGAGGTCGGGGGCGGGGTCGCGCGTCGTCGGGTCGTCGAAGGCGGAGAATTTCATCGGGTTGCCGGCGAGCCTGAGCGGCCCCGTTACCGGGTCGTCGACCGCGACCAGCATGTTGCGCGCCGCGGTTTGCGGATGCGCCAGCGCCTGCGCGACATTGTTGACCGGGCCGCACGGCAGGCCGGCCTTTTCCAATACCGCGATCCAGTGCTCGGTGGTGCCCGCCTGCAAGACGCTCTCGATCTCGGCCTTCAGCGCCGCCTGGTGCTGGTTTCTGAGCGGGTTGGTGGTGAAGAGCGGGTTGTCGGCGAGGTCCGGCCGGCCCAATGCCTGCGTCAGCTTGACGTAGAGCGCGTCGTTGCCGGCGGCGATGATGATGTGGCCGTCCTCGGTGGCGAACGCCTCGAAGGGCGTGATCGAGGGGTGGCGCGCGCCCATCGGCCCCGGGATCTCGCCGGTCGTCGTGTAGCGCATGACCGCGTTTTCGAGGAGCGCCAGCTGGCAATCGAACAGCGCGACGTCGATCTTGGTGGCTTCCCCGGTCTTTTCGCGGTGGAGGAGGGCGGCGTTGAGCGCGATCGTCGTGTAGAGGCCGCCGGCGAGGTCGCCGACCGAGGTGCCGACCCGCACCAAGGGTCCATCCGGGATGCCGGTGATGCTCATGATGCCGCCCAAGCCCTGCACCACCATGTCGTAGGAGGGGTAGTGCGAATAGGGGCCGGTATGGCCGAAGCCCGAGGCGGCGGCGTAGATCAGCCGAGGATAGCGCGGGTGCAGCGTCTCCCAGCCGTAGCCGAGCTTTTCCATCGTGCCGGGCCGGAAGTTTTCGACGATCGCGTCGCCCTTGTCCAAGAGGCGCTCGAAGATGTCGCGGTCAGAGGGCGCCTTCAGATCGAGGACAATCGATTCCTTGCCGCGGTTGACGCTGGCGAAATAGGTCGATTTGCCGTTCCTGAAGGGGCCGTATTGGCGCGCGTCGTCACCGGTTCGCGGCGCCTCGACCTTGATCACCCGGGCGCCCAGTTCGGCCATCAGGAAGGTGCAATAGGGGCCGGCGAGAATGCGCGACAGATCGATGATGGTGATGCCGGAAAGCGGCCCTGCCTGTGGCATGCGCGAAATCCTCCTGGTGCGGCGAAGGGCTGAATAGCGCAGAGCGGGGCGGCACCGCAATCGCGCGGCGCGCCGGGGGCGCCGAGGGTCAGCCGGAGCGGCCGAAATGCGTCCAGCCCTCGGAGCCGAGTTCGATGGGCCGGCGGGCGCCGTCGACGACGGTGACGCGCGGGCCTGCCGCGGCCGGGCGCATCATGCGGCCGATCGCGGTGATCGGCAGCCCGAGCGCGTGCGACAGCGCGGCGATCGCGGCGGCCGCTTGCGGCGGCGCGGTGAAGAGGATCTCGTAGTCGTCGCCGCCCCCGAGGGGGGCCGAGAGGAGCCCGGGATCGGCCGCGATCATCGCGCGCGCCGCCATAGAAAGCGGCAGGGCAGGCGCCTCGACCGTCGCGGCGAGCCCGGCCGCCTCGCAGATGTGGCGCAGATCGGCGACGAGGCCGTCCGAGACGTCGATCGTCGCGCTCGCCAGTCCGATCAGCCTGGGGCCGAGCGCGACGCGCGGCTGCGGCAGCCGGTAGCGGTCGAGGAGGAAGGCGGCCGCCGCTTCGTCCGGCGCCGGCAGCCTCCCCTGCAATACGCCGAGGCCGAGCGCGGCGTCGCCGAGCGTGCCGCTGACGAAGACCTGGTCGCCCGCCTTGGCGCCGCCGCGCCGCACGATGCGGCCGGCCGGCGCCTCGCCCATCGCCATCACCGCGATCGTCACCGGGCCGGGGGTCGAACTCATGTCGCCGCCGATCAGGTGGACGCCGTATTCCCGCTGGTCCTGCGCCAGGCCGGCGGCGAAGAGCGCGATCCAGTCGTCGCCGATCGTCTCGGGCAGGATCAGGTCGAGCAGGTAGGCGCGCGGCACGGCGCCCTTGGCGGCGAGGTCCGACAAATTGACCCGCAGCGCCTTGCGCGCGACGAGGTCGGCCGCCTCCTCGGGCGGGAAATCGACCCCGGCGACGATCGCGTCGCTCTTGAGGACGAGTTCGCAGCCCGCCGCCGGCGCGATTACCGCGACGTCGTCGCGCAAGCCGTCGGCGCCGGGAAACCCCGCTGCCAGCGGCGCGAAATAACGCGCGATCAGCGCGAATTCGCCGGAGAGCGGCGCGGTGCTGCGGGCGGCGGAGGACGGCGTCGAGATCTTTGGTGGCATGGCTGCGTCGGGATCAGGTTGACGTGGATCAATTTGCCGCGTTCGATCGGCTGCGATAAGACAGAACGGTGGCTGATCGGGGAGTACGACGATGGCTGGCTTTTGGCACGAGGAACGCATCCGCGAGCGCGCCTACGAGATCTGGGATCACGCCGGACGGCCCGAGGGCAAGGAGTTGGATTTCTGGCTGCAGGCCGAAGCCGAGATTACCGCTGACGAAAAGGGGCTGGAGCAGGAGATCAAGCTCGAATCCGAGGGCGCGGTCTGAGCCGCCCGCCGCTCAACCTGAGGGCCCGAGCCGCTCGCGGCCGTGCGGCGCGGTGAAGTCGAGAGCTGGCCCCAGGGGCAGGATGCCGTTGTTGAGGTGGCGCATGCCGCCGTAATAGCCTTGCTTGATGCGGGGGAAATCGACGGTTTCGGCGACCCCCGGCAGCTGGTAGATGTCGCGCGTGTAGGCCCACAGGCTGGGATAGTCGGTAAGGCGCCGCAGGTTGCACTTGAACAAGACGTAATAGACCGTGTCGAACCGCACCAGGGTCGGGAAGAGGCGCAGATCGGCCTCGCTGAAGCGCTCGCCGACCAGCCAGCGCCGCCGCCCGAGGCTGAGTTCCAATTCGTCGAGCGCGGCGAAGAGTTTCGCGAAGGCCGCCTCGTAGGCGGCCTGGCTCTTGGCCAGCCCGCAGCGGTAGACGCCGTTGTTAATGGCGTCGTAGACGAAGGCATTGACCTCGTCGATCTCGCCCTGCAGCCCGTCCGGGTAAAGATCGAGGCTCGCATCGCCGAATTCGTCGAACTCGGCATTCAGCATGCGGATGATCTCGGAGGATTCGTTGTTGACGATGGTCTTCGTCTTGCGGTCCCACAGCACCGGCACGGTGGCGCGGCCGGTGTAGTCGGGCCGCGCCGCGGTGTAGATTTGGTGCACGTGAAATACGCCGTCCTGCGGCGCCAGCTCGTCGAAGCCGCGCGAATAGGCCCAGCCCTCGCCCTTCGGCAAATCCGATTGGAGGAGCGGCAGCGCGGCTTCCAGCCCCTTCAGCTTGCGCATCAAGACGGTGCGGTGGGCCCACGGGCAGGAGGGCGCGGTGACCAGCTGGTAGCGGCCCCGTTCGGCCTTGAAGCCCGACGAGCCGTCGCGCGTCACCCGGTCGCGGAAGCTCGAATCCGGGCGCACAAAGGCGCCGCCCTGGTCGCGCGGCAGCGGGTCGTCGTCGAACCAGGTGCCTCGGACCAGCATGCCCATCGGATGTCTCCCCGTCGCCAGCGCATCGCAGCATACTGCGCCCGTTGCAAGCGGGGAGGGGGAAGATGCAGGGCGCGGGCAAGGTGGTGCTGGTGACCGGGGCGCAGCAGGGGATCGGGCGCGCGATGGCGGTGGAATTTGCCGCCGCCGGGGCCGATGTCGCGATCAACTGGCTCGACGACGAAGGCGCCGCGCAGGAGGTCGCCGGCGCCGTGCGGGCGGCCGGGCGGCGGGCGCTCCTGGTGCAGGCCGATATGGCGCGGATCGACGCCGTGCAGAGGATGGTCGCGGCGGCGGAAGCCGGGCTCGGGCCGCTCGACGTGCTGGTCAACAACGCCGGCGTCTTCCCGCGCGTCGCCTTCCTCGACATGGCCGAGCGCGACTGGGACTACGTGCTCGATGTCAACCTGAAGGGCGCCTTCTTCTGCGCCCAGGCGGCAGCGAAAAGCATGGTGGCGGCCGGCCGCGCCGGGGCGATTATCAACCTGACCTCGGGGGCGGCCTTTCGCGGCTCGCCCAACGGGGTGCATTACTGCGCCAGCAAGGGCGGCCTCCTGTCGATGACGCGGCAGATGGCGCTGGAACTCGCGGCGCATCGCATCCGGGTCAATGCGATCGCCCCCGGCCTCACCGACACGGCGCAGCCGCGCTACGGGATGAGCGAGGCGGAGCTTGCCGCCGGCGGCCGGGCGCTGCCGTTGGGGCGGGTCGCGCAGCCGGCGGAGATCGCCCGCGCCGCGGTGTTTCTCGCCTCCGACGATGCCGGCTTCATCACCGGCCAATGCCTGCACGTCAACGGTGGTGGCTATTTCGGCTGACGCCTGCGCGTCGCGCGGCGAACCCCCACCCTAACCCTCCCCCGCTTGCGAGGGAGGGGAAAATGAAGGCGGGGCGGGGGCTGGTGCGCTTGCTTACCCTCCCCCGCAGGCGGGGGAGGGCAGGGTGGGGGTCGTCGGGGTTAATGCGGCAGGTGGTAGCCGATTGCGGCTTCGGCGGCGACGGTGCGCTTGACCGCCGGGCGCGCCATCATCCGGCGGTAATGCGCCATCAGGCCGGGAAAGGCGCTGTCCGGCGGATGTTCGCTGTCGACGTAGCGCCAGAACAGGCGGAAGAGGTGGATGTCGGCGATCGAATAGCGGCCGACGCACCATTCGGCGCCGCCGAGCTTCTGCTCGGCCAATTCGAAGGCCTGCTGCCAGCGCTCGCGGCCGGCGCGCCGCGAGGGGTGGATCGTCGCGGCGATGAACGACATCCACGAAATGACTCGCGCCTCGGCCTCGGCGTCGCCGTATTGCGGCAACAGCCCGGCCTCGGGGTAGCGCCGCGCCAGATACCACAGGGTCGCCGCGACCTCGGTCAGCGGCCGCCCGTCGATCACCAGGGTCGGCACCTTCGCTTCGGGGTTGATCGCGAGGTATTCGGGCGCGTGGTGCGCGTTCTGGTGCAGCGAGGTCAGCTTGAGTTCATAGGGCGCGCCGACCTCGTTGAGCGCGATATGCGTCGCGAACGAGCTGGAGCCCGGCGAATAATAGAGCGTCAGCATCGCGTGGGCACCCCGCCTCAGCCGCGCAATTGCTTGATGTGGCCGGCCCAGCGGTCGAGCACCGGCAGGATCTCGTCGCGCTTGTCCGACATCAGCGTGACGTTGACCGCATCGACCCCGATGTCGCGGAAGCGCTTCAGCTTGTCGGAATCGTCGGGCGCGCCACCCAATCGCAGCGACAGCGATTTCGGGTCGCGCCCGGCCTCCTGCGCCATCTTGCGGAAGGCCGGCACGTATTCCTCGGGGTTGCCGCTGCTGGCATTGGGATACCAGCCGTCGCCGTAGCGCACCGCGCGGCGCGCCGCCCATGGGAAGGCGCCGCCGAGGATCACCGGCGGGTGCGGCTTCTGCACCGGTTTCGGCCACGTCATCAGCGTGTCGAACTTGACGATGTCGCCGTGGTATTCCGGCTTCGACTTCGTCCAGATTTCCTTCATCGCCTCGATCTGCTCGCGCATCTTCTGCATGCGGGTCTCGAACGCGGTGGCGTGGTTTTCGATCTCCTCGCGGTTCCAGCCGCCGCCGATGCCGAACAGAAAACGCCCGCCTGAGACCTGGTCGATCGAGGCGACGAGCTTGGCGGTCTGAATCGTGTCGCGCTGGATGACGAGGGCGATGCCGGTCGCGACCTTGAGCTTCTTGGTGGCGCAGGCCGCCGCGGTCAGCGTGACGAACGGGTCCATCACGTCGTAGTAGCGCTTGGCGAGCTCACCGCCGCCGGGGGCCGGGGTCTGGCGCGGCACCGGGATGTGCGAATGCTCGGCGGCCCATACCGAATCGAAGCCGCGCTCCTCGAGCGCGACGGCCAATTCGGCCGGGGTGATCGAATAGTCGGTGAAGAAGATCGATGCGCCGAATTCCATGTCGCTCTCCGCGCCGCCGGTTATTGAGGGTGCGTGATCCTAGGGTGCGCCGCCCTCCCGGGCAATCTCGGCCGCGACACTCCGCGCCCGCGTTGCCCCCTCGCGCGCCATCGCGGCGCAGAGCCCGGTATAGGCGGTCGGGTCGAGCAGCGCCGCGATCGCCGCCCGGTCGAGGTGGGCCGTCACGCGCGGGTCGGCGGCGAGCAGGTCGCCGAAGGATTTTCCCGCCGTCGCCGCCTCCATCGCCGCGTCGTAGACGACATCGTGCGCGTGCTGGCGGCCGAGCGCCTTGCCGAGGTCGAGCATTACCGCTTCCGCCATGATGAGGCCGCCGCCGAGGTCGAGGTTCTGGCGCATACGGGCGGGGTCGAGGCGCAGCCCGCGCAACACCTCGACGAGGCGCGCCAGCATATCGCCGGTGGCGACCGCGGCACGCGCCTCGGCGGCGTCCATGATGACGCTGGTGGTGCGGTCGGCCTCGTGCTCGGTCATCATCGCTTCGAGTGCCAAGGGCACGGTGCTGCGCACCTCGGCGGCCGCCGCGATGATGTCCTGGCAGAGCTTTGGGTTGCGCTTTTGCGGCATCGTCGAGCTGCCGACCGTGCCGGGCGGCACCGGCTCCTCGACCTCGCCGAACTCGGTCTTCATCAGGGTATAGATTTCCCGGCCGATCTTGCCGCAGGTCGCCGCCAGAAGGCCCAGGAGGCAGATATTCTCGGCGAGGTGGTCGCCGATCGTGCGCGCGGGCACCCGCATCGAGCCGAAGCCGATCCGCCGCGCGATCCCCTCTTGCACCTTGGGGCCCATCGCGCCGAGGGACGCATAGGTGCCGGCGCCGCCGCCCAGCATCGCGACGAAAATTCGCGGCGCCGCATCGCGAAACCGCTCGGTGTGGCGGATCAGTTCGTCGATCCACACCGCGACCTTGTAGCCGAAGGTCGCCGGCACCGCGTGCTGGCCGTGGGTGCGGCCGGCGATCGGCATGTCGGCGCCCTTCTCCGCGAGCGCCGCGGCGGCGACGAGCGCGTCGCCGATCAGGCGGAGGAACACGCGATGCGCCTGGCGCAGCACCAGAAGGTCGCCGGTCTGCGTGATGTTCTGCGTCGTCGCGCCCCAGTGTACCCAGCCGCCATGCGGCTCGCCGACGATGCGCGAGAGCTCCCACACCAGGGGCACGATGGTGTGGCCGGTGCGCGCGAAGCCCTCGTCGATGCGGGCGCGGTCGAGGAGTTCGTAATGCGCCGCCTTGGCGATGGCCTCGGCCGCCGCTTGCGGGATGATGCCGAGCTCGGCCTGCGCCGCGGCCAGCGCCGCCTCGATTTCGAGCCACGCCTGCCAGCGGTTTTCCTGGCGGTAGAGCGCCCGGATGCCGGGATCGGCGACCCGCGCGGCGGTCGGCAGTTCATCGCTCATGCTGTTCTCCTGCGGCTGGCGGCGAGCCGGTCGCGGATGTCGGGGAGGTGCTCGCGGCCCCAGAACTGCTCGCCGTCGAGGACGAAGGTCGGGACCCCGAAGATGCCGGAATCCTCGGCGGCGCGCGAGATGCGGTCGACCTCGCGCGGCCCCTCGCCGGCGAGATAGGCGGCCGCCTCGGCGATATCAGCGCCGGCCTCGGCCAGCACGGCGGCGACCACTTCCGCGTCCTCGATGTCGAGTTCGCGCTTCCAGAAGCGCTCGAAGGTGATGTCGCTGTAGCGCCGCAGCACCTTGTCGCCCTGGCGCTTGGCGTAGAGGAGGCCGGCGGCGGCGAGCGTCGAATCCCAGATTTTCTGCGGCCCGCGGATGACCAGGCCGCGGGCGCGCGCCTGGCGGCGGCAATCCATGTAGGAATACTTGACCCGCCGCCATTGGTGGGCGTTGCGGTGCTCCTCGATCACCCGGCCGCGCTCGTCGAGCGTCGCCGAGCCGAGAAAGCTCGGGATGTCGAGGACATAGGGCAGCCAGTCGAGGCGTACCGCGAAATCGCGCTCGAGTTCGTAGGCCGGGTCCTTGGCGAGATAGGCGTAGGGGCTCTTGTAGTCTGTATAGAGCGTGATGATCCGCGTATCGGGCATTCGCGCGGCCCTCCGGTGGCGCATTCTCGCTGCACCGAGCATAGGCGGCGGCGGGATCGTGCGCTACGGCCGCGGCAAGCGAACCGCGACACAACGCGGTGGACATTTCCCGGCCGATCCCATCTTGTGGTTACGATCTTCGGCGCTTCAGGGGAGGCAAGAGATGAAAACTCTGTTGAGCGGCATCGCGGTCGCGGCGGTCATCGCGGTCGCGGCGCCGGGCTGGGCGCAAGCCCCGGCGACCCCGGCTGCTCCCGGCGCGCCACCCGCGGCTGCAGCGCCAGCCCCGGCCCCGGCCGCTACCACGCCGCCGGCGCATCGCCCGGTGCGCCACGGCGCCGCCGCCGCGGCCCCGCACTCGCGCGGCGGGCGCGGGGCAAGCGACAACGTCGCCAACCAGCTCAACGCGCAGGAACTCGGCCGCCTCGGAGCGCCGGCAGCCGCCCCGGAAGCTCCGGCAACGGGCGCGATGCAGCCGCCGATGGCCGCCCCGATGCCGCCGCCGATGGCGGGCCCGATGCCGGGCTACGGCGCGCCCTACGCGCCGCCGCCCTGGGGCTATCCGCCGCCGATGCCCTATTATCCGGCGCCCTGGGGTTACCCGCCGCCGCCCGGACGCTAGCCGCTCGAAAGCGCGAGGCTAAGCTGAGCCGGCTGCCTATGCTTTAGGCGCAGCCGAACTCTGCGCGGATGGCGGTAGGGCCGGCCGCGCGCATCGGGCAGAGTGCGCGCCGCTCGCCACGTTCCGGGAACCCGCAGCACCATGACCGACCGCGCCCTCTTCGGCCGCACCACGCTTATCCTCGTCGGCGCCGGCGCACTGATGAGCCTCGGCATGGGGCTGCGCCAGAGCCTCGGCCTGTTCCTGACGCCGGTGACCCGCGACCTCGCGCTGACCGCGGCGGATTTCACCCTCACGATCGCGATCCAGAACATCGTCTGGGGGCTGTCGCAGGCGCCGGTCGGGGCGATCGCCGACCGCTACGGCCTGCGCGTCACGATGCTCGCGGGGGCGCTGATCTATGTCGTCGGCCTCGCGATCATGGCTGCGGCGCGGGGCGAAGCGGCGCTGATCGTCTCGGGCGGGCTGATCGGCATCGCGCTTTCCTGCACCGCCTCCTCGCTCGCCCTTACCGCCTGCGCCCGGGCCGTCTCGGAGCGCGAGCGCAGCAAGATGCTGGGCGTCGTTTCGGCCGCCGGCTCGATCGGCACCCTCCTCGTGCCGCTGACGACGCAGGGGCTTCTGGCGCATTACCCCTGGCAGGCGGGCGCGCTCTTTTTCGTGCTGCTCGCCATCCTGATGCTGCCGGCGGCGTTCTACGCCGGCGGCGCCGACGCGATCGCGGTGCGCGGCCAGAGCCGCGCGACGATGCGCGAGGTGATCGGGCAGGCGGCCCGCCACCGCCAGTTCCTGGTGATGTCCGGCGCCTATTTCGTGTGCGGCCTCAACCTCGTCTTCCTGACGACGCACCTGCCGAGCTACCTCGCGCTGTGCGGCCAGGACCCGATGCTGAGCGCCGAGGCGATCGCGGTCATTGGCGGGATGAACTGCGTCGGCTCCTTGACCGCGGGCTGGCTCGGCGGCCGCTACCCGAAGCATATCCTCCTCGGGCTGCTCTATATCCTGCGCGCCTTTGTCTTCACCGCCTATTTCGTGATGCCGCCGACGCCGGCCTCGACGCTGGTCTTCGCCGCCGCGATGGGGATGCTGTGGCTCAGCGTCGCGCCGCTGGTCAGCGGCCTCGTCGCCGAGATGTTCGGCACCCGCTACATGGCGACCCTCCTCGGGGTCTCGTTTGTCATGCACCAGGTCGGCTCCTCGCTCGGCGCCTTCGGCGGCGGGGTAATCTTCGACGCCACCGGCTCCTACGACGACGCCTGGAAGATCGGGGTCGTCGTCGGTCTGGCCGCCGGCATCGTCCAGATCGTCGCCGGCGGCCCGGCGCGGCGGCCCGGCCCCCGGGTGGCGCCGCGCTTCGCGCCCGGCTAGCGCTTCACGCCGCCCGCGATATTTTGCTATAGCGGCGCGGGGCTAAGCGGGCGAGGACAGCGATGAAGTCAACTCCCCTGACCGTCAACGGCGCCGGCGTCAGCGTGACCGCCGACGCCGACACGCCGCTGCTCGACGTGCTGCGCAACCATCTCGGCCTCATCGGCACCAAGTTCGGCTGCGGCCAGGAGCAGTGCGGCAGCTGCATGGTGCTGATCGACGGCAGCCCGGAGAAATCCTGCGGCAAGGCGCTCTCGGCGGTCGCCGGCAAGGCGATCCTGACGATCGAGGGGCTCGGCACGCCGCAGCAGCCGCACCCGCTGCAGCAGGCCTTTCTCGACGAGCAGGCCGGGCAGTGCGGCTATTGCCTGGCCGGTATCCTGATTTCGGCGAAGGCGCTGCTCGACCGCAACCCGGCGCCGTCGCGGGCCGAGATCGCCCGGGCGCTCGACGACAATATCTGCCGCTGCGGCAGCCATGCGCGCATCCTGCGGGCGGTCGCGCTGGCCGCCGACCGCATGCGCGCCGGAGAGGCAACCGGAGAGGCCAGATGAGCGACGCCCACGCCCTGCCGCCGCAGAACCCGCACCTCGATCAGTGGGTCGGCTTTCCCGAGCGCGGCGTCGTCTGGGTCGCGACTGGCCGGGTCGAGATCGGCCAGGGGGTCCTGACCGCGATGCTCCAGATCGCCGCCGAGGAGCTCGACGTCGCGCCGGCGCGCATCCGGCTGCAATCGGGCGACACCGCGCTGTCGCCCAACGAGGGCTACACCGCCGGCAGCCAGTCGATCCAGTTCGGCGGCGTCGCGCTGCGGCTCGCCTGCGCCGAGGTGCGCGGCCTCTTTCTCGATCATGCCGCGGCGAAATTTGGCTGCAGCCCCGCCGACCTCGCGGTGCGCGACGGCGCGATCCTCCATCGCGGCGCGCCGATCGGGCAGGATTACTGGTCGCTTGCCGGCGCCGTCGACCTGGCGCGCGGAGCGACCGGGCGGGCGCAAATCAAGGCCGCGGCGGCGCACGCGGTCGTCGGACGCAGCCTGCCGCGCGTCGACCTCGCGGCGAAGGTGTTCGGCGCCGCCGCCTTCATCCACGACATGGCGATGGACGGCATGCTGCACGCCCGGGTCGTGCGGCAGCCGCGGCGCGGCGCGACGATCGCCAGCATCGACGAACGGGCGATCCGCCGCGCCGCCAAGACGCCGATCGAGCTGATGCGCGACGGCAATTTCCTGGCGATCGTCGGGGCCGACGAGACCAGCGTCGAGGCCGCCGCCGCGGTCGCGCCGGGGCACGTCGCGTGGGATGGGGTGGAGCCGATCAACCCGGCCCAGGAGGAGGCGCGCTGGCTGTTGCAGCAGCCCTCGATCGACCAGACGGCCGGCGCCCCGCCGCCCGACGCTTCCGCCGCCGCGAGCCGGCGCGAAGCGAGCTATACGCGGATGCACATCGCGCACGCCTCGGTGGCGCCCTCCTGCGGCGTCGCGCTCTACCAGGGCGGCAAGCTCGACGTGTGGACGCACTCGCAGGGGGTCTATCCGCTGCAGGCGGCGCTCGCCCGCACCCTCAAGCTCGACCCCGCCCTGATCACCGTCCACCACGCGCAGGGGCCGGGCTGCTACGGCCATAACGGCGCCGACGACGCGGCGGCCGACGCCGCGGTCATCGCGCTGCGCCGGCCGGGCGTCCCCGTCAGGGTGCGCTGGCGGCGCGAGGAGGAGTTCGGCTTCGAGCCGGTCAGCCCGGCGATGGTGACGCGGGTCAGCGCCGCGCTCGACGCCGCCGGCCGGCCGCTCGACTGGACCACCGAAATCTGGAGCGGCCGCCACAGCGGCCGGCCGGGCGGCGGCGGCAATCTGTTGGCGGCCGAGGCGTTGCCCGATCCGCCGCCGCCGCAGCGCGCCGCCGAGGCGATCGGACCGCCCGGCGCCGGCACCCGCAACGGCGAGCCGCTCTACGCCTTTGCCGCGAAGCGCATCGTGCACCACCTGATCGCCGAAACCCCGGTGCGCACCTCCTCGCTGCGCGGCCTCGGGGCGACGCTCAACGTCTATGCGATCGAGTCGTTTCTCGACGAGTTGGCGGCTGCGGCGGGGGTCGACCCGGTCGCCTACCGCCTGGCGCAGCTGGAGGACCCGCGCGCCCGCGCCGTCCTCGAAAAGGTTGCGGCGATGAGCGGATGGCAGGCGGGCGCGACGGGCGGCGCCGGGCACGGCCGCGGCGTCGGGTTCGCCCGCTACAAAAACCTCGCCGCCTACGCTGCGGTGGTCGCCGAGGTCGAGGTCGAGGACAGCGTGCGGCTGACCCGCGTCTGGTGCGCCGCCGACGCCGGCCTCGTGATCAACCCGGACGGCGCGACGAACCAGCTCGAAGGCGGCATCGTCCAGGCCGCCAGCTGGGCCTTGAAGGAGGGCGTGCGGCTCGACCAGGCCGGGATCAGCTCGCGCGACTGGGAGACCTACCCGGTGCTGCGCTTCAGCGAGGTGCCGGAGATCGCGGTCGAGCTGGTCAACCCGGCCTGCGACCTGCCGCCGCTCGGGATCGGCGAGGCGTCCGGCGGGCCCACCGTCGCGGCGATCGGCAACGCCGTCGCGCACGCGCTCGGCGCCCGCATCCGCGACCTGCCGCAGACCCGCGAGCGGGTCATGGCGGCGCTGCTCAAGGCCTGAGCCCCAGGGCGTGATCCCAGGGCGTGAGGACTTGCGCTGTTCCGGTTGCATTGAGTGCGGAGCCGCTCGCGGAATCAGGGGGTTGCCGCGCATTAACCAATGTCCTATGAGTACCCGCCATCGCAAACCCGCGGCGCATTGTCGCGCCGACGGTCGGGAGGAAATCGGATGAAAGACCTGCGCTCTCCCCGGCGCCTTATCCGCATGTGGCATCGTCGCGAAAAGGCCACCCTCGATCATCTGGTGCGGACCTCGCGCGAGCCGAAAAACGGCAGCGTCGCGGCGCATTCGGCGTTCACCGCGTCGGGCCTGGCGATCGAAGACCAGGTCCGCAAGGCGTGGTGCGCGAGCCCCGGAGGCCTGCCGCTCTTCTGAGACATCCCGGCACGCGCATCACACCCGCCCGGCGCATTGACGCCGCTTCGGGCGGCTTGTAGGAAGCACGCCCCCGTGGCCGGCTGGGCCGCGGCGGTTGTGCGAAGGAATGCGCGATGAAGCCGACGCGGCGTCCGGCCAATCCCTGTTTTTCGTCGGGGCCCTGCGCCAAGCGCCCGGGCTGGTCGGCTGCCGCACTCGAAGGCGCGCTGCTCGGCCGCTCGCACCGCTCCCGCCCCGGCTTGGCGCGGCTCGTCGAAGTTATCGAGCGCTCGCGCGCGCTGCTGCGGATGCCCGAAGACTACCGCCTCGGCATCGTCCCGGCCTCGGACACCGGGGCGGTCGAGATGGCGCTGTGGTCGCTCTTGGGCGCGCGCGGCGTCGACCTGCTGGCGTGGGAAAGTTTCGGCGAGGGTTGGGTCAGCGACGTCCAGAAACAGCTGAAACTTAAGGATGTGCGGCTGCTGGCGGCGCCCTACGGCAGGCTGCCCGACCTCGCCGCGGTCGACCCCGACCGCGACACGGTGTTCGTGTGGAACGGCACGACTTCGGGGGTGCGGCTGCCCGACGGCGCGTGGATCGCCGACGACCGCAAGGGGCTGACGATCTGCGACGCGACCTCGGCGGCCTTTGCGATGCGGCTGCCGTGGGACAAGCTCGACGTCGTCACCTGGTCGTGGCAGAAGGCCCTGGGCGGGGAAGCGGCGCACGGCATGCTGGCGCTGAGCCCGCGCGCCGTCGAGCGCCTCGAGAGCTACACGCCGCCGTGGCCCTTGCCGAAGCTCTTCCGCCTGACCTCCGGCGGCAAGCTGATCGAGGGCATCTTCAAGGGCGAGACGATCAACACCCCGTCGATGCTGTGCGTCGAGGACGCCATCGACTCGCTCAAATGGGCTGAGGCAATCGGCGGCCTCGACGCCCTGGTCGGCCGCGCCGAGGGCAATCTCGCCGCGGTCGCGGCCTGGGTCGAGAAGACGCCATGGCTGGATTTTCTCGCCGCCGACCCGCGTACCCGGTCGTGCACCTCGATCCAGCTGTCGATCAGCGACCCGTGGTTCCTCGGCCTCTCGCCCGACGCGCGCTTCAACGCGGTGCGCGCGATGACCGCCCGGCTCGAAGCCGAAGGCGCGGGCTATGATCTGGCCAGCCATCGCGCCTCGCCGCCCGGCATCCGCATCTGGGCCGGCGCGACGGTCGAGCAGAGCGACGTCGAGGCGCTGTTGCCGTGGCTGGAATGGACCTGGGCCGAGCAGCGCGAGGCAGCGCGGGCCGCCTGAGGCACGATTTTTGCGGAAGCGCTGGGGTGCCGCCCGCGGGCGGGCCGGAGGGTCTTTATGCCGAAAGTATTGATTGCCGATGCGTTGAGCCCGCGCGCCGTCGAGATCTTCCGCGCCCGCGGGGTCGAGGCCGATGTCGCGATGGGGCTCGGCGCCGCCGAATTGCGCAGCCGCATCGCCGGCTATGATGGGCTCGCGGTGCGCTCGGCGACGAAGGTCACCGCCGAGTTGCTCGCCGCGGCGACGGCGCTGAAGGTGGTCGGCCGCGCCGGTATCGGGGTCGACAACATCGACGTCGCGGCGGCGACCGAGCGCGGCGTCGTCGTGATGAATACGCCCTACGGCAACGCGATCACCGCCGCCGAGCATGCGCTGGCGATGATGTTCGCGCTGGCCCGCCAGATCCCGGCGGCCGACCGCTCGACCCAGGCGGGAAAATGGGAAAAGTCGCGCTTCATGGGGGTCGAGCTCACCGGCAAGGTGCTGGGGATCGTCGGGTGCGGCAATATCGGCGCGATCGTCGCCGACCGCGCCCAGGGCCTCAAGATGAAGGTCGTGGCCTACGACCCGTTCCTGTCGCCCGAGCGCGCGCTGGAATTGGGGGTCGAGCGCGTCACGCTTGACGAACTCCTGGCGCGGGCCGACTTCATCACGCTGCACACGCCGTTGACCGAAGCGACGCGCGGCATCATCGACGCCGCCGCGATCGCCAAGATGAAAACGGACGCGCGCGTCATCAATTGCGCCCGCGGCGGGCTCGTCGTCGAAGCGGACCTCGCCGCGGCGCTCGCGGCGGGCCGCATCGCCGGCGCCGCCGTCGATGTCTTCGTCGACGAGCCGGCGACGAAGAACCCGCTGTTCGGCCACGACAATTTTGTCGCGACGCCGCATCTCGGGGCAGCCACCAGCGAGGCGCAGGAAAACGTCGCGCTGCAGATCGCCGAGCAGATGGCGGATTTCCTGTTGACCGGCGCGGTGTCGAACGCGGTCAACATGCCCTCGCTGTCGGCCGAGGAGGCGGCGCGGCTCAAGCCCTACATGGTGCTGGCGGCGCAGCTCGGCAGCTTTGCCGGGCAATTGACCGAGACCGGGATCAGCGCGGTGGCGATCGAATATGACGGCGCCATCGCGGAACTCAACACCAAGCCGCTGACCGCGACCGCGCTGACCGGGCTCCTCGCGCCGCAGCTCGCCGCCGTCAACCCGGTCAACGCGCCGCTGATCTGCCGCCAGCGCGACATCCGGGTCAGCGAAACCCGGCGCGAGGACGCCGGCGACTACCAGACGCTGATGCGGGTGACCGTCACCACGGAGCGGCGCCAGCGCACGGTCGCCGGCACCGTCTTCGCCGGCAACCGGCCGCGCGTCGTCGACATCGAAGGGATCGCGCTCGAAGCCGAACTCGGCCGCCACGTGCTGTTTGTCCGCAATTTCGACAAGCCCGGCTTTATCGGCGCGCTCGGCCAGGCGCTGGCGGCGGCCGAGGTCAACATCGCGACCTTCCACTTGGGCCGCCTCGCGGCCGGCGAGGACGCGATCGCATTGATCGAGGTCGACCAGCCGCTGACCGCTGCGTTGCTCGACAGCGTGCGCCGCCTGCCCAACGTCATCCAGGTGAAGGCGATGCAGTTTTGAACGGGCCCCGAAAAGGGGCCGCGAAAATGCGAAACCCCGGCCGGGGGGAGGCCGGGGTTTCGGGTCCCGTCCTGGCGGACGAGACAGCTGCGCACCGTCGAGGTGGGGGAACAGACGGTAGCTTCCCATTCTGCCGGCGATCGACCTTAAGTGCAATGGACAACTTGGTATTAGCGATTAAATGGAGCGAAGGCGCCGGCGCGCTCGCGTTTTTGCGAGGCTATCGGGACCGCGATCGCGCCGCGCCATGCGGCGAGGGCGATCGACGGCGGATGCGTGCTATCGCGGCGGCAAAGCGCTACTAAGCTTTGACCCTGGCGGCCGCGCATTTTGCGCCGGCGGCGGCGCTTTCCTCCTGGTCAGGGCGCCGCGCTGGTGCACAATGGCGGGCATGAGCAAACTCGCGCGACAAATTCTTCGCCATCCAGCTTCCTGCCATGAATGACGCGCCGCTCCCGGTGCTGTTGCCGGCCGGGGTGTACGACCTGCTGCCGCCGGAAGCCGAGATCGAGGCCGAGGTCACCGCGACCCTGATGGGCGTCCTCGCGGCGCACGGCTACGAGCGGGTGCAGCCGCCGCTCGTCGAGTTCGAGGAGACGCTCTTTGCCGGCGCCGGCGCGGCGATGGCGAGCGACACGTTTCGCACGATGGACCCGATCTCGCAGCGGATGATCGGGCTGCGCGCCGATATGACGCCGCAGGTCGCCCGCATCGCCGCGACCCGGCTCGCGCACAAGCCGCGGCCGCTCCGGCTGAGCTATGCCGGCCAGGTGCTGCGGGTCAAGGGGTCGCCGATGTGGCCGGAGCGGCAGATCGGGCAGGCCGGCGCCGAGCTGATCGGGGCCGGCGGTCCGGCCGCCGATGTCGAGGCGATCGCGGTGGCGGGCGAAGCGCTGAGCCGGGTAGGCGTGCCGCATCTCTCGGTCGACCTGACGCTGCCGACCCTGGTGCCGGCGATCGCCGAAGCCGGCGGCATCGAGGGCGAGCGGGCGGCGGCGCTGCGCGCCGCGCTCGACCGCAAGGACGCAGCGGCGGTGGCGCACCTGGCGGGCGCGGTCGGCGGGCTTTTGGCGCAGCTGGTCGCCGCCGCCGGCGCCGCCGGCGCGACCCGCGCCGCGCTCGACCGGCTCGACCTGCCGGAGCGGGCGCGCGTCGAGCGCGACCGGCTGGGCGCGGTGCTCGACGGGCTCGCCGCTGCGGTGCCGGCGCTCAAGGTCACCGTCGACCCGGTCGAGAACCGCGGCTTCGAATACCACACCGGCATCAGCTTCACGTTTTTCGCGCGCGCCGATCCGGCTCTGGGCCCCCTGGGCGAGCTCGGCCGCGGCGGCCGCTACCAGGCCGGAGACCCGGCGGCGCCGGAGCCCGCGACCGGCTTCACCCTTTATACCGACACGATCCTGCAAACCCTGGCGCTGTCGCCGCCGCGCCGCCGCGTGCTGGTGCCGCCCGGCCCCGACCGCGCCGCGGCCGAGGCGCTGCGTGCCGCCGGCTGGATCACCGTCGCGGCGCTGCTGCCGGCGGCCGACTGGCACGCCGAGGCGCGTCGGCTCGATTGCGGCCATGTGCTCGAAGCGGGCGAGCCGCGCCCGGTCGCCGCCGCGTCGCCGCGGCGCTAGCGAGGCGAGAGGCGGGAGAGGATCAGCATGGCCAATGTCGCCGTGGTCGGCGCCCAGTGGGGCGACGAAGGCAAGGGCAAGATCGTCGACTGGCTGTCGGAGCGCGCCGAAATCGTCGTGCGCTTCCAGGGCGGCCACAATGCCGGACATACGCTGGTCATCGGCAATATCGAATATAAGCTGAGCCTGTTGCCGTCCGGGGTGGCGCGGCCGGGCAAGCTGTCGATCATCGGCAACGGGGTCGTCGTCGATCCCTGGGCACTGCTCGCCGAGATCGACGCGATGCGCGCGAAGGGGCTGGCGATCTCGCCGCAGAACTTGAAGCTCGCCGACAACGCCGCCTTGATCCTGCCGTCGCACGGCGCGCTCGACCGGGCCCGCGAGGAGCGCCGCGGCGAAAAGCGCATCGGCACCACCGGCCGCGGCATTGGCCCCGCCTACGAAGACAAGGTCGGCCGCCGCGCGGTGCGGGTGTGCGACCTCGCGGACGGCAAGGCGCTCGAAGAGCGGGTCGACGACCTCCTGCTCAATCACAACGCGCTGCTGCGCGGCCTGGCGGCGCCCGAATGCGACCGCGCCGAATTGCTCGCCCAGCTGCACGCGATCGCCCCCAAGATATTGCCGTATGCCGCGCCGGTGTGGCGGCTCCTCGACGAATCCCGCCGCGCCGGCCGCCGCATCCTGTTCGAGGGGGCGCAGGGCGCGATGCTCGACGTCGACCATGGCACCTATCCCTACGTCACCTCGTCGAACACCGTGGCGGGGCAGGCGGCGGCCGGCTCGGGGTTGGGACCGGCGGCGATCGGCTTCGTGCTGGGCATCACCAAGGCCTATACGACGCGGGTCGGCGCGGGGCCGTTTCCGACCGAGCTCAACGACGCGATCGGCGAGACGCTGGGCGAGCGCGGCCGCGAGTTCGGCACGGTGACCGGCCGGCGGCGGCGCTGCGGCTGGTTCGATGCGGTCGCGGTGCGCCAGGCGATCAAGACCGCCGGCATCGACGGCATCGCGTTGACCAAGCTCGACGTGCTCGACGGCTTCGACGAGATCAAGATCTGCACCGCCTATCGCCGCGGCGCCGAGCGCTACGACTATCTGCCGGCCGGCACCGCGGCGCAGGCCGAGCTCGAACCGGTCTACGAGAGCGCCGAGGGCTGGCGCGAAAGCACCCGCGGGGCGCGCTCCTGGGCGCAATTGCCGGCGACCGCGATCAAATACATCCGCCGCCTCGAAGAATTGATCGAGGCGCCGGTCGCGATGCTGTCGACCAGCCCCGAGCGCGACGACACCATCCTGGTGCGCGACCCCTTCGCCGATTGACCGGTACAATGCCCCAAAAACTCGAGTTCCGTGCTGCCCAGGGTTTTCCGATCGATCAGCCCCACTCCGACCATCCCGGCGCAGGCCGGGACCCAACGCTCAGCTGTCGCGATGGTTGATGCATAGGTCCCGGCCTGCGCCGGGATGGGCGAATATAGGGGAAAATATGGCAGGCGCGGCGCGGTTGACTATAATGCTCATATTGAGTATATAAGGACCGACGAACCGCGGCGGCCCCTTACGTGGGCGCGCGCGAAGGCGCAAATTGCGGCTGATGCGAACCACGCGCGAGCGAGCTGGCACGATGTCTGCCTTTTTCTCTCCTACCCGCCACCAGTTCGTCCGCGTCGGGGCCTGCGTGCCGCCGGTGGCGGTGGCCGAGCCGGCGCGGAACGGCGACCAGGCGCTGGCCCTCATCGCCGCCGGTGACGAGGCCGGCGTCGCGCTGATGGTCTTCCCGGAATTGTGCCTGTCAGCCTACTCGATCGACGATCTGTTGTTTCAGGACGCGCTGCTCGACGCGGTCGTGGTCCAAATCGAGCGCCTGGTCGCGGCGAGCGCCGAATTCGCGCCGGTGTTTGTCGTCGGGGCGCCGCTCCGCGCCGAGGGGCGGCTCTATAATTGCGGCCTGGCGATCCACCGCGGGCGCCTCCTGGGCGTCGTGCCGAAGGTCTTTCTGCCGAACTACCGCGAATTCTACGAGCGCCGCCATTTCACCTCGGGGGAAGGGGTGCGCGGCGGCACGATCGCGATCGGCGGGCATGCCGCGCCGTTCGGCGTCGACCTGATATTCGCGGCGCGGGGCGAGGCGGGGTTCCGCTTTCACGTCGAGATCTGCGAAGACCTCTGGGTGCCGCAGCCGCCGAGCGCGCAGGGCGCCGCTTCCGGCGCCGAGATCCTGCTCAACCTCTCGGCAAGCAACATCGTCATCGGCAAGGCGCAGATGCGGCGCCTCCTGTGCGCCTCGCAATCGGCGCGCTGCATCGCGGCCTACGCCTATTCGGCGGCCGGTGCCGGCGAGTCGACGACCGACCTCGCGTGGGACGGCCAGGCCGGCATCTTCGAGATCGGCGAGAGGCTGGCCGAGACCGAGCGGTTCAGCGCAAATCCTGAAATGGCGGTCGCCGACATCGATGTCGGGCGCATCCGCCAGGAACGCATGCGCACCAACAGCTTTGGCGACAGCGCGCGGCAGCTGCTGGCCGGCGCGCCGGCGTTCCGCCGGGTCGAATTTGAATTCGCCGCGCCGGCTGGGCCGCAGGCGCTGCGCCGCAATGTCGAGCGCTTTCCGTTTGTGCCGGCCGATCCAGCGATGCTCGCCGACAATTGCTACGAAGCTTACAACATCCAGGTCCAGGGGCTCTCCCAGCGGCTGCAGGCGACCGGCCTCAAAAAGCTGGTGATCGGCGTCTCGGGCGGCCTCGATTCGACGCAGGCGCTGATCGTCGCCTGCCGCGTGATGGACCGCCTCGGCCTGCCGCGCGGCAATGTGCTGGCCTACACGCTGCCCGGCTTCGCGACCAGCGGCGAGACCAAGGCCAACGCCTGGCGGCTGATGCGGGCGCTCGGCGTCAGCGCCAGCGAGATCGACATCCGCCCGGCGGCCAACCAGATGTTCGCCGATATCGGCCACGCCTCGGCCAAGGGCGAAAAGCTCTACGACGTCACCTTCGAAAACGTGCAGGCGGGGCTGCGCACCGATTACCTCTTTCGCCTCGCCAACCACAACGGCGCCCTCGTGGTCGGCACCGGCGACCTCTCGGAACTGGCGCTCGGCTGGTGCACCTACGGGGTCGGCGACCAGATGTCGCACTACAACCCCAACGCCTCGGTGTCGAAGACGCTGATCCAGCACCTGATCCGCTTTGTCGCGGCGAGCGGCGACGTCAGCGCGGAGACCGCTGCGGTGCTGCTCGACATCCTGGCGACCGAGATTTCGCCCGAGCTGGTGCCGGCCGGCGCCGACGGCGCGATCCAGTCAACGGAAAGCATCGTCGGGCCGTATGCGCTGCAGGATTTCAACCTCTACTACACGACGCGCTACGGCTTCGCGCCGTCGAAGATCGCCTATCTGGCCTGGCACGCCTGGCACGACGCGGCGCAGGGTTCGTGGCCCGCCAACACGCCGGACGCGGCGCGCCGCGCCTATACATTGGTCGAGATCAAGGGCTGGCTACGGGTGTTTTTGCGGCGCTTTTTCGAGCAGAGCCAGTTCAAGCGCTCGGCCCTGCCGAACGGGCCGAAGATCTCCTCGGGCGGCTCTCTGTCGCCGCGCGGCGATTGGCGCGCTCCCTCGGATTCGCACGCCGCGGTATGGCTCGACGAACTGGAACAAGGCGTTCCCGATAGCGAGTGAGTGGGGCCCCCAAGGGCTAGATGTGGCTCGATGTCGTTGGCTGAGATTGCAGTGTGGTGGCTGCCGATCGCCGCGGTCGTGGCGGTGGCGGGGCTCGGCGTCGCCGCGGCGGCGGCCCAGCCGGCGCGCCCGGCCAAGCCCTATTGGGTCGCGGCGCTGCTGCTCGGCGGCACGCTCGCGATTGTCCTGGCCGCCCGCCTGCAGGAGATCGGCCGGGCAGCGTTGCGCGGGGCGAGGGCCGAGAGCGGAGCGGCCGGGTCGCAGGTCGTCGCGCTCAACGCCAGGGTCAAGGAGCTCGAAAGCCAGCTGCGTGTTCTGCAGGAAAAATCGCGCGGCCGGACGATCGCTCCCGACGCGGCGGCGAAGATCGAGGAGCGGCTGCGCCAGGCCGGCAGCCGCCGGGTTGTCGTCTCGTGCGTGCCGGGCGACGTTGAAGCCTACGACTACGCCAACCAGATCGCCAATCTGTTGCGCGCCGCCGGCTGGGAGGCGTTGGGGCCGGAGGCGACCCAAATCTTTGGCGAGGCGCCGGCAATGGGGGTGCGGCTCTACGTCCGCAGCGGCACCGCGCCGCCCGACGCCGCGACCATCCTGATCGACGCCTTCACCCGCTTCAACATCCCGTTCGAAAGCGGCATCACCCCGAGCGCCGCCATCCCCGATCCCGCGACGACCGAGATCTTCGTCAGCCGCAAGCCCTGAGGTATCCTCGCCCCGGCAGCCCGGCGGCCCGGCGGCGGAGGAGAAAATCATGGCGTCACAGCGCATCCATCTCGGTGTGGCCGACGCGCGCCTGCTCGGCGAGCGGGCGCTCATCGGCATCGGCTACGACGCCGAGGAGGCGCGCATCATCACCGATCACGTGCTCGACGCGGCGCTGTGCGGCTACGAATATTCCGGCCTCGCCAAGCTCCTCAACATTCCCGAGCACCGCCGCTTCGCGCTGTCGCGCCGCCCGATGCGCGTGATGCACGAGACCGCGGTCTCGGCGCTTTACGATGGCGGCAACAATGTCGGCATGGTCGCGATGTACCACGCCGCCAACGCGGCCATCGCCAAGGCGGCGGCGCACGGCATCTCGGTCATCGGCGTCACCGACAGCTGGATGAGCGGGCGCAGCGCCTATTTCGTCGAGATGATCGCGCGAGCCGGGCTGGTGGCGATCCACACCGCGAGCAGCGGCGCGGCGGTCGCGCCTTTCGGTGGCATCCGGCCGGTGCTCGGAACCAACCCGATCGCCTTCGCGCTGCCGGGCGCCGATGGCCCGCTGGTTCTCGACATCGGCACCTCGGCCTTCATGGCGACCGAATTGCAGCTGCGCGAGCGGCTCGGCACGCCGCTGCCGGAAGGGGTGGCGCTCGACCGCGACGGCCAGCCGACGCAGGACGCCGCCGCGGCGCGGCAGGGCGCCATCCTGCCGTTCGGCGGCTACAAGGGGTTTGGCCTCGGCCTCATCGTCCAGGCCTTCGGGCTGCTCGGCGGCGCCGCCTTGGTGCCGGGCCACGACGACGGCTACCTCTTCATCGCGTTCCGGCCCGACCTCCTGGTGCCGCTCGCCGATCTGCAGCGCGAACTGGCGGCGCTGATCGCCCGCGTCAAGGCGGTGCCGCGCGAGCCGGGGCTCGCCGAGATCCGCATCCCCGGCGAGCAGTCGGCGCGCAACCGCGAGCGCCTCGCCCGCGAGGGCCTCGAGGTCGACCGGCTTGTCGTCGATCGGCTCGAGGCGCTCGCCAGCGGGGCGAGCAACGCGCGGCTCAGCGGATAGCGCCGAGCTCGAGGAGGCCGATCAGGATCAGGTAGATCGCGACGACATAGTTGAGGATGCGCGGCACCAGCAGGATCAAGACGCCGGCGATGATCGCGACGAATGGCTGCACATGCGGGTGGACGAGCGTCATCGGAAACCTCCGCGGGCGCGGCGGGCGCCCGGCTTAGCGCGGGCCGGCGGGGCTCAGCGACATCGCGGCGACGCCGGCGGCGACGTTGAGGCCGGTGGTGCCCTCGATGCTGAGCGGCTGCAGCGCGACCGTATTGTTGGAGCCGCCGATCAGCGCGTTGGCCCCGACCCCGACCCCGACCGTGGCGCTCGCCGTGCCGCCGGCATAGCCGCCGGCCAGCGAGCCCGGCGCCAGCACCGCGGTCGGCGCGATCACCGTCCAGATCAGGACGCCGCCCGCGGTGTAGCCGATATCGACGCCGAATTTCGAGATGTTGCCGGCGTAATATTCGACCCGCCCCAGCCCCGAGAAGGTGCAGGCAAGGCCGCGGGTCGAGCCGAAGATGAAGCCCCACGCCCCCGATACGTTGCAGGTCAGCGTGCCGACCTTGACGCCGCTTTGCGCGCTTGCCGGCGCGGTAAACGCCGATGCGAGGGCGACGGCCGACGCCAGGACGGTCGCTAGACGCAATTTGCCAATCATGCTCGATGCTCCCCAGGTTGGTGGCCGGCCACCTTGTCCAACCAACGATCGGGCACGTCAACCGTCCGCATCAAATTCCGCCGTCGCCGCGACGCTTTGCGGCATTCGGCCGGGCGCCGTGACAATTGCGCCGTGCCGGCCGCGGCTGGAAACGTCCGCGCCGCCGACTCGCGTTGCGACAAATTCGCATGACAATCCAGAATCGCCCCCTTACACTCGGGCCCAAGGCTCCCTAACGAGCCGAATTGGACAGGAAAGGTGATGTAATGGCGATTTCCGCCGATGCGGCTGCGCTTCCGTGGTGGAAGGAGCCGACCAAGGACCAGTGGTACGCTTACGCGGCCGCGTGGCTGGGGTGGACGCTCGACGCGTTCGACTTCACCGTCTTCCTGCTGATCATGGTGCCGATCGCCAAGGAGTTTAACGTCCCGCTGACGGACGTCGCGATCGTCTTCACGCTGACGCTGTGGATGCGCCTGATCGGCGCCACCGCGGCCGGCTGGATGGCCGACCGGCTCGGGCGCAAGAAGCCGCTGATGATCTCGATCGCCTGGTTCTCGGTGTGCAATTTCATCGCCGGGTTCTCGCCGACCTTCTGGTTCCTGCTGTTGTTCCGCACCCTGCTCGGCATCGGCATGGGCGCCGAATGGCCATGCGGCGCCGCCTTGGCGATGGAGCAATGGCCGCAGCGCTCGCGCGGCTTCATGAGCGGCGTCCTACAAGGCTCGTGGGGCCTCGGCTTCCTGTTGTCGAGCGCCTGCTATTGGCTGCTGTTCGACCGCTTCGGCTGGCGCGGCATGCTGTGGATCGGCATCGCTCCGGCGCTGGCGATCGTCTACATCCGCTTCTTCGTCAAGGAGCCCGAGGTGTGGATCGAAAACCAGCGCTTGCAGAAAGCGCAGAGCCGCCAGGTCAAGGCGCCGCTGATCGCGATCTTCCGCCGCGGCATCATCGGCAACGTGCTCAACGCCTGCTGGTTCCAGTGCGCCGGGTTCGTCACCTACTATTCGATCAACGCCCTGTTCGCGACCCACCTGCAAAAGGATCTCGGGCTGACGACGGCGCTGATCGCGACGCCGCTGATTCTCGCCAATCTCTTCGTCTTCCTGGCGAGCTCGGGCTGGGGCATCGTGTCGGACCGCATCGGGCGGCGCTGGGCGATGATCATCCCGGCGATCGTCTCACTCGGGATTACTCCGTTCTACCTCCTGTCGCACGACACGACGGTCATCGTCGTTGCGTTCATCCTGCAGGGATTGTTCGCCGGCGGCGCGATGTACGGCCAGATCCCGGCCTATCTCAACGAGCGCTACCCGACCGAGGTGCGCGCGACCGCGAGCGCCTTCAGCTATCACGTCGGCGCAATCGCCGGCGGTTTCGTGCCGCCGCTCCTGACCTACTTCGCGACGAGTCCGTCGTGGAATATCGGGTTCGCGATCCCGATGCTGATCGGCACCATGCTGGGGCTGGTCAACTTCATCGTCGCGCTGCTGCTCGGCCCCGAGACCCGAGGCACCCAGATGGTGGCCGATCTCGTCATCGCCTGAGCGGGTCATCCGCTCAGATTGAACCGTCGTTCCCGCGCCAGCGGGAATCCAGGAGCAACCTGCCGCTCGCTCTGGACCCCCGCTCGCGCGGGGGCGACGGTAGACGCCGAGACACTCCCTGTACGATCCCCGGCACGATGCCGTAAGGTGGGCTCACGCCAGTCCGATCCGAGGAGCCCCCGATGAAAGTCACCAATGCGATCGCCCATGTCCTGAAGCAGGAGGGGGTCGAGGCCCTGATCGGCTATCCGGTCAACCCGATCATCGAGGGCGCGGCGGAAGCCGACATCCGCACGATCATGGTGCGCCAGGAGCGCATCGGGCTGCACATGTGCGACGCGATCGGCAAGCTCAGTTCGGGCGAGAAGATCGGCGTCTTCGTCATGCAGCACGGGCCGGGCACCGAGAACGCCTTTGGCGGCGTCGCCCAGTCTTACGGCGATTCCTGCCCGGTGGTGGTGCTGCCGGCCGGCTATGCCCGCGACATCAACCAGGTACGGCCCAATTTCAACGCGGCGCTGAATTTCCGCCATGTCACCAAATGGTCGGAGCAGGTGACGGTCGCGCACGCGACGATCGAGGCGCTGCGGCGTGCCTTCACCCAGGTGCGTAACGGCCGGCCCGGCCCGGTATTGGTCGAATTTCCGACCGACATATTGCGCGAGGAGGTGTCGGACGCGCTGGTCAACGAATACGCCAAGGTGCCGCAATTGAAGAGCGGCCCGGACCCGCAATCGGTGGCGAAGATCGCCGAAGCCCTGGTCGCGGCCAAGCGGCCGGTTATCGTGGCGGGGCAGGGGGTGCATTACGGCAAGGCCTGGCCTCAATTGAAGGCGCTGGCGGAACTCCTCGAATGCCCGGTGATGACGACGCTGCCGGGCAAGAGCGCCTTTCCCGAGAACCACCCGCTGTCACTGGGCTCGGGCGGCATCGGCATCGCGGAATCGCTGTGGCACATGCTGCAGACCAGCGATTTCATCTTCGGCATCGGCTGCAGCTTTACCCGCTCCAGCTTCGCGACCGCGATGCCGAAGGGCAAGAAGATCGCGCACGCAACCTTGGATGCGACCGACATCAACAAGGATGTGCCGGTCGATCTCGCGGCGGTCGGCGATGCCGGCCTCACGCTCGACGCACTTTTGGAAGAGGTGAAAGACCGGCTGAAGGGCAAACCGCGCGACCGCCTCGCCTCGGTCACCCGCGAGATCCGCAGCCACCGCGACGAATGGATGGCGAAATGGATGCCGCGCCTGACCCAGGACACCAAGCCCTTGTCGCCCTACCGGGTGATCTGGGACCTCATGCACACGGTCGACGTCAGGAACACGATCATCACCCATGACGCCGGCAGCCCGCGCGACCAATTGAGCCCGTTCTGGGTCAGTGAGGTGCCGCTCTCCTACATCGGCTGGGGCAAGACGACCCAACTCGGCTACGGGCTCGGCCTCGCGATGGGAGCGAAGCTCGCCCAACCCGACAAGCTCTGCATCAACGTGTGGGGCGACGCGGCGATCGGCTTCACCGGCATGGATTTCGAGACCGCGGTCAGGGAGCGTCTGCCGATCCTCTCGATCCTGATGAACAATTTCTCGATGGCGATCGAGTTGAAGGTGATGCCGGTCTCGACCGAAAAGTACCGCTCGACCGACATCAGCGGCAATTACGCCGATTTCGCCAAGGCCTTGGGCGGCTACGGCGAGCGCGTCACCGAGCCGGGGCAGATCAAGGACGCGATCAAGCGCGGCATCGCCCAGACCCGCGAAGGCAAACCCGCATTGCTCGAATTCATCACCGAAAAGGCGGTCGACGTCTCGCGCTTCGGGTAAGGGTGCGGCCATCGCAGTCGGCGCGGGAGGGGTAGGATGCGGCTTTGGGCGCGGGCTTTGGCGGTGTTGGTCGCGGCGGCGGGGCCGGCGGTGGCCGGCACCGTGATCACCAGCTCGATGACGATGCCGCAGGCGGCTGGCGGCAAATCGGTGGTTTACCTCGAGCCCGACCGGGTGCGCATCGAATCGCAAAACAGCGTCACGATATTTCGCGCCGATCAGAACACGGTCTACGTGCTGAAGCCGTCCGAGAAGACCTTCATCCGGGTGACGCCCGAGACGATGAAGCAGGTCGCGGCGGCGATGAGCGCGGCGCGCGCCCAGCTCGCGCAGCAGATGAAGTCGATGACGCCCGCCGAGCGCGCAAAGATCGAGAAAATGCTGCCCGGCGCCGGTGCCGGCGCGGCGCAGGCGCCGCAATTCGAGTTTCGCAAGGCAGGCGGCACCGCGACCTTCGGCAAATGGAGCTGCGAGCGCGTCGAGCAGCTGGCGGACGGGCGGCCGCAGGCGCAGCTCTGCGTCGCGCGGCTGAGCGATCTCGGGCTCGGCCCCGATGATCTGGCGGCGCTGCGGCGCTTCGAGGCGTTCATGCGGCAGGCGATGCCGGGAACTGCGGCGGCCGGTGCGGCGATCGACCCGCAGGCGCTGCGCACGGTGGTCGGCTACGAAGCCTATCCGGTGCATTCGGAGATCCCCGGCGCCGGCGTCCAGACGACGACCGAAACGGTTGAGAAAAAGGCGATCCCCGCCGATCTCTTCGAGTTGCCGGCGGGCTATCGCGAACAGGCGATGCCGGCGGCCCCGGCGCGTTGAGCGCGCCGCGCTGGCCCGGAGTTAGGGCAGGAGATCGAGCGACGAGCGGCAGCGGCCCCCCTGGCGATCTGATCGAGGCGCTGCGGGCGCGGCTGGGCGCGACCGGCATCCTGACCGACCCCTCTGACACCGCGCCCTATTGCGAGGATTGGCGCCGCCTCTACCGCGGCCGCACCGCTGCCGTGCTGCGCCCGGCGAATACGGCCCAGGTCGCGCTTGCGGTGCTGCTCTGCGCCGAGCACGGCGCCCGGATCGTGCCGCAGGGCGGCAACACCAGCATGGTCGGCGGCGCCGCGGTCAGCGAGGACGGGTCCGAGGTCATCCTCAGCATGTCGCGGATGAACCGGGTGCGCGCGATCGACGCGATCGACATGACGCTGGAGATCGAGGCCGGCGTGCCCCTGAAGGCGGCGCAGGAGGCGGCCGCCGCGGCCGGGTGTCTGTTGCCGCTCTCGATCAGCTCGGAGGGTTCGGCGCAGATCGGCGGCGTCGTGGCGACCAACGCCGGCGGCAACAATACGGTGCGCTACGGCAACGCCCGCGACCTCGTGCTCGGCCTCGAGGTGGTGCTGCCCGACGGGCAGGTGTGGAATGGCCTCCGGCGCCTCCACAAGGACAACACCGGCTATTGCCTACGCCAGCTGTTTGTCGGCAGCGAGGGAACGCTCGGCATCATCACCGCGGCGGTGCTGAAGCTTTATCCGCAGCCCCGCGAGGTTGCCGTCGCGCTCGTCGCGGTCGCCTCGCCCGAGGCGGCGCTGGCGCTCTTCAACCGCTTCCAGCAGCATGACGCCGCGGCGATCCAGGCTTACGAATATATGTCGGGGGCGGGCGTCGAGCTGGTGTTGCGGCACATCCCCGGCGCCCGGCTGCCGCTCGCCCGGGCGGCGGCGCATTACGTGCTGGTCGAGCTGGCGACGCCGCGCGAGGGCGCCGATCTGCGCGGCGCGCTCGAAGGAGTGCTGGCGGCCGCGCTGGAAGAGGGGCTGGTCGGCGACGCCGTCATCGCCGAGAGCGGGGCGCAGCGCGCCGAGCTGTGGCGGCTGCGCGAAGAGCATTCGGAGGCGCAGAAACGCGCCGGCGCCTCGGTCAAGAACGACGTCTCGGTGCCTGTGTCGAGAGTGCCGGAGCTGATCCGCCGCGCCGGCAACGCCTGCGAGCACCTGGCGCCCGGCCTGCGCTACGTGCCGTTCGGCCATCTGGGCGACGGCAACATCCACGTCAACCTGGTGCAGCCGGAGGGCGCCGACGCGGCCGCCTTCCTTGCCCGCGACCACGAGCTGATGGATGCGGTCAACGCGGTGGTGCGCGACCTCGACGGCAGCTTCTCGGCCGAGCACGGCATCGGCCGCCTCAAGCCCTACATGATGCCGGAGTGGCGCGGCGGCCCCGAACTCGAGATGATGCGGCGCATCAAGGCGGCGCTCGATCCGGCCGGCATCCTCAACCCGGGCAAGCTGTTGCCGTAGCCCTCCCGGCGACCGGATTGCTTCGCGACGCTCGCAATGACCGTGATTTGGTTGTCATTGCGAGGAGCAGGGCGACGAAGCAATCTCGCACCGACGATCTTCACGTCCGGAGGGAAGCATGCGCGTCAACCGCTTTGCCTTTATCCTCTGCGTTGTCGCGGCGACGGCGGCGCGGGCCGAGACGCCGCAATGGCTGACCCTGCCGCCGACGCCGACGCTGCCCAAGGCGGCCCAGAGCGGCCTCGCGCCGGTCAACGGCATCAAGCTGTGGTATGCGACATTCGGCAAAGGCGCCGATCGGGGCGAGCCGGTGATCCTGCTGCATGGCGGCCTCGCCAACGCGAATTACTGGGGCAACCAAATCCGCGCCCTGGCACCCAATTACCGCGTCGTCGTGCTGGACAGCCGCGGGCACGGCCGCAGCACGCGCAACGCCGAGCCCTACGGCTACGATTTGATGGCCTCCGACGTAATCGGCCTGATGGATTTTCTCAAAATCCCGAAGGCCGCGATCGTCGGCTGGAGCGACGGGGCGATCCTCGGCCTCGACATCGCGATGCACCACGAGGAGCGGGTGTCGAAGCTTTTCGCCTTCGCCGCCAATTCCGACCCCTCGGGCGTCGCCGACATCGCGCAGAGCGCGGTCTTCAGCGCCTTCATCGCCCGCGCCGCGACCGAATACGAGGCGCTGTCGCCGACGCCGCATGAATACAAGGCCTTCCTCGCCCAGATCACCCGGATGTGGGAAACCCAGCCCAACTGGACCGCCGCCGATCTGCACAAGATCGCGGTGCCAACCTGGATCGTCGACGCCGACCACGACGAGGCGATCAAGCGCGACAACACCCTCTTCATGGCCGCCCAGATCCCCAATGCCGGCCTCTTGATCCAGCCGCAGGTCAGCCACTTCTCGTTCCTGCAGGACCCCGAGCAGTTCACTGCCGACGTGCTGCATTTCCTGCGGCACGTGAAGGGGCAATGACGCCCGCGTCAGAGCGGCCAGGTGCCGCCGGGGAAGGGGATGATCGGCACGTCGCTGCCGGCCGGCAGGGCGGGGGCGTGTGGCGGGCGCATGACGAGGCAGTCGGCGGCGGCCAGCGGGCGCATCATCGAGCTGTCCTGGACCTCGAACGGCACCGCTTCGAGGACGCCGTCGCCGGCGCGCACCAGGCGGGCGCGCAGGTAATCCTGGCGACGGTCGTTCGGTTTCACCGCGACGCCGAGCCGCGCCGTCGCCGGCGACTCGGCAGCGTCGGGCTCGCCGCTCAATTTCTCCAGCGCCGGCTTCAGGAACAGCAGCGAGCAGACCAGCGTCGAGACCGGGTTGCCGGGCAGCCCGAGCATCGGCGTGCCGCGGTAATGCCCAAACATCAAGGGCTTGCCCGGGCGCATCGCGATCTCCCAGAAATCGATCGCCAGGCCGTCCTCGCTCAGAACATCGCGCACCAGATCGTGCTCGCCGACCGAGACCCCGCCGGTCGTCACGAAGAGATCGACGCCCTTGGCCGCCGCCGCGATGTGGCGCAGCGCGTCGGGGTCGTCCGGCGCGTTGCCGACCAGCACCGGCACGCCGCCGCACACGGTGACGAACGCGCACAGCGCCAGCGCGTTCGAGCTGACGATCTGGTGCGGCCCGATCGGATCGCCCGGCATCACGATCTCGTCGCCGGTCGAGAGGATGCCGATCCGCGGCCGGCGGTGGACGAAGAGCCACGGCCGGTTCATCGCCGCGGCGAGGCCGATATGGCGCGGCGAGAGGCGCGTGCCGGCCTTGAGCAACACGTCGCCGTCGGCGAAATCGAGGCCGGCGCGCCGCACGTAGCGGCCGCGCGCCGCGCCTTCCTTGACCTCGACCCGGTCGCCCTCGCGCATGGTGTCTTCCTGGATCACGATCGCGTCGGCGCCCTCGGGCAGCGGCGCGCCGGTGAAGATGCGGGCCGCCTCGCCGGCTCCGACAACGCCGCCGAAGCCGGCGCCGGCCGGAATCTCGGCGACGATGCGCAGGCTGGCCGGCACGCTCGCGACATCGGCGGCGCGCACCGCATAGCCGTCCATCGCCGAGACCGCGAAGGGAGGCTGGGTCCGCCGCGCCGCCACGTCCTCGGCCAGCACCCGCCCAACCGCGTCAGCGATCGACACCTGCTCGGTCGGCAGGGTTTCGATCGGCGCCAGCAGCCTCGCTAGCGCTTCTTTAACCGAGATCATAAGATCGCCTCATAATCACCTGATTTTCCGCCTGACTTGTGCAGCAGGCGCAGATCGGTCACGACCATGCCGCGGTCGAGCGCCTTGCACATGTCGTAGATCGTCAGCGCCGCGACGCCGGCCGCGGTCAGCGCCTCCATCTCAACCCCGGTGCGACCCTTGAGGCGGCAGGTCGCGGTGATCTCGACCGCATTGCGCTCGGGCACGCAGGCCAGTTCGACCGCGACCGAGCTCAGCGCCAGCGGGTGGCACAGCGGGATCAGTTCGGCGGTGCGCTTGGCCGCCATGATGCCGGCGAGGCGCGCCACCGCCAGCACGTCGCCCTTGGCGACCTCGCCGGCCTGGATGCGCGCCAGGGTTTCGGGCCGCATCACAATTCGCGCGCCGGCGACCGCGACCCGGTCGGTCTCGGCCTTGTCGGAGACGTCGACCATGCGCGCGCGGCCTTCGACATCGGTGTGGGTCAGATCCGCGAGGCGCAGCAGCCGGCGGGTCGCAGCGGCGACATCGCCGGCCCGCATCAGCGATTCGCCGACCAGGAAGCAGCGGGCGCCGGCAGCCGCCAGGCGGTCGAGATCGGCGGGCTCGGAGATGCCGCTCTCGCCGACGATCAGGCGGTCCGGCGGGACCAGCGGCGCGAGTTCTTCCGTGGTCTGAAGGTCGACCTTCAAGGTCTTGAGATTGCGGTTGTTGATGCCGATCAGCCGGGCGTCGAGCCGCACCGCGCGGTCGAGTTCGGCGCGGTCGTGCACCTCGACCAGGACATCGAGCGCGAACTCGCCGGCGAGGGCGGCGAGCTCCCGGGCCGCGCGATCATCGAGCGCCGCCATGATCAGCAGCACGCAATCGGCGCCGAGCGCCCGGCTTTCGGCGATCTGGTAGGGGTCGAGGATGAAATCCTTGCGCAGCACCGGGAGCGCGCAGGCGGCGCGCGCCGCCACCAGATCGTCGTCGCTGCCCTGGAAATAGGGCGCGTCGGTCAAGACCGAGAGGCAGGCGGCGCCGCCGACTTCGTAGGCCCGGGCGAGGCTGGCCGGATTGAAGTCGCCGCGGATCAGGCCGCGGCTCGGGCTCGCCTTCTTGATCTCGGCGATGAGGCCGTAGCGCTCGCCGCTCGCCGCGCGCTCGAGCGCGTCGGCGAACGGCCGCACCGGCGGCGCCGCGGCGGCGCGCGCCCGCAACTCGGCTTCCGAAGTGGCCGCCTTGCGGCGGGCAACATGGGCGCGCTTTTCGGCGCAGATCTCGGCGAGGACGTCAGCCACCGCTGGGCACCTCGTTGGTCAGCGCGACGAGGCGGTCGAGGACACCCCGCGCGGCGCCGCTGTCGATCGCCTGTGCCGCGAGGTCGGCGCCGTGGCGCAGATCCTCGGCGCGGCCGGCGACGACCAGCGCCGCGGCGCTGTTGAGCACGACGATGTCGCGCAGCGGGCCCCCTACGCCGGCCAGCACTTCGCGCATCAGCGCGGCGTTGTGGGCCGGCTCGCCGCCCTTCAAATCCTCGATACGAGCGGGCTTTAGACCGGCTTCTTCAGGTACAACATCAAATTCGATGACGCGGCCGTCGCGGAATTCGGCGACCTTGGTCACCCCGGCCGTGGTCAATTCGTCGATGCCAGAGCCGTGCACCACCCAGGCATGCTCGGCGCCGAGCCGGCCCAGGACCTCGGCCATCGGCCGCACCCATTCCGGCGCGAAGACCCCGACCAGCTGGCGCCGCGTCCCGGCCGGGTTCGACATCGGCCCGAGGAGGTTGAAGATCGTGCGGGTGCCGAGCTCGACGCGGGTCGGCCCGACATGGCGCATCGCGCTGTGGTGGCGTGGCGCCATCAGAAAGCACATGCCGATTTCCCACAGGCAGCGCCGAACGATTCCCATGTCGGCGTCGATGTTGACGCCGAGCGCGGTCAACACGTCCGCGGCGCCCGAGCGCGACGAGAACGCGCGGTTGCCGTGCTTGGCGACCGGCACGCCGCACGCCGCGGCGACCAGCGCGCTGGCGGTCGAGATGTTGAAGGTGCCGGCCGCGTCGCCGCCGGTGCCGACCGTGTCGATCGTGCCGGGCGGCGCGTCAATCGCCAGCGCCTTGCGGCGCATGATGCGCGCCGCGCCGGTGATCTCGTCGACGGTTTCGCCGCGCACCCTGAGCGCCATCAACAGCGCCCCCATCTGCGCGGGCGTCGCGTCGCCGCTCATGATGATCTCGAACGCCGCCTCGGCCTCGGCCTCGGACAAGGTCCGCCCGCTCGCCAGTTGCCCCAAAAGCGGTTTCAAATCCGCGGTCGCGTCGCTCATCGCAATATGCGCTCGGTCATGGGACCCTATATATCAGGCTCGGCCGCCGGACGGAAACCGGGGCCATTCGGCCGGTTGCGCCGGGCGGCGGCGGCTGCTAAAGTCATCTCATGAGCATGATCGCGCGTTCGTTGAATTGGTGGCGGCCCGGGTAACAGGGGCGGCCATATTCGCGTTTTTCTATAGGCCGCCGCGGAGCACCGGGCGGCCTTCGCATTTTCACCCGCGACGGCACGACGGACCTCCGAGGCAGCTTCAATCCGGAGGGATCCGTGCAGCGCACCAGCTATGAAACCAAGGGCGGCATCCGCGTCGACCGCGAAACCGTGCCGCAGCCCTACAGCCCGGCCGACACGAGTTTGGCCGAGCGGCTCGACCGCCAGCGCGGCGTCCTCTTTTCGTCGAGCTTCGAGTTTCCCGGCCGCTACACCCGCTGGGACATGGGGTTTGTCGACCCGCCGCTGATGCTGAGCGCGCGCGGCCGCGATTTTCGCATCGAGGCGCTGAACGAGCGCGGCCTGCTGCTGCTGGACGCCGTCGCCGAGCATCTCGGGGATTTGCCGGCGGTCGAGATCCGGCGCAGCGAAGCGAACCGCCTCGACGGCACGATCGGCGACAGCGACAGTCGCTTTCCCGAGGAAGAGCGCAGCCGGCAGCCGAGCGTCTTCTCGGTGCTGCGGGCGCTCGGAGCGCTGTTCGCCAGCCCGAAGGAGCAGGATCAGGGGGACGGGCATCTGGGGCTCTACGGCGCCTTCGGCTACGACCTCGTATTCCAGTTCGAGCCGATGCCTCTGCGGCTGCCGCGCCCGGCAGACCAGCGCGACCTCGTGCTCTACCTGCCGGACGAGATCCTGATCGTCGATCATATGCGCCAGCAGGCGGCGCTCTATCGCTACGACTTCACGGTGGCCGGACGCTCGACGGCGGGGCTGCCGCGCGCGACGCCGCCGGCACCCTACCGGCTCGACCCCGAGCGCGCCGCCCGGCCGCGCAGCAGCGACCACGCCAAGGGCGACTATGCCAAGCTCGTCGAGCGCGCCAAGGGGTCGTTCATCCGCGGCGACCTCTTCGAGGTGGTTTGCGCGCAGCTCTTCGAGGAAGGCTGCGGCGACCCGCCGAGCACGGTCTTCCACCGGCTGCGCCAGGCCAACCCGGCGCCCTATGGCGCGCTGGTCAATCTCGGCGAGGGTGAGTTTCTGGTGTCGGCGTCGCCGGAGATGTACGTCCGCGTCGAAGGCGAGCGCATCGAGACGTGCCCGATTTGCGGCACCATCCGGCGCGGCCGCGACGCCTTGGAGGATTCCGAGCGCATCCGCGAACTGCTCAATTCGACCAAGGACGAAAGCGAATTGACGATGTGCACCGACGTCGACCGCAACGACAAGTCGCGGGTCTGCGTCGCCGGCAGTGTCAAGGTCATCGGACGGCGCCAGATCGAGATGTATTCGCGGCTCATCCACACGGTCGACCACGTCGAGGGCATCCTGCGGCCAGAATTCGACGCGCTCGACGGGTTTCTCAGCCACGCCTGGGCGGTGACCGTCACCGGCGCGCCGAAACTATGGGCGATCCGCTTCATCGAGGCCGAGGAGCGCTCGCCGCGGCGCTGGTACGGCGGCGCGGTCGGCCGCCTGACCTTCGACGGCAACATGAACACCGGGCTCACGCTGCGCACCATCCGCATGCAGGACGGCGTCGCCGAGACGCGGGTCGGCGCGACGTTGCTCTACGACAGCGATCCCGTGGCCGAGGAAGAGGAGACCGAGCTGAAAGCCGCCGCGCTCTTCAGCGCGATCGGCGGCCCGAAAGCCGGCGCCAGGGCCCCCGCCGCGCCGGTGACACGCTCGGCCACCGGCCGCTCGGTGCTGCTGATCGACCACGAGGATTCGTTTGTCCACACGCTCGCCGGCTACGTCCGTGCGACCGGCGCCGAGGTCATGACGCTGCGCCACGATTTCGCCCGGGCGCAACTGAAGAGCGGCAGCCGGCCCGACCTCGTCGTGCTGTCGCCGGGTCCGGGCCGCCCCGACGATTTCGCGATGCGCGAGACGCTCGATCTGTTGCTCGGCCGGCAGATCCCGATCTTCGGCGTCTGTCTCGGGCTGCAAGGCCTCGTCGAATATTTCGGCGGCACGCTCGACGTGCTCGACACCCCGATGCACGGCAAGCCGTCGGTCGTGCGCCGGCTGCCGAGCCGGCTGTTGCGCGCCCTGCCCGAACGCTTCACGGTCGGGCGCTACCACTCGCTCTACGCGGTGCGCGCGCGCCTGCCGCAGGTGCTGTCGGTCGCGGCCGAGACCGAGGACGATCGCGTCGTCATGGCGGTCGAGCACCGCTCGCTGCCGATCGCCGCGGTGCAGTTCCACCCCGAATCGATCATGACCGCGCCGGGCGACGTCGGCATGCCGATCATCGAGGCCGCGCTGTCGCTGCTGCGCGAGCCGGCGGCGGCCGCCGGCGGCTAGAACCGTATCCCCGTCACCCCCGCTTTCGCGCGCAAGCGGGGGTCCAAAGCCAGCGTCAGATCGTTCGCCCTGGATTCCCGCTTTCGCGGGAATGACGAGGCACGAAACGAAGCGCGCGCTAGAACATCTTGTCGAGGGCGTCGCGCTTCAGTTCGACTGGGAAGCTGCGGCGCAGCGCGGCGGTGAACTCGCCCGCCAGGTCGAGCTTCTCCTCGTTCGCGAGCTTGTCCGACATGCCTTGCGCGGCCGCGGCGGGGACGCTCTCCGGCACCTCGATCTTGGTCAGCTGCGCGGCGTAGGCGCCGGTCGCGTCGCTGGCGGTGACGACATCGCCCGGCTTTGCCGCAAACAGCTTGGCGACGAGCGCGGGCGCGACGCTCTGGCGCGGTTGCGGGGTGCGCGACAGCGATACCGCCGGCATCAGCGTCAGGCTCTTCGCGGCCGCCGCCTTGGCGAGCGGCAGGTCGCCCTTGACCGAAGCGGCGAGCGCCTCGGCCTGCTGTTGCGCCGCCTGCAGCTTCTGCCCGGCCTGCCAGGCGGCGACCGCCTGGTCCTTGACCTCGGCCAGCGGCCGCGTCTGCGACGGGGTGATCTTGTCGATGCGCACCGCGAAGATCGCGCCGTCTCGCGTGTCGGTGACGCGGCTGGTTTCGCCCTGGTTGGTGGCGAAGGCGGATTTGAGGACCTCGCCGGCCGCGACCGGCAGCTTGACCGGCTTGCCGTCGGGGCCGTGCCCGGCATCGTCGATCGCCGCGACCGCGGCAAGCTTCAGCCCGTATTTCTGGGCGACATCGGCGAGCTTGGCGCCGCCGGCAAGCGCGTCGTCGGCCGCGTTGCCGATCTTGTCGAGCCGGTCGACCGCGTCCTGCAGCTTCAATTCGGCCGCGATCTTGGGCTTGGCCTCCTCGAAGCTTTGCGTCGCCCCGGGGACGATCTTGACGACCCGCAGGATGTGCCAGCCGAGCGGGCTCTTGATCGGCGGGCTCGCCTCATTGAGCGGCAACTTGAACGCGACATCGCCCAACTCGTGCGGGATTTCCTTCTGGTTCAGCAGCCCGAGATCGATCGTTTCGGGGTCCTGTCCGAGGCCGGTCGCGATTGCCTTCCAGTCCTTGCCCGCCTTGAGCGCGGTGAGCGCCTCCTCGGCCTTCTCTTCCGACGGCGCCAGGATCTGCTGGATGTCGCGCTGCTCGGGGGTGACGAACTCGTCCTGGCGCTGCTGGTATTCCTTGCGCAGCTTGTCGTCGGGGATGGCGGCAGTCTCCTCGAGATCGGCCGGCGCCAGGCTGGCGAGCGTAAAACCGCGGTATTCCGGCGCCTGGAAGAGGTCCTTGTGGTCATCGTAGAATTTGTTGAGATCGGCGTCGCTCGGCTGGCCGATGCCACCCACCGCCGCCGCCGGGAACGCGACGATGTCGGCCAGGCGTTTCTCGTTCTGATAGCGGTAGACCACATCGATCACCGGCTGAGGCGCGCCGACTCCGGCGGTAATCGCCTGCAATAGATCGCTGCGCGGGATGTCCTGGCGCAGCCGCGCCACCAGCTGGTCCTCGGTCAGGTGGTTGACCAGCAGCGCCTGCTCGAAGAGCTGGCGGTCGAACTTGCCGTCGGGACCGCGGAACGCCGGGTTGTCGTAGATCGTGCTGCGGATGACGCTGTCCGAGACTTCGAGGCCGAGCTGCGCGGTCTGCTGGTCGAGCAGCTTGCGGTCGATCAGCTGGCCGAGCACCGAATCGAGGATCCCGAGCTGCTTCACCTGCTGCGGCTCGATCGCGCCGCCGAGCTGCGCGCGCAGGCGCTCCAGCGTCGGCTGCAGGGCCTGCTGGACCTCGGCGGCCCGGATGTCCTGGCTGCCGACCGTCGCGACGACGGTGTCGGCCGACCCCGAATTGTAGAACGGCGAGCGGGTGTAGATGCCCCAGAACCCGAACGACACGATCAGCAGAGCAAAGAGGATTTTGACGATAATCGAGCCCGCTCTGCCGCGGATCGCTTGCATCATGGCGTGAAACGCTCGGCCTGGCGGGGTGGGCGCTGGCCAGCCGACGGCCGGTTGACCTCGGCGCACCCCGGTGTGATCGTTGCGCCGAACATAGAGATGCCCCGGCGGGGCCGCAACACCCGCCGGGCGCGCCTCTCCGGCCGCCGAAGGTGGACCCCAATGGCTGAACGACAACGCCTCGTCGCGGGCAACTGGAAGATGAACGGGCTGCGGGCCGACGGCCTCGCGCTAGCCCGCGCGATCGCGGTCCGCGCCGGCGAGCCGCACGCCTGCGAGCTCTTGGCCTGCCCGCCGGCGACGCTGGTGGCCGCAATCGGCGAGGCGCTCAGCGGCAGCGGCATCATGCTCGGCGGTCAGGATTGCCACGCCGCGCCCTCCGGCGCCTATACCGGCTCGATCAGCGCCGAGATGCTGAGGGATGCCGGCTGCAGCCACGTGATCCTCGGCCATTCCGAGCGGCGCCACGGCTGCGGCGAGAGCGACGGCGACGTGCATGGCAAGGTCGCCGCCGCCTGGCGGGCCGGGCTCGTCGCGATCCTCTGCGTCGGCGAGACGCGGGCCGAGCGCGAAGCCGGCCGGGCGGAGGAAATCGTCGCGGCGCAGCTTGCCGGCTCGCTGCCCGAGGGCGCCACCGCCGCCCGCCTCGTCGTCGCCTACGAGCCGGTCTGGGCGATCGGCACGGGCCTCACCCCGACCTTGGCCGACATCGTCGCGATTCACCAAGCGATCCGCCGCCGCGTGCCGGCGGCCACGCGGATTCTCTACGGCGGCTCGGTAAACCCTAAGAACGCCGGCGAGATCCTCGCGCTCGACGAGGTCGATGGCGCGCTCGTCGGCGGGGCCAGCCTGAAGGCGGAGGATTTCTGGGCGATCGCCCAGGCTTGCTCCTAGCCAGCCGGGCGGCCAGGCCCTACATAGGGGTAGCACTCCCGAAGAAGCATCAGTTTGCCGCCGCGCCCATGATCATTGTGTTGTTCATCATTCATGTGCTGATCGCGCTGGCGCTGATCGCCGTCGTGCTGCTGCAGAAGAGCGAGGGCGGGGCGCTTGGCATCGGCGGCGGCGGGATGTCCGGGTTCATGACCGGGCGCTCGACCGCCAACCTGTTGACCCGCACGACCGCGATCCTCGCGGTGCTGTTTTTCCTGACCAGCATCGCGCTGGTCAAACTTGGGACCTATGGCGGCGGCGGCGCGCCGCATTCGATCATCGACCAGGGACCGCCGCCGGGATCTTTACCGGCCAGGCCGGCTTTGCCGGCCGCTCCGGCGCCGCCCGCCCAGCCGGCGCCACCGGCCCGTTGAGCCCGCTCGGCGAATCGCGGCGGCGCTGCGCCCGGCAAGAACCTGTCCGTGTCGGGCAAATTCGCGAGGCGACGGCCGCTCGCGCAGTTTCTCGTGGGATGACGCCGCCGCATCCTATAGATTGAAGGTCCATGACGCGGTTCATCTTCATCACCGGCGGCGTGGTCTCCTCTCTCGGCAAGGGTCTGTCATCGGCGGCGCTCGGCGCGCTCTTGCAGGCGCGCGGATTCCGCGTGCGCCTGCGCAAGCTCGACCCCTACCTCAACGTCGATCCCGGCACGATGAGCCCCTATCAGCACGGCGAAGTCTTCGTCACCGACGACGGCGCCGAGACCGACCTCGACCTCGGCCATTACGAGCGTTATGTCGGGGTCGCCGCACGCAAGAGCGACAGCGTCACGACCGGGCGCATCTATTCCACCGTGATCGGGCGCGAGCGGCGCGGCGAATATTTGGGCGCCACGGTGCAGGTGATCCCGCACGTCACCGACGCGATCAAGGAGTTCATTACCGCCGATCTCGGTGACGAGGATTTCGTGCTGTGCGAGATCGGCGGCACGGTCGGCGACATCGAGAGCCTGCCGTTTCTCGAGGCGATCCGCCAGCTCGGCAACGAGCTCGGCCGCGAGCGCGTGCTCTTCGTGCACCTGACGCTGGTGCCGTGGATCGCCTCGGCCGGCGAACTCAAGACCAAGCCGACGCAGCACTCGGCGAAGGAGCTTTTGGGCCTCGGCATCCAGCCCGACATCCTCCTCTGCCGCTGCGAGCGGCCGATCCCGGATGGCGCGCGCAAGAAGATCGCGCTCTTCTGCAACCTGCGCGAATCGCGGGTCATCCCGGCGATCGACGTCGATACGATCTATGCGGTGCCCGGCGCCTACCACGCCGAAGGGTTCGACCGTGAAGTCTGCGCCCATTTCGGGCTCGATGCGCCGGAGCCCGATCTCGCCCGCTGGGAGGAGGTCGTCAGCCGCATCCGCCGGCCCGAGGGCGAAGTCACGATCGCGATCGTCGGCAAGTACACGCATCTCCTCGACAGCTACAAATCGCTGGCCGAGGCGATGGCGCATGGCGGCATCGCCAACAACGTGCGGGTCAAGGTCGACTGGATCGATTCGGAAGTCTTCGAGGCCGAGGGCGATGCGGTACGCCAGTTGGAAGGGGTACACGCGATCCTCGTGCCGGGCGGCTTCGGCGAGCGCGGCTCGGAGGGCAAGATCGAGGCGGCGCGCTTTGCCCGCGAGCGGCTGGTGCCGTATTTCGGCATCTGCTTCGGGATGCAGATGGCGGTGATCGAAGCGGCGCGGCATCTGGCGCGTCTCGCCGGCGCCGGCTCGACCGAGTTCGGCCGCTGCGCCCACCCGGTGATCGGTCTGATGACCGAATGGATGCGCGGCAACGAATTGGAGCAGCGCGAGGCCAACGGCGATCTCGGCGGCACGATGCGATTGGGCGCCTATGACGCGCTGCTCGACCCCGAGAGCCGGGTCGCCGAGATCTACGGCGCGACCCGGATCAGCGAACGCCACCGCCACCGCTACGAGGTCAATAACGCCTATCGCGACACGCTGGAGGCGGCCGGCTTGCGGTTTTCCGGCATGTCGCCCGACGGCCTCCTGCCCGAGATCGTCGAGATCCCGGAGCATCCGTGGTTCATCGGCGTGCAGTTTCACCCCGAGCTGAAATCGCGCCCGTTCGAGCCGCACCCGCTCTTCACCTCGTTCGTCAAGGCCGCCGTCGACCAGTCGCGGCTGGTGTAATTGTCCTAACCGCCCATCCCGGCGTAGGCCGGGACCCATGGGCCAACCGGCTCAACCGCCGAAACATGGGTCCCGGCCTACGCCTACGCCGGGATGGTGGTAGGGGAGATTGGGAAAATATGACCTCCCGCCACGTCGCCATCGGCGGCCTCACGATCGGCAACGACCTGCCGCTCGCCTTCATCGTCGGGCCCAACACGCTGGAGTCGCGCGGGCACGCGCTGGAGATGAGCGCCGCACTTGCCGAGATGGCGCGCAAGCTGAACGTCCCGCTGATCTACAAGACATCGTTCGACAAGGCCAATCGCTCCTCGCTCGGGGGCGAGCGCGGCATCGGCCTCAAGGCCGGGCTGCCGATCCTCGCCGAGGTGCGGGAGACCAGCGGCCTCCCAGTGTTGACCGACATCCATGCGCCGGAGCAATGCGCGCCGGTTGCCGAGGTGGTCGACGTATTACAGATCCCGGCCTTCCTCTGCCGCCAAACCGACCTCCTGCTGGCGGCCGGCGCGGCCGGCAAGCCGGTCAACATCAAGAAGGGCCAGTTTCTGGCGCCGTGGGACATGCAGCACGCCGCCGCCAAGATCGCCTCGACCGGCAACCAGCGGATACTGCTGTGCGAGCGCGGCGCCAGCTTCGGCTACAACACGCTGGTCGTCGACATGCGCGCGCTGCCGATCATGGCCAGAACCGGCTACCCGGTGGTGTTCGACGCGACCCACGCGGTGGCGCAGCCTGGCGGCCAGGGCGACCGCTCGGGCGGCGAGCGCGAGTTCGGCCCGGTCCTGGCGCGCGCCGCCGCCGCGATCGGCGTCGCCGCTATCTTCCTCGAGACCCACCAGGACCCCGACCACTCCGGCACCGCCGAAGCCTCGACCATGCTGCCGCTGAAGGCGCTCCCCGAGTTGCTCGAAACCCTGATCGCGTTCGATAAGATCGCCAAGGCCCGGCCGGCGGGCGGTGGCTGACTCAGCGGCCGCCGCGGCCGATCGCGTGAGGGGCGTCGAAGGTTACCGGCTCCGTGGCGGTGCCGTCGGCCAAGGTTGCGTGCTCGGCGTAGGCCTTTATGCCCGGCGGGATAATGGTATCGTGGCGAGCCACCCCAATAAAGACGTGGCGGGAATTGTCAGGACCGATTGCAAACCAGTTCGGGTCGTCGAACGTGCCGGCGTAGACGCCGCAAGCGTCGCCAAACCGCTCGAACGACAGATACAGCTTGGTGCCGCAGCGAGCGCAAAAGTGGATGTGGACGAGCTTGCCGCTGCCGACGGAGCGCTGGTCGAAAGTGGCCGGAGTGCCCGTGGTGATGCGGAAGTCAGCGAGCGGAAAGATTGGTTCGACCATATAGGCCGCACCGGTGGCACGCTGGCAGAAGCGGCAATGGCAGATCGTGACGCGTCGCGGCTCACCGCGGGTTTCGTATCTGACCTCGCCGCACAGGCACCCGCCCTGATGAATGAGCACTATTTGAATCCCGGGCTGAAATTGGCGGCGCCCGGAGTATATGATGATGGGCACGCTAGCAACTCCATGAAATTTCGATGACCGACATCGCCGATATCCATGCCCGCGAAATTCTCGACAGCCGGGGCAATCCGACGGTCGAAGTCGAGGTGAGGCTCGACAGCGGCGTCATGGGGCGCGCCGCGGTGCCGTCGGGCGCCTCTACGGGGGCGCATGAGGCGGTCGAGAAGCGCGACGGCGACGCCAGGCGCTATGGCGGGCGCGGCGTGCTTGAGGCGGTCGAGGCGGTGAATGGGGAAATCTTCGACGCGCTGTCGGGGTTCGACGCGGCTGACCAGTTGGCGATCGACCGCACGCTCGTCGCGCTCGACGGCACGCCCAACAAGGCCCGGCTCGGCGCCAACGCGGTCTTGGGCGTCAGCCTCGCCTGCGCCAAGGCGTCCGCCATCGAGCTCGAAATGCCGCTCTACCGCTATGTCGGCGGCGTCTTCGCCCGCACGCTGCCGGTGCCGATGATGAACATCGTCAATGGCGGGGTGCACGCCGACAACCCGATCGACATCCAGGAATTCATGATCGTCCCGGTCGGCGCGCCCAATGTCACCGAGGCGATCCGCATGGGCTCGGAAATTTTTCACGCCTTGCGCAAGAAACTGCACGATGCCGGCCACAACACCAATGTCGGCGACGAGGGCGGCTTTGCGCCCAACCTCGCCTCGGCCGATATGGCGCTCGGCTTTGTCATGCAGGCGATCGAGGCCGCCGGCTACCGGCCGGGCGAGGATGTCGTGCTGGCGCTCGATCCGGCGGCCAGCGAATTCTACCGCGACGGCAAATACCGGCTGACGGGCGAGGGTAAGGTGCTCGATGCCGGCGGCATGGTGGCCTACTACGCCGATCTGGTCGCCCGCTATCCGATCCTCTCGATCGAGGACGGCATGGCGGAAGACGATTGGGATGGCTGGGCCGAGCTGACCCGCACGCTCGGCGGCAAGATCCAACTGGTCGGCGACGACGTCTTTGTCACCAACCCGGCGATCTTCCGCAAAGGCATCGAGCGCGGCATCGCCAACGCGCTCTTGGTCAAGGTCAATCAGATCGGCACGCTGAGCGAAACCTTGGAGGCGGTCGAGATTGCGCTGCGCGCCGGCTATGGCGCGGTCTTCTCGCACCGCTCGGGCGAGACCGAGGATGCGACGATCGCCGATCTCGCTGTCGCGACCAACGCCGGCCAGATCAAAACGGGCTCGCTCTCGCGCTCCGACCGGTTGGCGAAATACAACCAGCTGATCCGCATCGAGGAGGAACTCGGCGAATCGGCGTGCTTTCCGGGCCGCGCTGCGCTCCGGCGCTAACCCTTAGACCCACGGCTGTCATTCCTGCGAAAGCGGGAATCTAGGGCCGCAAAACCGGCAACCTGCCCTGGATGCCCGCTTTCACGGGCATGACGGGTGGGGGTGACGCTTACGGTCAAAACTGGCGAAGGCGCCGCGTTGACCTTGGCGGATAGGCGTGATGCTCTTTCCCGATGATCGTGCTGCGCGAGATGCGCCGGCGGGCGAGGGTGGTGATGTTGCCGGTGTTCGGCCTGGCGCTGATCGGCTACTTCGCCTATCATCTGGTCGAGGGCGATCGCGGGCTGCGGGCCTGGCTGCGCATCACCCAGCAGCTGGCGGCGGCGAAAGAGGAGCTGGCCTCGGTCGAGGCCGACCGCGTCGCGCTCGATCACAAGGTCGCGCACCTGCGCTCCGATCACGTCGATCCCGACCTGCTCGACACCCAGGTGCGCCGCACCCTCGATGTCGTGAAGCCGGACGAGATCGTGATCATGCAGCCGGCGGCGACACACTGAGCGGGCGGCGCACCGCGGGGTCGTGAGGTTGCAAAGCGCGCGGTTTGACCCCATGCTTCGAGCGTAGCCCGGAGGACGCACGATGGCAGTCAAGCGCAAGGCGAAGGCGGCTCCGGTTGCCGCCGCAGGCCCTGCCAAAGCGGCCGCCGAGCCCGGCGTCTCGGCCGATGCGCTGAAGCGCTATTACGCCGACATGCTGCTCATTCGCCGCTTCGAGGAGCGCGCCGGGCAGATGTACGGCATGGGCCTCATCGGCGGTTTCTGCCATCTCTATATCGGGCAGGAGGCGGTCGTCGTCGGGATGCAGGCGGCGCTCGAAGAGGGCGACACGGTCGTTACCACCTACCGCGACCACGGCCACATGCTGGCCTGCGGCATGGACCCCAAGGGCGTCATGGCCGAATTGACCGGGCGGCGCGGCGGCTATTCGCACGGCAAGGGCGGCTCGATGCACATGTTCAGCCCGGAGAAGAATTTCTTCGGCGGGCACGGCATCGTCGGCGCGCCGGTGCCGATCGGCACCGGCCTCGGCTTTGCCCACCGCTACCGCGACGACGGGCGCATCTCGGTGACCTATTTCGGTGACGGCGCGGTCAACCAGGGCCAGGTTTACGAGAGCTTCAACATGGCCGCGCTGTGGAAGCTGCCGGTCGTCTACGTCATCGAAAACAACCGCTATGGCATGGGCACCGCGATCACCCGCGCCTCGGCCCGCACCGACCTCTTCCACCGCGGCGTGCCCTACGGTATCCCGGGCGAGCAGGTCGACGGCATGGACGTCGTCGCGGTCCACCGGGCGGGGCTCGCTGCGGCCGAATACGCGCGCTCCGGCAAGGGACCGATCATCCTGGAGATGCTGACCTACCGCTACCGCGGCCACTCGATGTCGGACCCGGCGAAATACCGCAGCCGGGAAGAAGTCAGCCGGATGCGCAGCGAGCACGACCCGATCGACCATCTGCGCGCCCGGCTGATCGACGACCATGAGGCCGATGACGGCGAATTGAAGCAGATCGAGAAACGCGCGCGCGATATTGTCGCCGAGGCGGCGCAGTTTGCCCAGGACTGCCCGGAGCCCGATCCCAGCGAATTATGGACGGACGTGCTGGCCGAAGTCTAAAACGGGCGCCACAGGCCGCACGCGGGCGATGACCCGACGCCGAGGGACGAAATGATTAGCGAAGTGCTGATGCCGGCGCTGTCGCCGACGATGACCGAGGGCAAGATCGCGCGCTGGATCAAGAGCGAGGGCGATGTGGTCAGGTCGGGAGACGTGCTGGCGGAAATCGAGACCGACAAGGCGACGATGGAGGTCGAAGCGGTGGATGAGGGCGTGCTCGCCAAGATCGTCATTCCCGAAGGCACCGACCATGTCGCGGTCAACACGCCGATCGCGCTGATCGCCGAGAACGGCGAGGACGTCACCGCGGCGGCCGTCAAGCCGCCGCCATCCCCGGCGCTCCCGGTCGCGCGCACGCCGGCCGAGCCGATGCCGCGCCCCGCGCCGGCGCTCGATGAGGCGGAATACACCGGCAAGACCGTGACGCAGACCGTGCGCGAGGCGCTGCGCGACGCAATGGCCGAGGAGATGCGGCGCGACGGCGATGTGCTGCTATTGGGCGAGGAGGTCGCCGAATACCAGGGCGCCTACAAGGTCAGCCAGGGCCTCCTGCAGGAGTTCGGCGCGCGCCGCGTCATCGACACCCCGATCACCGAGCAGGGCTTCGCCGGGCTCGGCATCGGCGCCGCCTTCGCCGGCCTCAAGCCGATCGTCGAGTTCATGACCTTCAACTTCGCGATGCAGGCGATGGACCAGCTGATCAATTCGGCGGCCAAGACCCGCTACATGTCGGGCGGCCAGATGCAGTGCCCGATCGTCTTCCGCGGGCCCAACGGCATCGCCTCGCGAGTCGCCGCGCAGCATTCGCAGTGTTACGCCAGTTGGTACGCGCATGTGCCGGGATTGAAGGTCGTCGCGCCCTACACCGGCGCCGACTTCAAGGGCCTCCTCAAGTCCGCGATCCGCGACCCCAATCCGGTGATAGTTCTCGAGCACGAACTGGTCTACGGCGAGAGCTTCGCGGTGCCGGAAGACCCTGAGTACCTGGTGCCGATCGGCAAGGCGCGCATCGCGCGGGCCGGTGATGGGGTGACGATCGCCGCCTTCTCGCGCATGGTGAAGCTGGCGCTGCAAGCCGCCGAGGAACTCGAAAAGGCCGGGATCTCGGCCGAGGTGATCGATCTGCGCACGCTGCGGCCGTTCGATGTCGCAACCGTCGCCGCCTCGGTCAAGAAGACCGGCCGCATCGTTTCGGTTGAAGAGGGCTGGCCGTTCGCCGGCATCGGCGCCGAGATCGCCGCGATCGTTATGGAGGAGTGCTTCGACTGGCTCGACGCGCCGGTGAAGCGGGTCGCCGGCAAGGACGTGCCACTGCCCTACGCCGCCAATCTCGAACGCCTCGCCACCCCGCAGGTCGAGGACATCGTCGCCGCCGCCCGCGAGGTGGCGTACCGCTAACTCAAATGTCATTGCGAGCGCAGCGAAGCAATCTCGTGCCGATCTGTGCCCCACCGGATCGAGATTGCTTCGTCGCCGCTGCGCACCTCCTCGCAATGACCACCAGATTGGTGACCTGAGACATGCCGATCGAAATCCGCATGCCGGCGCTGTCGCCGACGATGACCGAAGGCAACCTCGCCCGCTGGCTGAAAAAAGAGGGCGACGCGGTCCATTCGGGCGACGTCATCGCCGAGATCGAGACCGACAAGGCGACGATGGAATACGAGGCGGCCGACGAGGGGCGCCTCGGCCGGATCATCGTTCCCGAGGGGGCGCAGGGCATCAAGGTCAACGCGCCGATCGCGCTCTTGCTCGAAGAGGGCGAGGACGCCGCCGCGCTCGACAAATTCGCGCCGGCCGCCGCGCCCGCCGCCGGCCCCAACCCCAACCCTCCCCTCCCCGGGCTTGACCCGGGGACTGCGGGGAAGGGGATGCCAGGCGCGAACAACCCTCCCCCGCAGTCCCCGGGTCAAGCCCGGGGAGGGGAGGGCAGGGTGGGGGATGTCGGCAACGGCGCCCGGCCGGCAAATGGCGAAGGCCGGATCTTCGCCAGCCCGCTGGCGCGGCGGATGGCGGTGCATGCCGGGATCGACCTCGCGACGCTGCGCGGTTCGGGGCCGCAGGGCCGCATCGTCAAGGCCGATATCGACGCCGTGCTGGCGCATCCGGGAGCGGCGGCGCCAGCCCCGCAACGGGCCCCGGCTGCTGCCATCGCACCGGGCGCCGCCGTCTTCGCCAAGCCGCAGGTGCTGGCGCTCGCCGGCACGCCGCCCTTCACCGAGAAGCCGCTTACCGCGATGCGCCGGGTGATCGCCCGCCGCCTCACCGAATCGAAGCAGACCGTCCCGCACCATTACATGTCGGTCGATTGCGCGATCGACGACCTCTTGAAGATCCGCGCGACGCTCAACGCCAAGTCCGACAGCAAGATCTCGATCAACGATTTCGTGATCCGCGCCGCGGCGCTCGCCTTGCGCCAGGTGCCGGCGGCCAATGCGTCGTGGAGCGACGACGAGATCCTCCTCTGGCAGCGCGCCGACATCTCGGTCGCCGTCGCGCTCGACGACGGCCTCATCACGCCGATCGTCAAGGGCGCCGACCAGAAGGGCCTGGCGCAGATCGCCGCCGAGATGAAGGACCTCGCCGCCCGCGCCCGCGCCGGCAAGTTGAAGCTCGATGAGTTCCAGGGCGGCACGTTCTCGATCTCGAACCTCGGCATGTACGGCATCCGCGACTTCGCCGCCGTGATCAACCCGCCGCAGGGTTGCATCCTCGCGGTTGGCGCCGGCGAGCAGCGCCCAGTGGTGCGGGGCGGCCAGCTCGCGGTCGCGACCGTGATGACCTGCACCCTCTCCTGCGACCACCGCGTCGTCGACGGCGCGGTCGGCGCGCAATTCCTCGCCGCCTTCAAAAAGCTGATCGAAGACCCGCTGACCATGCTGCTGTGATTTAGCGACCCCAATTCGTGCGCCGTATAGCCTCCACTTCGTGGCTGGGCTTGTCCCGGCCACCCACGTCTTTAGACTGCGGCCGCTTCCCGGAAGACGTGGATGCCCGGGTCAAGCCCGGGCAAGGGGTCCTTTAGACATGGCTGAAACATCCTTCGATCTGATCGTCGTCGGCGGCGGGCCGGGCGGGTATGTCGCGGCGATCCGGGCGGCGCAACTCGGCATGCAAACCGCGGTCGTCGAGCGCGACGAGCTTGGCGGCATCTGCCTCAACTGGGGGTGCATTCCCACGAAGGCGCTGCTGCGCGCCTCCGAAATCAACCATCTGCTGCACAATCTCGACGCGTTCGGGTTCTCGGCCAAGGATATTTCCTATGACGCGAAAAAAGTCGTCGCCCGCTCGCGCGCCGTCGCGAAGCAATTGTCGAACGGCGTCGCCTACCTGCTGAAGAAGCACAAGGTGACGGTGTTCGCCGGCGAGGCGAAGCTTGCCGGCAAGGGCAAAATAGCGGTGGCGAAGGACGGCAAGGCGGTCACAGACCTCGCCGCCAAGCACATCATCCTCGCTACCGGTGCGCGGGCGCGCTCGCTGCCTGGCCTCGAACCCGACGGCAAGCTGGTGTGGACCTACAGGGAGGCGATGGTGCCGGCGGCGATCCCGAAATCGCTCTTGGTCATCGGCTCGGGCGCGATCGGCATCGAATTCGCCAGCTTCTACCGCGACATGGGCTCGCAAGTGACGGTCGTCGAGGTGTTGGAGCGGGTGCTGCCGGTCGAGGACGAGGAGATTTCAGCTTTCGCGCGAAAAAGCTTCGAGAAGCAGGGTATCAAGATCCACACCGGCGCCACGGTGAAGGCGCTCAAACGCGGCAAGGACAGCGTGACGGCAACGATCGAGGCCGGCGGCAAGGCCTTCGAGGTGGAGGCCGAGCGGGTGATCCTGGCGGTCGGCATCGTCGGCAATGTCGAGGGGTTTGGCCTTGAAGGCACCGGGGTAAAGGTCGAGCGCAGCCACATCGTCGTCGACGAATGGCTGCGCACCGGCGAAGCGGGCCTCTATGCGATCGGCGACGTGGTCGGGCCGCCGTGGCTGGCGCACAAGGCGATGCACGAGGGGGTGATCTGCGTCGAAAAGATCGCCGGCCAGAACGACGTGCATCCACTCGATTCGAGAAACATCCCGGGCTGCACCTATTGCCGGCCACAGGTGGCGAGCGTCGGCCTCACCGAGAAGGCGGCGCGCGAGGCTGGCTATGAGGTCCGGGTCGGGCATTTTCCGTTCATCGGCAACGGCAAGGCGATCGTAATGGGCGAGCCCGAGGGCATGGTCAAGACCGTGTTCGACGCCAAGACCGGCGAGCTTCTTGGCGCGCACATGGTCGGCGCCGAGGTCACCGAATTGATCCAGGGCTATGCGATCGCCAGGACGCTGGAGACCACCGAAGCGGAGCTGATCCGCACGATCTTCCCGCACCCGACGATCTCGGAGACGATGCACGAAGCCGTGCTTGACGCCTATGGCCGCGCCATCCACTTCTAGCCGATGACCCTCCCGAGCGCCGAAGCGCCGCCGCGCCACCCGGAAAAGGCGGCGCGGCCGGATAGGCCGAGCCCCCGAAAGCCGCCGTGGATCCGCGTCAAGGCGCCGGTGTCGCCCGAGTATCATGTGACGCGCCGCCTCATGCGCGACCTCAATCTCAACACGGTGTGCGAGGAGGCGGCCTGCCCCAATATCGGCGAGTGCTGGAAGGAAAAGCACGCGACGATGATGATCTTGGGCGCGGTGTGCACCCGCGCCTGCACCTTCTGCAATGTCGCGACCGGCCGGCCCGATCTCGTCGATCCGCATGAGCCGGGGCGGGTTGGGGACGCCGTCGCGGCGCTCGGCCTCGCCTACATCGTCGTGACCTCGGTCGACCGCGACGACCTGGAGGACGGCGGCGCCGGGCATTTCGCCCGGACCATCGCGGCCATCCGCAGCACCGCGCCCAAAACGACGATCGAAGTGCTGGTCCCCGATTTCCTGCGCAAGGAGGGGGCGATTGAGGCGGTGATCGCGGCCCGCCCCGACGTCCTCAACCACAACCTCGAAACCGTGCCGCGCCTCTATGCCGAGGTGCGGCCGGGGGCGCGCTATTTCCATTCGCTCAGGCTGCTCGATCAGGCGAAGCGGCTCGACCCCTCGGTATTCACCAAATCGGGCATCATGGTCGGGCTCGGCGAGGAAAAGGGCGAAGTGTTGCAGGTGATGGACGATCTGCGCGCGGCGGAGGTCGATTTCCTGACGATCGGCCAATATTTGCAGCCGACCCCGAAGCACCACGCGATCGACCGCTTCATCACGCCGGAAGAATTCGACGGCTACCGTCGGCAGGCATTGGGAAAAGGGTTTCTGATGGTCTCGGCCTCGCCCTTGACCCGCTCGTCCTACCACGCGGGCGACGATTTCGCCCGGCTTCGGGCGGCGCGCGCCGCCGCGCTCGCGGCAAAGAATTGACGGGCGAGGCGTGCGTCACATCCCAATCGCGGCGAAAGATTTTACCCTCTCCCCCCGCTGGCCGGAGGGAGAGGGCAGGGTGAGGGGGGCCGATCAGGATAGTGTCGGGGCCGCCCAGCTCACCCTCCCATCGCTCCGCGATGGGCCCCTCCCTCTCCCCCCTGAAGGGCGGAGAGGGGTTCATCCGGCGCGCGGACACCTGGGCTAGCCGCCCAATGCCGACGCATGCCGAGCAGCGGGTGCTTCCCTATACCCCGGAGCAGCTTTTCGCGCTGGTCGCCGATGTCGAGCGCTATCCGGAATTCCTGCCATGGTGCGTCGGGGCGCGCATCCGCGAGCGCCAGCCCTTCCTGATCGTCGCCGATCTGATCATCGGCTTCCGCATGTTCCGCGAGCGCTTCACCTCGCGCGTCAAGCTCGACCCGCCGCGCCGCATCGACGTCGCCTACACCGAGGGGCCGTTTCGTTACCTCGACAACCATTGGATTTTTGAACCGGCGCCGGGCGGCTGCCGCCTCGATTTCTTTGTCGATTTCGAGTTCAAGTCGCGGCTCCTGCAGCGCGTCATCGAGATGCTGTTCGGCGAGGCGGTGCGGCGCATGGTCAGCGCCTTCGAGCACCGCGCCGAGCAGCTCTACGGCGCCTCGGCTTCCGATGTGGCGACGAAGCGGGCGGTTTAGCCGCTATTCGGCCGCGAGCGCCCCGCGTTCCGCGGCGATCAGGCGCTCGACCATGCGGCGCATGTGCATGCGGTTGGCGTCGGAGGCGATGTCGGTGAGGCCCGCTTCGCCGAACTCGTCGAGCCGGGCCTGCTGCGCCTCGACCATCTCCTTGTCCTCGAGGAAGGTCGGCGCGATCTCGCGGTAAAGCTGCTCGGTCGCCTCGGGTTCGTTCTGGCGGTAGCCGTTGGCGACCGACCAGAAGTAGAAGCAGCTGGTTTCGGTCTCCGGCGTCAGGCCGTGGAAGAGGCGGAACTGGAAGCCGAAATCGCGCTCTGGGTCGGCACAGGCGCCGCCGGCGTCGGTCGCGCCGGTCCATTGCAGGACGGTGCTCGGCGCGACGAACTCGAAGGCTTGCAGGCGGTCGACCCGGCCCTGGAAGCCGGCCGCCTTGACGTAGCTCGGCGGCGGCACCGAATTCCTCATCCAGCGGGTGAATTTCAGCCCGGTCGGCGTCCGCACGGTCTTCATCTCGGCTTCGACATGCTGCCCCGGATTGCCGCCGACCGTCTTGGCATGCAGGTAGCCGAGATGCGTCAGGTCCATCAGATTATCGACCATCAGCATGTAATTGCCCCGGATCGGGTAGACGTCGTGCTTGTTGGGCCACCTGGCCGGATCGTTGTGGTAGGGAAAATCGACGATTGCCGCGGGGTCGGCCGCCGCCGGGTCGCCCAGCCACAGCCACACCAATCCGTCCTTCTCGACCGCGGGGTAGCAGCGCACCCGGGCGTCCTCGGGAATGAGGCGCTGCCCGGGGACCGTGACGCAGCGTCCGGCGGCGTCGAACACCAGCCCGTGATAGCCGCACTGGATGCCGGCCTGGACGACGCTGCCCAGGTGCAATGGCGCGGCGCGATGGCAGCAGCGGTCGGCTAGCGCGCCGATTGTGCCGGCGCCGTCGCGGAAGAGCACGATGGGGTCGTTGCAGATGCGGCGGGCGAGCGGCCTCTCGCCGATTTCGTTGGCCCAGGCCGCGATGTACCAGGCGTTGCGCAGCAGCATCGTGCGATCTCCCGGGCGGTGTGACGGCCCGCCCGTGATGATAAGCCCAAGCGGCGGCGCGACAAAGCCCGTCAGGCCGAGGCCGCTTCGCTCTCCAGCAATTCGAGGGCGAGGACCATTGCCGCCCGGCGGATGTCCGTGCGGTCGCCGGGGAAGATGCGGCGCTCGACGCGGGCCGCGCCGTCCTTGCGGGCGAGGCCGAGATAGACGAGGCCGACCGGTTTTTGCGGCGTGCCGCCGCCCGGCCCGGCGACCCCGGTGATCGATACCGCGAGATCGACCCCGGCCCGCGCGACGGCGCCGCGCGCCATCGCGGCGGCGGTCTGGGCGCTGACCGCGCCGTGCGCCCCGATCGTCTCGGACGGCACGCCGAGCAGCTCCATCTTCGCTTCGTTCGAATAGGTCACAAAGCCGCGCTCGACGACGTCGGACGAGCCGGCGATCGCAGTCAGCGCCGCCGCAACGAGGCCGCCGGTGCACGATTCCGCGGTCGCGACATGCCAGGCGCGCGCCCGGCAGGCGGCGAGAACCGTTTCGGCGAGCGCCAGCGTCTCAGGGTCGAACACCGCAGGCTCCTTCGCCAACGAGCAGCAGGACTAGAGCGTAAAGCGCCGCAGCGACGTCGTCGAGCATGATGCCGAGCCCGCCCTTTACCTGGCGCTCGACGACGCGGATCGGCCACGGCTTCGCGATGTCGAAGAGGCGGAACAGGAGGAAGGCGGCGGCGTAGGCGCGCCAGTCGAGCGGCGCCGCCAGCAGGACCAGCCACTGCGCCGCGACCTCGTCGATGACGATAAAGCCGGGGTCGTCGCGGCCGCTCGCCGCCGCGATCCTGTCTGCCGCCCAGCAGCCCAGCGCGAAGGCGAGTACGGCGGCGGCGGCCAACGCGATCCCTCCGCCGAGGGCGCGGATCGCCCAGGCGCAGGGCAGCGCGGCGAGCGAGGCCCAGGTCCCCGGCATCCCCGGCAAGAGACCGGCGCCGAACCATGTCGCGACGAGCGCCGCCGGATGCCGCAGCGGCAGGCCGGGGCGGCCGCGGGTCTGCATCAGAGCCGTCTTCCCGGCGCAGGCCGGGATCCATCTTTCAGCCGCTCGGAAAGCCGACGAATGGATCCCGGCCTGCGCCGGGAAGACGGTTTTTGGTTGAGAAATCTGATTGAGGGATATCGGATCATGCCTATAGCGGCAGGCGGACGGTGGCGATCGCCTGTGCGGCGATGCCTTCGCCGCGGCCGGTAAAGCCGAGCCGGTCGGTTGTCGTCGCCTTGACGCTGACCCGCGTTGCCGCGATGCCGAGGATCGCGGCGACGCGCTCGACCATCGCCGCTCGGTGGGGACCGACCTTCGGGCGCTCGCAGACGATCGTGACGTCGACCGCGGCGATCGCGCCGCCTTGTTCGCGCACCAGCGTCGCGGCGTGGCGCAGGAAAGCGTCCGACGCCGCGCCGCGCCATTGCGGGTCGCTGGGCGGGAAATGAAGGCCGATATCGCCGGCGCCGATCGCGCCGAGCAGCGCGTCGGTCAGCGCATGCAGCCCGACATCGGCGTCGGAGTGCCCGACGAGCGCTGAATCGTGCGCGATCTCGACGCCGCACAGCACGACATGGGCGCCCGGCTGGTTGCCGGGGCCAAATGCATGCACGTCGAACCCCTGGCCGACCCGGATGTCGCCGAGCCTGGCGGCGATCAGCCGCTCCGCCGCGGCGAGGTCGTGCGCTGTCGTCACCTTGAGATTGTCCTCACTGCCCGCGACGACTATCGGGGCTATGCCGGCCGCCTCGGCGATCGCGGCATCGTCGGTCAGCGCGCGCCCGCGCGCCGCCCGATGCGCCGCCAGAATGGCCGCAAAATGGAAGCCTTGCGGGGTCTGCGCCCGCCACAATTGGGTGCGGTCGACGGTGTCGCGGACTACCCCGTCCTCGACCCGCTTGATCGTGTCGCCGAGCGGCAGGGCCGGGATCGCGGCCGGCGCCCGGTCGAGCGCCGTGACGACCCGTCCGATCAGCGCCGCGTCCGGGAACGGACGCGCGCCGTCGTGGATCAGCACCCGCGCCGGCGCGCGGGGTGCCAGGGCCTCGAGCCCGAGCCGGACCGAATCCTGGCGCTCGGCGCCGCCCGGCACTGGCGGCAGGATCGCCAGACCGCCGAGCGCCGCCTCGCACGCCGCGCGGTCCTCCTCGCGGATCACGACCTGCACGCCGGCGATCCGCGGATGGAGGGCGAACGCGCCTACCGCATGGCGCAACACGGTGTCGTCGCCGAGCGGCAGATATTGCTTCGGCAACGCGCCGCCAAACCGCGTGCCGCGCCCGGCGGCGACAATCACAGCGTAAGTCCCGCTCATTGCGCTAAACTAAACCGGAGAGCCGGGGGCATGCCAGCCGGAAGGCCGACCGTGCGATATTGCACTGCAACACGAGAGACGGTATGATGATGCCTAATTATTGGGCACTTTTGTAATATGATTAATCCGTGAGCATTCGCCTCGATTCCATCGTACTCGACGATCCGGTCATCCTGGCGCCGATGTCCGGGGTGAGCGACCTGCCGTTCCGCCGCATCGTGAAAGAGCAGGGCGCCGCGCTCGTCGTTTCCGAGATGATCGCGAGCCAGGCGGCGATCCGCGAGACACGCCAGTCGCTGACGATGGCGCAGAGCTGCCCCGAGGAGCAGCCGATGGCGGTCCAGCTCGCCGGCTGCGAGCCGCGCATCATGGCCAAGGCGGCGAAACTCAACGCCGATCGCGGGGCAACCCTGATCGACATCAATTTCGGCTGTCCGGTCAAGAAGGTGGTGGGCGGCCATGCCGGCTCGGCGCTGATGCGCGACGAATTGCACGCCGCGCGCATCCTGGAGGCGACGGTCAAGGCGGTCGACGTGCCGGTGACGCTGAAGATGCGCACCGGCTGGGACGACCAGCACCGCAACGCGCCGCAGCTGGCGCGGATCGCCGAAGGCTGCGGCATCCGCATGGTCACGGTGCATGGCCGCACACGCTGCCAGTTCTATGCCGGCAGCGCCGATTGGCGCTTCATCAGCGAGGTCAAGCAAGCAGTCAAGATCCCGGTCATCGCCAACGGCGACATCACCAGCCTCGAGGACGCCGACCGGGCGCTTGCCCAATCCGGCGCCGACGGCGTGATGGTCGGGCGCGGCTGCTATGGCCGACCGTGGTTCATCGCGCAGGTCATCGGTTGGCTGCGCCACCGGCGGCGCTTGCCGGATCCGCCGCTCTTGGCGCAATACGCTATGATTCTCGCGCATTACGACGCGATGCTGAGCCATTACGGCAGCATTTTCGGCCTGCGCATCGCGCGCAAGCACCTCGCCTGGTATTCGAAGGGGCTGCCGGGATCGGCCGAATTCCGCGCCGCGGTCAATCAGACCGACGCGGTGCCGCGCGTCAAGGCGTTGTTGCGCGCCTTTTATGAGCCGCTGATCGAGCGCGAGGCTGCCTGATGCTCGGCTCGCTGCGCCGCGGCCGCGCCGCTGCCTCGCCGCGCCCGGCGGCACTGCCCGACGCCGCGGCGCTGTTGGGGACGCTGATGGCGGCGCTGCCCAACGCGGTCATCGCGCTCGATCGCGCCGGCGTGGTGCGCTTTGTCAACCCTGCGGCCGAGCAGTTCTTCGGCGCCGGCGCCGCCGCGCTCAACGGCCACCCGCTCGGCGAATTCATCGTGCCGCAAAGCCCGCTCTTCGCGCTCGCCGAGGCGGTGTGGCGCAGCGGCGGATCGATCGCCGAATACGATGTCTTGCTCGAGGGGCCGCGTTTGCCGCCCCGTTCGGTGACGATCCAGGGCGCGGCGGCTGGGGAGGGGGCTGACCTCCTGGTGCTGACGCTGCACGAGCGCTCGATGGCTGACAAAATGGATCGCCAGCTGACCCACCGCAACGCCGCCCGCTCGGTGACCGCGATGGCGGCGATGCTGGCGCACGAGGTCAAGAACCCGCTGTCGGGCATCCGCGGCGCGGCGCAGCTCTTGGAGCAGGACGCCGACGCAGCCGGGAGGGAGCTGACCCAGCTGATCTGCGACGAGACCGACCGCATCGTCGCGCTGGTCGACCGGATGGAAGCCTTTTCCGAACACAGCCCGGTAATCCGCGACGAAATCAACATCCACGAGGTGCTCGACCGGGTGCGCAAGATCGCGCAATCGGGCTTTGCCCGGCATGTCCGGATCAACGAGGAATACGACCCCTCGCTGCCCTCGCTGCGGGCCGATCGCGACCTCTTGCTGCAGGTCTTTCTCAACCTCGTCAAGAACGCGGCCGAGGCGGCGCCGGCCGCCGGTGGCGAGATCGTGCTGACGACCGCCTATCGCCACGGGCTGCGGCTGAGTACGCCGGGCGGCGACGGCCGGCAGCATCTGCCGCTGATGGTGGCGGTCGCCGATAACGGAGGCGGTATTCCGGATGACCTAAAGGCGCATCTCTTTGATCCGTTCGTGACGACCAAGCGCAACGGAACTGGCCTTGGTCTTGCACTGGTCGCCAAGGTGATTGGCGACCACGGCGGCGTCATCGAGTTTGACAGCCAACCCCGGCGTACCGTGTTCCGGGTGTTCCTGCCAATCGTTACGCCAGGGATCGTTACGCCAGGGGGCGTTACACCGCCGGAGGTCGTGCAAAGCGGTATCGATTGATGGGCGCGACGATTTTGGTGGCTGACGACGACCGCGCGATCCGCATGGTGTTGAACCAGGCGCTCGCCCGGCTCGGCCATGACGTGCGGATGACCGGCAACGCGGCGACCTTGTGGCGCTGGGTGGCCGACGGCGAGGGCGACCTCGTCATCACCGACGTCATCATGCCGGACGAGAACGGCCTCGACCTGATCCCGCGCATCAAGCGGGTGCGGCCGGATTTGCGGGTCATCGTGATGAGCGCGCAGAGCACGCTGTTGACCGCGGTCAAGGCGACCGAGCGCGGCGCTTTCGAGTATCTGCCGAAGCCGTTCGACCTGCGCGAACTGGTCAGCGTCGTCGAGCGCGCCTTGAGCGCGCCGCTGACGGCCGAGGCGCCGGCCCCGGACGAGCCCGAGGACGAACAGCTGCCGCTGATCGGCCGCTCGTCGGCGATGCAGGAAATCTATCGCGCGATCGCCCGGCTGATGGGCACCGATCTGACCGTCATGATCACCGGCGAGAGCGGCACCGGCAAGGAGCTGGTCGCACGCGCGCTGCACGATTTCGGCAAGCGCCGCTCGGGGCCCTTCGTCGCGATCAACATGGCCGCGATCCCGCGCGAATTGATCGAGAGCGAGCTGTTCGGCCACGAACGCGGCGCCTTTACCGGCGCCACCGCGCGCAGCATGGGGCGCTTCGAGCAGGCCAAAGGCGGCACCCTTTTCCTCGACGAGATCGGCGACATGCCGCCGGAAGCGCAGACCCGCCTGCTGCGGGTGCTGCAGGAGGGCGAATACACCGCGGTCGGCGGGCGCGTGCCGATCCGCGCCGATGTCCGCATCATCGCCGCGACGCACCGTGACCTCTCGGTGCTGATCCGCCAGGGCCTTTTTCGCGAAGATCTGTTCTACCGGCTCAATGTCGCGCCGATCCGCCTGCCGCCGCTGCGCGAGCGCAGCTCCGACATCGCGCCGCTGGTGCGCCATTTCGCCTCGCTCGCCGCGCGCGAAGGCCTGCCGCTCAAATCGCTCGACGAGGCGGCAATGGAACGGCTGCGCCGCTATCGCTGGCCGGGCAACGTGCGCGAATTGGAAAACCTGGTGCGTCGCCTCGCGGCGCTCTATTCGCAGGAGGTTATCGGCCTCGAGGTCGTCGAAGCGGAACTCGACGAGGCGCCGCCGCCGGCGCAGCCGCCGGTCGAATTGACCGGTGGCGAGGGCCTCGCCGCCGTCGTCGAGCGCCATATCAACGATTACTTTGCGGCGCACCGCGGCGCGCTACCGGCGGCCGGTCTTTACGACCGGGTGCTGCGCGAGATCGAGCGCCCGCTATTGGTGGCGGCCTTGGGCGCGACCCGCGGCAACCAAATTAAGGCGGCCCATCTCCTGGGCCTCAACCGTAATACGCTGCGCAAAAAAATCCGCGAATTGGACATCCCCGTGGTCCGCGGCCTAAAATAGCCGCGCTGCGCTCGGGTGCGCGCCTCACGATGAGGCCGTACCGCCGGTGGCGGAAAATTTCGGGGGAGTGACCAGTTGCCGAAACCTCTTTCGGCGGCAAGCTCGGTTAGGACTGGTCGATGAGCCTGGCGCAGCGGCTGCCCCGTTGGGTCAGCGGGGTCGGCTTGTGGCGGCAAACCGTGGTCGGGCTCGCGATCGCCGCGCTGGCGTCGGGGATTGCGACCTACCTGGCGCTAACGGGTGCACCGCCGTTCGGCCCGCGCCCCACCGTCGTGCTGACGCTGCTCAATCTCGATCTGGCGCTGCTCTTGATCCTGGCGGCGGTGGTCGCCAAGCGGCTGTTCGAGGTGTGGGCGCGGCGGCGGCGCGGCCTCGCCGGCTCGCGGCTGCAGGTCCGCCTGGTTGGGCTGTTCGGCCTGATCGCGGTGCTGCCGACCATCATTGTCGCGGTTTTCTCCTATCTCTTTTTCAGCTTCGGCATCGAAGCCTGGTTCAGCGACAAGGTGCGCACCGCGATCACCGAATCGGTCGCGGTCGCCGACGCCTACGTCAAGGAGCACCAGCAGGCGATCCGCGCCGACGCGCTGGCGATGGCGACCGATCTCAACCGCGACGCCCCCTCGCTGCAGATCAACCCGAGTTATCTGGCGCCGATGCTGGCCGCGCAGGCCGCGGCGCGCGGCCTGACCGAAGCTGCCGTGCTCGACCAGAAGGGAACAATGCTGGCGCGCACCGGGCTGGTTTTCGCGCTGGGCTTCGAGGATGTCAGCCAGGACGCCTTGCGCCGCGCCGCGCAGGGTGAAGTCGTCATCATGACCGACGACAAGGACGAGCGGGTGCGCGCGCTGGTGCGGCTCGACGAGTTCAGCAACCTCTACCTCTATATCGGGCGGTTCATCGAGCCGAAAGTGCTGGCCCACCGCGACGAGACGCATCTCGCGGCGGCGCAGTACGAGCAACTTGAAGGGCGCCGCTCGCAATTCCAGATCACCTTCGCGGTGATCTACATCGTTGTCGCGATGCTGTTTCTGGCCGCGGCGATCGCGATCGGCATCCATTTCGCGGCCCAGCTTGCCGACCCGATCAGCCGGCTGGTCGGCGCCGCCGAGCAGGTCCGCGCCGGCGATCTCTCGGCGCGCGTCCCCGAGGGCGACAAGGACGACGAACTCGTCTCCTTGAGCCGCGCCTTCAACCGCATGACCTATCAGATCCAGAGCCAGCAGCAGGAGTTGATCGAGGCCAACCGCCAGCTCGACGAGCGGCGACGCTTCACCGAGACGGTGCTGACCGGGGTGTCGGCCGGGGTCATCGGCCTCGACCGCGGCGGCCGGATCTACCTGCCGAACCGTACGGCCTCGGCCCTTTTGGGGGTCGACCTCGACCGGTTGATCGGCGATGACCTCGCCGAGGTCGAGCCGGCGATGGCCGCGCTCCTCGAGGAGGCGGCGCTGCGCCCCGACCGGCTGGCGCAGGCGCAGGTGCAGATCGCCGGGGACAAGAGCATGCGCACGCTGTTGGTGCGCATCGCCGCGGAGCGCGACAACGGCGAGATCAGCGGGTTCGTCGTGACCTTCGACGACATCACCGAACTCTTGTCGGCGCAGCGCAAGGCCGCCTGGGCCGACATCGCCCGGCGCATCGCGCACGAGATCAAGAACCCGCTGACCCCGATCCAGCTCTCGGCCGAGCGGCTGCGCCGCAAATACCTCAAGGACATCAAGAAAGATCCGGAAATTTTCAAGATCTGCACCGATACGATCATCCGCCATGTCGAGGATATCGGGCGGATGGTCGACGAATTCTCGGCGTTCGCCCGCATGCCGGCGCCGGTGCTGAAGCCGGAGGATCTGACGACGATCGTCGAGCAGGCGGTCTTTCTCGAGCGCACGGCGCATCCGAAAATCACCATCGAGGCCCGCTTTGCCGCCCGGCCGGTGCCATTGCACTGCGACGCGCGTCTGATCGGCCAGGCGCTGATCAATCTGATCAAGAATGCGATTGAATCGATCGAGGCGCGAATCGTCGAGAGCGGCCCGAGCCCGCCGGGCCGGATCAGCGTGCGGGTCGAGGCGGCGCCGCATGTCGCGATCAGCGTCGAGGACAACGGCAAGGGCTTGCCGCAGCACGATCGCCAGCGGCTCACCGAGCCCTACGTCACGACGCGCACCAAGGGCACCGGGTTGGGCCTCGCCATCGTCAAGAAGATCATGGAAGATCATCATGGCGAACTGGTGCTGACGGATCGGGAGCAGGGTGGCGCGCAGGTGCGGCTGCTGTTCACCGGCGAAGCCCATGCCGAAAGCCGCCTTGCGTCAACCGCGGTGGCGGCGGAGTTGAACCCGGTCGACCATGGCGCATGACATCCTGATCGTAGACGACGAAGCCGACATCCGGATGTTGATCGGCGGGGTGTTGCGCGACGAGGGCTACGCGACGCGCGAAGCCGCCGACAGCGGCGAGACGCTGTCGGCGATCCAGGCGCGGCAGCCGACCCTGGTGATCCTCGATATCTGGCTACAGGGCAGCGAACTCGACGGCATAGCCATTCTGCGCCAGTTGCGCGCCGAAATGCCGTCGGTGCCGGTCATCATGATCAGCGGCCACGGTACAATCGAGACCGCGGTCGAGGCGATCAAGATCGGCGCCTATGATTTCATCGAGAAGCCGTTCAAGGCCGACCGGCTGCTCTTGATGATCGCCCGCGCGATCGAAGCGGCCCAGCTGCGCCGCGAGAACGCCGAACTAAAGCTGCGCGCCGGCGGCGAGCTCGATCTGGTCGGCGCGTCGCAGGCGGTCAACCAGCTGCGCCAGCAGATCGAGCGGGTCGCCCCGACCGGCAGCCGCGTCCTCATCACCGGCGCGCCCGGATCGGGCAAGGAGGTGGTCGGCCGGCTGCTGCATTCCCGCTCGCGGCGCGCCGCGGGGCCCTTCGTCCCGGTCAATTGCGCGACGATGCGCCCGGATCGGCTGGAGATCGAGCTGTTCGGCTCGGAAGCAAGCAGCGACGGGGCGCCGCGCAAGGTCGGCACCTTCGAGCGCGCCCATGGCGGCACGCTGTTTCTCGACGAAGTCGCCGACATGCCGATCGAGACCCAGGGCAAGATCGTGCGGGCCTTGCAGGAGCAGACCTTCGAGCGGGTAGGGGGCTCGCGGCGGGTCGAGGTCGATGTGCGGGTGGTCGCCTCGTCCAATCGCGAACTGGCGGCCGAGATCGCGGCCGGCCGCTTTCGGGAGGATTTGTTTTACCGGCTCAATGTGGTGCCGATCCGGGTACCGCCGCTGCGCGATCGGCGCGAGGACATCCCGCTGTTGGCTCGGCATTTCATGGAACGCGGCGCCGAAGCGGCGCGCATCGCGGCACGCGACTTCGGCGAGGACGCGCTGGCGGCACTGCAAGCCTATACCTGGCCCGGCAACGTGCGGCAGTTGCGCAACGTGATCGACTGGCTGTTGATCATGGCGCCGGGCGACACCAGCGAGCCGGTGCACGCCGACATACTGCCCAACGAGATTACCGCGATCGCGCCGTCGGTAGTGAAATGGGACAAGGGCAGCGAGATCATGACGCTGCCGCTGCGCGATGCGCGGGAAGTCTTCGAGCGCGAATATCTGCTGGCGCAGGTGACCCGCTTTGGCGGCAACATCTCGCGCACCGCCGCCTTTGTCGGGATGGAGCGCTCGGCGCTGCACCGCAAGCTGAAGTCGCTCGGCGTCTTCGGCAACGAGCGCCCGCTCAAGGTCGGGACCTGACCGGGCGCTGGTCGCGATGTCCCGGATCGCCTACGTCGCCGGCCGCTATGTGCCGCACGCCCAAGCGGCGGTGCATATCGAGGACCGCGGCTTCCAGTTCGCCGACGGCGTCTACGAGGTGATCGCGGTGCGTGGCGGCCGTCTCCTCGATATGGCGCGCCACCTCGCGCGGCTGCATCGCTCGCTGGCCGAATTGCGCATCGCGCCGCCGATGGCGGACGCCGCGCTCGAAATCGTGCTTGGCGAAATTGTCCGCCGCAACGGCGTCGCCAGCGGCATTGTTTATCTCCAGGTGACGCGCGGCGCGGCGCCGCGCGACCATGCCTTTCCCAAGGCCGCGAAACCCACCCTGGTGGTGACCTCGCGCCGGTCGCGCCCGCCCGACCCCGTTTTGGGCGAGAACGGCGTCGCGGTCATCACGATCCCCGACATCCGCTGGCAGCGCTGCGACATCAAATCGGTGGCGCTGGTTGCCAATGTGCTCGGCAAGCAGCAGGCGCGCGAGGCCGGCGCCTACGAAGCATGGCAGGTCGACGCCGCCGGGCAGGTCACCGAGGGCACCTCGACCAACGCCTGGATCGTCACGGCGGACGGCGCGGTGGTGACCCGCACCGCCGATCACGCGATCCTCAACGGCGTCACCCGTCTGGCGCTCTTCGACATCCTCGGCCAAGACGGCTACCGGCTGGTCGAACGGCCCTTCAGCGTCGCCGAGGCAAGGGCCGCGCGCGAAGCCTTCCTGACCAGCACGACGGCCGATCTCCTGCCGGTGGTGCGGATCGACGGCGAGCCGGTCGGCGACGGCCGGCCCGGCCCGCTCAGCCGCGCGCTGCGCTCCGCCTATCTGGCGCACGCCGCGGCCGCGCCATGAGCGCGACCACGCAGGGAACCCCGCTGCGGCGGCCGCGCGCCATCCTGTTCGACTGGGACAACACGCTGGTCGACAGCTGGGCGACAATCCACGAGGCGCTCAACTTCCTGATGCGCGCGATGGACCAGCCGGAATGGTCATTGGCGGACACACGGGAGCGCGTGCGGCTCAGCCTGCGCGAGGCGTTTCCGCTTTATTTCGGAGAGCGCTGGGAGGAGGCGAGGGAGATTTATCTCGGGCGCTTCCGGGCGATCCATCTCGAACGGCTGACGCCGCTGCCCGGCCGCGAGGCGATGCTGCGCGCGCTCAGCGCGCAGGGCGTTTATCTCGGGATCGTCAGCAACAAGACCGGCGAATTGCTGCGCCGCGAAGTGGCGGCTCTCGGCTGGTCGGGGTTTTTCGGCCGCGTCGTCGGGGCCGGCGATGCGCCGGCCGACAAGCCGGCAAGCGAGCCGGTTCACCTCGCGCTGGCGCCGAGCGGCGTCGCTGCGGGCAGCGAGGTATGGTTCGTCGGCGACACCGCGATCGACGTCGAATGCGCCCTCAACAGCGGCTGCGTCGCGGTGGTGCTCAACGATGCCGCCTTGCCCGAGGAGTTCGCCCGCTTCGCGCCGCACCTCTCCTTTGCCGATGAAGCAGAGCTGTTTCGCGTGCTGGAGGGGTTGCGATTCGATGCCGTGCGCCCATCTTCGTAGGCGTTACGGCGCGATCTCGTTGTTCCTGCCGATCCTCTGGGCCGACCGCCGCGGCTCCAATAACGATGGGGGGCTTACCCATGTCGACTGAGAAATCGCAAAACGTTCAGGATGTATTCCTCAACCACGTCCGCAAGAACAAGACCCCGGTGACTGTGTTTCTGGTGAATGGCGTCAAGCTGCAGGGGATCATCACCTGGTTCGACAATTTCTGCGTGCTGCTGCGGCGGGACGCACATTCGCAGCTGGTCTATAAACACGCGATCTCGACGGTGATGCCGGCGCAGCCGATCCAGCTGTTTGAAGGCGGCAAGGAGGGCGGCGAACTCTGAGCCGCAGCCAGCCGCCACCAAGGGGCTCCACCGGCGCGCCGACCAGCCGCGCGCTCGTCATCCATCCGGCGACGAAACAGCCTGCCGCCCGCCGAGCGGACGCCGCGGCGCGGCCGCTTGAAGCGCGCCTCGAGGAGGCGGCCGGCCTCGCCCGCGCGATCGACCTGACCGTAATCCGCGCCGAGATCGTGCGCCTTGCCAGGCCGGTTCCGGCGACAATGTTCGGCAGCGGCACGGTCGAGAAGCTGCGGCAAATCATCGCCGACGACGAGATCGGGCTGGTCGTCGTCGACGTCGCGCTCTCTCCGGTACAGCAGCGCAATTTGGAGCGGCGCTGGCAGGCCAAGGTGATCGACCGCACCGGCCTCATTCTCGAAATCTTCGGCGAGCGCGCCCGCACCCACGAGGGGCGCCTGCAGGTCGAACTGGCGGCCTTGTCGTACCAGCGCTCGCGGCTGGTGCGCTCGTGGACCCATCTCGAACGCCAGCGCGGCGGCTTCGGCTTCCTGGGCGGCCCCGGCGAGAGCCAGCTGGAGATCGACCGCCGCCTGATCGGCGAGCGAATCGCGCGCCTCAAGCGCGAACTCGACGACGTCAAGCGCACCCGCGCGCTGCACCGCGACGCGCGCCGCCGCGTGCCCTATCCGGTGGTGGCGCTGGTCGGCTACACCAATGCCGGCAAGTCGACGCTGTTCAACCGCCTGACCCGCTCCGCGGTCGGCGCCGAGGACATGCTGTTCGCCACCCTCGACCCGACGATGCGCCGGCTCGACCTGCCGTCGGGCAAGAAGGCGATCCTCAGCGACACGGTCGGCTTCATCTCCGATTTGCCGACCCATCTGGTCGCGGCCTTTCGCGCGACATTGGAGGAGGTCACCGAGGCCGACCTCGTCGTCCATGTCCGCGACGCGCACCATCCCGACAGCGCGGCGCAGAAGGATGACGTGCTGGCGGTGCTCGGCGATCTCGGGCTCGGCGATGTCGTCGAGGATGGGCTCATCGAGGTCCTCAACAAGGTCGACCTGTTCGACGCGGAGGCGCGCGCCAGCCTCCTCAACCAGGCGCAGCGCAATATCGACAGCGTACCGCTGTCGGCGGTGAGCGGGGAGGGCTGCGACGACCTGCTGCGCCTCCTCGACCGCCGGCTGCAAAACGGTGGCGGCGCGGTGCGCCTCGAGGTGCCGCTCTCGGACGGCCAGACGCTCGCCTGGATCTACGCGCACGGCGAGGTGCTCGGCCGCCGCGACGATGCCGAGGCGGCGCACCTGTCGGTGCGCCTCTCCGACGCCGATCTCGGGAGGCTGCGCCACCGGCAGCGGCTGCAGTGAAGTTTACAGTGTTTAAATCCGGCAAATGTCGATTAACAAAAGGATTGCAGCATGAAGGTCTTGATCAAGAGCGCGTGGGGGTCTGACGAGTCTACCAAGGCTGCCTTTGCCTTTCTCCATGCAAACGCCTTTGCCGAGGCGGGGCATGAGGTGCAGATATTTTTGCTCGGTGAAGCGGTAAATCTAATGAAAAATGAGGTGATGAACGCGGTAACGCCCGTTGGATGGCCACCGTTATCTGCAACAATGCCTAGGACATTTGCTCATAAAATTTCGCTCAACGTATGAACTGCCTGTTCACGGGCCCGTGCGGTCCGCGATACTGACCTCGAAGACAAGAATGCTCGGTTCGTAACTCCTTCGGATTTGGTGGCGTTAGTGGAGTGGGCCGATAAGATCCTGAGCGAGTGAAACCAAGCGCGCGCACCCGTCTCGCGGACTCGGTCCGTCGGCCAATTGTGACCGGTAAACTTATTCGTTTCGCTTGATTTCCTGCCATAGCGCCTCGAGCGCTTCGAGGTCATGGCCGATCCCGCGCTCGCGGGCGAGCGCCTCGACCCGGCGAAAGCGGCGCTCGAATTTGGCGGTGGCGCGGCGCAGCGCGGTCTCGGGCTCGATCTCCAGCTGGCGCGCGAGATTGGCGACCGCGAACAACAAATCGCCCAGTTCCTCCTCGCGCGCCGCCGCCGGGGCATCCTTGGCGAGCTCGGCTTCGAGTTCGGCGATTTCCTCTCTGATCTTCGGGATCACAGCCCGGGCGTCGGGCCAGTCGAAGCCGATGCGCGCGGCGCGGCGTGAAATCTTGGCGGCGCGCGAGAGCGCGGGGAGGGCGAGCGCCACCCCGTCGAGGACGCTGTCGTGGCCGCCCTTGGCCGCGCGTTCCGCCGCCTTGTGCGCCTCCCAGGCCTCGTTCTGCGCCGCGACATTGGAGATTTCTGGGGCAATCTCGGCGTCGCCGAAGACATGCGGGTGACGGCGCACCATTTTGTCGGCGATCGCCTCCGCCACATCGTCGAAGGCGAAATGCCCGGCCTCTTCGGCCATGCGGGCGTGGAAGACGACCTGCAGCAGCAAATCGCCGAGTTCGTCCTTGAGTGCCGCGAGGTCGGCCCGCTCGATCGCGTCGGCGACCTCGTAGGCTTCCTCGATCGTATAGGGCGCGATCGACGCGAAATCCTGCTCCTGGTCCCACGGGCAGCCGCCGGCGGGATCGCGCAGCCGCGCCATGATCGCGAGCAGGCGCTCGATCGGACGCGTCATCGGGGCCTCACTCGATCCACAGGTTTCGGCGCTTGTGCCAGTCCTCGATCGACAGCGCCGGGTAGCCCTCGTAGCGCTCGTCCTGCGGCCCGATTTGCGGCTCGACCCAGCCCGGCTTGTCGCGCAGCAGCAGATTGACGTTTGCCGGCGGCTGCGGCAGCGGCGTGTCGATCGCGGAGGCGAACGGGTGGAGCAGCTCCGGCCACTGCGCGTCGCTGACCCATAGCGGCGAACCGCAGCGGCGGCAGAAATGCCGCGCCGCCGAGCCCTCTTCGCCGTCGATCATTGCGTGCCACACCCGGATCGCGCGCCGGCCCTCGACCCGCAGCGTGCCGGCCACGCCCATGATGTTGATCGCATACCCGCCGCCGCCGGCGCTCTTCCTGCAGATCGAGCAATAGCAGCGCTGATAGGGGTAGGGGGTGTGGCTGTCGAGCGCGAACCTGACCGCGCCGCAGCGGCATGAGCCTTCGAGACGCATCGGCATGGCGCTACTTCGCGGTCAGCCGCTTCTGGAAAAAGATGCGCTGCTGTCCGGGCGGGTAGTCGAGCCGGCCGAACTCGCGATACCCGAGTTTCGGGTAAAACCATGGCGCCTGGAAGGAGAAGGTGTCGAGCCAGGCGGAATGGCAGCCGCGCTCGCGTGCTCGCGCTTCGGCCAGGCCGAGCAATTCGCGGCCGATGCCGCGGCCGCGCAAATCGGCGCGCACCCAGAGGTTTTCGACGAACAGCCAATCACCGTAGGTGTTGCCGGCGAGGCCCGCCGCGATGTCGCCATCGCGGTCGCGGACAAAGACCCCGAGCCGGCGCCATCTCGGGTCCCGCAGATAGGGCCGGTTGTGCTTGCCGAGTTCGCGGCCGAGCCAATCGCACGCCGCCGCCGCTGGACGGTCTTCGATGGTCAGGCGGCAGTCGGGCGGCAGGTCCATCGCAAGTCCCCCGTAGCCATATGGCGCATAATATATATTATGGTAAATACCGACTCATATAAACGCGGTCGTAGCCGGCCTCGCGGCGGCGGCCGGTCTCTGTAAAATCGAGCCGCGCGTAGAGCGCTATGTTTTCGGTCATCATCGCGTGCGTGTAGAGCCGAAGCTCGCGATAGCCGAGGCGCCCCGCCTCGCTGGCGGCGAAGGCGATCAGCCGGCGCCCGAGGCCTTGACCCTGCTGGTCCGGGCGCACTGCGACGTTGTCGAGCAGCAGATGATCGGGCTTCGCCAGCAGCACGATGATTGCCGCGATTGCGCCGTCGGTGGCTTCCAATACGCTGACCGCGCCGTCTGCGATCAGCCGCTGATAATCGTCGAGCATCGGCCCGGGCGGTTTGCCGATACGCTCGACGTAGACCGCGTAGGCGGCCTGCACGATCGCCTCGACCGCGGCCTGGTCCTCGGGATGCGCGCGGCGGATCACGGGTCCGGCAGCTCGATCGCCAGGCCGTCGCGGCCGGGTTCGACTCCTGGCGGGAGTTCTGCCGAGAGCTCACGGTAGTCCAGGCTCTGGTCCATATGGACCAGCACCGCGCGGCGCGGCCGCACCCGCTCGATCCAGGCCAGCGTCTTGGCAAGATGGCTGTGCGTCGGATGCGGGTCGCGGCGCAGGCAGTCGACGATCCACAATTCGATCCCGGCAAGCGCGGCGAAAGCATCCTCGTCAAGCTCGGTGACGTCGGTCGAATACGCGACCCGCCCGATGCGGAAGCCGAGCGTCGTGCTGTAGCCGTGGCTCTGGGCGAACGGCACGACGCGCATGCCGGCGGCGACGAACGGCCCGTCGATCGGGTGCGGCTCCAACGCCGGCCGATAGAGCGGCCTCCCCGGCACCGCAGGCCGCAGCGCGTAGCCGAAGCGGCGCTCGACCTCGCCCAGCGTTTCGGGGTTGGCGAAAAGTGGGATTGGTTTTCCGATCAACCGGTTGACCATACGAATATCATCTATCCCATGAAGATGATCGGCGTGCGCATGGGTCAACAATACGGCGTCGAGCCGGGCGGCGCCGGCATCCAGCAGCTGTTCGCGCAGATCGGGCGAGGTATCGATCAACAGCGCCGCGCCGCGGCTTTCGACAAGCAGCGAACCGCGCCGCCGGCGATTGCGCGGGTCCGAGGGGTCGCAGCGCCCCCAGTCCGGCCCGATCGCCGGCACGCCCCACGAGGCGCCGCAGCCGAGCACGGTGACTTTCATGCGCCCACAGCGATCATTGGCCGGCGATCAATGGCCGGCGCGCCTTGGCAAACAGCCGGAAGAAATTGTCGCTGGTCGCGGCGGCGAGCTGGTCGGGCTCGACCCCTTTGAGCGTCGCGACGACCGCCGCGGTCGCGGCGACATAGGCCGGCTCGTTGCGCCGGCCGCGATACGGCACCGGCGCGAGATAGGGCGCATCGGTTTCGACGAGCATCCGGTCGAGCGGCAGGTCGCGCACGATCGCGCGCAATTCGTCGGCGTTCTTGAAGGTCACGATGCCGGAAATCGAGATGTAGAAACCGAGGTCGAGCGCCGCCTCGGCGAGGCCCCGGCCGCTGCTGAAGCAATGCAGCACGCCGGGCGGCGGCCGCTCCTCGGCCAGGATGCGCGCCACTTCGTCATCGGCCTCGCGGGCATGGATGATCAGCGGCAAGCCGGTTGCGCGCGAGGCCGCGATGTGGGCGCGGAAGACGCTTTCCTGCACCGCGCGCGGGCTGTCGTCGTAGTGAAAGTCGAGCCCGGTTTCGCCGATGCCGACAACCCGCGGATGCGCCGCCAGCGCGGCGAGATCGGCGGCGGTCGTCGCTTGGTGGTCGGCCGCCTCGTGCGGGTGGGCGCCGACCGAGCACCAGATGTCGTCATGCGCCTCGGCAATCGCGCGCACCGCCGGGAACTCATCGAGCCGCGTCCCGATCGTCAGCATCGCCGCGACGCCGGCCGCGCGGGCGCGCGCGATCACCGCCTCGCGCTCGGGGGCGAAATCGGGGAAATCGAGATGGCAATGGCTGTCGACCAGCATCGGCCCCGCCCCCTCACCCGTCCGCGGCCTCGGTTTCGACAAAGCGTGGGAAGATGCCGTGCGGCGCCGGCAACGCGCGGCCGGGCGGCAGCGTATCGGCGAGGTCGGCGAAACGCCGCGCGCCGGGCGGCACCGCCAACTGGTCGAGCAGCGCCGCAGCGGCATCCGGCACGAACGGCTGCACCAGGATCGCCAGATGCCGTAGCACTTCGGCAAGGGAGTAGAGCACCGTCGCCATGCGCGAGGGGTCACTGCGCCGCAAGGCCCAGGGTGCCTGCTCGTCGACATAGCGGTTGGCGTCGGCGACGAGGCGCCAGATCGTCTCGAGCGCGAGATGGAAGCTCTGCTCGATCAGCAGCGGGCGGACCCGCGCGAGGAGCCCGCGCGCTGCGCCGAGCAGGCGCTCGTCCGCCGCGGCGAAGGGGCCCGGCTCGGGCACCGCGGCGCCGCAGTTGCGGTTGATCATCGCCAGGACGCGCTGCGCCAGATTGCCGAAATCGTTGGCCAGATCGCCGTTGAGCCGGCCGACCATGGCGCGGTGCGAGAAGTCGCCATCGTTGCCGAACGGCAACTCGCGCAGTAGGAAATAGCGCAGCGGATCGCGCCCGTAGCGCTCGACCAACTCGTGCGGCGGGATGAAATTACCCACGGATTTCGACATCTTCTGGCCCTCGACGGTCCACCAGCCATGGGCGAAGACGCGGCGCGGCGGCGCGATCCCGGCGGCCATCAGAAAGGCGTGCCAGTAGACCGTGTGAAAGCGCAGAATGTCTTTACCCACCATGTGAAGTTCGGCGGGCCAGAAGGTTGCAAAATCGTAACTTTCGACCTCCGGATAGCCGAGGGCGGTGATGTAGTTGGCGAGCGCGTCGAGCCATACATAGATGACATGGCGCGGGTCGCCCGGCACCGGGATGCCCCAGCTGAAGCTGGTACGCGAGATCGAGAGGTCCCGGAGGCCGCCCTTGACGAAGCTGATCACCTCGTTGCGCCGGCTGCGCGGTGCGATCGCCTCGGGATGGGCGTCGTAGAACGCGAGCAGCCGGTCCTGCCAGGCCGACAGCCGGAAGAAATAATTGTCCTCCTCCAGCCACTCGACCTCGGCCCCGGTCGGCGCGATTTGCGTTCCGCCCGGGCCGCCGATCAGTTCGCTCTCGTCGTAGAAGGCTTCGTCGCGCACCGAATACCAGCCGGCGAAGCGGCCGAGATAGATTTCGCCACGGTGCTCCAATTCCTGCCACAGCGCCTGCACGCCGCGCACGTGGCGCTCTTCCGAGGTGCGGATGAAATCGTCGTTGCTGATGTTGAGCAGCCGGCCCATGGCGCGGAAGGCGCCGGAAATCTCGTCGGCGAATTGCTGGGGCGTCTGGCCACGCGCCTGCGCCGAGCGCTCGACCTTCTGGCCGTGCTCGTCGGTGCCGGTAAGGAATTTGACCTCGCGCCCGTCGAGCCGCATGAAGCGCGCCAGCACATCGCAGGCCACCGTCGTGTAGGCGTGCCCGAGATGCGGCAGGTCGTTCACATAATAGATCGGGGTGGTCAGAAAATACGGCTGGGCGGCGCTCATGATCCTCTCCAAGCCGCAGATATGGGGCCGCCGGCGCCGGCGGTCCAGCGTCGTCGCCCACCGCTTCTAGCGCGCCGCGGCGTCGATGGCAAAGAAGGCGCCGAGGATCGTCGCCTTGCGGTCGAGGTTGAGCGCGTCGGTGCGGGCAAAGCTCTGTCCGATCGCGTCGCGCAAATCGGCCCAGCGCGCCGCCGGCAGGCGAGCGCCGAGACCATCGAGCGTCGCGTCCGGCCGAGCGCCTCCGGCCGCGGCGACGGCGAGGCGGGCGAGCAATTGCGCCAGCAGCTCCTCGGCCGCGCGGTAGGATTCCTCCGCGTCGCCGCGCGCCAGCCGGTCGGCAAAGGCGTGCAGCGCCAAGGGATCGATGCCGCGCTCGCGCGACAGGAGCGCGAGCACCGACCGATAGAGCTCGACCCCGCCGGCGGCGGCGAGATCGAGCGCGCGACCGATGCTGCCGCCGGCCAGTTCGCTCAGCGCGTCGGCCTCCGGCTCCGCCAGGTCCGGGCGGTGGCGCGCCAGCAGCCGGCGAACGATTTGCGGCGCCAGCGGGGCCAGCGCAAGGCGCCGGCAGCGCGAGCGTATCGTCGGCAGCAGCCGCCCCGGGCTGTGCGCCACCAGCAGCAAGAGTGCGCGCTGCGGCGGCTCTTCGAGGATTTTCAAGAGCGCGTTGGCGGCGTTGCGGTTCATCTCGTCGGCGCCGTCGACGATGACGACGCGCCAGCCGCCTTCGGCCGGGGTCAGACGCAGGAAGGCAGCGATCTCGCGCGTGTCGTCGACGACGATCTCGCCGCGCAGCCGCCGGCGGCGCGGATCGTAGCCGCGCTCGACGGTCAAGAGGTCGGCATGCCCGCCCGAAGTGACCCGGCGAAAGACGCCGCTCTCCGGCGCCACATGCAGTCCGCCATTATCGCCCCCGGCATCGCCGCCCTCATCGCCCCCGGCATCGCCGTTCTGGAAAAGCCCGGCAGGCGGCCCCTCGCCCGCCCCGCCGGCCAGCACGAACCGCGCGAGGCGAAAGGCCAGCGTCGCCTTGCCGATGCCGCGCGGCCCGCACAGCAGCAGCGCGTGCGGCAGGCGACCCGCTTCGAACAGGCGGCGCAAATCCGCCTCGGCGGTTTCGTGGCCGATCAGCTCGGGATTGGCGCGCGGCGCCAGGGCGAGCGCGCCGCCGGTCTCGGCCGCAGCGTCGCGGCCGCCCTTCATCGCGCGAGGTCGACGCCGAGGCGCGCGGCGATTGCGGCAAGCACCGCGCGGTGCACGTCGTCGCGGTCGCCGGCGGCGTCGATCACGACGCAGCGCGCCGGATCGTCGGCGGCGATCCGCCGAAATCCCTGTCGCAGGCGCTCGTGAAAAGCCGGGTCGAGCCGCTCGAAGCGATCGGCGGCGGCCGAACGCCGGGCCGCGCGACGAAGGCCTTCTTCCGCCGGCAGGTCGAGGATCAGCGTCAGGTCCGGCGCGAAATCGCCGAGCGCGAAGCGGTGCAGCGCCGCGAGGTCGGCGACCGGCAGGCCGCGGCCGTAGCCCTGATAGGCGAGCGTCGAATCGGCGAAGCGGTCGCACACGACCCAGCACCCCGCCGCGAGCGCCGGTTCGATCAGGCGCACGACATGATCGCGCCGCGCCGCGTTGAGCAACAGCGCCTCGCCGATCGCATCCCAGCGCTCGTCGGCGCCGTCGAGCAGCAGCTGGCGGATCGCCTCGGCGCCCGCCGAGCCGCCCGGCTCGCGGCTGCGCCGGTGAGCGATGCCGGCACGCGCCAGCGCCGCGACCAAGAGATCGACCTGGGTGGACTTCCCCGCCCCCTCCCCGCCCTCAACCGTGATGAACCGGCCGCGCGCTTGCGTCGGCACGGCCGGCGGCGGGCGAGCGGGCGCGCTCAGTGGCGCGCGCCCCAGATCAGATGCGCCCCGACGATGGCCATGCGCCCCAAGGGGCCGATCCGCGGGACATCGGCAGCGGCGAACAGCGGCAGCTCGGCGGGCGCCATGTCCGGGGCGGTGGCGATGACCTTGCCGGCCTGCTCGCCTTTCTTGATCGGCGCCGCCAGCGGCTGGGCGTACTGCGCCATCACCTTCAAATTCGGGCGCGATTGGCGCGGCATCGTCACCAGCAGATCCTTGTCGACAACCAGCGGCACTTTCGCCGCCGTGCCGAGCCAGACGTCGGCATCATCGATCTTTTCGCCGACGCTGAACAGCTTGTAGTCGTTGTATTCGCGGAACGCCCATTCGGCCAGCCGCTCGCCCTCCTCCGCCCGCGATTTCATCGTGGGCAGGCCGTTCAGCACGATGATGACCCGCCGGTCGCCGCGGTGCAGCGAGGCAAGGAGGCTATAGCCCGATTCCTCGGTGTGTCCGGTCTTCAGGCCGTCGGCGCCGAGATCTTTGTAGAGCAGCGGATTGCGGTTGCCCTGCTTGATGTTGTTGAACGCGAACTCCTTCTCCGCAAAGTAATGATAATACTCGGGAAAATCGTGGATTATACGCAGCGCCAGCGTCGCCAGATCGCGCGGCGTCATGTAATGGTCGGGGGCGGGCAAGCCGTCGACATCGGCGAAATGGCTGTTTGTCAGGCCGAGCTCCTTGGCCTTCTGGTTCATCATCGCGACAAACGCTTCCTGGCTGCCGGCGAGCCCTTCGGCCAGCACGACGCAGGCGTCGTTGCCCGATTGTACGATCATGCCCTGCAGCAGATCCTCGATCGAGATGCGCCCGCCGAGCGGCACGAACATCTTCGAGCCCTGGGTGCGCCAGGCGGTCTCGCTGACCGGCAATTCGTCGGTCAGCTTCGCCTTGCCCGCCTTCAAGAGGTCGAAGACCACGTAGGCGGTCATCACCTTTGACAGCGAGGCCGTCGGGATGCGGTCGTCGGCTCCCTTTGCCAGCAGCACCGCACCGGTTTCGGCCTCGATGATAAAGGCGTGCGTCGCTTCGGTATCAATCGGGCCGACGCTCGACTGCGTCGGTGCCGGCGCGGCCTTGGCCGGCGGCGGCTTGGCAACTGGCGCGGCGTGCCGCGGCTTCGCCGCAAGCCCGGACGCCGGCGGTGCGACGAGCAGCCCGGCGACCGTAAACGCGGCGGCCAGCGCTCCCAAATGGAGCCAGCATAACTTCATGGCGGCGCGCACCCTCCTCCACTCCGGGCTGGTCGTCCGATGGCGATCACTCTTCGACGACGCGCGCTCCCGGAAAGCCCCGGTCGACGACCTTGCCAAGTAAACGCTCGGCCTCGGCTGCGTTGCCCACCGGGCCAAGCCGCACCCGATAAAGCGGCGCGCGGCTGCCGGCGGTGGGCGCGATTTCGACGCTGCCCAGCACGGCAATGCGGGCGCGCGCGCGCTGCGCATTCTCCGGCACGGCAAAGGCTCCCGCCTGGATGAAGATCCGGGCCGATCGCGCCGCCGCCGGCACTGGCCGCCGGTTGTAGCGCAGCGAAGCGGGCAGCGTTGCCGCATGCGCCGGCGCGATCAGCGATGGCCAGTGATAGCGCGGGGCCGACGATTCCGCCCGTGGCGGCGGTTCGACCGCCATCGCGATGGGCGGCGGCGCCGGCTGGGCGGGCGGCGCGATGACCTCCGGCGCCGACAGCGCGGGCGGCGCTGCCGCGGCCATCTGCAGCACCGGAGGCGGAGCCCGCCGCTGAGGCGGCGGCGCTGCCGGTGCCGCAGCGGCGAGTTCGGTGCGCGGCGGCGCTCCGGCAATGCCCACCGGGCCGTATTCGCCGTGCATTGCCGCTTGGGCGACCTGGATGCTTTCGTCGCGCACGATTTGCACCCGCACCGGCGTCGTCCCCGAGCGCTCGAAGCCGAGCAACTGGGCGGCGCGCCGCGACACGTCGATCAGCCGATCGCCGACAAAGGGGCCGCGGTCGTTGACCCGCAAGCGCAATTCGCGGCCGTTCTGCAGGTTGGTCACTTCGACGACGCTCGGCAGCGGCAGCGTCTTGTGCGCCGCCGACAGCTGGTTCATGTCGAAAATCTCGCCGTCCGAGGTCGGCCGGTTGTTGAACTGTTCGCCGTACCACGAGGCGGTGCCGCTCTGATCGTAGCTGTAATCGACCTTCGGATAATACCAGACGCCGTTGACCTGGTAGGGCGCGACCGTGTAGTTCGGCCGGCCGACACGAAACTTGCCGTGCGGCGAACCGGCGACCTGTGGCGACGAGGCGCAGCCGGCGAGGGCGAGCGCGATCAGCAGGAGGATCGGCGACAGGGACGCGGGCAGGCTCCGCGTGCCCGAGACAGCGTTCATCGCGGCTACCGCCCGGCCTAGCTGCGGTCGATGCTGTCGGCGATGGTGCCGACGGCGGCGGCGAAATAGGTCGAGTTGTTCCACCGCTTGATGGCGCGGAAATTGTCGTAGACCAGAAAAGCGGTGCCGCCGCCGTCGTCCGGCAAGACCAGCGAAGCCGGCGGTTCGCGCCCGTTGAACGAGGCGGCGCCGGCCGGCCGGATGCCGAGCTGGCTCCATTCGACGATCGAGCGCCGGCTATCGAGCCCGGCGAGGCGGGTATCGAAATTGGCCGGCAGGGAGACTTCGCGGCCCCAGTCTTCGTTGCCGCGCCAGCCGAGATGCGCCAGGTAGTTGGCGATCGAGCCCAAGACATCGGCCCGATCGGACCAGATGTCGCGCCGGCGGTCGCCGTCGAAATCGACCGCATAGCGCAGAAAGGTCGACGGCATGAATTGGCACTGGCCCATCGCGCCGGCCCACGAGCCGACCATCGCGCCGGCGCCGACATTGCCCTGGTCGAGGATTCTGAGGGCGCTCATGAGCTCGGCGCGAAAGAGGCTGCCGCGGCGCCCGTCATAGGCCAGCGTGGCGAGCGCCGCCGGCACCGAATAGCTGCCCATCGTCCGCCCGAAATCGCTCTCGACGCCCCACAGCGCGACGACAAAGCGCGGCTGCACCGCGAAATACTGGCGCACCCGCTGCAAGAGGCCCCAATTGTCGACGAGGTGGCGCCGCGCATCGTCGAGGCGCTGCTGGGTGACGACCTTGGCGAAGTATTCGGCAAAGGTCAGCCGGTGTTCGGGCTGCCGGCGGTCGAGTTCGACCACGTGCGGCAGGTATTGGATGTACCGGAAAGCGACTTCAAGCGTCGCCCGCCGGATGCCAAGCGCGACCGCGTCGCGCTCCACCCCGGCGAGAAACCCGGAAAAATCGCCTTCCGCCGCCGCCGCTGTCCCGCCCCCCAGCGGAACCGCGAGCAGTGGAGCCGCGGCGAGCAGATGCCGGCGGCTCGGGCGGAAAGGCATCATGAGCATGCCCCCGCAGTTACTATTCCCCCGGCCGCCTTGTGCCACAATAGAAGACGTTTCGCAATCTTCGCGGCACGCCCGCGGCAGGCTATTATAGTGAAGATTGCGTTAATTACGGCCGCCTTCTGCAATCGCCAAGATGTGACCCGGTAAAGGGAACACATCGCCGCGCGGCTAATCGTCGGCGCCGGCCGGGGCGGCGGCGGCCCGCGGCGGCGGCGCGCCACTCCGCGCCTCGCGCAGCAGCAGCAACAGCGGCAGGGACAGCAGCGCAATCAGCATCATCAGCTTGAAATCGTCGATATAGGCGACCATTGCCGCCTGCCGGGTGACCTCGGCGTTGAGCGCCGCGACGCCGTTTGGCGTCGTCAGGCTGAACGGCGCCGCCAGAGCGCGCAGCATCGGGTTATCCGCGCGGAGCGGTTCGACCAGCCGCGCGTGAACCGCTTGCGTGTTTTCCGCCAGGGTCGCGACCAGAACGCTGATGCCGATGCTGCCGCCGAGGTTGCGCATCAGGCTGCGGATCGCGGTGCCCTGCGTCATGATGTGGCGCGGCAGGGTCGACAGCGCGATCAGGTTGAGCGGCACGAAGGTGCAGCCCAGCCCAAAGCCTTGCAGCAAGCCCGACGTGACCAGCGGCGCCATGCCCATCTGCAGCGAAAACTGGCTCATCTGCCACATCGAGATGGCGGTCAGCAGAAAGCCGACGAGGATGATCAGCCGGTTGTCGACGCGGCCGATCAGCCGGCCGACGATCAACATCGCGACCATTACGCCGAATCCGCGCGGCGCCGTGACGAGCCCCGTCGTCAGCGCCGGATAGTTCATCAACTGCTGCAGCATAGTCGGCACCAGCGCCAAAGTGCCGGTCATGATCAGCCCGACCGAGAACATCAGCAGCGTGCCGGCGACGAAATTCGGGCTGGTCAGAAGGTCGCGGTTGAGAAACGAGCGCTCGTCGGTGGTCGCCGTGTGTACCGTAAAAAGGTAAAACCCGAGTCCGGCGATTGCGGCCTCGACCCAGATTTCGCTCGAGTGGAACCAGTCCTTCAGTTCGCCGCGGTCAAGCATCAGTTGCAGCGCGCCGACCCCCAGGCTCAAGGTGAAAAACCCGAAGAAATCGAACGCCTCGCGCCGCACGTTGCGGCTTTGCCGGATGAAGACCAGGATGCCCAGCGTGCACATCACGCCGACCGGCAGGTTGATGTAGAACACCCAGCGCCAGCTGTAATCCTGGGTCAGCCAGCCGCCGAGCATCGGCCCCATGATCGGCCCGAGGATTGTCCCCAAGCCGAACACCGCCATCGCCTGGCCGTGGCGCTCCGGCGGATTGATCTGCAACAGCGTCGATTGCGACAGCGGGATGAGGCCGGCGCCGGCCAGCCCCTGCAGCGCGCGAAAGGCGACGAGTTGCGGCAGGCTGGTCGCGGCGCCGCACAGTGCGGAAGCGAGCGTGAAGCAGACGACTGACGCGAGAAAAATGTATTTGATGCCGAAGCGGCCGGCGAGCCAGCCGGTCAGCGGCATCATGATCGCGGCGCACACGATGTAGGAGGTCAGCGCCCAGGCGATCTGGTCCTGCGAGGCCGAGAGGCTGCCTTGGATGTGCGGCAGCGCGACGTTGAGGATCGTGTTGTCGATGCCCTGCATGATGTTGGCGAGCATGATCGAGATCGTGATCATGCCGCGGTTGGGCACCGGGGCGAACGGCGTCTCCGCTCCCCTCACCGCGTCCTCTCCTGGTGCGCCGTCAAACCGGCGGCTCGCGTCTCACGCCGCCGCGACCTCTTCGACGGTCGGCCGGTCGCCGGCGACGGTGGTGCGGCGCATGTCGCGGATCTGCGTGTCGTCGAAGCGGCGCACCCGGTGCATCGTCTGGCGGTTGTCCCACATCACCAGATCGTATTGCCGCCACTTGTGGACGTAGACGAATCGCGCCTGGGTCGCGTGCTCATTGAGGTCACGCAAAAAGGCGCGTGCTTCCGGCACCGGCCAGCCGACGATCGTCCCGGCATGCGACGACAGATAAAGCGATTTGCGCCCGCTGACCTGATGCGTGCGAACGAGGCGCTGGCGCACCGGCCGGAACATCTCCCGCTCCGCCGCCGACAATTCGGTGAAGCCGAGCAGCCCGCGCGAATGCATCAGCGAATGCTCGCAGACGAGGTCTTCCGCTGTCTCCCGCGTCTCCTCATCCAGCGCATCGTAAGCGGCGCGCATATCGGCGAACTCGGTGTTGCCGCCGTTCTCAACCACGATGCGGCCAGACAGCAGCGAATATTTGGCCGGGATCGCGCGGAACGAGCTGTCCGAATGCCACAGCTGGTTGCCGAGATTGAACAGCCGCCGGCGGTCGTCGCGCGCCAGCGGCCGGTGGTCCTCGCCGAGATTGGAGACATCGTTCATCAGCGGATGGAGGCGCTTCTGATGCGGCTGGGTGATGTTGCCGCCGGCCGAGTTTTCGATCTCGCCGAAATTGCGGGAAAACGCGACCTGTTGCTCGTCGGTGATATTCTGGTCGTGAAACACCAGGACGGCATAGCGGTCCATGCCGGCTTCGATCGCGGCGGCCTCGTCGCGCGTCAGATTTTGTCGCAAGTCGATCCCGGTGACTTCGCCGACGAAGACCGGATGGAGCTGGCGGATTGCTAAGGCCATCGGCAAAGGCTCCTCAAACCCCGGTCGCAATTTGCGCGTGAGTGCTTAAAGATAGGGCAGCGTCGCCAATTCGTCATGCGCAGCTCTTGCATTCGCGCCGCGCAATTCCGCCGGCCTGAGGCTCGGGGAGGATGGAGATCGTGAGTGCAGAGCCGGAATTCGACCTCGTTTCGATCGGCGGCGGCTTTGCCGGCCTGGTCGCGGCCCTGCGCGGCGCCGAACTGGGGCTGCGCACCGCCGTCCTCGAAGCGGGCGCGGGCGAGCGCTATTTGTGCAGCTCGCGCTGGGCCGGCGGGATTTTTCATGTCTCCTATCACGACGTCAGGCTGCCGCCGGCCGAACTGGTCGCGGCGATCGGGCGCGCCACCGGCGGCGAAGCCGAGCCCGAGCTCGCCGCGGCAATCGCCGAGGACTGCGCCCGTACGGTCGACTGGCTGGTCGCGCAAGGCGCCCATTTCGCAAGCGCCAGCCCGATTTCGTGGCACCGCTGGACGCTGGCGCCGCCGCGCGCCGCGGTCGCCGGCCAGGATTGGCAAGGGCGCGGCCCCGACCTGACGCTGGCCCGGCTGCAGGGACGGCTCGAGGCGCGCCAGGGCCGCATGCTATTCGGCACGCGCGCCGCCGCGCTGCGCATGGGCACTGGGTGTTGCACTGGGGTCGTCGCGCGCCGCGGCGCGGCCGAATTCACCCTCGACGCCGCCGCAATTGTCATTGCCGACGGCGGGTTCCCCGGCGATGCCGAGCTGTTCCGCCGCCACATCGGCCCCCGCCCCGACCGCGTCCTGCAGCGCCACGCCGGTACCGCGGTCGGCGACGGGCTGCGCATGGCGACGGCGGCCGGCGCCGCGTCGACCCGGCTCGACCGCTTCTACGGGCACCTCTTGAGCCGCGACGCGATGCACGACGAGGGGCTGTGGCCCTATCCGCAGATCGACGCGGTGGCGACCGCCGCGGTTGTGGTCGACGCCGGCGGCCGCCGGCTGCTCGACGAGGGGCTCGGCGGCATCTCGATCACCAACGATCTCGCCCGGCTCGACGACCCGCTCGGTGCGACCGTCGTCTGCGACACGGCGATCTGGGAGAGCGCCGGGCGCGCCGCGCAGATCCCACCCAACCCGCAGCTCGAATTGGCCGGCGGCACGCTCTACCGGGCTGACACGCTGGCCGCCCTCGCCCACCTCGCCGGTCTCGACCCGGAGACGCTCGGCACGACGATCGCGACCTATAACGAGGCGGTCCGCGACGGCTCTCTGCAAGCGCTGTCGCCGCCGCGCTCGACGAAGAGCGGCGACCCTCGGCCGATCGAGACCGCGCCGTTTTTCGCCATCCCGATCTGCGCCGGCATCACCAACACGATGGGCGGCATCGCGGTCGACGGGCATGGCCGGGTGCGCCGGCCCGACGGCTCGGCGATCGCCGGGCTCTATGCGGCGGGGGGTTGCACCGGCGGCCTCGA